>Ga0334722_10000052_pt1 | contig 172066 bp, 152 predicted proteins | sample C3_bottom_MG_FD_207210 | JGI IMG/M metagenome (GOLD analysis project Ga0334722, IMG submission 207210) | Sediment microbial communities from Yellowstone Lake, YNP, Wyoming, USA - C3_bottom | ecosystem: Environmental > Aquatic > Freshwater > Lake > Sediment | place: USA: Wyoming | collected... | reverse complement strand
GCGTGATCACCTCCCGCGTCCGGGGTGCCGTGTGCCCGACGTACTGACCGACGAGGTCGTCGCGGGTGACGGCGACGAGGTGACCGCGCTCGAGGTAGCCGAGGCGATGGAGGATCTCGGCCATCCGCAGTGCGACCGTCGTCTTGCCCGTCCCCGGGTGGCCGGTGAAGCTCATGTGGAGCGACGGCGCCTCGGCCGCCAGCCCGACCTGGCGGCGGAGCCGCTCGACGACGAGCAGGGCGGCGATCTCGCGCAGCCGGGTCTTGACCGGGGCGAGGGCGACGAGGTCGTGGTCGAGCTGGGCGAGGACCGCCTCCACCTGCGACTCGCGCAGGACCGAGTCGACGTCGACGACCCGGGCGGCGGGGTCGGGCGGGCGGGAGGCGGCCGGTGCTGCCCCGGGCGCGGCCGGTGCTGCCCCGGGCGCGGGCGCACGAGCGTCGGGGTCGGCCGGGCGGGCGCTCGCCGGCGCCTGCGGGCTGGTCATCGCGGCCCCTCCGGACCCTCAGCGTCACCGTCGCGATAGCGGCGGCCCGCCGGCGCGTCGGTCGCGTACGCCCGGAGGCCGTAGCGCACCCGGCGGTCCGGGCCCTCCTGGCGCTCGAGCCCGAAGCCGGGCTCGTCGGCCGGGCGGTGGACGATGAAGCTCAGGCGCAGGCTCTGGCGACCGTGGGTCCGGTCGTAGGCACTGGCCCGGATGTAGCCGTTCGGCGCCGCCTCCCGGCAGGCGCGCAGGTCGGCCATGAACGGCGCCGGGTCGGCGAGGTCGAAGTGGGGCAGGCCCCACATGTTCCAGTAGACGTTGCGCGGATGCGGGTCGTCGGTGTACTCGAGCGAGACCGCCCAGCCGTGGCTGATCGCATAGCGGATCTGCGCCTCGATCTCGTCGTCGGTGAGCGGCGGCAGGTACGAGAAGGTTCCCTGGCTGATCTTCATGGCCGGCTCCATCGGGCTGTCGGGTGTTCGGGCTCAGGAAAAGGCGAACGTCGGGGTCGGGAGCAGGTCCGGGACGTCGGTCGACTCGTAGGTGAACGAGACGTCGCGCCAGACCTCGAGGGCGGCCGCCAGCTCCGGGCAGCGCCGGGCGGCGGCGGCGAGGATGTCCGGGCCCTCGGCGAGCACGTCCCGGCCCTCGTTGCGGGCCTTGATCATCGCCTCGACGGCGACCCGGTTGGCCGTCGCACCGGCCGCGATCCCCATCGGGTGGCCGATCGTGCCGCCCCCGAACTGGAGGATGACGTCCTCCCCGAAGAGGTCGAGCAGCTGGTGCATCTGGCCGGCATGGATCCCGCCCGAGGCGACCGGCATGACCGCCGGCATCGAGCCCCAGTCCTGGTCGAAGTAGATCCCGTGGGCCGGGTTGGCCGGGACGAACGACTCGCGCAGCGTGTCGTAGAAGCCGCGGGTCGTGTTCGGGTCGCCCTCGAGCTTGCCCACGACCGTGCCGGCGTGGAGGTGATCGACGCCCAGCAGGCGGCACCACTTGGCGAGGACCCGGAAGCTGACCCCGTGGTTCTTCTGCCGGGTGAACGTGCTGTGGCCGGCCCGATGGAGGTGGAGGAGGACGCCGTTGCGGCGAGCCCAGCGCGACATCGAGGCCATCGCCGTGAAGCCCACGGTCAGGTCGATCATGACGATCACGCTGCCCAGATCGCGGGCGAAGTCGGCCCGCTCGTACATCTCCTCCATCGTGGCCGCGGTGACGTTCAGGTAGTGGCCCTTGATCTCGCCGGTCTCGGCCTGGGCCCGGTTCACCGCCTCCATCGCGAACAGGAAGCGGTCGCGCCAGCGCATGAACGGCTGGCTGTTGATGTTCTCGTCGTCCTTGGTGAAGTCGAGCCCGCCGCGAAGCGCCTCGAAGACGACCCGGCCGTAGTTGCGCGCCGAGAGGCCGAGCTTCGGCTTGACCGTAGCGCCGAGGAGCGGCCGGCCGTACTTGTCGAGGTACTCGCGCTCGGTGACGATCCCGTGGGGCGGGCCGGGGAACGTCTTCACGTAGGCCAGCGGGATGCGCATGTCCTCGAGCCGGAGCGCCCGGAGCGCCTTGAAGCCGAAGACGTTGCCGATGATCGAGGAGGCGAGGTTGGCGATCGAGCCCTCCTCGAAGAGGTCGATCTCGTAGGCGATCCGGGCGAGGTACTGCTCGGGGTTGCCGGGCACCGGCTCGACGCTGTACGCCTTGGCCCGATAGCGCTCGTGGGCACTCAGCCGGTCGGTCCAGACGACCGTCCAGGTCGCGGTCGAGGACTCGCCGGCAACCGCGGCCGCCGCCTCCACCGGATCGACCCCGGGCTGGGGCGTGATCCGGAAGGCGGCCAGGAGGTCGGTCTCCTTCGGGACGTAGGCCGGATCGTAGTAGCCCATCCGGGCGTAGGGCGAGACGCCGGCGGTCCATCGGTCGCTCGGCTCGCTCGGGTCGCCGGTCGGGTCGGTATCGGGCCAGGTGGGCATCGTGATCTCACTGCTCGATCGTCCGGGATCGCCCGGAGCGGTCCGGTCGTCGAGGGTCATGCCGCCGGGGGACCGGAAGGTGGCGAAGGATACCCCAGCCACCATGAGAGTTCCAATAGGATGTTCCATACCACAGATAGAGGTTGAGCTATCATTCGCCGCATGACCGTCACCCTGAACCAGCTCCAGAGCTTCCTCGCCGTCACCCGGTCCGGGTCGGTCAGCGGTGCGGCCGAGGAGCTCGTCGTCACCCAGCCGTCCGTCTCCGCCGCGCTCCGGGCGCTGTCGCGGGAGCTCGGCGTCGAGCTGACCGAACGGTCGGGCCGGGGGATCCAGCTGAGCCCGGCCGGACGGGCCTTCCTGCCGTTCGCCTCGAACGTGCTCGGGCTGCTCGAGCAGGGCCGGCAGGCGGCGCGCGAGGCGGCCGGTCGGTCGGCCGGCCTGGTCAGGATCGCGGCCGTGACGACGGCCGGCGAGTACCTCGCGCCGGCGCTCGTCCAGGCCTTCCGTGCCCGTCGCCCGAACGCGGAGCTGACACTCGAGGTGGCGAACCGGGAGCGCGTCTTCCGCTGGGTCCTCGACCACGACGCGGACGTCGCGATCGGCGGCCGGGCGCCCGGCGACGACCGGCTGGTCGGCGAGCCGTTCCTGCCCAACGAGCTCGTCCTGATCACCTCCCGGGACGACCCGCTGGCCGGATGCGGCGGCGTCCCGATCGCCGAGCTGGCCGAGCGGACCTGGCTCCTGCGCGAGGAGGGGTCGGGCACGCGGAGCATGATCGAGGAGCTCCTCGCCCTCCACGGCCTCCGGCCGCGGACGCTGCCCTTCGGCTCGAACGGGGCGATCAAGCACGCCGTGCGGATCGGCCTCGGCGTCTCCGTCCAGTCGCGGATCGCGGTCGAACTCGAGCTGCGGACGGGGATGCTGGCGGCGATCCGGCTGCGGGAGGGCCTGCCCGAGCGCCAGTGGTATGCGCTCCGGTCCGCGGTCGGGCCGCAGCGGCCGCTCGTCACCGACTTCCTCGCCTTCGTGCACACCCCGGAGGCGCGCGCCGCGATCGAGGCCGCCCAGCGCCCCTGACGCGGTACGATCCCGACCATGAGCTCCACCACGCCTGATCCCGCGACCGACCACCGGCTGACCTTGATGACCGTCCACGCCCACCCCGATGACGAGATCATCGGGACGGGAGGGACGATGGCCAGGGCGGTCGCCGAGGGCCGGCGGGTCGTCCTCGTCACCTGCACCCGGGGCGAGCTGGGCGAGATCGTCGTGCCCGAGCTGGACACGCCGGACAACCACCGCCGCCTGGGCGAGATCCGGGCCGCCGAGCTCGAGGCGGCGATGGCCGAGCTGGGCGTCACCGAGTGGGAGAACCTGGGCTACCGCGACTCCGGGATGATGGGCACCCCCGGCAACCACGACCCGCGCTCGTTCTGGCAGGCCGACCTGGACGAGGCGATCCGCCGCCTGGTCTGGCTCGTCCGGCGCTACCAGCCCGACGTGATCACGACCTACAACGACTTCGGCGGCTACGGTCATCCCGACCACATCCGGGCCCACCTCGTGGCGGTCGGCGCCTTCGCCCGGGCCGGCAGCCCGGACTGGTATCCCGAGCAGCTCGCGCCCGAGTTCGGGGGTTCCGGTCCCGGCCTCGAGGCCGGCGGGGTTGCACCCTGGACGCCCTCGAAGCTCTACGAGCAGGCGATCCCGGCCTCGGTCCGGCGGGTGATGCAGGAGCGCCTCGAAGCGCGCGGGCAGCGCGGCATCTGGTCCCCACCCGAGGACGCCACGCCGGAGCAGCTGGCCGAGCACGAGGCCTGGCTGGCGAGGATGCTCGTCCCCGACGAGGCGGTGACGACGCGGGTCGACGTCTCGGACTTCCTGGACGCGAAGTGGCGGGCGATCCGGTGCCACGTCACCCAGATCAGCCCCGACAACTCGTTCCTGGCCTTCGGGATCGAGGGCTGGCGGGAGTTCTGGTCGAGCGAGTCGTTCGTCCTGCGCGAGAGCCGGGTCCCGACCGAGCTGCCCGAGACCGACCTGTTCGCCGGCCTGGGGTAACCGGCCCGGCGGCCGACCGGCGGCGGGCTGCCAGCCAGGGACGAGCGACCAGGCCGGGGGCGGGCTACCAGCCCAGCAGCCTGCCCGACGCCCGGTAGAGCTGGTCGAGCACGACCGCCCCGTCGCGACCCGGGTCGAGGAGGTTCGGCTGCGCCTGGTCGAGGATGATCGTCGGGTGGAGCCTGGCCTGGACCAGGGTCCGGCCTCGGAACGTCAGCTCGAGCAGCAGCCCCTCCTGGGTTGGCTCGGACCAGGCCTGGTCGAAGACGAAGTTGCCGAGCGCGTACCAGATCGGCCGGCCCCGGTAGACCTCCATCGCCCCAACCCAGTGGGGATGGTTGCCGATCACGAGGTCGGCGCCGGCGTCGATCGCCGCCCGGCCGAGGGCTCGCTGGAGCGAGGTCGTCCTGGCCGTGTATTCGACCCCCCAGTGGGGGTAGACGACGACGACCTCGGCCCCCGCGGCGCGCGCGGTCGCCACGTCCCGCCGCAGCGCCGCCGCCGACATCGGGGCGCTCCCGGCCCGTCCGGCACCGGCGGCGTACGAGGGGGCGATCGTGTCGTAGCCGAGGAACGCAACCCGGACCCCACCCGCAACGAGGATCGCCGGCTTCCGGGCGGCCGCCAGGTCCCGTCCGGCGCCGCTGTGGGCGATCCCGCGCCGGTCCAGGTTGCCGATCGTCTGGAGGAGACCGCTCGCGCCCGCGTCGCGGATGTGGTTGTTGGCCAGCGAGACCCAGTCGAGACCCGCGTTCCGCAGCCCGTCGATCAGGCGCGGATCGGCCGAGAAGACCGTTCCCTGGACGTGGTAGCGGAACGCGTCCGGGGCGGGATTCTCGAAGTTCGCCGCGGCCAGGTCGGCCGCCTGGAGGAGGTGGCGGACGGCCCCCGGGTCGCCGGTCCGGCGCGTGCGCGGCAGCTCCCAGCCGAACGACGAGCAGCAGAAGCGGCCGGTGATCCGGGCGCTGCCGCCGGCGAACGGGAAGTCGACGCCCCGGCCGAGGATCTTCACCTGGCGGGCCACGCCCCGGTCGAGCAGGATGTCGCCGCCGGCGACGAGCGTCCAGGTCGACCCCGGGTCGAACGGCGGACCCTCGGCCGCCAGCCGGGCAGCGAGCGGCCAGTCGGCGAGCGAGCGGACCCGGTCGACGCCGAACAGCTGGCGATCGTCCCAGCCGAGGGCACGGACGGACGGCCCGACCTGGGCGGCGCGGACGAACGCGAGCCGGTCGCGGTGGGCGGCGAGGTCGCGGGCGAGCGTATCCGCGTCCGCGACCCGGAGCAGCCGCGCCGGGTCGGCCGGCGGGGTCGCGCCGAGGGCGGCGAGGATCGCGTCGGCATCGGCGGCGACGAGCTCGAGCGCCCGGTAGCGGCCGCTTCGGCCGGCCAGGACCGCGGCGACCTCGGCGGCGTCGACGGACGTCTCGGTCGAGCGGAAGTCGACGATCGGGACGATCGGGATCGCCGCCTCGACGGCCGCCGGAATGGCGGCCGGGGCGGGGCTCGCGGCCGGGGCCGGGCTCGCGGCCGGGGCAAGGCTTGCGGCCGGGGCGGGGCTTGCGGCCGGGAGCGCCGGTGACGTCGACACGGGAACCGCCGAGCCGGACGCGGCCCCGGGGGCGAGCGTCCGGGCCGGGGCCTGCATCGGGGCACCCGCCGCCTCGCACCCGACGGCGATGACGGCGAGCAGCGCGACCAGGCTCAGCAGGCGACGCACGGGCGGCATTGTGCCACGGAGACGAGAAGGCCCCGCCTGGGCGGGCAGGCGGGGCGAGGGAAAAGCAGGCGATGGCGGACCCGACCGGATTCGAACCGGCGATCTCCAGCGTGACAGGCTGGCATGTTGGGCCGCTACACCACGGGTCCGTACGGCGAACGGCAGGATAGCAGCTGCGGGGCAGCTTGTCCGCCGGTGACGGACCGGCATCAGGGACGGTGCTCAGCCGCCGGCGATCGTGATCCCCGCCGCGTCGTAGCGGAATGCCGGAGTCTGGCGAGTTGCGATCGTCACCAGGAAGAGATATCGACCCGGCGCCAGGTCGCGGAACTCGTAGAACAGGACGTCGTCGGGTGAAAGGGCGGGCTCGGTGCGGACTACCCCCGGAGCGCCAATCGCCATCAGCTGCGCGTCCTGGACATTCGCGTCGCGCACCACGAGGACGAGGTGCCGCGTTGTCGCTGCGATGGGTTTCAGCAGGGCCCAGGCCACACGCCGGTCCCACGTCGCCGCTTCGGGCAGCGTCCTCGCAGGCCACGCTTCGCACGTCGGCTGCGGCGCAGGCTGGCAGACTGCCCAACCGATCGAGTAGCGATCCGCAATCTGCCGATAGGCGTCAACGAGCGCGGGATCGATGACTGCGGGCCGGACGAGCAACGCCGGGGTCGCGGGAACCGGCCACAACGCCAGCGGCACGAGCCCGGCTCGCCCGAACTGCGTCCCGAGCACGAAGGCGAGGGCGATCGCCGACGCAACGAGTGCGGAACGCTTCCACCCGCGGCGCCATCCTGGCTGCGCTGGGTTGACCCGTGTCATCGATCTCCTGTCAAGCGTGTCTCCTGCTCATCGTTACTCGCCTTGGCAACAAACGCTACCTGCTATGGGCGGCTCCTCTTGCCATGCCGACAAGAGTGCGCCCTGGACAGCATCCGTCGCATCTGGCGAAGAGCCCGCGACCGGCCGAACCGTCCCGGGCGCCGCAGGCAGGTGGGTCGATCGGTCAATCCCGTGAGCAGCACCCAACAACCACCGGGTCGGAGTGAGTCGGACCGCGAGGGGCGCGAACGCTGCCGCTCCGGCCGATCCGGCAGGCTCGGTATACTCGCAGCCCATGCCCCTCATCGACCTCCGCTCCGACACCGTCACCAAGCCCAGCCCGGAGATGCGCCGGGCGATGGCCGAGGCCGAGGTCGGCGACGACGTCTTCGGCGACGACCCGACGGTCAACGCCCTCGAGGAACGCGCCGCCGAGCTGCTGGGCAAGGAGGCCGCCCTCTTCGTCGCCTCGGGGACGATGGGCAACCTCGTCTCCCAGATGGCCCACCTCGCCCGCGGCCAGGAGATCATCGCCGGCCGCCAGAACCACCTCGTGATCGACGAGGCGGCCGGCCACGCAGTCGTCGTCGGCGCGAGCGTCCGGTCGCTGGCCGAGAAGCCCGACGGGACAGTCGACCTGGCCGAGGTCGCCGATGCCTTCCGCGACCCCAGCGACCCGCACGAGCCGATCACGGGCCTGGTGGCGATGGAGAACACCCACGCCCACTCGATGGGCCAGCCGGTCAGCGTCGAGTTCACCGCCCGGCTGGCGGCGGTCGCCCACGAGCACGGGGTCCCGCTCCACGTCGACGGGGCGCGCTTCTTCGACGCGGTCGTCGCCCTCGGTGTCCGCCCCGCCGCGCTCGCCGCGCCGGCCGACTCGGTCACGTTCTGCCTCTCGAAGGGGCTCGCCTGCCCGGTCGGCTCGGTCGTCGTCGGCTCGCGCGACTTCATCTGGCGGGCCCGCCGGGCGCGCAAGCTCCTCGGCGGCGGGATGCGCCAGGCGGGGATCCTCGCCGCCGCCGGCCTGGTCGCCCTGCGCGACGGCCCGGCCGGGATGATCGAGCGCCTGGCCGAGGACCACGCCAACGCCCGCCGGCTGGCCGAGGGGCTGGCCGACCTGCCCGGGATCGTCTCGGCCGGCGACATCGCCCAGCCGGCCCCGGGTCGGCTCGATCCCGGGCGCGTCCGGACGAACTTCGTCGTCTTCCGGGTGGAGCGCGACCGGGCCGCCTTCCTCGAGGCGCTCGCCGCCCGGGGCGTGCTGATGGTCGCCTACCCGCACGGGCAGGTGCGCGCGGTCACGCACTATGGCATCAGCCCGGCCGACGTGGAAGCCACGATCGGGGCCGCCCGCGAGGCCCTGGCCGAGACGGCCGGTTTGCCGATCACCCCTGGCGCGCCCGGGAGCGCCGCCAGCGCCACGGCGACCGCCGCCAGCGCCACGGCGACCGCCGCGACCGCCGCGGCCCAGCTCCCGGCCCGTCCCCACTGAGGTGAACGACACCGACCTCGCCCGGATCCCCCTGACCCGGCCCGGGCGCGCGCCCGACGCAGGTCCCCTCGACGACCGCTTCTACGACCTCGTCGAGGGGCGGGTCCGGCGGATCTTCCGCAACCACCCCGACAGCGCCACGTTCGCCGGCATCCACACCGAGGATCACCGCCTGCCCGACGGCAGCCGGGACGCGGTCGAGCAGGAGATCGCCGACGAGCGCGCCCACCTGGCCGCGATCGAGGCGCTCGACCCGGCCGCCCTCTCGGCCGAGGTGCGCGTCGAGCGCGAGCTCGAGCTCCACAACCTCCGCCGATCGCTCTTCGACCTCGACGTCCACCGCGTCTGGGAGCGCCGCTCGACCGCCCTCGACACCCTCGGCGACGCGCTCTTCGCCGTCCTCGCCCGCGACTTCGCTCCGCTCGCCGAGCGGCTCGGCGCGCTCGCCTCCCGGCTGGAGGCGGTGCCCGCCTTCCTCGACCAGCACCGGACGCGGGCGACCCGGCCCCAGGTCCGGCTCTGGCAGACCCTCGAGCTCGAGTCGGCCCGCGAGCTGCCGGCCTTCTTCGACGAGATCGTCGCCGCCGGCCGGGGTGTCGTCGGCGAGGCGGACCAGCGCCGGCTCGAGCGTGCCGCGGCCGGCGCCTCGAGTGCGGTCGAGGAGTACGCGGGCTGGCTGCGCGCGACGCTCGACGATGCCGTCGACGCGTGGGCGCTCGGCCCGGAGCTGCTCGACGAGCTCGTCGGCCTGCGCGCCTTCGACGGCCTCGACACACGCGCCATCCTGGCCATCGGCGAGGAGCAGCTGGCGGCGAACAAGGCGGCGCGCGTCGCGACCGCGCGCGAGATCGACCCGACCGTCGACGAGGCGACCGTCGTCGACCGGATCAAGCGCGATCACCCGGCGACGTTCGCCGAGGCGCTCGAGGGCTACCGCGAGGCGATGCGTCGGGCCCGCCAGTACCTGATCGACCACGAGATCGTGACCGTGCCGCCGGACGAGCGGCTGATCGTGATCGAGACACCGGCCTACCAGCGCCATGTCATCCCCTTCGCGGCCTACTTCGAGCCACCGAAGTTCGACCGCGACCCGACCGGGATCTACGTCGTCACCCCGTCGGTGGGCGACGACCCGAACGCGATGCGCGAGCACAACTGGAGCTCGATCAGCAACACCAGCATCCACGAGGCCTACCCGGGCCACCATCTCCAGCTCTCGGTGGCGAACCGGCACCCCTCGCTCACCCGGTTCCTGACCGACGCGCCCGAGTTCGTCGAGGGCTGGGGGATGTACAGCGAGCAGCTGATGCGCGAGCAGGGCTTCGACGACGCCCCGAACTTCCGGCTGAACATGTACACCGACGCGATCTGGCGGGCCTGCCGAATCGTCCTCGACATCCGGATGCACCGCGGCGAGCTGTCCGTCGACGAGGCCGTCCGCTTCCTGGTCGAGCAGACCGGGTTCGAGACCGCGAACGCCCGGGCCGAGGTCCACCGCTACACGTACACCCCCACCTACCAGCTGAGCTACCTGCTGGGCAAGGTGCTCCTGCTCCAGCTGCGGGCCGACGAGCAGCGCCGCCTGGGGAGTGCGTTCAGCCTGCGCCGGTTCCACGATGCGCTCCTGGCGAACGGGAGCCTGCCGATCAGCTTCCAGCGCCGGCTGCTCGGGGCGAACGGACGCCCGGCCTGAGCGGCGTGCAGGTCATCCCCTCGATCGACCTTACCGAGGGTCGTTCGCGGCTCGTCTTCTGGCCAGGGGTCGCGGCCGGCAGCGGGGCGCCGACCGACCGCCCCGAGCGAATCGCCCGGCGCTTCGTCGAGCTCGGGGCGCCGGTGATCCACCTCGTCGATTTCGACGGCGCCCGGGCCGGCGTGCCGGTCAACCTGGAGGCCCTCGGCCGGATCGCCTCGACCGTGGCGGTCCCGATCCAGGTCGCCGGCGGCCTCGAGGGGCCGGACAACATCCGGCTCGCCTTCGCCGCCGGGGCGACCCGCGTCGTCCTCGCCACGAGCGTCGTCGAGGACCACGCCCTGATCCGCGACTGCCTCGCCGTCGCCGGGGACTGGCTGGCGATCGGGCTCGACCCGCGACCGGAGCGGCTGGTCGCCTTCCCGTGGCGCCGGCCCGCCGTTCCGACCCTCGAGGGACTCGTCGCCGAGCTCGTCGACCTCGGTGTCCGGCGGTTCGTCCTCAGCCATGGCGGGACGCGCCCGGACACCGGGCTCCTCGGCACGCTCGTCCGTTCGTTCGACGCCGACATCCTCGTCGCCGGGGGCGTCACCGACCTCGACGGCATCCGCCGCCTGCGCGATGCCGGCGTCCAGGCTGTCGTCCTCGGTGAGCCGCTCCTGTCCGGTGCCATCGACTACCCTGCCGCCCTGGAGGCCGCCGCATGATCCACGTTCGCCGCATCGCCCCGCTCCGCCGTCCGCTCCTCGCCATCCTCGGCAGCGCCGTCCTCGTCGCCGCCTGCAGCGGGGGCGCGGCGACCCCGGCCCCGGCCGTGCCGGGCGGCTCGACCGCACCGGGCGGCTCGACCGTGCCGGCCGGCTCGACCGCACCGGGCAGCCCGGCCTCGGCCACCTGCCCGACGAGCCAGCCACCGGCCCTGCCGGCCGGCGAGACGCGGACGGTCACGATCGCCACCGACAAGGGGACGTTCGCGATCAGGGTCGAGGCCGACCTCTCCCCGATCGCGGCCGGCAACTTCGTCGCCCTCGCTTCGTGCGGCTTCTACGACGGGGTCGTCTTCCACCGCGTCGTCCCCGGCTTTGTCATCCAGGGCGGCGACGGCCAGTACGGGCGCGAACCGGGCGTCGACCCGGCCCGGGTCGGGACCGGCGGGCCGGGCTACACGATCAGGGACGAGCCGGTCACCGCGACGTACGGCCGGGGCACGGTCGCGATGGCCCGGACGAACGCGCCCGACTCGGTCGGCTCGCAGTTCTTCGTCGTCCTCGACGACGGCGCCCGCCAGGCGCTCGCGGCCTACAACACCTACCAGATCATCGGCACGGTGACCTCCGGGATGGAGGTCGTCGACGCGATCGCAGCCGCGGCCGATGCCGAGAACCCCAGTCGTCCGGTGGCGATGACGAAGGTCACGGTCAGCAGCCCGTGAGACCCGTCAGCGGCCGGCAGAACCACCCGCAGCCGGTCGGCAACCGGCCTCGTCCAGGCAGCACCTACCCGGAGGATCCCCGATGACCCGTGCCACGATCGCCACCGAGAAGGGCGACATCCAGGTCGAGCTCTTTCCCGAGGGCGCCCCGAAGGCGACCGCCAACTTCGTCAAGCTCGCCGACGAAGGCTTCTTCGACGGCGTCATCTTCCACCGGATCGTGCCCGGGTTCGTCATCCAGGGCGGCGACGGCCAGTACGGGCGCAAGCCGGGCGTCGACCCGGCTCGGGTCGGGACCGGCGGGCCAGGCTACCGGTTCGACGACGAGCCGTTCAGCGGCGACTACTACCGGGGCACGCTGGCGATGGCCAATGCCGGCCGGAACACGAACGGCAGCCAGTTCTTCATCTGCCTCGAGGACCTCGCCGGGCGCCTGCCGAAGCAGTACACGATCTTCGGCCAGGTGGCCGACGGGATGGACGTCGTCGACGCGATCGCGGCCGGCCGGACCGGACCCGGTGATCGGCCGCTCGAGCCGGTGGCGATGATGAAGGTGACGATCCACCCCGACGACCCGGGGGCGGAAGGGTAGAAGGTTAAGGGATTTTTACCGAGAACCCCGCAAAAACCCTTGGCAAACGGCGCGCGACCGGGTAAAGTATCACTTGCTGCTAGCGCAGCCAGCTGCCCCAGCAACAAGGTCATGGGTAGGTCGGGTCAGGGTAGTCGGTGCAGCCGACGTGATAGATGCCCTTGTGGCGCGGCAGAAGGCATTCGTTTCGACGGATAGCACCTTCACCGGGACAGCACCGGAGCGGTTCCCTCGGGAACCGCTCCGATCTTTTTCGCGCTAGACTTGCGATCCCCGGTGCGCTCGACGCACCGCGCGGTCCGCGCGCCTGTAGCTCAGTGGATAGAGCGTCGGCCTCCGGAGCCGAAGGTCGCAGGTTCGAATCCTGTCGGGCGCGCCAACCCCTGTTTTATCTGCGTGGGAATACGCCGCCTGAAACCGGACTTCTGTGCCATCGAAGGTGTCACAACCGAGGCACATGATCCGGGCATGGCGATCGCCCAGCCCGCTCCCTCGACGCTCCGCCCCGAGTGCTCCAGCCATCCGGGAAGCCGGGTCCGTCTGGACGGCTTCGCACCGAGCAAGTGGAGCGAAGCGCACCGCCGACCGCGCTATCGGTGCGTGACCGCGCCGAAGACCCGCGGCCACTCATTCACCCTTCCGGTCGCAGTTCGCCAGCCGACCGAGCATCACCCCGACTCCGGCAAGGCGTGCCCGAACTGCGAGCATGTCTACGAGCGTCACGAGGGCGTGCGGACCGGCCGTGACTTCGTGTTCGGACACCAGGAGATCGCGCGGCTCTTCCTTCGGGTCGGCGAGGGCATGAGCCTGCGCGACGCGAGCACTGGCCTGCGCGAGTCGGTCTTCCGGGTCAACCACCGCGACCCCGCGAAGCCGCGGTTGAAGCGTATCCGTCCCGGTGACACGAGCCGCCAGGCAAACCTCGCGATCAACTACCTCGACGCCTACGCGCCGGCCGTCCTCGAGGCCCTGCATCCGAAGGCGTGGCCGCGGGTGGTCATCGTGGACTCGACGACGCTCATGACCCGCGGCTACCGGCCACCCGACGCGGCGGAGATCCGCGCCGGTGCGGATCCCACCGATGAGACCTTGGCTGGGAACCTCAAGGCCGGGACGATCATGGTCGCGGTCGATGCCAGCGACGCGAGGCCGTGCCTCATCCAGGCGCAGGGTGGCAAGGACATCGAGAGTTGGAAGAACTTCTTCTCGACCCTCGGAGGCGCGCCCGAGTGGGTGATCGCGGACCTCGACGCGGCGATCGCTCGCGCCGTCCGGGAGACGCGGCCGAAAACGATCCTCTACCACTCAAGGCATCACCTCGAGGAGTTGATGCGAAAGCGAGCGCTCGCCGACGGCGTGCCGCTGAAGGTCAAACTCGAGGAGCCGATCCAACTCACGAGACCGCTGCCGTGGACGAACAGCGCCGTGAAGCGATGGGGTGACCACCCGCTCCACGCGGCGCTTCGCGTCGCCCAACGCGGTCCCGACGAATGGGCGGCCTTCCTGGCGCTCATCGATGAGCACGTCCCACCCGACATGATCGGACTCCGGTCATGGATCGCGACGAACGAGGTCCTCATCGAGCGGCAATGGCGGATCGCCCGTGTCCATGGCCGGATCCCGCTCTCGACCGGGTCCCTCGAGGGCAAGATCGGCGAGTGGGTCGCGCCGTTGCGCCGCAGAGCCGGACGCTGGCAGAACGTGCGACGGCTGAACCTGGCACTCGGCCTGATCACGCTCCGCGGCCGCGGAGAGGCGCGGGAAGCGCGGTACGCGAAACTCGTCCGGGCGCAGTTCGAGGCTCGCGGCAACCGGTCCCATCTGCCGGCCGAGAACACGCTGCCGCTCGAGGTCTGGCGCGACCAGCCTCGCCAGATGAGTTGGTGGCGGACGTGGCAGGACCGCGGAGTGGCCTCCCTGCCGCATCTCGTCCGGGAGTCCGAGCGGCGGGCCAAGCGGCGGGCCGCCGACGCGCACGTCACGTGGGCGAGGGAGCGGCTCGAGGCCATCTACGAGACCCAGGTCGACATCCGAGACCGGCTCGGCATCCCGGTTCCGCCGACCGGCCGGCCGAAGCGCCCGATCCAGGAACCGCGCGAGTCGGTCAGAGGAAAGGTCCTCAGCGAGTTCGAGGACCTCATGGCCGAGTGGGACTGGGACTTCAACGGCGACCTCGACCCGATGAACCTGCCCGCCGGCAGCAAGATCAAGGTCGCTTGGCGATGCCTGCTGAACGAGGACCACGTCTGGGAGACGCGCGTGGCTGGCCGGACCCTCCAGCAGGCGTTCTGTCCGTTCCACATGGGCAACAGGGTCCACCCATCCGAGTCGCTCGCGGCCTACTTCCCGTGGTTGGCGAAGGAATGGCATCCGACGAAGAACGACCTCCGGCCCGATCAGGTCACCCGCGCGTCAGGTCGCGATGTCCATTGGATCTGCGAGCATGGGCACGAGTGGCCGGCGGTGGTCTATTCGCGGACCCTGTCGAAGAGCGGCTGTCCCGAGTGCTCGAAGGTCGTCGGAGCCGCGAAGTCGAAGGCGTCAAAGGCGCAGAAGCGTGCCGCGACGGACGCACGGATCGAGATCCAGATCGCGACCCTGGTCCCGCCCATGGAACATGCGGCTGACGGCGAGCCGTCCTGACGAACCCGCTACTCGTCGCTCACCAACCCCGGCGAGACGTACACGTCGATCTCGATACCCGTCCCAAGGCGCGCCAGCCGGTTCATCAACTCGGCGCTCAGTGAGAAGCCCGGGTTCTCGTTGTCGGTGTGATGTCCGAGCCAGAGCCGGACGCTGTGGATCCGTCGGTCGGCGGTGAGGTCCAGCACCTTCCCAGCCGCGTCACCGATCAGGTCGAGCAGATCGACGATGTGTGCGTCGGGAGGAGCATCGGCCGGGAGCCGTGACTCCAGTTCCCATCCGTTGAACGGCTTCGGACGGCTCGGCCGCCACCGCGGGTCCTGGGGATGCGTCTCGAACTCGCCGGCAAGCCACCAGCGGTTTGGCGTGATCCCCAGGTGCGCGGTGATCTCGTCGGGTGTCCGCTCCACAGACAGCACGACGAGCCGGGCGCTGGAACGCGTCCGCGCCGGCACATAGGTCCCGTCCTCGTTCGCAAGGAAGATTGGCATCGCTTCGATCATCGGGCGAGCCGTCGGGACTGGCAAGGGGCCTGATTGGTGGGTCGAACCCGGACCCGCCGATTCCCACGCAGATAAAACAGGGGTGCGCGCCATTGCAACCCTTTCCGGCAGCGCCAGCGCCAATCCGTGCGCGTAGGCCGCTGGGGTGAGCCGCGCGCTCACGAACGAGCGCCCCGCCACGACGATCCGCTCGTAGATCGCGTGGAGCACGTCCGCCTTGGCCTCCGGAACGTCGGCGGCGGTCCAGGTCGCCGCGAGGGCACGCAGCCACGCGACAGCCCGTTCCGCCGGTACACCGTCCTGCGCCGCGTCCCCAGTCGCGACCAGCACCGCTCGGAACTGCTTCAGGCGCTCGAGGTAGGTCTCGTCGCCGATGCCGCCGCCAGCGTGCCCGAGGGCGAGATCTCGCATCTGACGCTCGATCCCGGCCCGGTCGATGGCCACGGGCCGCCTGCCAGAGCCTAGCGCCGCGACGAGCCGGGCGACGATCCCATCGTCAAGGTCGATCCCGCCCACCTAGGCGAGCACGGGCGCTTACCACGTGTCGTAGGGCAGGCGGGCCCTCCGTCCGCACGCCTCGCACGAGCCCGCATGAAGCTTGCGGTGGCGACCCGTCGGCGAACGTCCCGTCGCTGCGGAGACGCCGTTCACAGACGCTCCTCGTCGCGGCGACGGGCGTCGACTCGACCTGGCGCAACCTGCGCTTCGAGCTCGAGAACCTCCACCTGGGACGCTTCAGCGGCTCCGCGGGCGAGATCGCCCAGCGCACCGAGATCACGGCTCGTCAGGCCGCCATCTTGATGATGGACGAGCGCTCCCGGGTGACAGGCGATATAGCGGATCGGTGCCGCGGTCACCCGATCGGCATCGCGCAGCCGGCTGAGACCGTGACGAGCCAGGACCCGGTGGACGGTCGAGGGTGGACGTCCGAGCAATGGTCCGAGGCGGTCAGGCCCGTATCGCCAGGTCGACCGTGCGCACGGGCAGTTGGTCGCTCCTTGCAACGCGGCCAGCTGCGCGGCACTATTGGTTGATCGGGAGGCCCTTGCAGCCGGTCGTCTCACCGGCCGGGCGCCCCCAAGGGAGGCACCCAATGACCAGGGAGATCGTCAACACGCCAGATGCTCCTGGCTCGGCAACTTACGGGAGCTTCCCGTACAGCCAGGCGGTCAAGGCGGCCGGCCTCGTCTTCGTGTCAGGTCAGGGACCGTTCGACCCCGCAACCGGAACTGTCGTCGGAGAAACCATCGGGGAACAGACGCGCCAGGCCCTCATGAACTGCGATGCGATCCTCCGAGCCGCGGGAAGCTCGATGGCCAAGGTGGTCAACGCGACCTTTATCCTCCGTTACCCGGAGGACTTCGCCGGGATGAACGAGGAGTGGGTCCGCTGGTTCCCGGCCGACCCGCCCGCCCGGCAGGGCGCGAAGCACCCGCTCGAGGTGGAGGGCCTTCGGATCTCCATCGCGGTCGTCGCCGAGGCGTGAGCGCCCCGACGCACCTCGACACGATTCGTACGTACTATCGAGGCTGCAGCGCCGGAGACGCAGCGCTGATGACGTCGGTGCTCGCCCCGGACGTCGTGCACTACTTCACCGGTGCCGCACCGGTTCGCGGCGCCGAGGCGCTGGCCGCGTACTGGGTCGAGGACAACACGGGTGATAGGCGCACCGCATGGACGGTCGATCGGGCGATGGTCGAGGGCGACGTGGCCGTCATCGAGTGGTCGATGTTCGTCGCATTTCTCGACGACCGACCAGGGCTACGGCTTCGTGGCTCGGAGTGGTATGCGTTCCGCGACGGCCGCATCAAGGAAGTGCGGGCCTACTACCGGTGGCTCCCAGGCGAACCTGTCTCCGAGCTCATCGGGTTCCCGTATGCCGAGCGCGGGTATCCGGATGGTCCAGGGTGGCCGACCCACGAAGATGCGTGACGTGATCCAGGGCGAGGAACAGCCGTCGCCGAAGGACCTCGAGGCGATCACGGCGGTCGCTCGCGACTACGTCGAGGGGTGGTTCGATGGCGACGAACCACGCATGCGCCGTTGTCTTCATCCAGAACTGGTGAAGCGGACGATCTACCGAGACCCGACGACCGGCGACTGGCAGCTGGGCCGTCCGGCCGACGCCGCGATGATGGTGGGCTGGACTCGGGCCGGCGAGGGTCGGACTGCCGTCGCCGAGGAGCGGGCGTTCGAGATCGTCGTCGAGACGGTATTCCGTCACGTCGCATCCGTAAGCGTCCTGTCGAGCCCGTACATGGATCTCCTCCACATCGCCAAGATCGGCGACCGCTGGCTCATCGTGAACGTATTGTGGGAGGTCCGACAGGGCGAGACGGGGCCGTGAACTGCGAACAGACCTGGAGGAGGACGTGACGGATGTTCGTCGGCGACGAGTCCAGCGCGACCACGACCGGGTCGAGCCGGGCGACGCCATCGGGATCGGGATCCGCGTGCCCGTGGATCGTTTGTGCGTCGTCGCCGACCTCCTTGCCCCAGGAGTTCCGGCCGGGCGTGTCCTGGGCCTGCCGGGGCCGGTCACGATCTACGCCACGGTCGGACGCGACACGCTCAACGGTCGGCCGGTGGCGCACCGCTGGGTCAACGTGATCACCGGCCCGCCGGCCGATGTGCCACCGGATGACGGGATCGGCGGTCTCGCCTGCATCGGGGCCGGATCAAGCGCCGTCAGCCGAATGTGGTGGCGTCACGGACTCGGACGGGTCCCGGGACGGCTGTCCCTCACACTTGATCGCGAACGGTGGTATGCACGGGTCCGCATCACCACGGCGGGCGGGACGATCACAGCCACGGCAACCTTCGAGCCGACCGGGGAACCCTGGGTCTACCTGCCGCAGCACTACTACGTGCTCGTGATCGAACCCTCGCCGTTATGGGTCGGTGACGAGTGGGGCACCCGGCACGATGGGTCCGGCTCGGTCGAATTCCGGGGACCCATGGGCTCCGAGAGCTTCGACGCATACATCGGACTCGATCTCGACCTTGGCTGGGATTACATGCTGGGTGGTACCTGACGTAGCCCCACGAACTCGGTCGAGCAGACCACTATTCGTTCGTCTGCGCTCCGCCCTCGGGTTCGGGCAGCCGCGGCGCCAGGATCCACACCAGCTGCGCCGTGGTCGTCGCCCCCACCTTGGACCGCGCGTTCGCCAGGTGGTGCTTCACGGTCGAGTGCGACAGACCCAGGCGGTGGGCGGCCGCCTTCTCCGACCCAGCGGCGACCACCGCGAGCTCGCGGTCCGTAGCCGTCCCGCCGGAACCTCGATCAGCCTGAGCCCGGGTGCTCATGCCAGCCGCCTCGCCGCGGCCACCCACTCATCCCGGCCCTCGATCGGGATCTCGTAGGTTGCTAACGCGCGCCCGACACCTGTCGGGCGCGCCACCCCCCTGTTCTATCTGGGTGGGAATCGTGTGCCGTCCGAGCTGGCACGCCGTGCGGGCAGCCTCCGGTCGTGGCGCGCACGAAGTTCGATCCGACCGTCGTCCGACCTCGCTGCCCGGAGCACCCTGACAGCCGCATCCGACTCGACGGCTTCAGGAGCTCCGCGTATGGCGCCTCGCAGGCTTCTGAGAGTCGTCCGACACCACGACAGCCCTACCTCGGTGGCAGCGCAGTGGCGAGGATCCTCGCCAGATGCGCGATGGCCGTCCCGTCGAGGAGATCGCCGTCCAGCCTCCGACGCAGCGACTTCGGACCCTCGAGCCGAACGCCGCGGAACACGTCGGGCGGGGAGATCAGTGGCCAGTCGCCGTCGATGAAGCACAGGACGGGCGTGATCGGCGGCACGGGTTCGACGCCCGCCGTCTGCAGCGCGGCTTCGACCGCGGCGACCTGCCACCCCATCTTGTCGGCGAGGGCGGAGCAGTCCCGCCGGCCGACGTGGAGCCGCTCGTCGGGCCGCAGGAACCGGCCGTGGTTCCGGATCTCGATCCGGCCCTCGTAGTGCTTCGCATCGACGACGAACACACCTGCCGGCGCGATGACGATGTGGTCGATGTTCCCCTTGGTGCCGGGGACGCGTCGATCGTGAAGCACGCTGAAGCCGTCCAGCGCCTTGGCCAGCTTCTCCTCGCCGCGGGCGCCGATCGCCCACGCCCGCGTTGACTGCGGCTCGTCGGACAGGGCGAGGACGACGCCGCCGATCCGGTCCCCCCAGCGCTCCTTGACCGCGATCTCCCGCTTCGCGGCCCGTCGTTCATGCTCCTGGCGAGCAGACCGCCCGGCGATGCCGGCGTCGATCTCGGGCGGCTCGGGAGCGGTGGGGCACGACACGCAGTAGATGGTTCGCGTCGGCCGGTCGTAGACAGCGGCCTCACCGGCGTGGAGCGAAATGCCGCACCTCGAACACACACCGTCGTACTTGACGTGCCATTCGCCCATTTGTCGGCTACGACACGGCTGCGAGCGGTTCGTCGAACGTGGCCGCAAACCCGACCGAGCGCGCTTCGAGGTCATCGAGAAGCGGCAGCGAGAGAAGCTCGTCGCTCTCGACGGTGACCTCCCGGACTTTGCCGATGAGCGTCGTTCCGGGCACAAGAACGAGCAGGTCCGCGCCGACCCGCAGCCGGATCCCCGACCCCTTGGCGTACGCCAGCGCCGCCCGAGCGAGCCCGACGTAGCGCGGGTCGCGGAGCCAGTTGCCCTCGTCCGAGACGACGAGCTGTAGCGGCACGTTCGGGTTGCCGGAGGGCTTGAGGGCGACGCTGCCGAACCCCCAGCTCGTAACAGCCTGCGCACACCAGTGGTCGTCGTCGATGTAGTTGGCCGCATGGTCGAGCCGAGCCCTGACCTGCTCGTCGGTCACCGAGAGCCCGAGACATGCCGACGCGAGGTCGGCGCAGCCGTCGGCGTCAATGAGGCCCCACTCGAGTGCGGGGACCAGGAAGGACTGCCAGGCGAAGAAGACCTCGGCCTTCGCGCCTCGGAGCACGGAGTACGCGAGTGCCGCTGCGGTCGCCGGTGCTCCCTGCGCCCGCAGCAGCTCGACCGCGGCGGCGCGCTCATCGTCGTGAAGGCTTGCGAGGTAGCCGAGCCCGTTCTTGGGCCGAACGATGGCCGAGAACAGGTTGGCCGCCAATCGTGCGAGCTGATCGGCGGCGAGCCAGCGATCCTTGTCATCGGGCATGCGCGCCTGGGGCCAGATTCTCGCGAGGGCCCCGAGGAGGGCGAGATAGTGACGAACCGGCGCATACGCGCCGAACCATCGAACGCGGGGGTCGTTTACCGCGCTCGACCACCGCCACAGGACGTTGAAGGCCCGGATGCGCAGCCGTTGGGTCATCGTCCAGCGGTGGCCCTCGACCTCCGCCTGTTCCCGGGTCACGGACGTGCCGTCCAGGAGGCGGAGCTCGTTGGGAGCTGGGGCGCGCTGGAGCATTTGGAGCAGAAGCGCTCCGAACTCATCGGGGTACTCCGAGTCGGGCATCCCGAGGCCGTTTGGCCCGTACCGCCGAGCGCGCGGATCGCGGCCGAGCTCCTCCTCGAAGTAGCGATCCCAGAAGGCATCGCCCTCCCCCGCTTCCCCGCCGGCTTCGCCGCCGCGACCCGCATCGACCCTGGTCTGCGCGGGGGTGTCGGCCACGTCGAAGACCGCGCCCTGGTGGAGCTCGACCAGGATCCGCGCCACCGGGTGGTCTCGGTCGATTGGGTCGAGCTCGCGAGGACGGTCGGAGTCGATCGCGTCCTGCGCCGTCAATGCCCGCGCCAGCGCAGTGAGCTCGTCCACGGGCACGCGGTTCGAGATCACTTCGTCCGCCCCGTTGAGGAGCCAGACGAACTGGGTGGCGTCATCGTGAACGAGCGGCGCACTCCTGCCGCCTTGGAGCTCCGCGACGTTTCGGCCGTCGGTGAGGCGATCTCCATGCCGGGGCGGCGGGACCGATGCCACGGTAATCGTGCCGTCGCCATCACGCGTCGCCGCAACGAGCCGGATGGGCAGGCCCGGCAGGTCCGACTTATCCATCAGCGACAAGGTCGCGACCGCGTCGAGCCGAAGCTCGGCAAGGGCGAGCCGGGGCTCACCTCGGATCAGCGAGGTCGCGACCGATGCCTGGACGTCGCTCAGGACGCCGGCCTCGATGTTGACGTGACCGCCCACGGACGCCGCCCCGAGTAACGCCGGCGCGGAGAGGTTGGCGGATCCGGCCAGGAGGCGGGCCTTCGTCCCTGTGATGGCCGCGATCACCTTCGCGTGCACGTACGGCGCAGCTCGATCGGTCGTATATTCGTGTACCCGCACCTTCGCCCCGCTCGCCGCGAGTGCCGTCACGAGTCGGGCGCCATCGACGCTTGCGTCATGGTGGAGGTAGAGCTCGATCTGCCGCGGGCGCGTCGCGTCGATCAGCGTCGTGAGCGCACGCAGATCGTGGTCGAAGAACGGTGCCGTCAGATGCAGCTCGTCGATCGGAGCATGAACGCCATCGAGGAACTGGTTCGCCAGGCCGGTCGCGCTATTCGTGACGAAGGTGCTTGTGCCTCGATCTGCCCCGACAAGCCACGGCAGCCGGGCGCGGAGGTCGCCCCACCGGCTCCGAACGAGCGGATCGTCTAGACGGGCTACAAGGTCTGCCATCCAGTCTCGCCAAGCCGCGAACTCCGCAAGCCCGTCACTCGAACTGAACTGGGCATAGACCTCGTGGCCGGTCTCCAGGCCTCCGAGGCCGACGTTGCCCGACCCGACGAGAAGCACGCCCCGCTTCTCATTCGCCAAGAGGACCGTCTTCGCGTGGAAGGCACCCGACGGGTTGGCGAAACCGCGGACGAGATACCGCCGGTTGACGCCGGGGACGCGCCAGACATCGTGGGAGCCGATGCCTGACCACGTATCAGCGAGCCGTTGGGCGTCGGCGAGGACCACCACGTTGAGCGGCGGATCGCCCAGCCGCCGCAAGAGGAACGCCTCGAAGAACGCGGGCTCGAAGGTGTAGGTGGTCACCCAGCACACCCGCCAGCGGGCAGCGCTGAAGGCGTCGGCGATCCTCACGCGAACACCGTGGCGATGAGCGCGCGGCCGTCAAGCGTCACCTCGAGACCGTCAACGACGTCTGTGCAATACCCGAGGTCTCGGAGCAGGCTCGCCATGGAAGCCGAGCGGAGGTCGGCGAGCACGTCCCAACCGATGGGGTGGTCGTAGAAGCGCAGGCGCCCTGCCTCCCACCTCCAGCGGAACGTGAAATCCGGGAGCTTGGAGTAGGCGTTGCTCTCATGCGCGCGAAGCACAAGGTGCTCGAAGAGCCACGTCACGAGGTCAGAGAGCGTCGCGCCGTCCTCGATCAGAGCAGCAACCCGACGGGACACGGCGAGGAGACCCGGTTGCCACGAGCCGTCGATCGCAGCGACCCCGAGCCAGTCACGATCAGCATGATCTGGATCCGGTGTCCGTGCGAGAGTCGCAAGAATCAGGACGACGCCAGCGATCGCCCGGTGGTCCTTCACCGCCCACAGGTTGAGCTCCCGCATCGGCAGGTGCCCTGTAGCGTCGGCGACGGCCGCGCGAAACGCGGCCGCGCTCGTGTCGCGAGAGCAGGATAAGGCGCGACCAAGGACGTCGACCTCCCCTGCGTCGGCCACGCCCGCGAGCACCTCCAGCACGTCCGGCCAGGCGAGGCCAGCTCCTCGGTCTGCCTGTCGAAGCCGTGCGCCACCATCGACCCAAAGGAGGTTGATCCCGTCCTGGATGAAGTTGAGGGCCGACAGAGCTGCCCAGCGAGTGATGACCCGGCGTCGAGCATCCGCCCCAAGGTCGGGCTTCTCAAATGCGTCCCAGACTGCCCAGCGGAGGTCACTATCGGAACGCTGGACGGGGTGACCGTTCGCGATCTGGTCGAGGAACAAAGCGAGTGCCTCGCGGCGGTTCCGCACGTCCTCCGTGAGCTGCCCTTTGGTCGGCTCGAGATAGACCGACCTGAGCAGGTCGCGCTCATCCATGTACTCGTCGAGCCGGCATACGCAAGCGGCCGCACCGTACTCCTGCAGCACCTCGGCAGGGATTGGTGCATCGCTGTCGATGTGGCCGTCGCGAACATAAGCGGTGTCGGCCACGGCGGCGGCGAACGCGTCGGCCACCGCCACCGCACGCGGCTGCGACCGGTTGAGGACATCGATCGGCGTCGGTTCGCCACCGAGCGCGGTCCCGGGCAGCCGCACGAGGTCCATCACGCGCATGGGGGTTCGGTAGTAGAGCCCATAGCCGCCGAGCGGGCTCTTGACGGACTCATTCCGCTCATAGGCATCCGGGTGGCGAGAGACGGCCGGTCCGACGCGATCCATCCCGACGGGGCTCGAGCCGCAGCCTCGAGGACAGAGGCGAACAGCAACGCCGAACTCGTATTCGCGCCGAAGTAGATAGGTCGACAGCGCCGGCATCGTCGGCGGCCGCCGTTGGTCGGCGTAGCGACGCAGTAGCCACGTAAAGAGCGAGAGGTAGCGCGCTCGATCGGACAGCGCGAGGATGCCCGGAACCAGCGGGGCGACGATTCGCCCCGCGGTCAGCGCCCGAAGTCCGATCGGGTCAACCCCCGGGGTGAAGCGGAAGGTGGGCTCAATCCACTCGGGCAGTCCGCTTGGTCGGGGCTCGACCAAGGTGACGTCCATCGCGCTCCACCCTGCTCACGGTCTCGCCTAACTCTCACCTATTGTGGCAGCCTGGCGCGCAGTGGGGATCCTCGGTTGGCACCCTTGCAGGTATCCCGCATTCATGAAGCGTTTCTCGGACCGTGCTTACGCGGCTCCGCGTGATGAGGCCGAGGATCGCGGCGGTCACCGCGAGGATCGCGCCGATCTGGTCGGGCGCGAGGTTGAGGCCGAACGCGGCGACCAGGGCGATCACCGCCTGGACGAGGGCGAAGACGATCGCCTATTCGGAGGAGAGCGCGGGAATTGACGCGCTCGCCGGCGAGCTGACCAGCGACCAGAGCCCGGCCCCATACGCCGCGATCCCCAGGAGCATCCACGTGGGACCGTGAGGCACGACGCCAGCGAGGCTTGCGGGCAGAAAGAAGTCCTCGGCGAAGGCGATCCCGAGGCCGAGCAGGGCGAGACGTGGCGCCCAGCCCGGCAGCACACGGGCACGCCAACTGGAGATCCCGAAGGTGATCGAGCCCGCGATCAGGCTGAGGAATCCGATCATGGCCATCAGGCCGTAGGCCACGGGAGCGCTGTACGCCCGATCAAGGAAGGCTCGTGCCTCGGGCACGCCGAACGATGGGTCGATCGCGATCTCGAGGACGTTGTACGGCGTCCCGGCAAGGCCGATACCGGCGACGATGCCAAACAGCCCCAGGAGGGCTGCAATTCCGATCTTCGGGACCTGGACCGCCAGGACGACCGGGAGCCCGATGATCAGCAAGAGCATGGCCACGTACTTGATCACGTGCACGGCGGCGTTCCACTCGTAGAGCGACACGTTCGGGCTGTAGGGCGCCGTGGCGAGCTCGGCGGCCGTCGCCAAGGCGCCGACGACACTCCCGGCGATGATGGTCACCGCGGCGATCTGGTACAGGCTGCGCACGGTCATGACGTTGTTCCTCCTGCATTCCAGGGCGGCCGAACGGTTCCGCTCGGCGCTGGCTCAGTGTGCCCACCAGGTCGTCCTCGCGGAACCCGGCGACCCGGAAAGGGGGGTGGGGCTGGCCATAGCGAGGCCGAAGGCTGACCTGACCGACGACCGGGTCAGCTCGCAGTAAGATCGCCGGCGTGACCTCGAGCGTCGTCGATCGCGCGATCGTCGGGGGCGGCATCGCCGGCCTGGTGCTTCTGTTGGTCGGGGGGCAGAGCGACCCGGGCGTGATCTACCCGGCCGTGCTGCCGATGACCTTCCTCGTGGCCGGAGCCGTGGCCCTTCTCCTTCGGCCAGGGCAAGGGGTGGCACGGATGCTCGCATCGGTCGGCTCGCTGCACCTTGGCGCGTTTGGCCTGTCTACGGCGGTCGAGTTGGCGGCGCCCGGAATCGAGGTCCGGTGGCTGATCGAGTCGGCCGCGCAGGTGCTCTACTGGCTTGGCTTCGTGGCACTTCTCGCTGCGCTCGTCATCTTCCCGGACGGGCATGCTCGGACCGCGCTGGACGCGATGATCGTGCGCGGGGCGGCGGCGGTCGCGACAGCGCTAGGGATCGCCGCCGCGTTCGGAGCCAAGGAGTTGCCGGTGGTCCTGGGTTCGGTGGGCCCGTACCCCAACCCATTCGCCATCCCGGCCTTTGAGCCAGCGGCATCGATTGGCGGCGCGTCGCCGCTGCTGGTACCGGCGGGGGTGCTGATGCTGGCGGCTCGGTACCACCGCTCGTCCTCGGAGGCGCGAGGTCGGATTCGCTGGCCACTCGGCGCGGCCATCACGGTCGCCGTCGCGATCCTGATCTCGCCGTTGCTCGTCGAACTGGTCGGCGAGACGATCCAGGGCGTTGCGTTCACTCTGGTCACGGCACTCGTGCCGGTATCGTTCGTTGTCGGCCTCGTCCGGCACACCGAGATCGAAGCCCACATGGCCGAGCTCGCAGCCTCGCGGCACCGTCTGGCCGAGGCGGGGGAGGCGGAGCGCCGACGCATTGAGCGCGACATCCACGACGGTGCGCAGCAGGAGCTCCTGTCGATCCTCGCCCGGATCGAGCTGGCCCGATCGCGACTCCCGCCCGGCGACCCGACGATTGGAGAGCTCGCCGGGGTGGCGGAGTCGGTGCGCCGGATCCACCGGGAGTTGCGCGAGCTGGCCCAGGGCATCCACCCGTCGGTCCTGACAGACCGTGGTCTGGCAGAGGCCCTCGCCTCGGCGACAGCCCGGCTCCCAATCGCCGTCCATCTCGAGGTGGCGCCCGCCGTGGCGGCGACCCGCTACCCCGAGACGGTCGAAGCGACCGCCTATTTCTTCGTCCTCGAGGCCCTGACCAACGTGATGAAGCACGCCGGGGTGAGCCACGCCACGGTGGACATCGACGAGGAAGACGGCCGCCTTCGACTCGAGATCATCGATCCCGGCCGCGGCTTCGAACCGGCCGCGGCAGCTGATGGAACGGGCCTCGTCGGGATGCGCGACCGCCTGGAGGCGGTCGGGGGAGAGCTCGCGATCCGTTCGGCGCCGGGCCGAGGGACGGTCCTCACCGGCTGGGTTCCGGGCGCTGGAGTGGCCGCGTGACCGCCACCGATCGAGGGCCGGCAGCTCCACTGCGCGTCGTCATCGCTGAGGACAACTACCTGGTGCGCGAAGGCCTTCGGCGGCTGCTGGAGGCCGGCGGCGAGGTCGAGGTGGTCGCAGCAGTCGCGGATGGCGCGGACCTCCTCGACGCAGTCGGCCGGCTGACCCCGGACGCGGCGCTGATCGACATCCGCATGCCGCCAACCCACCGCATGGAGGGCATCGACGCTGCCCACGCCATCCGCGCCCGGCATTCGGGCATCGGCATCGTGATCCTGTCGCAACATGCGGATGAGTCTTACGTGCTGGAGCTTCTGCGCGATGGGACGAGCGGCTATGCCTACCTGCTGAAGGAGCGGGTTGGCGACAGAACGGAACTCCTGAGAGCGCTCAGGGAGACCGTTGCCGGCCGCTCGGTCATCGACCCACTGCTCGTCGAGCCGCTCGTCGGTCGCCGCCGCAACCAGCCGGCATCGGTCCTCGAGCAGCTGACCGAGCGTGAGCTGGAGGTGCTCGGGGAGATGGCCCAGGGCAAGACCAATGCCGCGATCGCGCGGTCCCTGTCGCTGAGCGAATCATCGGTCGAGAAGCACTCCGGCGCGATCTTCTCCAAGCTCGGCCTGGCCGAGGAACCCGCCGTCCACCGGCGGGTGGCGGCCGTGCTCACCTTCCTCCGTGAGTCGGTCAGGGATCAGTCGGCAGACGAGGGCGCATGACAAGCGCGCTCCCGCGCCGCTGAGTAGCCAGGCGGCCTTGGGGCGGATCCCCCCAGTCGCCACGGCACCAGTCGCGGCACCGAGCTCGCCACTGCACTGGGGGTAGCAGTCGGGACGATGGTCGTGTCCGGTGTAGCCGTGACAGCCAAGGTGGCACGGGCTCGGGGGACGATCGCAGCGTGATCGACACCACCGCTCCCGCCGACCTCGACACGCTGGCGCTGCCGGCACGCGAGAGCCACTCCTCGCTCTCGACCTATGCGGCGTGCCCGCGCCGGTACGCCTTCCGCTACGTCGAACGCCTGCCCGGCGAGGTTCCCCACTGGTGGTTCACCTTTGGGTCCGCCGTCCATCGCGCCTTCGAGGCGTTCGACCGGGCCCGGATTCGTGCCCGGCGGGAGGGAATGCTGGCTCCGGGGTACGAGGTCCTCGCGCACGCCTTCGACGAGGCGCTCGAGGCTGCCGGCTGCGAGCCCGCCGAGGCTGCCCGGTATCGCCGCCGCAGCGAGCCGGTCCTGAGGGCCTACCAGGAGCGCGCGGTCACCACGGATGCGGAACCCGTCGGGGTGGAGCTCGGCTTCGGCGTCGACGTTGAGGTAGGGGACGAGGAGCCCCCGGTGCGCTTCGTCGGCTACATCGACCGCATCGACCGCCGGTCCGATGGCGCCATCGAGGTCGTCGACCACAAGACCGGCGAGCCCCGATCCCAGGAGGATGTGGACCGGGACCGCCAGCTCACGGCGTATGCCTTCGCCTGCGCCCGGGGCGGCCTGCGGGACCCCGCGACCGGCGAGGTCCTGCCGGCCCCGGTGCGCCTCGGGCTCCACTTCGCCGAGACCGGGCTCACGGTCTGGACCACCCGCTCGGCGGCGGATGTCGATGCCTTCGGTGTCGGCATGGTCGCCGAGGTCAGGGCCATCCGCCGCCGGGAGTTCGCCCCGCGTGCCGGGACGGCGTGCCGGTGGTGCGAGTACCGGGCGGCCTGTCCGGATGCCGCGCCGGTGGCCTCATGAGCGCCCCGGGCCCCCAGTTCGTCCTGCCGCAGCCAGGGGATGTTCAGCCGGTGCTCCGATCGCGATGATCCGCGCCGTCCTCAGGCCTTGATCCGGAGGCGGTCCGGGTCGTACATCGGGCGCACCGAGGCGCGCGCCGGGTACCGGGTCCCGGCGATGTCGATCTCGAACCGGCCGTCCTCGATCGCCTCCACGGGAATGCCCGCCTCGTCCTCGACCATGCCGAGACCAACGGCCCCGCCGAGCGTGTGGCCGTACGCGCCCGCCCGGATGTGCCCGAACCAGCGGCCATGGCGCAGGATCGGCTCGCCACCGTGGAGCAGCGGCTCCGGGTCCTCGAGCAGGAACTGGGCGAGCCGTCGCTTCGGCGGTCCGGACACGCGCGCGGAGAGCAGCGCCTCGCGCCCGATGAAGCCCCCCGGCTTGTCCCAGGCGACGGCGAAGCCGAGGCCCACGTCGAGCGGCGTGTCGGTGTTGTCGATGTCGAGGCCGTAGTCGCGATAGGCCTTCTCGAGGCGCAGGCTGTTCATCGCGCCGAGGCCGACGTTGCTGTACCCGAGGTCCGCTCCCGCCTCCACGAGCGCGTCGTGGACGGTGAGCGCGAACTCGGCCGGGACGTGCAGCTCCCAGCCCAGTTCCCCGACGTACGTGACCCGCAGGGCGAGCACCCGGGCGTAATCCAGGTCGATCTCGGCGGCCGTCAGGTACGGGAACGCATCGTTCGAGAGATCGGCGCTCGTCAGGCGCTGGAGCAGCTCGCGCGAGCGCGGGCCCTGGACGGTCAGGAGGGTCGTCCCCGAGGTCACGTCGGTGACCGTCACGTGGGCGCCGTCGGGCGCATGGCGCTCGATCCAGGGCTGGATCCGGCGACCGATGATGTCCGTCACGACGACGAGGAACCGCTCCTCGCCGAGGCGGGTGACGGTCAGGTCGGCCTCGATGCCGCCGCGCTCGTTGAGCCACTGGGTGTAGACGATCCGGCCGACCGGCACGGCCACGTCGTTGGCGCAGATCCGGTTCAGGACGGCCTCGGCGTCGCGACCCTGGACGAGGAACTTGGCCATGAGCGACATGTCGATCATGCCCACGGCCTCGCGTACGGCGCGGTGCTCGGCGGCCTGGAGCGGGAACGAGCCGGTGCGTCCCCAGCCCAGTTCGACCTCGGGCGGCGCGCCGTCGGTCGCGAACCAGTCCGGGTATTCCCAGCCCGAGGAGACGGCGAACCGGGCGCCCGCCGCCGCCAGTCGGTCGTGGATCACCGAGCGGCGGACGTTGCGCGCGGTCCGGGGGTGCCAGTTCGGCCAGGCGGCGTCCGCGAACAGGACCCCGAGCTGCTCGACCGTCCGGTCCGCCCGGAAGCGGCGACTCGTCTCGAACGGCTGGGTCCGATCGATCGCCAGGCCGGTCATGTCGACCGGCGGGACGCCGTCGACGATCCACTGGGCGATCAGGCTGCCCACGCCGCCGCTCAGGATGATGCCGAGCGAGTTCATCCCGGCCGCGACGAAGAAGCCGCCGAGTTCGGGCGCCTCGCCGAGCAGCGGGCCGACATCGGAGGTGAAGCTCTCCGGTCCGCAGAACATCGTCCGGACGCCGGCCTCGTGGAGCGCGGGAATGCGATCCATCGCTCGACTCAGGTACGGGCCGACGCGCTCCCAGTTCGGGGGCAGGCTGGCGAAGGCGACATCACCCGGGACACCGTCCAGCGCCCAGGGTCCGGCCACGGGCTCGAACAGGCCGACGAGGATCCCGCCGCCTTCCTCGCGGTAGTAGCCATGGCGGTCCGGCTCCTCGATCACCGGGAGGTCGGGGTTCGCCCAGGCGACGGTGTCGGTGATCAGGTAGTAGTGCTCGGCCGCCTGGAGCGGGACCGAGACACCGGCCAGCGCGCCGACCTGCCGCGCCCACATCCCGGCGGCATTCACGACGTACTCCGCCCCGATCGTGCCCCGGTCGGTGATCACGCCGGTGACGCGGCCGCGCGCCCGCGTGAAGCCGGTCGCGGCGACACCCTCGACGATCCGTGCGCCGCGCATCCGGGCGCCCTTGGCGTAGGCCATCGTCAGGTCGGCGGGATTGACCCGGCCCTCATCGGCGACGTAGAAGGCGCCCAGGACGTCGTCGGTCCTCGCCTCCGGCCACAGCCTGCCGAACTCGCGGGCCGAGAGCTCCTGGTTGTCGACGCCGAACCCGCGGACGAACGCCGCCTCTCGCCGCAGCGCCTCCAGCCGCCCGGGCGTGGTCGCCAGGTGAAGATGGCCGATGGGCCGGAAACCGGTCGCCTGGCCGGTTTCAGCCTCGAGCGAGGTGCACAGGTCGCGGGTGTAGCGGGCCATCCAGAGCAGGCTCTCGGTGGCACAGCCGGCCGACGTGATCAGCCCCGCCGCGTGCCAGGTCGTCCCGGCCGTCAGCTGCTTGCGTTCAAGGAGCACGACATCGCGCCAGCCGAGCTTCGTGAGGTGGTAGGCAATGCTCGCGCCGATGACCCCGCCACCGACGATCACCACCTGGGCGTGGCCGGGCAGCGTGCCGGCGTCGGGCCCCGTGCTGGTTGCCTGCGTCACGTCCATCCTCCGCCCAGGCGAGATCACCCCTGCTCGATCCTAGCGGGTTTCGCGGCTGCCCTGCCCTGGTTCCGATGCGTGGAACGGTCGCCGACGTGATCACCGGCGTCGGGCACGCGATCTACCTGCACCCTGGCGCGGCCGCCGCCTACCTCCGGGAGAGCTGACGCCACCGCATGGGGACCCTGACAGCTCGCGAACCTCGCCGCAGCCTGTCGTCGTCGCCGGCGACCCACCTCCATCCTTCGGGTGGTCCGGGCGCGGCCGTGCACCACCGACGGCAATCTGGGCTCCGAGGAGCAGCCATGCGGTGCTGGAACACCCCCAAGTGGCGGGGCCTTGAGCTGGGCCCGGCGGCGGACGGTCGCAGACGCTCGTCCGTCGCCGGGAGAAAGGTCAGTCGTTGACGGTGCCGTTCGCGCACAGCGCGGCCGCGGCCGAGGTGCCTGCCACCGCAATCGCGTTGTGCTCCCCGGGCACACCCTGGTGGACCAGGACGTGCAGCGGATGCAGGCGGTCGGGCGCCGGCGCGATATCGACGTTCGGGTTGTGGTCGAAGACGGCCATCGGGAGGGTCACGTCCTCCTCGCCGCCGTTCGCGGCCAGGAGAACGCACTGCCCGTTGCCCAGGGACATCACGTGGGTGTGGCTCGCGAGCGCGGGAGTCGCCGCGAGGGCCAGGAGCAGCCCGGCACCGATGACCGGGCGGACGAGACGCTTCACAGGGAGGCTCCTTCGAGCGTGGCGGGGGCCGGACCGGTGACGCGGAGGGCGCTCACGCCCAGGGCGATCCAGCCGGCAGGGAAGGGCAGGATGGTCGCCAGCAGGAGGACCAGCACGAGCGGCTCAGGGACGAGACTTCCCGACAGGCCGGTAAGCCCCGGCACGACAAGGAGCGCGCCAACGACCAGCAGCGCTGATGCTCCGCGCGACAGGCTCTTCGTTCGCCAGGTTGCCAGCGCGAAGAGCCCGGACCCGACGAGCAGGAGGAGGAGGCCGATTGTCGAGACCTCCCAGACCCCAAGCCCGCCGATGATCGCATGATCGCTGTCCCCGGTCACGACCATGACGGCAGCTCCGAACAGCGCGATGACAGCACCCAGCGCCGGGATGGCGAAGGCGGCCCAGGTGAGGAGTGGGTGGCTGCGCGCCTGGAAGGCGCTGAGGCCGATCAAGGCAACCAGGGTGACGACGACGGCCGAGACCAGGGCGATCCCCAGCCAGGCCCAGTTCGCCTCCTGTCCGTCATTGATCGCGTTGCCGGCAAGAAGGCTGAACCAGAGGACGCCGCCGACGATCGCGGCGTAGCCTCCGATGCGGAGCGACATGGCGAACCCCTTTGCGTGTTCGGACGCGGCGCCGAGGCCGCGGAGATGGAGATGGGCATCGAGCGCGCCGAGGAGGATGTCGGCGACGTCGAACGGGCCGAGCGGGCGATCCGCGAGGACCTGCTCGAACTCGTCGCCGTAGCGGGCCCGCCAGCGCGCCGGATAGAGGCGAAGGAGGAGCGTACTCAGGGGACGCATCGCCGGCTCAGCCTCGCGAGCCGGTGATCCGGCCGAGCCGGCGGAGGCCGAGCTGCGCGAACTCGGAGAGCTCGTGGAGCTGCTCGGCGAGGACGGTCGCGCCGACCGCGGTCAGCCGGTACGGCCGACGACGGTCGACGGGCGGGAGAGCCTCGATCAGGCCGCGCTCCTCGAGGCGGGCGAGCGCGGCGTACAGGGTTCCCGGACCCAGCGGCCGGCCAGTGCCGGCCTCGACGTCGGCCATGATCGCGTAGCCGTGCTTCGGCCCGTCGCTCAGGCTGACGAGGATGAGCAGCGCTGGCTCGGCGAACCGGCCAAGCTCGGGGATCCGGGTGTCCATGGGACTGACCTTTCTACCACTGCACGATATATCGTAGTGCGATATATAATCGCCGGCACAACGCCTGTCAAGCCCCCGATTGCTCGGTGGCTGATGCGGCGCCAACCGACGACTGCGGCCTGGGCCGCCCTGCTCGTGGTGGGCCTGTGCACCGCCGGCTGGTGGGGGCTGCGCGTCCAGGGGCGCGTGCGTGCGCCGCGGGGTCTGGTGATCGCGGCTCGGGGAGCCCTCCTCGTCGCCGTGACCCTGGGCGTGTTGACGTCAGCCCCGCACATCTCCCGCGCGCTTGGGGGACCGTCCTGACCTGCTGACCCAACCCTGGGCATGCCACCGCGAGCTCGTCGCCGAGGCGGCTCGTCACCCGTCGATCAGGAAGAGCAGCCCGGCGACGACGAGCACGCCCTCGATGATGACCACGAACACTCGCTCCGGCAGGCGGTCGACGATCCGCTTCCCGGTGAATGATCCGGCGACCATGATCGGACCGAGAGCCAGACCGGTCGCCACGGACGCCCCGGTCAGCAGCGACGCGTTGCCATACGCCACGAGCTTGGTGACGTGCATGACCACGGTGGACAGGGCCTCCGTCCCGATGTACGCGCCCTTGACCAGACCATAGGCAAGAAAGAACGGGGCCATCAACGGCCCGACGCTGCCCAGGAGCGCGGACAGGAAGCTCGATACGGCGCCCAGGATGGCGAACGACCGCTGCGGGATATGGGGTGCTGGTCCCGGGCGCAGATGGCGCCAGGCCACCACGAACAGCAGGAACGCACCGAGAATCCGGGTCAGGGCCGAGAGCGGAGCCGTGGCGAACAGCAGTCCGCCAATCAGCGCGGCCGGGATGCCCCCGAGCGCGAACCAGCCGACCACACCCAGGTCGAGCTCGGTGCGGTTGAACCAGACCCGGGAACCGTTGCCGATCAGCTGCGCCACGGTGAGGATCGGGATCGCGTCGCGGACACCGAAGGCCGCCACGAGGACAGGGAGCAGGACGGCGGCGCCCCCGAAACCGGTGACGGCGGCAAGGGAGCTGGCGACCAGCGCGGCCCCGGCGACCAGGATCCACTCGGGTGCGCTCATGGGTTTCGGCCGGGCATCAGCGGGCTCGCATCCGGTTGTTCCTCGGGTCGTGCGTCAGCTCGGCGAGACCCAGTTCCTCCAGCACCCATGAATCGGCCTTCGTCCCCGTCGCCATGGTTCCCTCCGCCGGACGCCCGACGCGGCGTAGACGTCAGGTTCGCAGGCGGCTCTCCAGCCGGGCTTCGATCTCGTCGGCGACGGCTGCCGCGAGGCTGACCCCGAAGCGTCCGGCCAGGCGCTCGAGGAGCGGCCGCCGGAGCCGGACGGGCGCCGAGCGAGCCGGGACACCCGCGGCCTCGGCGGCCAGGGCGACCGCGCGCTCGAGGTCGCCGATCTCGTCGACCAGCCCGAGCTCCCTGGCCTGCTCGCCCAGCCAGACCTCCCCGGTCGCCAGCTCCCGGACCCGCTCCTCATCCAGGTGCCGGCTCCGCGCGACCCGGTCCACGAAGGCGTCGTAGAAGGCATCGACGATCGCCTGCTCCTTGGCACGCTCCTCGTCGGTCTCCTCGCGCCACGGTGCGCCCATCCCCTTGAGCCGGCCGGCGCGGTTCTCGGTCACGCTGACGCCGAGCCGGTCGAGGAGTCGCGGCAGCCGGGGACCGGCCGAGATGACCCCGATCGAGCCCACGATCGCGTGCGGCTGGGCGACGATCCGGTGGGCGGCCAGGGCGGCCAGGTACGAGCCGGACGCGCCCGTGCCGCGGATCGCGGCGACGAGCGGCTTCTGTGCGGCGAGCCGTTCGAGGGCCAGGAACATGTCGTCCGAGGCCGTCGCCGAGCCGCCCGGCGAGTCGATGTCGAGCACGACGGCCGGCACACGCCGCGACTCGCGCAGGCGCCGGACGAGCTCGATCCAGTCGGCCGTCCGGGCGCCGCCGGCGATCGGTCCGTAGAGCCGCAGGATCGCAACGTGGCCGGGCGGGAAGTAGCGGGTCAGGCCCGACACGAGCGTCCGCAGGCGTTCGACGTTCATGGCCTCGCCAGCCTACCCGATCCCGGGTCGGCGGTCGGTCTCCGGTCTCGGGTCCCGCGGCCCATCCCACAGGCCGGGCGCGTGCGAGGGCGACCAGCCGGGGCCGGGCGCGGCGGCCGTCCGGCGCCAGCCCTGGCGCAGCCGGCGCTCGATCGCGGGCCAGTCCGGGATCGCGCTCGTGCCGTCGGCCGCCTCGGTGCTCGATCCGCCGACGGCACAGGCGGCGGTGACCGCCGCGGACGGCGGCATCCCGGTCAGCAGGCCGAACAGGAAGCCCGCGATCGTGGCGTCCCCGGCGCCCGTGGTCCCGACGACGTCCGCCTCGAACACGCTCGAGTAGAGCTCGCGGTCGGCCCAGGCCCCCGGGAGATTGCCGAGGCCGGTGGCGAGACGGGCCACCGACGCGGTCCGGACGTACAGGCCGTGCTCGCCGAGCTTGACCCCGGCGATCCCGACCCCCAGGCGGATCAGCTCGTCCGCCAGGCGGGCGACGGAAGCGAGGGCCGGCGCGCCGCGCTCGTCCCGCTCGACGCGCCGGCGCAGGAGCCGGCTCGCCTCGGCCAGGCTGGGCAGGAAGACGTCGACCTCGGGCAGGACCTGCTCGAGGAGCCTCCGCCAGCGGACCGGGCCCTGGTCGGGATCGAGGTTCGCGTTGGCCATGTCGAGCGAGGTCGCCAGGCCGCGGGCGCGCGCCCGCACGAGCAGGCGACGGAGCTCCGCCCCGTCGTCCGCGACCATCGCCGCCATCAGGGGCGGATAACCGACGTGGAGCAGCGACCCGCCGGCGAGCACCTCGTCGGGCACGTCGGCCGCGACGAACGTGTCGTTCACCCCCGGGAAGTGCTGGATCTCGCGGTCGCGGCCGGGCCGGTTCCAGACCAGGCTGTACGAGGTCGGCGCACCGGCCGCGACGACGAGCCGGGCCGCGTCGCCGGGGACCGCCTCGCGCACGAGCCCGGAGAGCACGCCCCCCAGGCGATCGTCGCCGACGCGGGCCACGAGCCTCGAGCGCAGGCCGAGCCGGTGAAGGGCGAGCCCGGTGTTGCCGACGCAGCCGCCGACGGCCAGGGTGATCGGGCCGAGCGATTCGAGCGCCTCCGGACGCGCCGGCCGTCGCCCGCTCCGGGGCCCCGCCGCCGGACCCATGAGCAGGCGCGGGATGAGGTCGAGGCAGAGGTGACCGGCGACGACGACCACGGGCGGGTCGACCGCCCGGACCGCCCGGGCCGCCGGGTCCCCGGTCACCGGACCTCCCCGGTCACGGGACCTTCCCGCCCCCGAGGCGCTCGAAGGCGAGCTCGAGGCCGAGGCGGAGCACCCGGCCGGGACCGAGCATCGCCAGGGCACCCGGCTCGCCCCTGAGCAGTCGGCGCAGTCCCTGCGGGGCGTGCGTCTGGGGCTCGACCGCGATCGCGTCGAGGTCGCCCGGGCTGGCCGCGACGACGTGCGGCGTCGAGGCCGCGATCCTCAGATCGGCCCGCAGGCCGAGGTCCGGCCAGCGCAGCTCGACCGGCGGCTCGGAGAGCCGGGTCCAGGTCGCGTCGAGGCCGGCCGGCATCTCACCGACCGTGCGCCGATCGTACGGGCCATCAACGGGCACCGGCTCCGGCTCGCTGTCGAGGTTCGAGCGGTAGACCGCGTCGCCGCGGATCGCGACGAGGACCGGCCGACGGAACCAGGGATGGAGCCCTAGCCCGGCCGGCATCGGATCCTCGGCCCGGTTGACGAGCTCGAGTTCGAGCCGCACCGACCACCCGGCGACCTCGACCCGAAGGCCCGCCTCGTACTCCCACGGCCAGCCGTCGCCGCCGCCGCGGACGCGGAACGAACCGTCCGCCTGCGGCTCCCAGGGCCGGGCGTAGACCTGGCCGTGGATCGCGGTCCCGTCGGGGAAGTTCGAGCCAGGGTGGATCAGGCGCGAACCGAGGGCGACGGGACCGGCCTCGATCCGGTTGCACCAGGGAGCCATGACGTAGCCGCCCCAGAGGAACGGGCTCCGTCGGTGCTCGGCCGGATCGGCCGGCGTCCGGAGCAGGTCGCGGCCGGCCACCCGGAGCCGGTGCAGGCGGGCCCCAAGCTCGGGCAGGATGCCGACCTCGATCTCCCCGTCGGTGAACGTCACCTCGTCCATCTCCGCCCTCCACCGTCGTGTCGCCTGTCGAGCCGATCGTCTCCGTCCTGGCCGGGAAGACGAGGGCGCTCCCTCCGGGTCACGGCCCGGGGGGCAGCCAGGGGCGCGCCGCGCCGGCGCCCCGCGCAATCTCGAGGAACTGGTCGGCGCCCACCTCGAGCCACGGCCCGGCCTCGCCGTCGGGCCACTGGACCCGGACCCTGGCCGTGCTCGCGGGGCCGAGCCCGAAATGGATCCAGCCGAGCTGGCCGCCGGCATGGCCGCCGCCGACCGTGATCTCGCGCCGGAGCGTCGCGTCCCCGAGCTGAACCTCGACCCAGGCGCCGATCGCGTCGCGGTTCGGACCGGGCTCGGCGAGGCGGACCGCGAGCCAGTGACCGAGCGGCGCGGGCCGTGCAGCATCGCCCGAACCCACGTTCCGCCACAGCCGGACCGGGTCACCGAGGTTGACCTCGACCAGGTCGAGCATCCCGTCGAGGTTGAAGTCGGCCAGGGCGGCGCCCCGGCCGCGCCCGAAGTTCAGGATCCCGGCCGCGTCCGCCCCCTCCCGGAACGTCCCGTCGGGCTGGCCGAGGAGGAGGTTGCTCGGATCGCGGGCGGCATAGTCGGGCATCGCGCTGACGTTGCCCTTGGAGACGAAGAGGTCGATGAAGCCGTCGTTGTTCACGTCCTGGAACTCCGGGTGCCAGGCGGTCGAGGGGAGCACGTCGCCGCCGGTGAACGGCTGGGCCGCGGTCACCCCGCGCTTCAGGGCGATGTCGCGGTAGCGGGGGCCGTCGGGGCCGGCGGCGAGGGCCTGGAGCTTGTTGTCGCCCTGGCTGGTGAGGTAGATCTCGGGATAGCCGTCGCCGGTCAGGTCGTAGCTCGCGATCCCCATCCCCCAGATCTCGAGCCGGGTCCAGCCGTCAGCGTCGGTGTACAGCCTGGGCGGCCGGCCCGGCTCGATCCGCCACAGCTGGTCCTCGCCGTCGGTGTAGTAGTGGCGGTCGTTCGTTACCCGCAGGTCGCGCCGGCCCGAGCGGTCCCAGTCGCTGAACAGGACCGACAGCGTGCAGTAGCCGGGCGTGAGCGCGATCGGCGGGCCGTAGCGCGTCCCGGAGGCGTCCGGTCGGAGGAGGGCGCTGTCGGCGCACGTGCTCGACGGCGCCCCGGACGGATCGAGGGCGAGGTAGTTGCCGAGAGCGAGCGTGGGCAGGGACGAGGCAGGCTCCCAGGTCGCGCTGAACGCGGTCGTCCAGGCACTGCCGGAGGGGAACGAGAAGGCCTCGTTCGCCTCCTCGAACCTGCATTCGCCGAGCCCGCGCAGGAGGACGCTCCGGCCGACCCGGAGGACGACGAGGTCGACCCGGCCGTCACCGTCGATGTCGATCGGGTAGGCCCCGCTGACGCCGGTCAGGTCGGTCACAGGGTCGTCGAGGCGGGTGAAGCGGAACGCGCCGCCGACCGGGCTGTCGTTCCGGTAGAGGGCGGCCGGCCTGCTCCCGCCGGCAAGGTAGAGATCGGGCCGGCCGTCGTTGTTGCAGTCGAGGACCGCCGCGCCGCCCCCGACGAAGAAGGTCGACCCACCGTCGTAGACGTGGTCGATCCCGGCCGTGGCCGTCTCCTCGACGAACCGGGGCGGAGGCGCCGCCGTCGTCGGCCTCGAGCCGCCGGCCTGGCTGAGCGCAACTCCGGCCGCGGCGAGGACGACGAGCGCGATCCCGGCCAGGGCGGCGACGACCGTGGCTGACCGTCGGCTCACGGGGCCGGGTCCGTCCCGCGTCCGGCGCTGTCCATCGGGCCCCTCAGGAACCGACCAGGCCGGCGTAGTAGCGCTGCGCCATCGCCCAGGCCGACCGGCCGCACTGCGCACCGACAACCCGACCGGTGAGGTCGTCCACCAGGACGTGGATCCCGCCGTACAGGCGCGACTGCCCGGCCTGGTCGGCCGCGTCGTAGTAGGTGGCCCACTCGAGCCGGATGTCGGTCGTCGGGCCGGCCTCGAACTTGAGCGAGCCGGCCTTGATCGTGTAGCCGCTCAGGCCGCCCGGGAAGTACTCGCTGCCGGTGATCGCGGTCAGGACCTCGGCTGCGGCCCGGCTGAACGTGCTGTGCCCGGAGATGTAGCCCTGGAAGGCCGGGGTGACGAAGGTCGGGAGCTGGTACGGGACCCAGTCGACGGCGAGGATCCACCGGCTGCCGCCGATCTGGGTCTTCGGATCCTCCGGGCTGCCGCCCCAGGCCTTGAGCGCGATCTCGCCCTCGTGGCCGGCGAGCGCCGCGTGGCGCTGCCCGGGCGCGCTCGTCTCCTTCGTCACGACCTCGATCAGACCGGGGACGAGCGGCAGCCCCTCCGGGTCGTAGGAGGGTCCGTGCGGGTCGCTCGACTGGCCGCGCCCACCCATGTAGCGGATCATCGAGATCGGGCGCACCCCGTCGTAGTCGCCCTTCAGCCCCCAGGCCGCGATCGCCGCGTCATGGACCGCGCCGTTGAGCGCCAGGTAGAGCTTGACGTCCCACTCGAGCCGGTCGACGACCGGGCCCCTGCCGCCGATCCGGAGGTCCGGGGCAAGCTCGTCGGAGACGAGATTGGCGAGCACGTTCCAGTGACCCGGAGGCGTCTCGGAATTCGGCCCATCGGCCCAGAACTCGGCCATCACCCGGTAGAAGTCGGCGGCGTTCACGACGTCGGGCGGGTACGGCTGGCCGGTCGCGGGGTTGAGCGGCCGTCCGTGGCCGTCGTTCGTGCCCAGCGTGCTGTTCCCGCGTGCGGCGGGCGAGATGTCGAGCGTCTGGCCGAGGGTCGGATCGAGGAGACTGCTGTCGCGGATCACCTCGACCACCTGCTCCTTGAACACAGCGTCCGTGGCCGGGTCCCCGAGGCGAGGCGGCGGCCCCGGATCGATCGGCGCGCCGGCGGTCCCGCCGGGGGGCAAGGCAAAGCTGGTGACGTGACCCCAGTGCGGCCCGACCGCCTGCTGGACGCCGTTCACGACCGGGATCCCGTTCTGGGAGATCATGTGCTCGATCTGGAGCGGTTGCCAGCGGTTCGGGTCGACCATCGTCGTCCCGGGCCGGGCGACCGTGAGCGGCGGGTTGACCGGCCTGTACCCGGGGCTGGCGTAGCCGCCGGCCTCGTTCGATCCGTCGGCCAGGCCGTAGGCCAGGACCTCCCTGGCGACCCTGTTCCCGACCGCCGCCGGGGAATCGCCCTCGGTCGTGGTCACGTCGAGCGGGTAGCACAGGGCGTCCATGACGTCGTCGAACTCGGACAGCGAGTCGGCGCCGCCGACCGACTTGATGAAGCGGGCGCTCAGCACCCGGTAGGCGGCGTAGGAGATCGCCTCGTTGCGCGCGGCGCCGACGTCCCAGGCGCTGTGCTTCTCCTTGAACACGTAGCCCGACGCCTTCGGGTCGTAGGCCGCCCAGGCGTCCCACATCGCGAGCGAGGCATGGAACAGGTTCCGGGCGTGGACGGGCGGGTTCGGAAGGGCTCGCCGGATCGCGTCGAGGAGCGCCTCGTCCCAGCGCCGGGCGACCGACCACTCCGGGTGGTTCGCCGGCGGCGGGCAGGCCGGACCGGCCGACCAGGGGCGGACGACGACCAGCCCGAGCCCGATCAGCCCGGCTGCGGCCAGGGCGGCGATCGCGACCGCCGATCGCGCCCGCGTCAAGCGCCGCATCATCCTCGTCCGCCGGATCGCATCGGGGCTCCCTGTTCGTCCGGCTCAGCCGCCCTCGGCGACGCGAAAGATCTGCTCGATGACGCGCAGGTTGGCCACCGCGTCGGTGGGCGGGATCGGGGTCGGGCCGCCATCGAGGACGGCGGCGGCAAAGCGCTCCGCCTGGACCGCGTACGGGTCGGCCGGGGCAAACGAGAGGACCTCGACGTGGGGGGCGACCGGCGGGTCGCCGCCGGCGGCGAGGAGGACCTCGGTCGGGCGGTCAGCCGGGATGTTGAACGGGATCGGGATCGAGATCCGGCCCTCGGTACCGTAGACGTGGACCCGCTGATCGTCCTCGACCCGGGTCGAGCAGGTGAACGTCGCGATCCCCTGGTCGAAGTCGAGGATCGCGCTGGTCAGCACGTCGACCCCGGAAGCCGGGTCGCGCCGGATCGACGCCTCGACCCCGGTCGGCTCGGCGCCGAACAGGAGCCGCGACAGGTTGACCGAGTAGCAGCCGATGTCGTACAGGGCGCCGCCGCCGAAGGCGCGGACGTTGCGGATGTTGGCCGGGTCGTCGTTGAAGTAGGAGAACCAGCTCTCGACCGCCGTCAGCCGGCCGATCCGGCCCACGGCCACGAGCTCGTGCACGGCGACCCAGGACGGGTGGAGGCGGTACATGAACGCCTCCATGAGCCGAACTCCCTCGGTCGCGCATGCCTCGACCATCCGCTCGGCCTCGGCCGCGCCCAGGGCGAGCGGCTTCTCGCACAGGACGTGCTTGCCGGCCCGGGCCGCGGCGATCGTCCATTCGGCATGGAGGTGGTTCGGGAGCGGGATGTAGACGGCGTCGACCTCCGGGTCCGCCAGCAGCGCCTCGTACGAGTCATGGGCCCTCGGGATGCCGAGCTCGCCGGCGACCTGCCGGGCCTGGCCGGGATCACGCGAGGCGATCGCCACGACCGCGCAGCGATCGGCCTTCTGGATGCCGGGGATCACCTTCGTCCGGGCGATCCGAGCGGTGGACAGGATCCCCCAGCGGAGCTCGCTCATCGCGCCCTCAGCCCCACGACTGCTCGGTCACGGGCCGGAGGGCGACCTCGAGGATCCGGTGACTGCGCGGCCGGGTGAGGACGAAGAGGACCGTCTCGGCGACGTCCTCCGGGCGCATCATCCCCGCCAGCTGGGGCATGTCGGGCGTCCGGCCGCGGCCCATCGCGAAGTCGGTCGCGACCCCGCCGGGGCAGACGTTCGTGCACCGGACGCCCTGCTCGCGCAGCTCGTGGTCGAGCGCCCGGGTGAGCCCGACCTGGGCGAACTTCGAGGCGCTGTAGACCGCCTCGAAGGGCAGGCCGCGGCGGCCGGCCTCGCTGGCGATCATCACGATGTCGGCCGCCTCGCTCTTCAGGAGCTCCGGCAGGGCCGCCCGGATGGCGTAGATCGCGCCCTTGACGTTGACCTCGATCATCTCTTCGAGCTGGGCCGCCGGGAGATCGAGAAACGGGCCGTAGGCGCCGACGCCGGCGTTGACCACGAGGATGTCGAGCCGGCCGAAGCGCTCGACCGTGGCCGCCACGAGCGCGGCGAGCGCCTCGGGATCACGCACGTCGGCCGGCCGGCAGACGGCACCCTCGATCCCGGGGTTGGCGCCGCTGCGCGAGCCGAGGCCGAGCCTGACCCCTTCGGCCGCGAGGGCGCGGGCGACGGCTGCGCCGATCCCCCGGCTTGCCCCGGTCACGAGCGCGACCTTGCCGTCCAGCCTGTTCATCGAGCTGCTCCTCCTGCATCCCGGACCCCCGTCCGGCGGCCTTGACACCACCCACGACGATGTAAGACTCTACACCAACCATTTAGAAGAAAGGAACACAAAACCCGTGCCGATGCGTCGGGTCGAGATCGGGCAGCGGAGCGAGACGGCCCACCGGGCGAACCTGAGTGCGATCCTCCGGGAGCTGCACCTCCGTGGCCCGCGCTCGCGTTCCGAGCTCGTCCGGATCACCGGCCTGACCCGGAGCGCGATCCGTGGCCTGATCGGCGAGTTTGCCGCCGCCGGGCTCGCCTCCGAGGATCGCGCCGCCGCCCTTGGCACGCCTGGACGCCCGTCGGCGCTCGTCCACCTGAACCCCGAGCGCGCGCTCGCCCTGGCCCTCGAGATCGCGGTCGACTCGCTCGCCGTCGCGCTCGTCGGGCTCGGCGGCGAGGTCCTCGCCCTGGCCCGGATCGATCGCCAGCGCGGGCACACGAGCGTCGAGCAGGTCGTCGACGACCTCGTCGAGCTGGCAGCGATCGTCGACTCGCGACCGACCGCCCGGGCTGCCCTGGTCGGGGTCGGGGTGTCGATCGTCGGCGTCGTGCGCCGCAGCGACGGGCTCGTGTCGATGGCCCCCAACCTCGGCTGGCGCGACGCGCCGCTCGTCGAGCGCCTGGCGACCGCGCTCGACCTGCCGGTCCCGATCGCGGTGGCCAACGACGCCGACCTCGGCGCCCTGGCCGAGCTCCGGCGCGGTGCTGCCCGGGGAGCGGAGGACGTCCTGTTCATTGCCGGCGAGGTCGGCGTCGGCGGCGGGCTGATCGTCGGCGGCCGGCCGCTCACGGGAACGGCCGGCTACGCAGGAGAGGTCGGGCACATGCCGATCAACCCGGACGGCGTCCGGTGCGGCTGCGGCTCGATCGGGTGCTGGGAGACCGAGATCGGCGAGGGCGCCCTGCTCGTCCGGGCCGGCTACCCGCCGGACGGGGGACGAGCGGCCGTCGAGGCGGTCCTGCGCGAGGCCGAGGCAGGCTCGCCGGTCGCTCGCGGCGCCCTCGACGCCGTCGGGCACTGGCTGGGGGTCGGCCTGGCCGGCCTGGTCAACATCTTCAATCCAGGCCTGGTCGTCCTCGGCGGCCGCCTCAGCCGGCTCTACCCGTTCGTCGCCCCGACGATCGAGGCCGAGCTCGACCGGCTCGCCCTGCCTGGACCCCGCCGGCTTGTCCGGGTCGTGCCCGCCTCGCTCGGGGTGAACGCCTCGCTCCTCGGCGCGGCCGAGCTCGCGTTCGAGCCGCTGCTCGACGATCCCGCAGCCTGGCTGCACGAGCGCCAGGTCGTGCCCGTGCTGGCGACGGCCTGAGCCGTGGCCGGCTCGAAACCCACCCCGTCTCCGACAGGCTCGTCATCGAGCCGCCCAGTGGGTCCGGACAGGAGGGTGATAGCCTAGCGAACGGAGGAGCCAGGTCAGACGGACGATCGGATCGGAACGATTCGGAGTCAGCGAAGAAAGCGAATGAGGAGTCAGCAGATGGTCTATCGTCGATTGGCGGGGCTCGCGGCCGTGGTCGCGATCGTCGCCGCGGCCTGCTCGAGCGCCGCGTCCCCCAGCGCCGCCCCGGCCAGCGAGGCCCCGGCCAGCGCCGCCCCGGCCAGCGAGGCCCCGGCCAGCGCCGCCGCCGGCTGCACGGTCGGCGTCTCGTGGAACAACTACCAGGAAGAGCGCTGGGCGAAGTGGGACGAGCCGGCGCTCAAGGCGGCGATCGAGGCGGGCGGCGGGAAGTACATCTCGAACGACGCCAAGTCGTCCGCCGAGACGCAGGCTTCGAACGTCGAGAACCTGATCTCGCAGGGCGCGAACGTCCTCGTCATCCTCGCCCAGGACGGGACCGCGATCAAGCCGTCCGTCGCGAGCGCTCTCAGCCAGGGCGTCCCGGTGATCGCCTACGACCGGCTGATCGAGGACCCGGGCGCGCTGTACATCACGTTCGACAACGTCGAGGTCGGCCGGATGGAGGCCCGGGCGGTCTTCGCGGCAGCGCCCAAGGGCAACTACGTGATCATCAAGGGCAACAAGGCCGACGCGAACGCCGACTTCCTGCGCGCCGGCTACGAGGAGGTCATCGGCGCCGCGGTCAAGTCCGGTGACATCAAGATCGTCGGCGAGACGTACACCGACAACTGGGACCCCTCGAAGGCCCAGACCGAGATGGAACAGTTCCTGACCGCCAACAACAACCAGGTCGATGCGGTCCTGTCGGAGAACGACGGGATGGCCGGCGGCGTGATCGCCGCCCTCGCCGCCCAGGGCCTGGCAGGCAAGGTTCCGGTCTCCGGCCAGGACGGCGACGCCCCGGCCCTCAACCGGGTCGCCCTCGGGACCCAGACGGTCGACGTCTGGAAGGACGCCCGGGCGCTGGGCAAGGCGGCCGGCGAGGCAGCCATCCAGCTGTGCGCGAACAAGGACCTCAAGGCGGTCAAGGGCACCGTCATCTTCAAGAGCCCGGGCGGGAACGACATGACCTCGATCCTGCTCACCCCGATTCCGATCACCAAGGACAACCTGAACGTCGTCCTCGATGCCGGCTGGATCACCAAGGACGTCCTGTGCAAGGACGTCCCGGCCGGCAAGGTCAGCGTCTGCGGTTAGCGCAGGCCGGCTGACGATGGCCTGAAGACGCGCCCTGCGCCCGCGGATCGCCGCGACGCAGGGCGCGTCCAGTTCCCGGACCCGGCCGTCCGACGGTCGGCTCCACAGATGACGAGGCGCGAAGATGTCTGAGGCCCCGACCGGCACAGTCCCGCTGCCTGCCCAGCCGAGCGGCCGGTCGCTTCGCTCGCTCCTGTTCTCGCTCGAGATCGACACCCGCCTGCTGGGGATGATCGGCGCCCTGGCGATCGCCTGGATCGGGTTCAACGTCGTCTCGGGTGGCCTCTTCCTGACCCCCAGGAACCTGTGGAACCTGTCGGTCCAGAGCTCCTCGATCGCGATCATGGCCACCGGGATGGTCCTGATCATCGTCTCGCGCAACATCGACCTGTCGGTCGGATCGCTGCTCGGGTTCCTGGGCTACACGATGGCGATGACCCAGGCCGTGTGGATCCCGACGACCCTCGGCTTCGGGTTCAACCAGCCCTGGACATGGATCGTGGCCCTGATCGTGGGGGTGCTCCTCGGCGCCGCGATCGGCGGCTTCCAGGGGTTCATCGTGGCCTACGGCGGCGTCCCCTCGTTCATCGTCACCCTCGGCGGCCTGCTCGTCTGGCGGGGCCTGATCTTCCAGTACGCCCAGGGCCAGACGATCGCCCCGATGGACGCGACCTTCCAGCTCCTCGGCGGCGGTCCGACCGGATCGCTGGGCGACACGGCCAGCTGGGTCGTCGGCCTCCTCGCCTGCGCCGGGATCGTGTACTCGATGGTCACCAGCCGTCGGCGCCGGCAGCGCTACGGGTTCCCGGTCCGGCCGGTGTGGGCCCTCGTGACCGTGACGATCGTCAGCTGCGCGGTCGTTCTGGGCGTCGTGTGGGTCGCCAACAGCTACTTCTGGCCCGAGGCCCTGGCCCACGACTACGCGCTCAAGCACGGGATCAGCGAACCGCCGGGCGGGCTGAAGATCCCGGTCGGGATCGCCTACCCGGTCCTGATCATGGTCGGGGTCGCCCTGGTGATGACCGTGATCGCCACCCGGCGCCGGTTCGGACGCTACGTCTACGCGATCGGCGGCAACCCCGAGGCGGCCGACCTGGCCGGGGTGAACGTGCGCCGGACGACGATGCTCACGTTCGTCGTGCTCGGCATCCTGGTCGCGATCAGCGCCGCCGTCCAGACCGCCCGCCTGAACGGAGCGGTGACGAACCTCGGGGTTCAGAACGAGCTCGACGTGATCGCCGCAGCGGTGATCGGCGGGACCTCGTTCGCAGGCGGGATCGGGACGATTCCCGGCGCGATCCTGGGCGCGGTCGTGATGCAGTCGCTGCGCTCGGGGATGGTCCTGCTGCGGGTCGACTCGCCGACCCAGGACATCGTCGTCGGAATCGTCCTCGTGGCGGCGGTCGGAATCGACTCATTCCTGCGAAGGCGAGGCAACCAGTGAGCAGCGGAGCAGCAGCGATGACCACGACCGAGCGGACGCCGCTGGTCGAGATGCGCGATATCCGGGTCGCGTTCGGCGGCGTCCATGCCGTCGACGGGGTGACCGTCGACCTCTACCCCGGCGAGGTGGTCGGGCTCGTGGGCGGCAACGGGGCGGGCAAGTCGACCCTGATGCGGACCCTGTCCGGCGCCCATCCGCCCGACTCGGGCGAGATCCGGATCGACGGCCAGCCGGTCTCGATCTCGAACCCGCGCGAAGCGAAGGCGTACGCGATCGAGACGATCTACCAGACCCTCGCCCTGGCCGACAACATCGACGCCCCCTCGAACGTCTTCCTCGGCCGCGAGCTGACGACCCGAACCGGGATGCTCGACGACTCGGCCATGGAGGACGCGACGCGCAAGGTGATGGCCCGCCTGAACCCGAACTTCAAGGCGTTCAAGACACCGGTCAAGTCGCTCTCGGGTGGCCAGCGCCAGGCAGTCGCGATCGCCCGGGCGGTCTACTTCAACGCCCGGATCATGATCATGGACGAGCCGACCGCGGCCCTCGGTCCGGCCGAGACGGCCCAGGTGCGGAACCTGATCAGGCAGCTCAAGAGCGAGGGGATCGGGATCTTCCTCGTCAGCCACGATATCCACGACGTGTTCGACCTGGCCGACCGGATCAGCGTCATGTACCACGGCCGGATCGTGGGCACGGTCGACAAGGAGCAGGTCACGACCGACCAGGTGCTCGGGATGATCATCCTCGGCAAGCGGCCGGACGAGGTGACCCAGCGCGAGCTCGCCTCACTCCACGGCTGAGGCGACACCCCGCCGCGGGGACGGGCGCCCGGTCCCGCGGCGCCCGTCCTGCATCCGGGGGAAGATCGGAGCGAGCGCGGGGTAGAGCTCGCGGTAGATCGCGTGCGCCTCGGCGTAGACGGGCGCATCCGGGCCGGGCGCGGCCACCGGGGTCGCCCTGGTGAAGGCCCGCGTCGCCGCCTCCACCTCGGGGAACCAGCCGGCCCCGACCGCGGCCAGGAGGCCCGCGCCGTAGGCCGCCCCCTCGGACGTGCTGACGGTCGCGATCTCGGTCCCCAGGACGTCAGCGAGGATCTGTCGCCAGAGCGGGCTCGCCGTCCCGCCGCCCGAGGCCCGGACCTGGTCAGGGATGGGCACGCCGGCGCCGATCATCAGGTCGAGCCCGTCGCGCAACCCGAAGGCGACTCCCTCGAGAACGGCCCGGGTGAGGTGGCGCCGGTCGTGGGCCACGGTCAGCCCGACGAACGCGCCGCGGGCGAACGGATCGGGATACGGGCTCCGCTCCCCGGTCAGGTAGGGCAGGAACCAGAGGCCCTCGCTCCCGGCCGGCACGCCGGCGGCGCTGGCCACGAGCTCGGCGAAGTCGGTCCCGGGGGCGAGCGCATCGCGGAACCAGCGCAGGCTGCCCGCGGCGGAGAGCATCACCGACATCATGTGCCAGCGCCCCGGGAGGGCATGGCAGAAGGCGTGGACCCGGCCCCGGGGCTCGAACAGGGGCCGGTCGGTGGGGGCGAAGACGACCCCCGAGGTCCCCAGCGAGAGGGCCATCGTGCCCGGGTCGACGACCCCCACCCCGACGGCGTTGGCGGCCTGGTCGCCGCCCCCGGCGACGACCGGCGTCCCGGCCCGGAGCCCTGTCTGGACGGCGGCCGGCCCGGTCACGGTGCCGGTCACCTCCGGCCCCTCCCAGGTCCGGGGCATCCAGGCCGGGTCGATCCCGAGCGCCTCGAGCACCTCGGGCGACCAGTCGCGGGCGGCCAGGTCGAAGAGCAGCGTCCCGGCCCCGTCGGCCTTGTCGATCGCGTACTCGCCGGTCAGGCGGTAGCGCAGGTAGTCCTTGGGAAGGAGGACGTGGGCCACCCGCTGCCAGACCTCCGGCTCGTGGTCACGGACCCAGACCAGCTTGGGCGCGGTGAACCCGGTCAGGGCATCGTTGCCCGTGATCCGGACCAGGCGCTCGGGGCCGACGGCGGCCCGGATCGCCTCGCACTCGGCGCTCGTGCGCTGGTCGTTCCACAGGATCGCCGGCCGGAGGACGGCCCCGGCCCGGTCGAGCAGAACGGCGCCGTGCATCTGCCCGGTCAGGCCGACCGCCTCGACCTCCGCGCCGTCGACGCCGGTCGAGTCGAGGACCGAGCGGATCGCCTCGATCGCCCCGTCCCACCACTGGCCGGGCTCCTGCTCGCTCCACAGCGGGCGGGGCACGCTGAACCCGTACTCGGCGACCCCGATCCCGGTCACGGCGCCCGAGCCGTCGATCAGGATGGCCTTCGTCGCCGTCGTCGAGACGTCGATCCCGAGGACGTGGCTCATGACCGACGATCGGCCTGCCGGCGGCGCCTGCGCCCGGGGGTGGCTAGCCCGCCTTCCAGATCTCCTGGTTGACCAGGTTCTCGAGCAGCTCCTGGCGACCGGAGACCGGGCGGGGGTTGATTCCGCCGCCCGTCACCCGCTCGGCGAGCGCCTCGAGCGACGTCTCGCCCGCGAGGATCGAGCGCCCGAGCTCGCTCGACCAGCCCGCATAGCGCTCCTCCCGGCGGCGCTCGAGCTCCCCCCGCTCGATCATCGCCGCGGCGGCCAGGAGCGAACGTGCGAGCGTGTCGATCCCGCCGATGTGGGCGTGGAACAGGTCGGTCCGGTCGACGCTCTGGCGGCGGAGCTTGGCGTCGAAGTTGAATCCACCGGTCGTGAACCCGCCCCCGCGGAGGATCTCGTAGACCGCCAGCGAGAGCTCGTCGACCGAGTTCGGGAACTGGTCCGTGTCCCAGCCGTTCTGGTAATCGCCCCGGTTGGCGTCGACGCTGCCGAAGACCCCGTGCGCGATCGCGTAGGCCACCTCGTGGTGGAAGCTGTGGCCGGCGAGCGTGGCGTGGTTCGTCTCGAGGTTCAGGCGGTACTCGCCCTCGAGACCGTGCCGGGCGAGAAAGCCATGCACGGTCGCGGCGTCGTAGTCGTACTGGTGCTTCGTCGGCTCCTGGGGCTTGGGCTCGATCAGCAGGGTGCCCGTGAACCCGATCCGGTGCTTGTGCTCGGCGACCATCCCCAGGAACCGGGCGAGCTGGGTCTCCTCGCGGGCGAGGTCGGTATTCAGGAGCGTGTCGTAGCCTTCGCGGCCACCCCACAGGACATAGTTGGCGCCGCCCAGGCGGTGGGTCGCCTCGAGCATCGCCTTGACCTGGGCGGCGGCCCAGGCGAACACCTCGGGGTCCGGGTTCGTGGCCGCCCCGGCCGCGTAGCGCGGATGGCTGAACAGGTTCGCCGTCCCCCACAGGAGCTTCAGGCCGGTCCGGGCCATGTGCCCTTCGGCCTCGGCGATCATCGTCTCGAGGTTGGCCTGCGATTCGGCGAACGTGCGACCTTCGGGGGCGATGTCGCGATCGTGGAAGGTGAAGAACGGGACGCCCAGCTTCGAGACGAACTCGAAGGCGGCCGCGAGCTTGGCCCTGGCCGCAGCGAGCGGGTCGAGGCGCGGATCGAGCCACGGACGATCGAACGTCCCCGCCCCGAACACGTCCGATCCGGGCCAGTTGAACGAGTGCCAGAGGCAGACCGCGATCCGGAGCTGGTCCTCCATCCGCTTGCCGAGGACGACGCGATCCGGCTGGTAGACCTTGAACGAGAGCGGGTCCGTCGACTCGAGCCCGCCGAAAGGAATCCGCTCCGGAACCGCCGGGAAGAACTCACCGTCCACGTCCACACCTCCGCGCACCCGCTCGACTCGTCACCATCTCGGGCCCGACATCGAGAGTAGCAGACATTTTGTGCGAGAGGAGCACAAACGGTCCGGCGAGAACGTCAGACAGCGCCGGCGACGAGACGCCCGTCCTGGAAGACGGCGGCGATCCGCTCGGGCAGGGTGTCGAAGGCGAACGGGTCGCCGTCGACGACCACGAGGTCGGCCCGCTTGCCGGGCTCGATCGTGCCCAGCTCGCGGTCGAGCCCGAGGAGCTCGGCGGACGTGCGGGTCGTGGCCACGAGGACCTCGGCCGGGGACATCCCGCCCTCGGCCATCAGGACGAGCTCGCGCAGGTTGCGACCGTGGGGCGTGACGCCGCTGTCGGTCCCCATCGCGACCCGGACACCGGCCGCGACCGCGCGGCGGAAGGCGTCCCGGTGGACGTCGACGACGGCGCGGGCCTTGGCCACGATCGTCTCGGGCAGCGGCGCTCCGGCCGCGGCGGCATCGAGCACCCCCTGCGGCGCGACGAGCGTCGGCACCAGGTACGTGCCCCGGGCGAGCATCAGCTCGATCGCCTCGTCGTCGAGGTAGATGCCATGCTCGATCGAGCGGATCCCGGCCCGGACCGCGGCCTTGATCCCGGGCGCGCCCTGGGCGTGGGCCATGACGTGGATCCCGGCCGCGTTCGCCTCGGCGACAAGGACGGCCAGCTCGTCGTCCCGGAAGTGGCCGTGGCGGGGGTCGTCACGGGGCGACAGGACGCCCCCGGTCGTGGCCACCTTGACCTGGTCGGCGCCCATCATCACCAGCTCCCGGACCTTGCGGCGCATCTCGTCGGGGCCGTCGACGATCCCCGACGGGACGCCCGGGTGGACCGGCAGGAGCGGGGCGCGCGAGCCCGACGGGAGCCAGTCGTCGCCGTGGCCGCCGGTCTGGCTGAGCATCGTCAGGGAGATCCGCAGGCGCGGGCCGGGGATCAGGCCGTCGGCCACCGCCTGCTTGACCCCGAGATCCGCGCCGCCCGCATCGCGGACGGTCGTGATCCCGAGCCGGAGCGTGGCGGCGAGGTTGCCGACCGCCTCGTAGAACGGGTACGAGAACGGCGTGTTCAGCGCGCGCCAGGCATCGACGTGGCTGATCACGACATGGGTGTGGCAGTCGAACAGGCCCGGCAGCAGGGTCCGGCCGGTGACGTCGATCGCCTCGTCGGCGTCGAGCCCGCTCCCGAGCGCGACGAACCGGCCGTCCTCGACGACGACGTCCGCACGCGCCGGCGGCGCCCCGGTGCCGTCGAAGACCGCCCCGCCGCTGAACAGGATCCGCGCCACGTTCCACCTCCGACCGATCCCCGCGCCCCGCGCTGCGCGCCGTTCGCCGGCGCAACCGCGAGCGTGCCGGTCGAGGATACGCGTCCGCCGCTCAGGCCGGGCGGCGGACCGGGGCCGGGGGCTCGTCCGGACGTCGCCGGCTCCGGCGGCCGGCGGCGGCGGAACCGCGGCCCTGGCCGTGGGCGTGGTCGAGGCCGTGCTCGTCGTCGGGGCCGTGCCGATGATCGTGAGCGTGGGGCACCGGCTGCCAGGGGACGCCGTCGGCGAAGAGCGAGATGAACAGGCCGACGACCTCGGGGTCGAACTGGACGCCCGCCTGGCGCTCGAGCTCGGCCAGGGCCGCCTGGTGGGAGATCGCGGCCCGGTACGGCCGCCCGGCGACCATCGCCTCGTAGGCGTCGGCGACGGCGACGATCCGGGCCCCGACCGGGATCTCCTGGCCGCGCAGTCCGTGCGGGTAGCCTCGACCGTCGAACCACTCGTGGTGGTGGAGGACGATCGTCGCCGCGTCCCGCAGGGCACCGGCCTGCTCGAGGACGACCTGGCCGATCTTCGGATGCTCGGCCACGATCCGCCACTCGGGCTCGTCGAGCGCCCCCGGCTTGGCCAGGATCTCGTCGGGGATGGCCAGCTTGCCGAGGTCGTGGAGGAGGCTGGCGGTGCGGATCCGCTCGACCTCGCCGTCGGGCAGGCCGAGCGAACGGGCGACCAGGCTGGCCGTCTCCGCGATCAGGGTCGATGGGCGGCCGGCCCACGGGGCGCGCAACCCGAGCAGGTTCTCGAGCGACTTCGTCGCCGCGCCGAGCGCCGACCGCCCGACGTTCAGGGCGTGGTCGCGGGCCGCCGGGGCGATCGCGGCCCGGGGCACGAGCTTGTCGTCCTCGACCTCGTGGAAGACGAAGACCTGGTTCCGGCCGAGCGCCTTGGCCGAGTAGAGCGCCGCGTCGGCGTCCCGGATCAGGGCATCGAGCCGGAGGTGCGATCCCAGCCCGCCCGCGACGCCGGCGCTGATCGTCACCTGGACGCGACTGCCGTCGTCGAGCCGGACCTTCTGGCGGGCGACGATCCGGCGCAGCTTCTCGGCGATCGAGGCCGCGGTGTCGGCGGAGGTCTCGGGCAGGACGACCATGAACTCCTCGCCCCCGTAGCGCCCGACGGCGTCGACCGACCGGATGCTCGCCGCGAGGGCCTGGGCAACCTGGCGCAGGACGGCGTCACCGGCCGCGTGCCCGTAGGCATCGTTCAGGCGCTTGAAGTGGTCGATGTCGATCAGGACGACCGAGAGCTGGTGCTGGTAGCGGGTCGCCCGCTCGATCTCGTCGCGCAGGCGGGCCAGGAGCGCCTGGCGGTTGGGGATCCCGGTCAGGATGTCGGTCGTGGCCATCGTCCAGGCCTCGGCGATCCGCTGGGCCAGTCGCTCGAACCCGGCCCGCAGGCGCCGATCGCGCAGGCCCGCGTCGCTGACGAGCTGGCGCGGGTCGGCCGTGTCGGCGAGCCGCTCGAGGAGCGCGGCGATCCGGCCTCGCTGGCGGCGCTCGATCGTCGCCGCGTAGCCGGCCGTACCCGCCAGCGCCCCGATGAGTCCGATGAGCAGGATCCCGATCGCGAGGCTGGTCTGGAACGGCAGATCCATGCGGACGTTGTCTCCTTCGAGCGCTCGCGGCGCTGCTGCGACCCCCGGGCGCGAATGCGCCCACGGCCAGTCTCGTGGGCAGGAGGCGCAGGCGCCATGGTCGGATCGTCATCGTCCGGAACGATCCGGGTGGTACCCCCGGGTCGCCCGGGCGGTGCGTGCGCGCACGTCCCAGGCGGGGATGACCCGGGAGTCCTGTCAGGCGGTGGGATCGGTGACGTGGGCGGGGGTTGGCGACGGTCGATCCGTCGACCCCGGCTCCAGCCGGGCGCGGGAGATCTCGACGCCGGCCTCTTCCGAGAGGCGCCAGGCGACGCTGCCACCATCGGCCCAGGCGGTCGCGACGAGCCTCGACCCCGGCCCGACCGGGGCGAGGTACTCGAGCCGGTACCGGCGCGGGAAGCTGGCGGTCGGGTCGGGCGCATCCGGCCGGGACGGACCCGGGCCGGCCCAGGCCCGGACGAGCTCGTCGATCCACTCGAGGTAGACCGCGTTGTTCGCGTGACCCATCGGGTCGAGCTCCTGGTAGCGGACGGCGAAGCGGACCTCGAGCGCGTCGGGAGGCTGGGCCGGGAGGGCGACCCTGAGCGGGCTGAACGGGGCTGCCGGGAGGCCGAACCGCGCGGGGAACTCGGGCGGGATCCGGGTCGGCTGCCCCTGGCGGTCGGTCAGCACCCAGTCGGTCAGGGCCCGGGCGACGAACCGGCCGTCGACCGTCCGAACGTCCGTCCGGCGCCGGGCCCAGATGCGCCGGAAACCGATCACCCGTGTCGTCAGGTCGAGCTCCTGTCCGGTTCGGACCGGCTCGAGCAGCTCGAGCTCGACCCCCCGGACGAGCCAGGCGATCCCGCGCCTCGTGTACCAGTGCCGGTCGTAGCCCAGCCGCTCCGAGTGGATCCAGGCGACGTCCTGCGCGTAGCGCAGGTACGCCGCCGCGCGGAGCGTTCCGGTCGGGCTGCATTCGTCGAAGCGGACCCGGTAGCGGACGGTGAGCGCCCGGAGCTGGTCGTCGGTCATCGACTGCTCGAACCGGGCATGGGCGAAGAGCCGGCCGGCGGGCCGCCGGCCGACGTGCTCTCGGGCGGCTCGGTCGGACCGCGAGGCTGGACGCGACGCCGGGCGAGCCGGTCGAGCGTCTCGATCGTCACCAGGCCGATCCCCTCGCGACGGACCGTCTGGCGTGCCAGGCGGACAAGGCATGACCGGCGGGCGTCGAAGACGACGAGCGCGACGACCAGCGGCTCGCCTTCGTCCGCGGCGTGGCGGCGGGCGTCGTCGAGCTGGTCGAGGACCTCGGCGTTGATCCCCCGGGCACCCCACTTGCAGTCGTAGACCTCGGCCGAACCGGGCTCCTCGACCGTGACGTCGTAGGGGTGGATCTCGGCCCGGACGCCGTCGAACAGGATCCGGCGCTCGCGGCGGACGGCCCCCGACCGGCGGGCGAGCAGGAGCGCCGCAAGCGACTCGACGATCGCGCCCCGGTACTGGCTGCGCGCCTGCTCGCCGCGCTCGGCGACCGCCAGGCAGGCCTCGAGGAGCGCCTCGGAGCCCTGGGAGGCGGGCCCGGACGGAGGCCCGGACGGATCTCCGGACGGATCCCCGGACGGAGCGAAGAGGGAGGGGAAGATCGCCCGCCAGGTTGCCGGGTCGGTCCGCTGGCCGTTCATCACCGCCCGGGCCATCAGGCGCTGGCCGAGGTTCGCATCGGCCAGGAGGGCGGCCACCCGCCCGACGAGCGGGTCGGCCTGGATCCCCGCGTAGACGACGTGACGGGCGTCCGGGGCGGCGTCCTGGAACCTCACCGCCGGCTCTCCCCGGACGACAGGCGAACGAAGCGGGACGCCCCGCCGGCGGGCCGGGCCGGCCGGTTCATGCCGTCTCGCCGAGGGTGAACAGGACGATCTGCGGCAGCGTGGAGAGCCAGTCGATCGCCCGATGGGGATCGCTGATCAGTCCCGCCTCCTCGACCGCCAGCTCGATCGCCCGGGTCGCCTCGGGCGTGACGGACTCGCCGCCGCGGGCCGCCGCAACCTGTCCGAACCGGCCGCGATAGACCGCCACGAGGTCGTTCACGTACTGCCACTCGTCGGCGACATCCTCGCCCAGCGCACCGAGGCGCTCGAGGGCGGCCGTGGCGAGGGCAAGGACTTCTGCGACCGTCGACGTCGTCACCGGCCAAGGGTAGCGCCGGGAACCGGACGGCGCCGGGGAGACGGCGCCGGGAACCGGACGGCGCCGGGGGGCCGCACGGCAGGAGACGGGAGTGGGAGTGGGCGCGACCGGGCCGGGGCGCCCCGTGTCCCGGGCAGGCCGGCCTCAGCCTGGCCGAACGGCCTCGCCGGCCTCCCGATCGAGCGCCTCGAGGGCCAGCCGGCAGCGGGTCGCGAGCTGCTCGAGGGCCCGGCGCTGCGTCTCGTCCCAGGCGGTCGAGTAGGCCGTGATCGCGGCCCGCCGGATCCGGTCGGCCTCGGTCCGGGCGCCCCGCCGTTCGAGGAGGGCGACGCCGTCGAGGATCAGGCGATAGAGCGCCGGCAGGTCCTCGGCCGGCGACGACTCTGGATTCATCACCCTGACGATGGCCCGCCGACCCGGGGCCGGCCATGGCGAACTCGTCCCGGCCGCGCTCGCCGAACGGGCTATCGACGCGCCCCGCCGATCGCCTCATCTGGCACGATTGCGGGCGGGACGATCGGGGGCGAAGCGGGAGGATGACGATGGACCTGGGCCTCGCCGGACGGACGGCGCTTGTCGGCGGCGCCTCGTCGGGTCTCGGACGTGCCTCGGCCGACTGGCTGGCCGGGGAAGGCTGCCGGCTCATGCTCTGGGCTCGCGATCAGGCCGGTCTCGAACGGGTGGCGACCGATCTGCGCGACCGGCACGCCAGCGAGGTGCACGTCGTGCCCGCCGACGCGACCGACCCCGGGACGCCGGCCCGGGTGGCTGCGGCGGCCCTGGCCGTCCTCGGGGCGGTCGACATCCTCGTCCTGAACGCGGGCGGGCCGCCGCCGGTCGACCCGACCGCCACCGATCGGGCGGGCTGGAACCGGGCCTTCCAGCTCCTCGCGATCACCCCGATCGAGATCGCCACCCTCCTCCTGCCCGGGATGCGCGAGCGCGGCTGGGGCAGGATCGTGGCGATCCTCTCGTCCGGGGTGCGCCAGCCGATCCCGGAACTTGTCTACTCGAACGCCGGCCGGAGTGCCCTTGCGGCCTGGATGAAGACAACGGCCCGGGTGGTTGCGGCCGACGGGGTGACGATCAACGGGGTCCTGCCCGGTCGCCTCCGGACGCCGCGGATCGAGAGCCTCGACCAGGCTCGCGCCGAGCGGACCGGCCGGTCGCTCGAGCAGGTCCGGGCCGAGAGCCTGGCGGCGATCCCGGCCGGCCGGTACGGTCGCCCGGAGGAGCTCGGCAGCCTCGTGGCGTACCTCTGCTCGGAACAGGCGGCCTACCAGACCGGAACGTTCACCGCGGTCGACGGCGGCATGATCAACGCGCTCCCGTAGCGGAGGTCAAGGCGGCGGGCGCCGGGACGGCGGGGGCCGGGACGGCGGAGGCCGGGACCGCGGACGGGTGACGCTCAGTCGCCGCGATGACCGCCGGCACGAATGCCGAACGTGGTGAATTCGCCGCTCGCCCTCGACCAGCTGGCCGCGACCGAGTCGACCCGGGCCATCGGCGGCCCGGCCCGGAGCTCGGCAAGGAGCCGCTCGAGGGCCGGCCGTGGCCCCTCGGCGACGCAGCGGACGGAGCCGTCGAGCTCGTTCGCGACCCAGCCGCGGAGACCGAGTCGCTCGGCCTCGTCGAGCACGAAGTAGCGATAGCCGACACCCTGGACACGCCCCCGGACGACCGCCTCGAGGCGGGCGGCGGCGGTCGTCCCCGCGTCGACCGAGGCGGGCGGACCGCCGGGCGGGCGCTCGTCAGGCTGCCGTCGCATCGGGCCAGGCGAGGACGAGGGCGTCGAGGGCCAGCTCGGGATTCGCGTTCGCCTCGACGAGCAGGGCGGTCCGGGCGAGGCGGGCAAGGAACGACGCCGCGGCGACCGGGTCGACCGTCCGGGCGGCAGCCTGCAGATCGTCGAGGAGGGCCCGGTCGCGCAGGTTCGCCCCCCCGCCTCGGGCGGCGATCGCAAGATCGCGGGCGACGTCACGCCAGACGTCGAGGAGGGCGAGCGCGGCCCGGCGCCGCTCGGCGGCCGTCCCCCGTCGTCCGGGCTGTTCCGCTCCATCGGCCGTCCCGGCGGGAGCGGCGGCCGACGCGACCGCGGCCGGTTCGGCGACCTCGGGCGACCGGCCGTCATCGGCCCGCTCGAGGGCGTTCGAGAGCTCCGCGGCCCGCGCGAGCAGGCGGCGAATCGCCGCCAGGCGGACCGATCGTCGCGCGGCGAGCAGATCGAGGAACGAGCGGGCAATCTCATCGCGACCGACGACCGCTTCCGGTGCGAGGGCGTAGGCCAGGGCGAGACCCGGACGCCCGGCCGAGAGGCGGGCCAACCGGGCCGCGGTCGGCGGGTCGGCTGCACCGCGCTCGACGAGGAGCCGCTCGACCTCGCGCCGGGCGACCGGGCCGAGCCGAACGCGGGCGCAGCGGGAGCGGACCGTCGGCAGGAGGCGGTCCTCGTCGCTGGCGCACAGGACGATCGTCACCCCGGCCGGCGGTTCCTCGAGCGTCTTCAGGAGAGCGTTCTGGGCGTCCTCGTTCATCCGCTCCGCCTGCTCGATGACCGCCACCCGGGCACCGCCCTCGACCGGCAGGAGGGAGAGCTCCCCGACGAGATGGCGGATCGTGCCCGGCGCCGGATCGGCCGGCGGTGGCTCACCGATCCCGATCTGGCGCCCGGGGCCGGTCGGGGCCAGCCGGTGCAGATCGGGATGGTTCCCGGCCGCGACGCGACGGCACGATCGGCACCCCCGGCAGGGCCGGCGGGCCGGTTCGGGATCGGTGCACAGGAGGGCGGCGGCGAAATCGAGGGCAAGCGTCGTCTTGCCCACCGAGACGGGCCCGACGAGCAGGACAGCATGGGGCGGAACCGGGCCGAGCATCACCCGGACGGCGGCGATCGCAGCCGGCTGCCCCACGGTCAGGAAGCCCTGCCCCGGGTCCGGGTCCGCCAGGCGTGCCTCGTCCACGGCCGACCCGCCTTGCCCCGGATCCGCCCCTTGCCGGAGCTACCCGGTCGTGCCGCCGGCGCGGCCGCGGGTCGCCCGCCGCTTCGGAGCGGGGGCCTCGGCGGTCTCGCCGGATGTCTCCGCGGCTGTCCCGGTCGTCGCCCCCGACCCGGCCTCGGCGGCCGGAGCGGCGGCGCGGCTGCGGGTCGCCCGGCGCTTCGGGGCCGGAGCCTCGGCCGGGGCCGGAGCCTCGCCCGGGGCGGGCGCTGCCTCGGGCGCGGCGGCAGCGCGGCTACGGGTCGCCCGCCGCTTCGGAGCGGGGGCCTCGGCGGTCTTGCCGGATGTCTCCGCGGCTGTCCCGGTGGTCGCCCCCGACCCGGCCTCGGCGGCCGGAGCAGCGGCCCGGCTGCGGGTCGCCCGGCGCTTCGGAGCCGGAGCCTCGGCAGGGGCCGGCGCCTCGGCCGGCGCTGCCTCGGCCGGGGCTGGCGCTGCCTCACCGGCCGGCACCGGAGCCGGGCGCGGCTTCGCGGCCGCAGGGCCGGCCGAGGTCCGCTGAGCGAGCTGGGCACGGAGCATCTCCTCGACCTCGGGCGGCACCTCGCTCCACGGCTCCCCGCCCCGGGCCGGTCGCTCGGGGCGAGGGCTCACGACCGGGCGCTCGCCGCGGCGCGGCTCCTCCCGGCGTGCGCTGGTCGGCCGGCCGCCACGGCCGGAGACGTCCGGGTAGCGGTTCAGGCCGCCACCGCCAACCGCTCCGCCGCGGCCGTAGCGTTCGCGCTCGATCGCGGCGGTGTAGGCGCCGCGACCGGCCCGTCCTCCCGTCGGGCGCCCGCCGGCCTGGGCGGGCCGGCGACGCTGCTCGGCGATCAGGTACTCGGGAATCTCGGGCTCCTCCTCGAGCTCCTCCTCGCTCAGCGGAGCAAGACTGGCGGCCGGAGCCTTGGGCATCCCGATCTGGGCATCCCAGAACGAACCGAACGGGGTCGCCTTCGGTCCCCGCGGCCGGGCGGCCTCCTCCTCTTCGGGGAGCGGGCGACGCGCGGCCCGGGCGGGAGCGGCTGCGCGAGGTGCGCGCTCGGCGGCAGCTTCCGGCCCGGCCGGGGCGCCTGCCTCGGGGCCTTCCTCGGCGCCTTCTTCGGGTCCGGCCGGGGCGCCCGCCTCGGCGCCTTCCTCCCGGCCGCGCCCTCGACCGCGCCCCCGACCACCGCGCCGGCGGCGGCGGCGGCGAGTGGCCTCGCCCTCACCCTCCCGGGCGGCGACGGCTCCCTCGAGCGCCTCCGCGGCCTCGAGCCCCTCCTCGGCTTCGAGCTCCTCCTCGGCCTCGGGGGCAGCAGCCGGGACCGCAGCCGCAGCGAGGGCGGCCGCGCGCGCGGCACGCGAGAGCTTCTCGCCCGGCAGCGCCACGATCGGGGCGGCGGGCGGGATCCCGGCCGGACGACCGGCCGACGGGGCGGCGGCAACCGGAGCGGCGGCAACCGGAGCGGCCGGGCGACGACCGGCCCGCGGCGCCCGGGCGGCGGCGGCGACCGGCTCGGCCTCGGCCGGTCTGGCCCGGCCACGACCACGACCGCGGCCCCGACCCGCACCGGTCCCCTCGGTCAGCTTGTCCGGGACCTCGGTCATCGACAGGTTCTCGGCCTCCTCTTCGGCCACCCGCCGTCCGGACCTCGTTCCCCGCTCGACCTTCGCCAGCTGGGTGATGTCGGTGAACTGGTCGGCCACCTCGATCAGGTCCGAGCTGGTGTTGCCCCGGAAGCTGATCACCTCGACCCGGACGCCCATCTCCTGGACGGCCCGGATCGCGGGCGCGAAGTCACCGTCGCCGGAGACGACGATCGCCACGTCCAGGTTCCGGGCGGTCTTCATCATGTCGACGACGAGCTCGATGTCGAGGTTCGCCTTCACCTTCCCGTCGCCGTACTTGCGGATGTCCTTGCTGACCACCCGGTACCCGTTCCGAGCCAGGAAGGCATGGAAGTTGCGCTGGTTCTCGTTCTCCGGGTCGAGCCCGGTGTAGGCGTAGGCCCGGATCAGGTCCCGGCCGGCCACGGCCGACTTGAGGAGCGTGACGTAGTCGATGTCCACTCCGGCCGCCTTGGCGGCATAGAAGACGTTCGCCACGTCCACGAAGACGGCAACGTTCTTGCCCACGATGACTCCTTGATGACAGTTGTGATGTTCGGGGTCGGCGTACTCCCGCCGCCCCAGGTCCCCGTTTCGCTAGCTGGCCCGCGTTGCGCCCCGCCCCGCATTCACCCGTCGCTCGATCCGCGGCTCCGAGCCGCCGAAGCCCTGCCGGTCCCAGCGCGCCTGCTCGTCCGGATCGTCGGGCCGGGCGGCCTCGACGGCGACGCAGCCCTTGTTCTTTGCCGAGCGGAGGACTTCCCCGATCAGCGCGTCCGCGACTCGATCGGCGTCATGTCGAGGATCGACGACGAGCAGGTCGACCGTCCCCACGAACCCTCCCGCCCGGACCGACGGCCGGAGGGCGAGGACGGCTCCGCCGACGATCTCGCGCTGCGCCTCGGCCACGAGGATCGTGGCCTGGGGCAGGAAGACCAGCTGGCGCAGGAGGTCGGCGGCATCGAGCGGGCTGCTCGCGACGTCACCGGCGCGCTGCGCGCGCAGGTACCCGTCGCACAGCGCGACGAGCCGGTCGATGTCCGTGATGCGTGCTGCCCGGACCGAGTACTCCAACGTCGTCGGGTCGAACCTCGTGACGCGGGCGATGCCGTCGAGACCGCCATCCCGGCCGGTTTCGGCCTGATGGGCGCTGCCGGAGCGCCTCGCGGGGTGCGAACGGAAGGTCCGCTCGAGCGCCACACCCGGGGGCGCGCCACATGACGTGTTGCAATCGGCTCGCCTGCGGCTAATATACGGCATCGCTTCGGCGGCTACCTGCGCGCCGCCCGAGCCCGGGACCGATCCGTCTCGCCACGCACCGCCGCACCTGCTGACCCCCGGCCAGATCGGCCGCGACCCAGGGGGCATCCCAGCCGGTCGAAGGGCGCCGAGGTTGGTCCGGTTCCCCACTCGGCCGGGGCCAGGGTGCCCCGACCGGCAGCGTCCGGTATCCCCGGATGTCAGACGAGGAGGAGAGTTCATGAAGTTCAGGAAGCTCGGCGTCCTGGCCGGCGCGGCCCTGCTGGTCTTCTCGGCCTGCAGCACCGGCGCCACGACCGCTCCGGGCGGCGGCGCGGCGGAGAAGGGCACGATCGACATCTGGTCGTCCCTGCCCCGCCAGGGCTCGTCGAAGGGCCAGACGGACACGATGGTCAACGCGATCAAGCTCGCGATCGAGAAGCGGGGCGGCGTCGTCGACGGCTGGAAGATCAACTACGTCGACCAGGACGACTCGACCGCCGAGGCCGGCAAGTGGACGCCGGAGAAGGAAACCGACAACGCGACCAAGGCGGTGGCCGACCCCAACCTCGTCGCCTACATCGGGACCTTCAACTCGGGCGCGGCGAAGCTGTCGATCCCGATCCTGTGCAAGGCCGGGATCCCGATGGTCAGCCCGGCCAACACGTACCCCGGTCTGACCAAGCCCGGCAAGGGCGAGGCGGATGAGCCGGGCAAGTACTACCCGGACGGCTGCAAGCACAACTACTTCCGGGTCGTCCCGGCCGACGATCTCCAGGGCAAGGTCGCCGCGGAGTGGGCCAAGGAGCTCGGCGCGACGAAGGTCTACGTCCTCGACGACACCGAGATCTACGGCAAGGGCGTCGCCGACGTCTTCGACGCGACGGCCAAGTCGCTCGGCCTGACCGTCCTCGGCCACGATGCGGCCCCGGGCAAGTCGACCGACTACAAGGCCCTGGCAGCGAAGATCAAGGCCGCCGGTCCCGATCTCATCTACTACGGCGGGATCACCCAGAACAACGCCGGCCAGCTCTGGAAGGACCTCCGGGACGCGATGCCGGATGTCAAGCTGATGGGCCCCGACGGGATCTACGAGGAAGCGTTCATCCAGGCAGCCGGCTCGGCGGCCGAGGGGACGTACCTCACCTTCGGCGGCACGACCGCCGACCAGTACACCGGCGACGCGGCGAAGTTCCGCGACGAGTACAAGGCGAAGTACGGCGGCGACCTCGAGGTCTACACGATCTACGCCTACGAGGCGGCGAATGTCGTCCTGGCCGCGATCGAGACGGCCTCGAAGGCCGGAGCCAAGGATCCGGCCGCCCTCCGGGCCGGCGTCCTCGACGCCCTGGCGAACACCAAGGACTTCAAGGGGGTGCTCGGCACCTGGTCGTTCGACGCGAACGGGGATACGTCCCTGACGACGTTCTCCGGGACCCAGGTGAAGAACGGCAAGTTCGAGTTCGTCAAGGTCCTCGGGCAGTAGCCGGCGACGCAGTGATGTGACACCAGCGGGGCCGGTCGCGTTTGGCGACCGGCCCCGCTGCTTCCCGGACGGCTCTTCCACCCAAGCGCAGCAAGGGCGACGCAGTGGACATCCTCAGCTGGATCGCGGACATCATCAACGGTGTCCCGATCCTCGGCCAGTGCCTGAACGATCTCGGTGCCTGCGGTGACGCGCTGAAGATCGGGCTGTTCAACGGCCTGATCATCGCCCTCATCGCGATCGGCTACACGCTCGTCTACGGGATCCTGCAACTGATCAACTTCGCCAACGGCGACGTGTTCATGATCGGCACCCTGCTCACCTTCGTCGGGGTCAGCGCCCTCGGCCTGACCGAGGGAAGCGCGCCGACGATCGTGTTCGTCTCGCTCCTCGGCCTCCTGGTCGTGATCATGATCGTGACCGCGAGCCTGAACGCGTCGATCGAGCGCCTGGCCTATCGACCGCTGCGCAATGCACCCACCCTGGCCACGCTCATCTCGGCGATCGGGATGTCGTTCGTCCTCCAGAACGTGGGCCAGGTCATCCTCGGCCCGGCACCCAAGTCGCTGCCCCGGCTCCTCTCGAACCAGACGGTCTTCTCGCTCGGGGTCGTCGACTTCCGGTTCAACGAGCTGTTCGTGGCCCTGATCACGGTACCGCTCCTGATCGCCCTGGCCTGGTTCGTCCAGAACACGCGCCAGGGCAAGGCGATGCGGGCGACGGCCCAGGATCGCGAGGCGGCCGGCCTGATGGGGATCAACGTCAACCGGACGATCTCGGTCACGTTCCTGCTCGCGGGTGCCTTGGCCGGCGGGGCCGGCCTCGTCGTTGCCCTCTTCTTCGGCCAGGCCTGGTGGTTCTTCGGCTTCCCGTTCGGCCTGCTCGCCTTCACCGCCGCCGTCCTGGGCGGGATCGGCAACCTGACCGGGGCGGCCCTCGGCGGAGTGATGCTCGGACTCGTGCGGGCCCTGAACGAGCGCTACGTCGATCCCCGCTGGACCGACGTGGTCGTGTTCAGCATCCTGATCATCGTGCTCGTCGTCCGGCCCTCGGGCATCCTGGGCGAGAAGCGGACGGAGGGCTCCTGAGATGGCCGTGGTCACGAGCCCGGTCGGCGCCCGGCGGGGCTTCCCGAACCCGTTCCGGGACGTCGCCGCCAGCCGCCGCCAGCGGACGATCCTCGTCGTCCTGCTCGTCCTGGCGATCGGCTACCCGTTCTTCTACCAGGCGATCCCGGACGTCCTGCCCCGGCCATCGGTCAACAACCTGATCGTGATGGTCTACTACGCGATCCTCGCCCTCGGCCTGAACATCGTCGTCGGCTTCGCCGGCCTGCTCGACCTGGGCTACGTCGCGTTCTACGTCTTCGGGGCCTACTCGACCGCGTTCCTCGCCTCGCCGATCTTCGGCCTGCACGTCTCCTGGTGGCTGGTGATCGTGGTCGCCGTCGCCGTGGCCGCGACGGCGGGGATCCTGCTCGGTGCCCCGACCCTCCGCCTGCGCGGCGACTACCTCGCGATCGTCACCCTCGGCTTCGGCGAGATCGTGCCCCAGCTCGTGCGCAACCTGGACAAGGTGAACATCAACATCCTCGGCGTCCAGGTGATCGGGCCGGACTTCAACCTGACCGGCGGACCGCTCGGGATCAACCCGATCGATGCTCCGACATTGCCGATCCCGGGCCCCTGGGGACGCGAGCTCGTGTTCAGCAACGGCAACCCGGCCGGCTCGCTCTACCTGGCCATGGGGCTCCTCGTCCTGAGCTTCTTCGTCTGCCGCCGGCTGCGCGACAGCCGGCTCGGGCGGGCCTGGATGGCGATCCGCGAGGACGAGACGGCGGCGGCCAGCATGGGCATCAACACGGTCACCACGAAGCTCCTTGCCTTCGCCCTCGGGGCGAGCTTCTCGGGCCTCGTCGGCGCCTTCGTGGGCGCCTACCAGACGGCGGTCTTCCCCGAGTCGTTCAACTTCTCGGTCTCGATCAGCATCCTGATCATGGTCATCCTGGGCGGGATGGGCAGCCTGCGCGGCGTGATCGTCGGCGCGTTCGTGATGACCTACGTCAGCCAGACCCTGCTGCCGTTCCTGGGCGGCTTCATCGACGGGCCGGTGCAGAGCTTCGGCAAGCAGACCGGGGTCGGCTTCCTCGAGAACTTCACCCTGGTCGCGTACAACTTCCTGATCTTCGGTGTGATCCTTGCGCTCCTGATGATCTTCCGGCCGGAGGGTCTCCTGCCGGCCGCGGCGCGCAAGGCCGAGCTCCATGGCGAAGGGGTCGCCGCCGAGGCGACGTTCGGAACCGACACCTCGGTGGCCGACGCGGCGACCGAGTTCGAGGAGCAGATCGGCGGGATTGCGGAAGCCGAGGGACCGGGGGCCTCGCCACCCGGCGCGCCCGGCGCACCCGGCGCACCCGGCGCACCCGCTGGCGAGGAGACGGCAGGAGGTGCGTCGTGATCGGCGGGGCTCCCGGGACCGGGGGTGCGGCCGCCCCCGCGCCGAGGACGGAGATGGCCGGGGCGGCCGGCGGAGAGTTCCTCCTGGAGGCGACGAAGGTCCGCAAGCAGTTCGGCGGCCTGGTCGCCGTCCATGACGTCGACTTCACGATCCCGCGCGGCGGAATCGTCAGCCTGATCGGACCGAACGGGGCCGGCAAGACGACCTTCTTCAACATGATCACCGGCCTCTACCGGCCCACCTCGGGCACGATCGTGTTCGACGGCCAGGACATCACCGGCCGCAAGCCCCACGAGGTCGTCCACGCCGGGATCGGGCGGACGTTCCAGAACATCCGCCTGTTCGGCAACATGACCGCGATCGAGAACGTCCTGGTCGGACTCCATCACACGCTCAAGGGAACGTGGTGGCAGGCGATCATCCAGCCGCCCTCGATCCGGCGCGAGGAGGACCGGGCGCTCGAGCGCGCCCGGGAACTGCTCGGGATCATGGGCCTCGGGGAACGCCAGGACGACCTGGCCCGGAACCTGCCCTACGGCGACCAGCGCCGGCTGGAGATCGCCCGGGCCCTGGCCACGAACTGCCGGCTCCTTCTGCTCGACGAGCCGACGGCAGGGATGAACCCCGAGGAGACGCGCCAGCTGACCCAGTTCGTCCGCAGCCTCCGCGATCGGCTGGGGCTGACGATCCTCCTGATCGAGCACGACATGAAGGTGGTGATGGGGATCAGCGAGCGGGTGACCGTGCTCGACCACGGCGAGAAGATCGCCGAGGGTACGCCGGACGAGGTCCGGGCGGACGTCCGGGTGATCGAGGCCTACCTCGGCCGCGGCGCGGCGGGACGAGGCTGACGATGGCGATCCTGGAACTGCGCGACGTCCACGCCTACTACGGCAACATCCACGCCCTCAAGGGGATCAGCCTGACCGTCGAGCCGGGCGAGATCGTGACCCTGATCGGGTCGAACGGGGCGGGCAAGTCGACGACGCTCAAGACGATCAGCGGGCTCCTCCGGCCGCGCCATGGCGAGATCCTGTTCGAGGGCGAGCGGATCGACGGCCTGCGGGCCGACGAGGTCGTCAGCCGGGGCGTCAGCCAGTCGCCTGAAGGCCGGCGGGTCTTTCCCCGGATGACCGTCCAGGAGAACCTCGAGATGGGCGCCTTCCAGCGCCACAAGGGACCGGAGCTCGACGCCGACTTCGAGCGCGTGTTCACGCTCTTCCCGCGGCTCCTCGAGCGGCGGTCGCAGAAGGCAGGGACGCTGTCCGGCGGGGAACAGCAGATGCTGGCGATCGGGCGCGCCCTGATGGCCCGCCCGAAGCTGCTCCTGCTCGACGAGCCCTCGATGGGCCTCGCCCCGATCCTGGTCGAGCAGATCTTCTCGATCATCGGCGAGATCAACAGCCAGGGCACGACCGTCCTGCTCGTCGAGCAGAACGCGCTCCAGGCGCTCAGCGTCGCCGATCGCGGCTACGTGCTCCAGACCGGGTCGATCGTCCTCGCCGGCTCGGCGAGCGCGCTGCGCGAGGACCCGACCGTGCGCAAGGCCTACCTCGGCGAGAGCTGAGCCGGCCGGGTCGCGACTGCCGGCACCCCCGGCACCCCCGGCGCGTGCGCCGCACCACGGGAGCGCCGAGCGGGTGCGCTACAGGATCTTCGAGAGGAACGCCTTCGTCCGCTCGTGGGTCGGGCTGGTGAAGAAGTGCTCGGGCGTCCCCTCCTCGATGATCTGGCCGTCGTCCATCATCACCACCCGGTCGGCGACCTCCCGGGCGAAGCCCATCTCGTGGGTCACGACGATCATCGTCATCCCCTCCCGGGCGAGCTCCTTCATCACCTCGAGCACCTCGCCGATCATCTCCGGGTCGAGCGCGCTCGTCGGCTCGTCGAAGAGCATCAGGGCCGGCTTCATCGCCAGGGCCCGGGCGATCGCGACCCGCTGCTGCTGGCCGCCCGAGAGCTGGGCCGGGTAGGCGTTCTCCTTGGCCGACAGGCCGACCCGGGCGAGGAGGGCCCGGCCGGTCTCGATCGCCTCCGCCTCGGGGACGCCCCGGACGCGGATCGGGGCCTCGATGATGTTGCCCAGGGCGGTCATGTGCGGGAAGAGGTTGAAGCGCTGGAAGACCATCCCGATCTCCTGGCGCTGGCGGGCGATGTTCTGCTCGCGGTCCTCGACCAGCCTGCCGTCGACCTCGCGGTAGCCGATCAGGTGCCCGTTCACGAAGATCCGTCCCTGCTGGATCTTCTCGAGGTGGTTGATGCAGCGGATGAACGTCGTCTTGCCCGACCCCGACGCCCCGATGATCACCACCACCTCCTGGCGGCGGACGGTCATCGAGACGCCCTTGAGAACATGGAGCCGGCCGAACCACTTGTGGACGTCGGTCGCCTCGACGACGACGTCGGTCGGCGGGCGCGGGACACCCCCGATCGCGCCGAGGATGTCGTGCGAGAGCCGGGGCTGCGAGCTCATCGCGCACCTCCGCCATCAGGGCGCAGGCGCGACAGGCCGAGCATCCGGCTCCACAGGCCAGGCTGCTCGCTCCGGCTCGTGCCGGCCCCGAGGCGCCGCTCGATCCGGCCCTGGATCGTGCTCCAGATCGTGGTCAGGGCGAGGTAGTAGAGGGCGACCCCGAAGTACGCCTCGAACGTCTTGAACGTGGCCGAGTTCGCCGCCTGGGCGACCCGGAACATCTCCTCGACGGCGATGATGCTCATCAGCGAGGTCGTCTTGAGCATGTTGTTGAACTCGTTGCCGAGCGGCGGCACGATCACCCGGAGCGCCTGGGGCAGGACGATCCGGCTCATCGTCAGGCGGTACGTCATCCCGAGCGACTTCGCGGCCTCGGTCTGGCCGGGATCGACGGACATGATCCCGGCCCGCACGATCTCGCTCATGTAGGCGCCCTCGTTGATTGAGAGGGCGACGATCCCGGCCAGGACGGCGCCGCGCAGGCTGACGACGCCGAAGATGACGTCGCGCGGGAAGAGGTCGATCCCGCCCAGCAGGTAGGGCGTGCCGAAGTAGACGATGAACATCTGGACGAGCAGCGGCGTGCCCCGGAAGAACCAGACATAAACGCCACTGATCGCGCGCAGGAGCGGGTTGCGGGCCATCCCGGCCAGGGCCGAGAGGGTGCCCAGGACAACGCCCGCGGCCTGGGCGATGACCGAGGCGTAGATCGTGATCGCCAGCCCGCCGATCAGCGCCGGCGAGGGCTGGAAGACGAACTTCAGGAAGAAGTCCGGGTCGAACTGGATCGCGGCGACGAGGGCGTCGGGCTGCACGTCGAGCTCGGGCGGCAGATCGCCGGGCGAGGGTTAGCTCGCCCGGCGTCGCTGCTGGGGCTGCCGGCTACTTGAGGAGGACGACGGCGTTCGTCATCCCCCACTTGTCGATGATCGCCTTCATCGTGCCGTCGGCGTACATCGCGTCGATCGCGGCCTGGACGGCGTTCTTCAGGTCGGTGTCCTCCTTGCGCACGGCGATCCCGATCGGGAGCGGATCGATCGGCGTGCCGCCGACCTCGAACTTGCCCTTGTTCTCCGGCTTCGAGGCGTAGTACGCCGCAACCGGCGAGTCGCCCGAGTAGGCGTCGACCCGGCCGAGGGCGAGCTGCTGGAAGGCGTCGGTGTCGGCCTGGAAGGTCTGGATGTCGATCGTCGGCTTGCCGGCCGCCTTGAGCTCCTCGTTCTTGGCGTCGAGGGCGTCCTTGTTCGTCGTGCCCAGCTGGACCGCGACCGCCTTGCCCGACAGGTCGTCGAGGGTGTGGATCCCCTTCGGGTTGCCGGCCGGCACGAGCAGGCCCTGGCCGACCTTCAGGTAGTCGACGAAGTCGACCTGCTTCTTGCGCTCCTCGGTCGAGTTCATGCCGCTGATGATCAGGTCGCACTTCTTGGCCAGGAGGGCGGGGATGATCCCGTCGAAGCCGGTGTTGTCGATCTGGGTCCCGACGCCCATCCGCTTGCCGATCTCGGTGGCGATGTCGATGTCCGAGCCCTGGGCGGTCGTGCCGTCCGCGGCGTAGAACTCCTCCGGCGGGTAGGAGACGTCGACGCACCAGACGATCTTGCCGGCCGCCGCGATCGCCGCCGGGGGCGTGATCGGGCTCGCCGCCGGGGCGGATGCCGGGGCCGACGGTGAGGCGGCCCCGGTACAGGCCGAGACGAGGAAGAGGACCGCGCCGCCGAGGGCCGCGGTCCGAGCGCGTAGCGAGAGCATCGAGGACTCCTCCACTGACAGTGCGTCGCGTCGCGTCCGACGCGCCGTCGGGCGACGGCCTGTGACCGACGCGATCCGGCTCCGATGGTTCCGGGTCGCCGTGCCGGGGATCGCACGGCCGGCCGACCCCGGGGTCGCTGGGGCTGCCCGGCGGAACGTCCGCACAGCCTACTACTGGCGGATCGCGTCTGCCAGCACCTGGCGACGTCGCGCGCTCAGCTCCGCTCCGGCTCGTGGGCGATCTCGTAGACCGACCGGGCGAGACCGGCCAGCCCGAGTCCGACGATCCAGATCCCGGGGGCCCGGTCGGGGCGGAAGCCATCGAGGGGCAGGTCGGCGGTCAGCAGGTTCAGGGCGCTCAGGCCGATCCCCACGACGCCCGCGAGGAGCAGGAGCAGGTACGAGGGCCAGCGGTCGATCCCGACCGGCCGGTCGCCGGCGGCATAGGGCAGGGCGACGAGGGCGAGGACGGCCAGGGCGGCCAGGAAGACGAGCAATCCGGCCAGGTCGTCGAAGGCGTTCACCGAGCGGGTGGGGATCTGGCCGTCGGCACCGCCGGCGGTGTACCAGGGCAGGACGGTACCGACGACGACGACGAGGGCGGTGACGACGGCCAGGGCGCGGCCGCGCCCGATGGGTCGGCGATGCATCTGCCTAGCCCGAGTAGACCTCGGGGCGCAGGACGCCCACGAAGCGCAGGTTCCGGTACAGCTCGCCGTAGTCGAGGCCGTAGCCGACGACGAACCGGTCCGGGATCGTGAAGCCGACGTAGTCGACCGGGATCTCGACCAGCCGGCGGGCGGGCTTGTCGAGCAGGGTGCAGATCCGGAGCGAGGCCGGGTTCTTGCCGCGCAGGTAGCGCAGCAGGTAGTTCAGGGTCAGGCCGGTGTCGATGATGTCCTCGACGAGCAGGACGTCGGCCCGCTCGATGCTCGAGCTGAGGTCCTTGAGGATCCGGACGAGACCCGACGACTCGGTCGTCACCCCTCCGTACGAGGAGACTTCCATCAGGTCGATCCGGACCGGGATCGTGATGCTCCGCATCAGGTCGGCCATGAACGGGAGCGAGCCCTTGAGGACGCTGACGAGGGTCAGCTGGCGTCCGGCGTAGTCGTCGCTGATCTGCCGCCCGAGTTCGAGCACCTTGGCCCGGATCTCGTCCTCACTGAGCAGGACCTCGGCGACATCGGCTTCCATGTCGACAGTCGTCATCGCTTCCTCATCGCTTCCTCATCGCTTCGTGGCCGCATCGCTGCCGGTTCACCGGCGGTCAGCTGGTCGGGGGCCGGACCGGGGCTGCCCGGGGGCCGGGGCCGAGGCCGGGAGCTCGGGGGCGGCGGCGAGCCGGCGGCGACGGCGCTCGTGCCGGGCGAGGCGGCGCGTCCGGGGCGCCGTCCCACCCGGCTCGGGGCGCTCGACTCCCGGTCCGGCTCCGGCCGCTCCTCCGACCGCGGCCGGGTGCTCCGCCTGTCCGCTGGCCTGTCCCCTGGCCTGTCCCCCGGCCGGCACCGCCGCCTGCTCGCGCGCTCGTCCCGGGACGACCTGGCCGGGCGTGCCCGAGAGGGCGTCGGCCAGGCCGAGCTTGCCGTACTTGAGCATCAGGGCCCGGAAGTCGCGGGCATAGAAGAGCTTGATCCGGATCCCCGGGTAGAGCTCGCGCAGCCGCCGGAGCTTGCGGTTCTTCTTGCGCACGAGGCGCTGCCGGAGCGTCGTCAGCTCGACATAGAGGTCGAGGTCGGGCAGGTAGAAGTCGGGCGAGAAGCTCTCGAGCACGTCGCCCTCGAGGTTCCAGAGGATCGGGAACGTGTGCGGCTCGTACTCCCAGCGAACGGCGTAGAAGTCGAGGATCCGGGCCAGCTCGGCCTCGCTCTCGTGAGCGAACGGGGGACGCGGCGTCGGAGTGGCGGTGATCGCCGCCGGGGAAGGATCGAGCGGCGACGCGTTCACCCTGGCCGGCCCCGGGTCCCGATCGCAGGCCCCGCTCCTGCTCGTCCGCCGGCCCCGGCGAGGGTCACCTCCGAAGCGGCGGACGAGCCGGGCTCCGGGAGACTCGAACACGGGCGGACGCGATGATCCATCGCCCTCCAGTCTACCCGGTCGCGGCCCGGATCGGCGCCGAACGGCCCGCGGTCCTTGTCTCCTGATACCCCCGGGGGGTATCATGCGAGCGGCGCCCCGGACGGCGGGCGCCGTCGGACCCCGGAGGAGCACGAGGCACGAATGACGAGCGAGGCGCAGCGCCCCAGGGAAGCCTCCACGAGCGGGCCGGGTACGATCGCGTCCCAGGCCGCCGACGCGGCTGCCCATGCCGACCACTTCCGCCACTCCTACTCGAAGGACAAGGCCCAACTCGTCCGCCGCCTGAGCCGGATCGAGGGCCAGGTCCGGGGGATCGCGCGGATGATCGAGCGCGAGGAGTACTGCATCGACATCCTCCAGCAGACCTCGGCCCTCCGGGCGGCGGTCGATTCAATGGCCCTCCTGATCCTCGAGGACCACGTCCAGGGTTGCGTCCGGACGGCCGCCGAGCGGGGCGAGGCCGACGCCTATGTCGAGGAGGTCCTCGACGTCGTCCGGCGTGCCCTCGGGCGCCCGGTGCGCACCGGCAGCTCGCGGGGCGCCTGACAGGCCGTCCGGCTGCCCGCCTGGTCGTGGATTTCGCGCCCTTCCCCGGCTGGTTATCCACCGATCGCGGCGCAGATCGGGGATTCGTGGATAACCGCGTTGACAGCCGGTCGCGCCGTCCGTACCGTGCGGCATCCGCGGTAGCGGACCGAGCGACCGGGTAACGTCACCCGCGAGGGGTACGGGGAGACCCGACCATGAACCGGACGGGTGGCGGAAGACCGAACGCGGTCAGCCAGCGCGACGAGGATCACGCCGGGAGCGGCGCGCCCACGATGCCCCGTTCGACCATCCCCCCGGTCGCGGGCCGTGAGCGCGAACCGCTCCCGACGCGTGTCGAGGGGCTTCCGCCCCTGCCCGCCGAGTTCACCGCGACGCTCGAGGCCGGCCTGGGCGCGCTCCATCTCGTCCTCCCGGCGGCGACGAGAGAGGCGATCGAGGACCACGTCCGGCTCCTCCTGGCCTGGACGACGGCGATCAACCTGACCGCCATCCGCGACCCGGCCGCGGTCGCCCGCGAGCACGTCCTCGACAGCCTCTCGGCTCTTCCGGTCCTGCACCGCGAAGGCGTCGACGCGCTCCTCGACCTCGGCAGCGGGGGCGGCTTCCCGGGCCTGCCGCTGGCGCTCGCGCTCCCGGCACGCCGGGCGCTGCTCGTCGAGTCGGTGGCCAAGAAGGCACGCTTCCTGGCCACGGTCACGGCCGCACTCGGGATCGACGATCGGGTCGCCGTGGCCGCGGCGCGGGCCGAGGCGCTCGCCGCCGATCCCCACCAGCGGGCCGCCTGGCCGGCCGTCGTCGTGCGGGCCGTGGCCCCGCTGGCCGAGCTGGCCGAGCTCGCCCTCCCGCTCCTCCGCCCGGACGGCCTGCTCGTGGCCTGGAAGCGCCGGCCGCTCGAGGCCGAGCTGGCCCGGGCCGCCCCGGCACTGGCTGCGGTCGGCGGCGGAGAGCCGGAGATCGTGCCCTCCGGCGTGACCGGCCTCGAGGACCACGTCCTCGTCCTCGTGCGCCGGGTTCGCCCGACGCCGGCGCGCTACCCTCGCCCGCCGGCCGAGCGAGCCCGCCACCCGTGGTGACCGGCCACCGGGCCGCGACTCCCCGGGTCGCCCGGCCACGTCCCCGGGCCACGACTCCGGAGGTCGAGCCGGACGTCGAGCGGGGCCGCCCCGGCCCGGCCTCCCCTGCTACGCTGGGGCGGGATGCGGATCGCCGTCCTCTCGGACATCCACTCGAACCTGGTCGCCCTCGAGGCCGTCCTGGCCTCGATCGGGTCGGTCGACGCCGTCTGGCAGCTCGGAGACATCGTGGGCTACGGGCCGCACCCGGACGCGGTCGTCGAGCGCCTGGTCGAGCTCGGGGCGGTAGGCGTGCGGGGCAACCATGACGCGGCCGCCGTGGGCGGGAACGAGATCGAGTACTTCAACATCGATGCCCGGCACGCGATCGAGTGGACCCGGCGGGTGATCCGGCCCGGGACCGCCGCCTACCTGGCCGCCCTGCCCGAGCGTCTCGTCGAGGACGAGGTCACAATGGTCCATGGCAGCCCGCGCGAACCGACCTGGGAGTACGTGACCTCGGTGACGATCGCCCGGGCGAGCTTCGCCGCCTTCGGGACGCGCATCTGCCTCCACGGCCACACCCATATCCCGGCCGCCTTCCGGGAGGACGGGGGGACGATCGAGCTGATCGAACCCCGCGCCGGCACGACCCTCGTGCTCGACGGGCGGCGGGTCCTGCTCAACCCGGGCAGCGTCGGCCAGCCGCGCGACGGGGACCCGCGGGCGAGCTGCGCCGTGATCGACACCGAGCGCTCGACGATCACCTGGCACCGGGTGGCGTACGACATCGCCGCTGTCCAGGCCGCGATGCGCGCCGTCGACCTCCCCGCCCGCCTCGTCGCCCGGCTGGCCCATGGGCTCTGAAACGAGGACGGCTCGTCCGGGCGGCCCGGGCCGCTCCGCCGGACGGGAGATCGGGGCGCGACCGGCGGCCGCGGCGGCGGGGGGGCGGTCGTGATCAAGGGCCGCCGCCCGATCGCGGGCCGCAAGCTCGGCGACCGGCGGGTCGTCGTCGAGCGCCCGCACGCCGCCTATTTCCGCTACGCCGGCCCGGGCCAGCTGACCGCCCGGGCGGCGGCGAGCGCGCCGGCGACCCGGCTCGGCCGCCTGTTCGCGCGCCTGAAATCGGTCGTCATCGGCCGCCCGCTGGCGACCGAGGAGGAGATCACCGAGCGCCTGCCCAAGAAGAAGGCGCTGGCGATCTTCAGCTCGGACGCGATCAGCTCGTCGACCTACGCCTCCGAGGAGATCCTGATCATCCTCGTCGCCGGCGGGGCGGCCGCGGTCGCCTTCTCGGTGCCGATCGCGATCGCGATCGCGCTCCTGCTGCTGATCGTGTCGACCTCGTACCGCCAGGTCTGCCACGCCTATCCGTCGGGCGGCGGGGCCTACGCCGTGGCCAAGGCGAACATCAACATCGGCTCGGCCCTCCTCGCCGCGGCCGCGCTCCTGTTCGACTACGTGATGACGGTCGCGGTCTCGATCGCGGCCGGGGTGGCAGCGATCACCTCGTTCGTCCCGGAGCTCCTCCCGCTCCGGGTCGAGCTGGCGGTCGGGGCGATCGTCCTGCTCACGACGGCCAACCTGCGCGGCCTGCGTGAGTCGGGCAACATCTTCGCCCTGCCGACCTACCTGTTCGTCGGCGGGGCGCTGGCAATGATCGGGATCGGGCTGGCCCGGATCGTGACCGGCGACCCGGCCGCCTCGTTCCCGGAGCCCGCGATCACCCCGCCCCCGGGCGGGTTCGAGGCGCTCGGGCCGATCCTCCTGATCCGCGCCTTCGCCTTCGGCTCGGTCGCCCTGACCGGGACCGAGGCGATCACGAACGGCGTCCCGGCGTTCAAGCCGCCCGAGGCGCGCAACGCGGCGAACATCGTCGTCCTGCCCGAGTACGTGGCCCGCCACTGGTGGGACCGGGTCCTCTACAACCAGGCCGCCCGGCGCCTGAAGCGGGCTCTCCTCGGCCGCGAGCACACGGTGATCGCCGACGTGCCGTATCGTCGCGAGCACTGAATGACTGAGACGAGCACCACGATCGGAGCACGATGATCGGAGGCCGGCGGCCGCTCCCGGGCCGCAAGATCGCCGACCGGCGAGTCCGGGTGGCGCGACCCCACGCCCCCTACTTCCGCTACACCGGGCCGGGCCAGCTGGTCGCCCGCAAGGCGGCCAGCCGGCCCCTGACCCCGACCGGTCGCCTGGTGGCGAAGGCCAAGGCGATCCTGATTGGTCGGCCGCTGATGAGCGAAGAGGAGATCGGCGAGCGGCTGCCCAAGAAGAAGGCGCTCGCGATCTTCAGCTCGGACGCGATCAGCTCGTCGGCCTACGCGACCGAGGAGATCCTGCGCATCCTGATCGTGGCCGGGGCGAGCGCGCTCGCCCTCTCGGTCGAGGTCGCGCTCGCGATCGCGCTCCTGCTGGCGGTCGTCTCGTTCTCCTACCGCCAGGTCTGCCATGCCTATCCGTCGGGCGGCGGGGCGTACGTCGTGGCCCGCGAGAACCTCGCCCCGGTCTTCGGCCTGATCGCCGCCGCCGCGCTCCTGATCGACTACGTGATGACCGTGGCCGTCTCGACCGCCTCGGCGATCCAGCAGATCCAGTCGGTCGTGCCCGAGGCATTCGACTACCGGATCGAGATCGCCTTCGTCTCGATCGCCCTGATCACGATCGGCAACCTGCGCGGCCTGCGCGAGTCGGGCAACATCTTCGCCGTCCCGACCTACCTGTTCGTCGGCCTCGCCCTGCTGATCGTGGGCAGCGGGATCATCCGGATCGTCCAGGGCGCCGTCGTCCCGCTCCCGCCCCAGCCCCAGGCGCTCGTACCCGGTGGCGAGGCGCTCACGATCTTCCTCCTCCTCCGGGCCTTCGCCGGCGGCTCGGTCGCCCTGACCGGAGTCGAGGCGATCGCCAATGGGGTCCCGGCCTTCAAGCCGCCCGAATCGCGGAACGCGGCGAACACCCTGACGATCATGGCCGTCCTGCTCGGGGTCCTGTTCGTCGGGATCACGATCGTCGCCCGGGCATACCAGATCGTGCCCTCGGTCGACGGCAGCGGCGGCCCGACCGTCGTCGCCCTGGTCGCCAGCGCTGCGTTCGGTGGCGGCAGCCCCCTGTTCATCGCCTTCCAGGCAGCAACCGCGCTCATCCTCTTCCTCGCCGCGAACACGAGCTTCAATGCCTTCCCGCGCCTGGCCGCGATCCTGGCCGAGGACGGCTACATGCCCCGCCAGTTCAGCTTCCGGGGCGACCGGCTGGCCTACTCGTGGGGGATCGTCCTCCTGGCCGGGATCGCGTTCGGCCTCCTGTACGTGTTCAACGGCGACACGCACGCCCTGATCCCGCTCTACTCGGTCGGGGTCTTCGTCTGCTTCACCCTCTCCCAGGTCGGAATGGTCCGCCACTGGTTCCGGGTCCGCGAGGCGGGCTGGCGCTGGCGGGCCGGGGTGAACGGGCTGGGCGGGCTGATGACCCTCCTCGTCCTGGTCGTCGTCGCCTCGGTCAAGTTCGCCGACGGGGCCTGGCTGGTGATCGTGCTCATCCCGGTCCAGGTCGCGATCTTCCTGTTCATCTCCGGCCAGTACGCGGCGGCCGCCCGCCAGCTCGCGATCCGGCCCGACCTCGTCGTCCCGCTGCCCCATCGCGAGGAGCGGGTCGTGATCCCGATCCAGACCCTGAACCGGGCGGTCGTCCAGGCGATCAACGTCGGGCGCTCGATCAGCGACGACGTCCGGGCGGTCTTCATCTCCGACGATCCCGAGGAGGCCGAGGAGCTCCGCCGGCGCTGGGAGCAGCAGGTACCGGGCGTCCCGCTGGTGATCGTCGAGTCGCCCTACCGGGCCCTGGCCGGACCGTTCCTGGCCTACCTCGAGGTCCTCGACCGGGCCTGGCCCCCGGACAAGGAGGCCCCGATCACGTTCGTCGTCCTGCCCGAGTACGTCGCCCGCAGCTGGTGGGAGCGGATCCTGTACAACCAGTCCGTCCGGCGCCTGCGCTCGGTCCTGCTCGGTCGACCGCACACGGTCGTGGTCAACGTCCCGTACCGGCGCGAGGAGCCGGAGGTGTTCGAGCAGGCCCTCGCCGCGGACCCCGACGAACGCGACTGAGCCGGACGGTGGTGGTATCGTGACGGCCGCACCGACCGGTGAACGCGCGCCTGCACCACCGAGTCCCGGCCGGTCCGCGGAGTGACGACCACGTGCCCGAGACGGTCCCGCCTCTCTTCCGCCGTGCTGTCCTGGCCGTCAGCGGCGGCCCGGGCGACCGGACGATCGTTCGCCTCGCCTGCGAGCTCGCCCGCCCGCACAAGGCCGAGCTGACGGTCGTCCACGTCGTCGAGATCGACTGGACGCTGCCCCTCGACGCCGACGTCGCCAGCCGCTCCGAGGAGGCACAGCGCGTCCTCGACCTGGCCGACGAGCTGGCCGAGGAGATGCACTACTTCGTCGAGCCGGTCCTGCTCCAGGCGCGCGATGTCGGGGCCGCGCTCGTCGACGAGGCGACCGAGCGGGGAGCGGACCTGCTCATCCTCTCGCTTCCGTACCGCAAGCGGTTCGGCGGCGACTTCGCCCTCGGGCGCACCGTCCCGTATGTCTTCAAGAACGCGCCATGCATGGTCTGGGTGATCCGGGAACCGATGCCCGAGGAGAAGCCGTGAACGTCGTCATCATCGGCTGCGGTCGGGTCGGCGCACTGCTCGCCGACACGTTCGACCAGGCCGGCCATCGGGTCACGATCATCGACCTCCAGACCCGTGCCTTCGACCGCCTCTCGGAGTCGTTCCGGGGCGAGGCGATCCGGGGCAACGGGACCGACGAGGACGTCCTGCGCCGGGCCGGGGCGGAGGGGGCGGACCTGTTCATCGCCGTCACCGAGGGCGACAACCGGAACGTGATGGCCACCCAGATCGCGCTCGAGGCGCTCCACGTCGGGCAGGTGATCGCCAAGGTCAACGACCCGGTCCGGGCCGAGGCGTACGCGGCAATGGGGATCCCGACCCTGTGTCGGACGATCCTGATGGCCGATGCGATCCTGGGCTACGTCGGCCTGCCCACGAGCGGCACGCCGCCGATCCTGTCCCCGACCGGGCACCATCCGGGCGGTGCCGACCACCGCGGGCCGGCCGCGACCGGGGAGGCTGCCGGTGGGGCGGGGGCCGGCGGGGCGGCGGCCGGCGGCACGAGCGGCGCCTTGGCCACGGCACGGGAGGTGTGACGATGTTCGTGATCGTCGTCGGCGGCGGCAAGGTCGGCTACTACCTGACCAAGGAGCTGATCGAGTCCGGCCACGAGGTCGTCCTGCTCGAGAAGGACCGCGCCCGGGCGGACCAGATCGCCGACGAGATCGGCTCGATCGTCATCCCCCAGGACGGGTGCGAGGGCAAGTACCTCGCCCAGGCCGGCGCGAACCGGGCCGACATCGTGGCCGCGGTCACCGGCGATGACGAGGACAACCTCGTGATCTGTCAGATGGCGAAGCATCACTTCGATGTGCCGCGCACGATCGCCCGGGTGAACAACCCGAAGAACGAGCACCTGTTCAGGCACCTCGGGGTCGACGAGCTGATCTCGCCGACGCGGATGATCCTGGGCGCGATCGAGCAGGACATCCCGGTCCACGAGCTGCTCCACCTGGCCGCTCTCGGCACGGGCGACCTCGAGCTGATCGAGGCCCACCTGCAGCCCGGCTCGCCGGCCGTCGGCCGGACCTCGCGCGAGCTCCAGATGCCCGAGGGCTGCTCGCTCTTCGCGGTCATCCGCAACGGGGTCGCGACTGCTCTCCGGCCGGACATGGTCCTCCAGGAGGGGGACAAGGTGATCGCGATCGGCCGGAGCGACTGCGAGCTCGCCCTGCACCAGCAGCTGATCGGCGACGCGGAGCCCGAGCCGGCCGCCGCGGCCGGCCAGGAACGCTGACCCACCGCCGGGGCCGGCTCGCGCCCAGGCGCGTCCGCGCCGGCGCCCGTCCGCGCCGTCGCCCCGCGTCCGCGCCGGCTCGCGTCTCACCCGCCGGAGCAGCCCCTGCCGTGAACCGGCCACGGCACCATCACGTTCAGGGATGGCATCAATGCCTTGCCTCGGACTCTTGACAATCCCATTGTCAGCATTCTAGGATGCCCGGTGTCCGGGACAAGGACCAGCAGACCGAACCGGACGAGCGACGAACCTGTAGACGGAGGTGATGCGAGATGACGCTCATTCGCCGTCCGTCGCCCTTTGGTGAGCTGATGTCGCTGCGCCAGGCGATGGACCGACTGTTCGAGGACTCCTTCGTGCGCACGGCTCGCCCGTGGCTCGCGGGCTCGTGGGACGGGACCCTGCCGCTCGACGTGCGTGACGAGCGCGACCAGCTGACCGTCGAGGCCGCCCTGCCGGGGGCCCGGCCGGAGGATGTCGAGATCACGGTCGAGGAGGGCACCCTGACGATCCGGGTCAGCTCGAAGAACGAGCGGCGCGAGGAGGAGGGCGAGTACCTGGTGCGCGAGATTCGGCGCGGCGAGGCGGTGCGCGCGCTGACCCTGCCCAGTGGCCTCGAGCCGGACAAGGCGACGGCCAGCTTCGAGAACGGCATTCTGACCGTGCGCATCCCGAAGGCCGAGGCGGTGAAGCCGCACCGGGTTCGGATCACGACGGGCAATGGCAGCGCCAGCACCGCGGACGCGCCGGGGCAGCCGGCGGCCGAGCGGGCCGGGAAGACGGCCTGATCCGATGGCCTACCGCCGGCTGGATCAGGATCCCTCCCGACCGGTCTACGTGATCAGCGTCGCGGCGAGCATCCTGCGCGTCCACCCTCGGACGCTCAGGATCTACGAGGACGAGGGCCTGATCTGCCCGGCCCGGACCCCGACGAACATCCGGCTGTACAGCGAGAACGATATCCGGCGGATCCTCTGGATCCGCCACCTGACCCAGGACCGGGGCGTCAACCTTGCCGGCGTGCGGATCCTGTTCGAACTCGAGGAGCGACTCGGGACCCGGATCCTCGAGGTCCTCTTCGACGAGGGAACCGGGCGGCGAGGCGCACCGAGCGACGATCCGGCCGGGGCCGGCAACGGCCGCGGACCGGATCGTCGATGACCGGACAACCAGTGAATTCACCGATCGGCGGGCCCGCCGGCCCGACCGACACCATGAGGGTGGCCGGACCACCGGCCCCCGCTGACAGGAGACCCTGATGGCTCACAAGGCGTCCGACCCGGAGGAGAAGCAGCCCACCGGTGGCACCGGCATCCGCGAGCTGCCGCTTGTCGCGCTCCGGGAAACGGTCATCTTCCCCGAGATGATCGTTCCCCTCCAGGTGGGGCGCGAGAAGAGCGTGGCCGCCCTGAACGCGGCCGTCGCCAGCGGCGGACCGATCGCCCTGGTCACCCAGCGCGAGGCCGAGCGGGAGGAGATCACCGACCCGTCCGAGCTGTACACCGTGGGCACCCTGGGCAAGATCGCCCAGGTCGTCCAGCTCCAGGACGGAACGGTGCGCGCGATCGTCCAGGGCCAGAGCCGGCTGCGCGTCCTCGGCTTCGTCCAGACCAGCCCGTACATCCTCGCCCGGATCGAGGAGCTGGCCGACGAGAGCCCGACCGGGGTCGAGGTCCAGGCCCTGATGCGGACCGTCCAGGCCCAGATCGAGCAGTACGTCGCGAACGGGGCACCGGTCCCGCCCGAGGCGGCGGTCGCGGCCCGCAACATCACCGAGCCCGGGTTGCTGGCGGACATGGTCGCCTACAGCCCGGACATGACCACCGAGCAGCGCCAGGAGCTGCTCGAGACGGTCGACGTGATCGCCCGCCTGAAGCTCGTCTCGAACTTCCTCGCCCGCCAGATCGAGATCCTCGAACTGAAGGGCAAGATCCAGTCCGAGGTCAAGTCCGAGATGGACAAGACCCAGCGCGAGTACATCCTGCGCGAGCAGCTCAAGGCGATCCAGCGCGAGCTCGGCGAGGAGGATCCCCAGCAGGCCGAGATCAACGAGCTGCGGGCGAAGGTCGAGGCGGCCGGGATGCCCGACGAGATCAAGGCCCGGGCGATCAAGGAGATCGACCGGATGAGCCGGATCCCCTCCGCCTCACCCGAGGTGGGCGTGATCCGGACGTACGTCGACTGGCTCGTCGGCCTGCCCTGGAACGTCTCGACCGAGGACCGGCTCGACATCCGCGAGGCGGCCAAGATCCTCGACGAGGACCACTACGGCCTCGAGAAGGTCAAGGAACGGATCCTCGAGTACCTCGCCGTGCGGACCCTGGCCGACACCATCCGCAGCCCGATCCTCGCCTTCATCGGACCGCCCGGCGTGGGCAAGACCTCGCTCGGCCGGAGCATCGCCCGGGCGATGGGCCGCAAGTTCGTCCGGATGAGCCTGGGCGGGATTCATGACGAGGCCGAGATCCGCGGCCACCGTCGGACGTACATCGGCGCCCTGCCCGGCCGGATCATCCAGAACATCAAGACCGCGGGCACGAACAACCCGGTCTTCATGCTCGACGAGGTCGACAAGATCGGGATGGACTTCCGGGGCGACCCGTCCTCGGCCCTGCTCGAGGTCCTCGATCCCGAGCAGAACAGCACGTTCCAGGACAACTACCTCGAGGTGCCCTTCGATCTCTCGAAGGTCCTGTTCATCGCCACCGGGAACCTGCTCGATCCGATCCCGCCCGCGCTCCGCGACCGGATGGAGATCATCCAGCTGCCCGGCTACACCCAGCAGGAGAAGATCGAGATCGCCAGGCGCTTCCTGATCCCGAAGCAGAGGGAGCAGCACGGGCTGCAGCCGAAGCACGTCGAGATCACGGACGAGGCCCTCGTCGAGCTCGTCCAGGCCTACACCCACGAGGCCGGCGTCCGGAACCTCGAGCGGGAGATCGCGAACATCATGCGCAAGGTCGCCCGGCGCGTGGCCGAGGGCCGGAAGCGCAAGACGATCGTCGACCTCCGCCGCCTCGAGGAGTTCCTCGGCCCGCCGCGGTTCGAGTACGGCGAACTCGAGAGCGAGGACCAGGTCGGGGCGGCGACCGGGCTCGTCGTCACCGAGGTCGGAGGCGATGTCGTCGCCGTCGAGGTGACGAAGATGGAGGGCAAGGAGGACTTCATCCTGACCGGACAGCTGGGCGAGGTGATGCGCGAGTCGGCCCGGGCGGCCCTGTCGTGGATCCGGGCCCATGCCGCCGAGCTCGGCATCCCGCGCGAGACGTTCGAGAAGAACACGCTCCACATCCACGTCCCGGCCGGGGCGATCCCCAAGGACGGTCCGTCGGCAGGGATCACGATGGCCACGGCGATGGTCAGCGCGTTCACCGGCATCCCGGTCCGCAAGGACGTGGCGATGACCGGCGAGATCACCCTCCGCGGGCGGGTCCTCCCGATCGGCGGCCTGAAGAGCAAGATCCTGGCCGCCCACCTGTCCGGGGCGAAGATCGTCATCCTGCCGCGCAAGAACGAGAAGGACCTGCGCGACATCCCCGAGGAGATCCGCAAGCAGATCAGGCTCGTCCTCGTCGACTCGATGGACCAGGTCCTCGAGGCGGCGCTCCGGCGCAAGCCGGAGCCGCTGCCCCAGCCGGTCCGGGCCGACGAGGGCGGGACCGGCCGGACGCCCGGCGAGGAACCCGGAGGGCCGGGGTCGCACAGCCGGCGTCGAAGGCCGGCCTTCCCGACCAGCGAGCAGCCGCCGATCGTCGTCCAGGGCCACCCGGTCACCTGAGCGAGGGGGGCGGCGAGGTGGCGGGCGGGCGGCCCGGGTCGGCTCGGACCCGGGCCGGGACAAGCGCCCGGAGGACCTGAAGCCGTGGAATACAAGGACTACTACCAGGCCCTGGGCGTGCCGCGCACGGCAACCCAGGCCGAGATCAAGAAGGCGTTCCGGCGCCTGGCGCGCCAGCACCACCCGGACATGAAGCCGGGCGACAAGGCCGCCGAGCAGCGCTTCAAGGACATCAGCGAGGCCTACGAGGTCCTCTCGGATCCGGCCAAGCGCAAGCAGTACGACGAGCTCGGCGCCAACTGGGAGGCGTTCGCGCGCTCCGGTGCCCGGCCCGGGACAGGGCCGTTCGCGGCCGGCGGACCGTTTGCCGGGTTCGGCGGCCAGCGGGGCAACGTGCGCTACGAGTTCCGGACCGCCGGCGACACGAGCGGCTTCAGCGACTTCTTCCGGATGTTCTTCGGCGACGAGACGGCCGGGGCCGGCGAGCGCGGTGGGCCGGCGGGCGGGTCGGCGTTCGAGGAGATCTTCGGCCGGATGGGGGGCCGGGCCGGATTCACGGCGCCCGGGGCGGGCGGCGCCCGGACGGCGACCCATCGTCCCGCCCCGGTCGAGGCCGAGGTCGAGCTCAGCCTCGAGGAAGCGTTCCACGGCGCGACCCGGATCGTCGAGATCGACGGCACCCGCCTCGAGGTCAGGATCCCCCGGGGGGTCGACACCGGGAGCCGGATCCGCCTCCGGGGCAAGGGCGGGGGCACGGGCGCCGCGGCCCGCGACCTGTACCTGGTCACGAAGGTCCGCCCGCACCCGGTCTTCACCCGGTCCGGGGCCGACCTGAGCCGTGAACTGAGCATCACCCTCGAGGAGGCGCTCCTCGGGGCCCAGGTCCCGGTCACGACCCTCAAGGGCCGGGTCCTGCTGACGATCCCGCCCGGCACGCAGCCCGGCCGGACGTTCCGCCTGGCCGGGCTGGGGATGCCGCACCTGAAGAAGGAGGGCGCAGGCGACCTGTACGTGAAGGTCCGGGTCGTCCTGCCCGAGAAACTCTCGCCGGAGGCCGAGCAGGCCGCCCGCGCGTTCTTCGCCCTCGTCCACCAGCCGAATCCGCGATCGGAGTCCTGAACCGATGAACCTCGAACGCTTCACCCAGAAAGCCCAGGAGGCGATCGCCGCTTCCCAGCAGCTCGCCGAGCGCCTGCAGAGCCCGGTCCTCGACGCCGAGCACATCCTGGCCGCCCTGCTCGAGGATGACGACGGCATCCCGGCTGCGACCCTGCGCCGGCTCGGCGCCGACCTGAACGCCCTCCGGGGCGAGCTGGCCGCCCTCCTCGGACGGCGGGCCCGGGTCGCCGGCGGCTCGCTCACCCTCGACCCGCGGGCCCGGCGCGTCCTCGAGCGGGCCGCCGAGGAGGCCCGCCGGCTGAACGACGAGTACGTTTCGACCGAGCACCTCCTCCTCGGCGTGCTCGAGGTCGGGGGCGAGGGCGCCACGCTCCTCGAGCGCCACGGGGCCGGGCGGGAGGCCGTTCTCGGCGCGCTCGCCGGCGTGCGCGGCGGGCAGCGGGTCACCTCGCCGAACCCGGAGACGACGTACCAGGCGCTCGAGAAGTACGGCCGCGACCTCACCCAGGAGGCCCGGGCGGGCAAGCTCGACCCGGTCATCGGGCGGGACGACGAGATCCGGCGGGTGATCCAGGTCCTCTCGCGGCGGACGAAGAACAACCCGGTCCTGATCGGCGAACCCGGGGTGGGCAAGACCGCGATCGTCGAAGGCCTCGCCCAGCGGATCGTCCGGGGGGACGTCCCCGAGACGCTCAAGGACAAGCGGGTCGTCGCCCTCGACCTCGGCGCGCTGATCGCCGGGGCGAAGTTCCGGGGGGAGTTCGAGGAGCGCCTGAAGGCCGTCCTCAAGGAGATCAAGGACGCCGAGGGGCAGGTGATCCTGTTCATCGACGAGCTGCACACGGTCGTCGGGGCCGGAGCGGCCGAAGGCGCGATGGATGCCTCGAACCTGCTCAAGCCGATGCTGGCCCGGGGCGAGCTGCACACGATCGGGGCGACGACCCTCGACGAATACCGCAAGCACATCGAGAAGGACGCCGCCCTCGAGCGGCGCTTCCAGCCGGTGATGGTCGACGAGCCGACGGTCGAGGAGACGATCTCGATCCTGCGCGGCCTGCGCGAGCGCTACGAGGTCCACCACGGGGTCCGGATCACCGATTCGGCGCTCGTCGCGGCGGCCGTCCTCTCGAACCGCTACATCACCGAGCGCTTCCTGCCGGACAAGGCGATCGACCTCGTCGACGAGGCGGCGAGCCGGCTGCGGATGGAGATCGACTCGATGCCGGTCGAGCTCGACGAGCTCGAGCGCCGGCGGATCCAGCTCGAGATCGAGCGCGAGGCGCTGCGCAAGGAGAGCGACGAGGCCTCGAAGGCGCGCCTGGCGGCGCTCGAGAAGGAGCTCGCCGACCTGACCGAGCAGGCCGCGGCGATGAAGCAGCAGTGGGAGACCGAGAAGGCCGCGATCGCCGCCCTGCGCCAGACGAAGTCGGAGATCGAGGCCGCCCAGGTGCGGATCGAGCAGGCCCGCCGCGAGTTCGACTACGGCAAGGCGGCCGAGATCCAGTACGGCACCCTGCCCGCCCTCCAGGCCCGCCTGGCCGAGCAGGAGGCGGCCCTGGCGGCCTCGAGCGGGGCGAAGCGCCTGCTCAAGGAGGAGGTCGACGCGGACGACATCGCCGAGATCGTGGCCGCCTGGACGGGGATCCCGGTCACCCGGCTGATGGAGGGCGAGACCGAGAAGCTCGTCCACATGGAGGAACGGCTCCATCGGCGGGTCGTCGGTCAGGACGAAGCGATCCAGGCCGTCTCGGACGCGATCCGGCGAGCCCGGGCCGGCCTGAAGGACCCCCGCCGGCCGATCGGCTCGTTCCTCTTCCTCGGCCCGACCGGGGTCGGCAAGACCGAACTCGCCCGGGCCCTGGCCGAGTTCCTGTTCGACGACGAGGGGGCGATGGTCCGGATCGACATGAGCGAGTACATGGAGAAGTTCGCCGTCTCCCGGCTCGTCGGCGCCCCGCCCGGCTACGTCGGCTACGAGGAAGGCGGCCAGCTGACCGAGGCGGTCCGGCGCCGGCCGTACCAGGTCGTCCTGCTCGACGAGATCGAGAAGGCCCACCCGGACGTGTTCAACGTCCTGCTCCAGGTCCTCGACGACGGCCGGCTGACCGACTCGCAGGGCCGGACGGTCGATTTCCGGAACACGGTCATCATCATGACCAGCAACATCGGCAGCCAGTCGATCATGGGCTTTGCCGGCCGTCCGGGCGAGGCGGCCTACGAGGAGATGAAGCGCCAGGTGACCGACTCGCTCCGGCTCGCCTTCCGGCCCGAGTTCCTGAACCGGATCGACGAGGTGATCGTCTTCCACGCCCTGACCGAGGAGGAGCTGAGCCGGATCGTCGACCTGCTCGTGGCCGACCTCGCCCGGCGCCTGGAGGAGCACGATCTGGCCCTCGAGCTGACCGCCGCGGCGCGAGCCCTGATCGTGCGCGAGGGCTACGACCCGGCCTACGGAGCGCGGCCCCTGAAGCGGACGATCCAGCGCCTGATCGAGAACCCGCTCGCCCGGGCGATCCTCCAGGGCCAGTTCAAGCCCGGCGACCGGATCACAGTCGACGCTGACCCGATCAGCGGCACGCTCGTCTTCTCATCCCAGGGTGCCGCGATCGTGGCCGAGGCCGGCGAGCGGCGCGACGCGCGGGCGACGGCGGGGGCCGGGACGACCGGGGCGAGCCGGGCGAAGAGCCTGTTCGACCTGCCCGACCCGGAGGAGGGCCACGGCGGGGGCGAGGAGCGCCCGAACTGAGCGCGGCGTCGGGGCCGCCGGCCGGCGCGGCCCGGGGCGGCGGCGCGCTACTGTGACCAGGTGACGATCGACGACGTCCTCGTCCGGCTGGCGCCGCTGCCCGAGCAGCTGCCGCCCGCACCGCCGGAGCTGATGCCGGTCCCGGCCGGAACCGGCGCCTGGCCGCCGCTCGGCACCGCCGAGCCGGCGACGCGGCCGGCGGCCGTGCTCGTCCTGCTCGTCCCCGACGAGGCGCGCCGGGCCCGGGTCGTCCTGATCGAGCGCCCGGCCTACGAGGGCCACCATTCGGGCGAGGTGAGCTTCCCGGGCGGAAAGGCCGAGCCCGGGGACGCCGACCCGGTCGCGACCGCCCTGCGCGAGGCGGGCGAGGAGATCGGGCTCGACCCGGTCGAGGCCGCGGTCGAGGTGCTCGGGACGCTCGACCCGGTGTGGGTCGCGGTCAGTGGCTTCCGGATCACGCCGATCCTCGCCGTCGCCCGCCGGCGGCCACGCCTCGTCCCCGACCCGGGCGAGGTGGTCCGGATCGTCGAGGCGCCCGTCCGGCTCTTCCTGCCCGGCGCGCCGATCGTCGTCGTCGAGCGCACCGTCCGCGGCTGGCCGCTGCGCTACGGGGTCTACCCGGTCGAGGGCCTCGAGGTCTGGGGCGCGACGGCGCGCATCCTCGGCCAGCTCGGGGCGCTCCTCGGCCGGGACTGACCGGCGTCCGCAGCCTGCCGTCGCCGCCCCCGGCGCCGGCCCGGGCGCCGGATCACCAGGGCTCGCCGCTCGAGGGGTCGTAGCCCGGGCCGGAGCCCGGCTTCGGGGCCAGGCGGCCCTCGCCGGGGCCCGCGGCCGCCGGAGCGCCGGCGCCGCCCGGGCCGGTCGGCTCGTCACCGCCGCCGGGCAGCAGCCGATGCCCCTCGATCACCCCGCGCAGTGCCGCGTCGTCGGGGCCGCTGAACTCGACCACGATCGCGCGCATCTCGGACAGCTCGGTCCAGGCCCCGTGAACGACCCCGGCCGGCCAGAGGACCGCCTCGCCCGCGGCGACCCGGGCACGCACACCGCCGACCTCGACGAAGCCCCCGCCCTCGATGACCACGAACCAGGTCGTGTTTGGGTTCGAGTGCGGCTCGACGACCGCGCGTCGCCCGAAGGCGAGCTCGCTGACCACCCCCCGACCGTCGCTGTGGATCACCTGGCCCTCGACTCCGCGGCTGCGGAGCAGGCCCTCGGGCCGGCGGTAGCCGACCCCGAAGCGGCGGATCTCCATCGCCTGCCGTCGGCCTCGACGAGCGCCTGGGGCGGTCCGCCGTCAGCGCCGGCGGCGGGGCCGCTTCGAGGTCTTCGAGCGGATCGTCGCCTCGGGACGGGCGTACTTCAGGCGGCTCAGGTAGCGCTCCCGGGCCAGCTTCGTCTCGTACGTGGCCAGGATCGGCGGGAAGCGCACGAAGCGGATCCAGACGAAGACCGCGCAGCCGATGACGATCGTGGCCAGGACGAAGATGAAGTCGAAGACGAAGACGGCGTAGATCAGGAGCAGCCCGAACGTGATCACCCCGGTCCAGAGCAGCCACTCGTACAGCTCGAGGTAGGGCGGGTGCCGGCGGAGCTGGCGCGTGCGCACGTTGTACAGGACGACGAGCACGACGAGGAAGACGAGGGCGGCGATCCAGGTGGGATGGAAGAGGTCGTGGAAGTTCCGGCTGTTGAAGGCCGTGAACAGGTACTCCCAGGGCGCGAGCTTCACGAGCGATCTCCAAGACGATGAGCGACCGGCGCCGGTCGCGGACCGGGGCGGACCGTGGGGTCCGAGTATGCCACGCCCGGCGCTATACTCGAAGCCACAAGGGCGGCGCTGCCCCGGCCGGCCAGGTGCCGCCGGCGCTCCGGACCTCGGCCGGGGCAGGGCGTTCACGCTGCCACGCGAGCACGTTGACGTAGCTCGGCCGCCGGTGAGTGGCCGTCGTGATGGAGGGAAGCCCCCGGTGCGTGCCCTGCTCTCAGTGGCCAACCGCGACGGGATCTCCGCCTTCGCCCGTGATCTGCAGGCGCTCGGGGTGGAGCTGTTCGCGACCGACGGGACGCGCGAGCATCTCGCGGCCGACGGGATCGAGGTCGCCTCGGTGACCGAGCTGACCCAGGTGCCGCCGCTCGTCGGCGGCCAGGTAAAGACGTTCCACCCGGCCGTCTATGCCGGGATCCTCGCCCGACGCGACGTCCCGGAGCAGCTCGCCGAGCTGGCCGAGCACGGGATCGGACTGCTCGACATCGTCGTGGTCAACGTTCGCCCGTTCGCCCCCGAGGTCGGGGCGCGCCTGGTCGGGATCGACGAGGCGATCGAGATGATCGACGTCGGCGGCGCGGCCCTGCTCGGCGCGGCGGCGCGCAACTATGCCGGGGTGACCGCGGTCGCCAGCCCGCGCCACTACCCGCGCGTCGTGCGCGAGCTGCGCGAGCGGGGGACGGTTTCGGCCGAGTTTCGCCAGCTGCTGGCGGCCGAGGCGTTCGGTGTCGTGGCCGCCTACCACGCCGAGATCGCGGCCTACCTCAACCAGATCTCGGGGGAGATCTTCCCCTCCCGCCTGGCGCTCGTGCTCGAGAAGGTCGAGGACCTGCGCTACGGCGAGAACCCCCACCAGCGTGCCGCGCTCTACCGCGAGACGACCCACCGGAGCGGGTCACTGGCCGACGCCACCCAGCTCCACGGCGCCCGGCCGAGCTTCAACAACCTGCTCGATCTCGACGCGGCCTACCGGATGGCGAGCGACTTCACGGCACCCACGGTGGCGATCGTCAAGCACACCGACCCGGTCGGCCTGGCCTCGAACGACGACCTGGTCGAGGCCTACCGCAAGGCGCTCGACACCGACCCGGTCTCCGCCTTCGGCGGGATCGTCGGGGTCAACCGCCCGCTCGACGAGGCGACGGCCCGGGAGATCGCGGCCAACTCGTACGAGGCGGTGATCGCACCCTCGTACAGCGAGGCGGCCCTGGGCATCCTGCGCCAGAAGGTCGGCCTCGAGCTCCTGGCCGTGCCGCCCGACCCGACCGAGGGGATGCGCGACTACGGGATCGCCTCGCTCGACTTCAAGCGCGTCGCCGGCGGCCTGCTGGTCGAGACCCAGGACGAGCTCGCCCTCGACAGGAGCCAGCTCAGGGTCGTCACCTCGCGACGGCCGACCCTCGAGGAGCTGACCGATCTGCTGTTCGCCTGGCGCACCGTGCGCCATGTCCGCTCGAACGCGATCGTCCTCGCCCGGAACGCGGCCACGGTCGGGATCGGCGCCGCCCAGGCCAGCCGCCAGGTGTCGGTCGAGATCGCGCTCCGGCGGGCCGGCGAGCGAGCGAAGATGGCGGTCATGGCCAGCGACGCCTACTTCCCCTTCCCCGACGGGATCGCGCTCGCCGCCCAGGCCGGGGTGACCGCGATCATCCAGCCCGGCGGCTCGATCCGGGACGAGATGGCGATCGAGGTCGCCGATCGTCACCACCTCGCGATGGTCTTCACCGGCCGACGCCACTTCCGCCACTGAGTCAGAGCGCCCGAGCGCGCGAACCGCCCGAGGAGGTCCCGATGGAACAGCTTCTCGCGCTCGAGATGGTCAGGGTGACCGAGGCGGCGGCGATCGCCTCGGCCCGGTTCATGGGCCGCGGCGACCGGATGGGCGCCGACCAGGCGGCGACCGAGGCGATGCGCCGGACGATGGACGAGATCGACATGTCGGGCACGATCGTCATCGGCGAGGGCGAACGGGACGAGGCCCCGATGCTCTACATCGGCGAGCAGGTCGGCCGACCCGGCAGCGCCGGCGAGGGCGAGGGCGCGCTGCCCGAGATCGACATCGCGGTCGATCCGCTCGAGGGGACGAACCTCGTCGCCCACGGCCAGGGGAACGCGATCACCGTCCTCGCGGCGTCGGAGCGGGGCGGTCTGCTCCACGCCCCGGACACGTACTTCGACAAGCTGTGCGTCGGCCCGATCGCGGCCGGCAAGGTGGACATCCGCCTCTCGCCGACCGAGAACGTGCACCGGATCGCGTCCGCGCTCGGTCGGAACGTGAACGACATCACGGTCGTGATCCTCGATCGACCGCGCCACGAGGACCTGATCGCCGAGGTCCGGGCGGCGGGCGCCCGGATCAAGCTGATCAGCGACGGCGACCTCTCGGCCGCGATCAGCTGCGCCGTCTCGGGGACCGGCGTCCATGCGGTCATGGGGATCGGCGGGGCGCCCGAGGGCGTCCTGACGGCCGCCGCCCTGCGCTGCCTCGGGGGCGAGATCCAGGCCCGCTTTCGGTTCCGCAACGACGAGGAGCGGGCCCGGGCGGCCCGGATGGGGATCGCCGACGACGATCACGTGTACACCACCGAGGAGCTCGCCTCGGGCGAGAACCTCGTCTTCGCCGCGACCGGGGTGACGAGCGGCGACCTGCTCCAGGGGGTCCGCTTCTTCGGCGGCGGGGCACGGACCCACTCGCTGGTGATGGCCTATCGCACCCAGCAGGTCCGGTTCATCGACACGGTCCACATGTTCGACCGCTCGAAGCCGCCCGCGGTCCGACTCTGACCGGCGGAGCGAGCGACCGGCGATGCCTGCCCGCGCGCCCCGGCCCCGGCCCCGGCGCAGGCCCCGCCAGATCGTGGCCATGGGCGGGGGTGGCTTCTCGATGGAGCCGGACAACCCGCTCCTCGACGACTTCATCCTCTCGCTGACCGGCAAGGCGCGCCCGCGCGTCTGCTTCGTGCCCACCGCCAGCGGCGACGACCCGGCCTACATCGTCAGCTTCTACGATGCCCTCGCGACCCGCTCGGTCGCCAGTCACCTGCCGCTCTTCGCCCGCCGGGGCGAGGAGATCGGCCCCTTCCTGCTCGCCCAGGATGTGATCTACGTCGGCGGGGGCAACACCGAGAACATGCTCGCGGTCTGGCGCGTCCATGGCGTCGACCGTGCGCTCCGGGCCGCCTGGGAGGCCGGGGTCGTCCTGGCCGGGCTGAGCGCCGGCTCGCTGTGCTGGTTCGAGACCGGCACGACCGACTCGTTCGGGACGGCGCTCGAGCCCCTGAGCGGCGGCCTCGGCCTGCTGCCCGGCAGCCACTGCCCGCATTACGACGGCGAGCCGAACCGACGGCCGGTCTACCAGCGCCTGATCGCCGAGGGGCTGCCGGCCGGGTACGCCGCCGACGACGGCGCCGCGCTCCACTTCGTGGGCACCGAGCTGCGCGAGGTCGTCAGCTCCCGGCCGGAAGCGTTCGCCTGGCGGGTCGAGCTGCGCGAGGGCGAGGTCGTCGAGACCCGGCTCCCGACTCGCTACCTTGGGAGCGCGGGCGCTCGCCCGCCTCGTCCGCCGCGCCCGGGTTCGAGACCGGGCTGACCGCCGGCCGGCCAGCCGGTGTCCGGGACCCAGCCGCCGGCTTCCGGGTCCCAGCGGGCGACCGGGCGGACCGCGTCGGGGCCCTCGACGGCGAGCCGGCGGCGGCGGGCGGAGGCGACGGTCTCGCCCCAGCCGGGCGGCACAAGCCGGGGCGCCAGCTCGGCCAGCGGAGCGAGCACGAAGAGCCGCTCGCGAGCCTCGCGATGGGGAACCTCGAGCAGCCGCGCCGCGCGCTCCGGATCGCGGTCGGCGTCGAGCGAGCGGGCGCCCGGCGGGCGATCGATCGCCAGCCGCGCCCGGCCGAAGACGAGCAGGTCGAGATCGAGCTCGCGCGGGCCCCAGCGCCTCCCCTCGCGCCGCCCGAAGGCGCGTTCGAGCCCCTTGAGCGCGACGAGCAGGGCGGTCGCGCCGGTGGCCGGATCGGGGCCACTCGGGACGTCGAGGGCGACGACGGCGTTCCGGAACTCGGGCTGGTCCTCGACCCCGACCGGCCGGCTGGCGTAGAGGCGCGAGACGGCCGCCAGCCGGACGCCCGGCAGGGCGGCCAGGGCCCGGATCGCGGCCGCGAGCGTCCGGGCCGGGTCGCCGAGATTCGCACCCAGGCCGATCCAGGCGCGGGTCCGTCGGGACAGGGTCGTTCCTCCGCTCGCTAGACTCGGGTGATGGCACCCGTCTCGGTCATCATCCTCCATCCCGACCCGGCTCCGGGCGCGGGACCGCTCGCCCGAGCGCTGGCCGAGGCCCGGGCGGCGCTGGCCCGCGAACACGAGCACACCTTCCGCGCGCTCGGCGCGACCGACGTTCGTCTCGTCGCCGGGCCGCCGGACGAGCTGTCGTTCGGGCAGCGGCTGGCCGGTCTCGTGGCCGGGCTCGGCCGGGGCGGGCTCGTCGTGCTCGGTTCGGGCGCCGCTCCGCTCGCCCGGCCGGGCGACCTCGCGCCGTTCGTCGAAGCGGCCGCGCGTCACGACCACGTCGCGCTGGCCAACAACCGCTTCTCGGCCGACGTGGTGGCGATCGCCCGGGCCGCCGAGCTGCCGCCGATCCCCGACCTGGCGGCGGACAACGCGCTCCCGCGCTGGCTCGCCGAACGGGCCGGCTGGCAGGTCCGCGACCTCGGCGCGCGCTGGCGGCTCCAGGTCGACCTCGACAGCCCGCTCGACCTCGTGCTCACGGGCCGGACCGGGCGGGAGCGCTTCCCGGTCGTCGACGAGCAGCTCGAGGCGCTCCGCCCGGTGCTTGCCGACCGGCGGGCCGAGGTCGTCGTCGCCGGCCGCACCTCGGCCGCGGCGCTGCGCTGGCTCGAGCGCCATGCAGCGGCCCGGATCCGGGCCCTCGTCGAGGAGCGGGGCCTGCGGGCCGCGAGTCCGCTCGCCCAGGGGGGTGGCGGCCGGGGCGGCGCGGGCGGCGACGGTCGGGGTGGCCCGGGCGGCGCGGGCGGCGACGGTTCTGGCGACCCCCGGGCCGACCGCCCGTCCGGCCGAACGGCTCCCCGGCCGCCGCGCTCCACGCTCGGCCTCCTCCTCGAGCACGACGGACCGGCGGCGCTCGGCTCGCTCCTTGCCCAGCTCGGAGAGGCGGCCATCGTCGACAGCCGTGTCCTCCTTGCCCACCGGCTCGGGGCGGACGAGCGAGCCTGGCCGTCGGCCGAGGATCGCTTTGCCTCGGACCTGCTCGACCCGTCGTCGATCGCCGATCCGTGGCTGCGGGCGCTCACCGCCTCGGCCGTCGCGGCGCCGATCCCGGTCCTCCTCGGCGGGCACACCCTCGTCGGGCCCGGCGTCCGTCTCGTCACCGGGTCGGGTCGTCGGGCCGGGACCGGCCGAATCGGCCAGGATTGAGCGGTGGAGATCACCCCCGGCCTGCGCCGCGGCGCATGGCCCGAACCGCTCCCCGAGGCCGACGAGGTCCTCGTCGGGCGGATCCGCGACGAGATCCTCGAGCGCGGCCCGATCACGTTCGCCCGGTTCATGGAGCTCGCCCTCTACGACCCCGAGCACGGCTACTACCGGGCGGCGGAGGCACGTCCCGGCCGGGCCGGCGACTTCCTGACCGCGCCCGAGACCCACCCGATCTTCGGCGCCGCCGTCGCCAGCCAGCTCGACGAGATGTGGCACCTCCTCGAGCGACCGGATCCGTTCGTCCTGCGCGAGTACGGGGCGGGCTCGGGGACGCTCGGCCTGGCGATCCTGCGCGCCCTCCGGGCAGCCGGCTCGGCGCTCCTCGAGGCGCTCCGCTACGAACCGGTCGAGATCGGCGAGCGACGACGCGACGAGCTCGCGACCCGCTTCGCCGAGGCCGGCTTCGCCGACCGGCTGGCGATCGACCCGCGGCGGGCGGCCCCGGGGGCCGGGCTCGGCCGGCAGCCCGGCGGGCGACGGATCGGCTGCGTCGTCGCCAACGAGTTCCTCGACGCGCTCCCGGTCCACCGGTTCGAGCAGCGCGACGGCGAGCTGCGCGAGCTCTACGTGACCTGGCGCGACGACCGGTTCGTCGACCTCGCCGGTCCTCCGTCCACCCCGGCCCTCGCCGAGCGGCTCGCGGCCGAGGGGGTCGAGCCGGTCGAGGGCCAGCGGGGCGAGATCTGCCTCGCCCTCGACAGCTGGGTCGCCGAGGTTGCGGCAGCCCTCGAGCGCGGTTTCGTCCTGGTCATCGACTACGGGTATCCGGCCGCCGAGCTGTACGGGCCGGCGCGGCGCGAGGGGACGCTCCGGGCCTACGTCCGCCACCGGGTGGGCGCCGATCCGTATGCTCGCGTCGGGCGCCAGGACCTGACCGCGCACGTCGACCTGACCGCGCTCGTGCGGGCCGCAGCACGCTCCGGCCTGATCGAACTCGGCCTGACGACGCAGGCCGAGTTCCTCGTCGGGGCAGGGGTCGGCGAGCGGCTCGAGGCGATCCGCAACGACCCGGCCACGACGCTGGCCGAGTACCTGGAGCTGCGCGCCTCGCTCGTCCGCCTGCTCGACCCGGCCGCGACCGGCCGCTTCCGGGTGCTCGCCCTCGGCCGGGACCTCCCGGCGGGAACGACCCTCTCCGGGTTCGGCTACCGCCTCCGGCGCTGAGCGGCACGGAGCCCGGGAGCCGGGCGCGAACCCGCCGGCGCCGGGCGCGAACCCGCCGGCGCCGGGCGAGGGCCCGCCGCGCGCCGCGTGACGCTGCTAGAATGCCGGCGCGTGGCGCGGCCCTCCGGCCGCCCGAGCGACCCGCAGCGGCCGGCCGGCCGCAGGGTCAGGACGCTTGCCAGTGAGGATCGATTGACCGGCATCTGGTACGTCGTCGGCTTCGCGCTCGCCGGCGTCTCGTTCGTCTTCCTGACCATCGGCGCGGCGTGGCTGATCTCGCATCGGAACCGCGGCGACGTGCACAAGGGCCTGCCCTACGAGAGCGGGATCGACACGTTCGGCGACACCCACGGACGGTTCGGGCTCTCGTTCTACATCTACGCCCTGCTCTTCGTCGCCTTCGACATCGAGGTGATCTTCATCTATCTCTGGGCGATCGTCTTCCGGGACCTCCTCCTGGGCGGCTTCGTGAGCATGCTCATCTTCGTCGCCGTCCTGATGCTCGGCCTCGCCTACGCCTGGCGAAAGGGGGTCCTGACGTGGCGCTGACGCCCGGCACCCCCCCGGCCGGCGGCGCCGGCGGCGGGGCGGAGCTGCCCGTTCCGGCCGGCGGGCGCAGCGAGCTCGTCGAGCCGATCGTCGTCCCGAACACGCTCTGGCGCCCGGCCGACCCGGTCGCCGACGACCGCGATCGGGCCCTCGACGAGATCACCCACCTGCGCCAGCTCGAGGCGTCCGGCCTCGTCCGGCGCGACGATGCGCGCTGGGGGGGAGCGCTCGAGGTGATCCCGACGAAGGCCGACTACGTCCTCGACCTGATCCGGATGAACAGCCTCTGGCCGCTCCTCTCGGGTCTCGCCTGCTGCGCGATCGAGATGATGTCGGCCGCCACGAGCCGGAACGACATGGACCGCTGGGGAATGTTCCCGTTCCGGGCCAGCCCGCGCCAGGCCGATGTCCTGATCGTGGCCGGGACGCTGACCACGAAGATGGCCGGCCCGCTCCTCCGGCTCTGGGAGCAGATGCCGGAGCCGAAGTGGTGTGTCGCGATGGGCGACTGCACCTGCTCGGGCGGTCGCTACAAGCGGAGCTACTCGACGATCGAGGGGATCGACCGGATCATGCCCGTCGACGTCTACGTGCCCGGCTGCCCGCCGCGTCCGGAGGGGCTGATCTACGGGATGATGAAGCTCCAGCAGATCGTCAAGGACGCGCGCGGCCACTGGCCCGAGAAGCCGGTCGGCCCGACGGTGCCGGACGGGATCTGAGACGACGATGGACCGCGCGTTCAGGCGCCGCCTCGAGCTGCGCTTCGGCGACCTGCTGAGCGGGCCGATCCGCCAGCGCCACGACGAGACGGAGATCCGGATCGCGCCGGCCGACGTGCCCGAGGTGATGCGCACGCTCCACGACGACCCGGCCTTCCGGTTCGAGTTCCTGGCCGACCTGTGCGGCATCGACACCGGGCGGACGATGCAGGTCGCCTACCACCTGTGGAGCGAGACGACTCCCGACTGGCTGCGCGTGATCGCGGACGGCCTGTCGCGCGACGAGCCCCGGGTGCCCTCGGTCACCTTCCTCTGGAAGGGCGCCGAGTGGATGGAGCGCGAGGCGTACGACATGTTCGGCATCGTCTTCGAGGGCAACCGCGACCTGCGCCGGATCTACATGCCGCCCGACTACCGGAGCTTCCCGCTGCGCAAGGACTTCTTCATCGCCGACGATGCGGCCCGCTCGCCGGGGGCGGGGGTCCGGCCGATGGAGCGGACCCACGTCCCGGCCAACGCCGCCCCGGGCGGCGTCGTCCGGCACTCGAAGGTCGACTGAGCGATGCCTACCCGCCACGAGCCCGCCGCGCCCTACGAGATCCCCGCCCACCCGTCGGCGGACGACCCGCGGGTGACGCTCGAGGAACAGCTCGGCGTCTTCGAGCCGATCCCGCCCTACCCGCCCCGGACCGAGCGCGAGGCCGAGTTCTACACCCTGCGCGACGGCGAGATGTTCATCAACATGGGGCCGCAGCACCCCTCGACCCACGGCGTCCTGCGGGTCGTCCTGAAGCTGAACGGCGAGCAGGTGGTCGATCTCGACCCGGTCCTCGGCTACCTCCACCGCGGGGTGGAGAAGCTGTGCGAGAACGCCGACTTCCACCAGGCGATCTGCTACATGGACCCCCTCGAGTACGTCAGCTCGCTCTTCTGCGAGTGGCCGGCGGTGATCGCCTTCGAGAAGCTGCTCGACGTCCAGGTGCCCCGGCGGGCCGAGTACATCAGGGTCCTGTCGACCGAGCTGAACCGGGTCGCGAGCCACGCCCTGTTCATGGGCTGGATGGCCCTCGACCTCGGCGGCCTGACCCCGATCCTGTACTCGTTCATCGAGCGCGACGAGATCGTCGAGATGCTCGCCGCCCTGACCGGCCAGCGGATGCTGTTCAACTACTTCCGGATCGGCGGCGTGAACGGTGACCTGAACCACGAGTTCATGAGCCGGCTCGGTGACTGGATGAGCCGGGCGACCGAGCAGATCGAGGCCAACCTGACCCTCCTGAACGAGAACGAGATCTTCGTCCGGCGGATGCGCGGTCTCGGCGTCCTCGATCGCGAGACGGCGCTCCGGATGGCGGTCAGCGGACCGAACCTGCGCGCCTCGGGCGTCCCGTTCGACGTCCGCCGGGCCCACCCGTACTCGGTCTTCCCGGAGCTCGAGTTCGACATCCCGACCCGCCAGGAAGGCGACTGCCTCGCCCGCTACCTGCTCCGGATGGACGAGATCAGGCAGAGCCTGCGGATCATCGACCAGTGTCTCCACGAGATGCCCGACGGTCCGGTGATGGCCAGGGTGCCGCGTCTCCTGCGGGCCCGGCCGGGGCGGGCCTTCGCCGCCGTCGAGGGGCCGCGCGGTCTGTACGGCGTGCACGCCATCAGCGACGGGACGGACCAGCCCTTCCGGATGCGGATCCACGACCCCTCGTTCGTCAATCTCCAGCTCGTGCCGCTCCTGATGCCCGGCAATCTCGTGGCCGACACGATGGCGATCATGGCCTCGCTCGACCCGATCATGGGCGGGATCGACAAGTGAGCGTCGTCGGTTCGACCTGGGGCCGCCTGACGCCGCCGGGCAAGGCCCTCGCGATCGCCCTCCCGGTCCTGACCGCGCTGTCGATCGGGCTGCTCGCGGTCGTCGTCCTGCTCGGCCCCGCGGTCGTGACCTTCCTGGGCGACAACCTGCCCCTCGTCCGGTTCGTCGTGGCCGCGACGGCCGTCCTCCTCCTGACGATCCCGACCGCGTTCCTGATCATCTACATGGAGATGAAGGTGATCGCCTTCATGAACCTCCGGATCGGGCCGGACCGGGTGGGGCCGTACGGCTCGGCCCTGTCGGTCGTCCACGGCCTGAAGGTGCTGGCCAAGGAGGACTTCACCCCGACCGGCGCGGACCGGATCGTGTTCACCTGGGCGCCCGTCGTCGTCTTCCTGGCGAGCGTCATGTCCCTGCTCGTCATCCCGTTCGCGCCCGGGCTCTTCGGCCAGGACTTCAACATCGCCCTGCTCTACTTCTTCGCCATCGGCGGCCTGTCGGTCGTCGGGCTGCTGATGGCCGGCTGGGCCAGCTTCAACAAGTACTCGCTCCTCGGCGGCCTTCGCTCGGCGGCCCAGGTGATCAGCTACGAGATCCCGCTCACCCTCTCGGTCGTCGGCCTGATCATCCTGGCCGGGACGATGAGCCTGAACCGGCTCGTCCTCGACCAGTCGGGCTCGATCCTCGACTGGTTCGTCTTCCGCCAGCCGCTCGGGGCGCTGATCTTCTTCATCGCCGCCACCGCCGAGGCGAACCGGACCCCGTTCGACCTGACCGAGGCCGACAGCGAGATCGTGGCCGGCTTCGCCACGGAGTACTCCGGGATGCGCTTCGGCTTCTTCTTCTTCGCCGAGTACGTGAACGTGTTCATCATCTCGGCACTCACCGTGACCCTCTTCTTCGGCGGCTGGAACGCGCCGTTCGACTGGCCCTTCCCGGTCGCGGTCAGCCTCGACCCGGCCAGCCTCGGGATCTGGCTGCTCGTCCTCGTCGCGGTCGTGCCGGTCGCGGGCACGCTCTTCTTCGCCGCGCCGCTGTGGGTCGCCAACAGCCGCCTGCCGGCCTGGCAGGCGCTCGTCATCGGCTTCGTCCTGTTCAACCTGGCCGTCGTCGCGGTCGGGCTCGGGCTCGCCTTCGTCAGCTTCGACTGGGTCGTCGGCCTGGCCTGGTTCTTCCTGAAGACGTACGTCTTCGTCTACACCTTCGTCTGGATGCGGGGCACCCTGCCCCGGGTGCGGATCGACCAGCTGATGAACTTCGCCTGGAAGTGGCTGCTCCCCGCCTCGCTGCTCAACCTGTTCGTGACCGCCCTGGCGGTCGTCATCCTCGCCAAGTGAGGGCTGCCCGGTGAGCCTGATCCCCGGTCTCGGCATCGTGCGCGGCATGGCGCTCACCCTGCGCCGCTTCTTCGAGCCGAAGGTGACGATCCGCTACCCGGAGGTGCCGGCGGACTACAGCCCGAAGTTCCGCGGCCGCCTGCAGCTGCTGTACGACGAGTACGGGACGCTGAAGTGCGAGACCTGCTTCCAGTGCGCCCAGGCCTGTCCGGTCGAGTGCATCGACATGGGCGGGGTGGACACGAAGGGCCGCTACCACGTCCACTGGGGCGCGGCCGAGACGTACGGCGAGCGGCGCGAGGAGTCGGCCCTCCGGCGCTCCGGCCGGCCGGTCCCGGATCCGGCCTTCGAGCGCTTCGCGCCGGTCGACCTGGCCGCGGTCGACGCGATCCTCGCCGAGCACGAGTACGACCCGAAGCAGCTGCTCGCGATCCTCGAGGCGATCCAGGGCGAGTACGGCCACCTGCCGGTCGCGGCACTCAAGCGGGTGAGCCAGGCGACCGGCGCGTGGTACGCGATGATCTACGGCACCGCCTCGTACTACCGGCACCTGCGCTTCGAGCCGGCCGGCGCGGGCGAGGGCGAAGGCGCCGGGGGCGAAGGCGCCGGGGGCGGCCGGGGAGCCGCCTCGCCGGCGCTCCTCCCGGCCGAGGCGGCCTACCTCGGCGGACTCGCGGCCGCGCTCGGTGGCCGCCCCGCCCCGGACCGGGTGAACTGAGCCGATGACGACGATCCTGCCAACCCCGGCCGCCTGGCCGAAGATCCTCCTCGCCCGGGCCGGGGCGGCCGACCCGACCGACCTCGACGCCGCCGTCCGCAAGGGCGCATTCGAGGGGCTGAAGCGCGCCGTCCGTGACCTCGGCGCGACCGGCACGATCGCCACGATCGCCAGCTCCGGCCTCCGCGGTCGGGGCGGCGCCGGGTTCCCGGCGGGCGAGAAGTGGCGGGCCTGCGCTGCCCGCGAGGCCCCCCGGCGCTACGTCGTGGCCAACGGCTACGGCGCCGATCCGGCCGTCGCGACCGACCGGACACTGCTCGAGGAGGATCCGTTCGCGGTCGTCGAGGGGGTCGCGATCGCGGCCTATGCGGTCGGGGCGAGCGAGGCCTGGATCGTCGTCCGGGCCGACGCCGGCGAGGCGATCCGCCGGCTCGAGGCGGCCGTCGCCGCGGCCGGAGACGCCGGCTTCATCGGACCGGACCTGCTCGGCTCCGGCCATGACCTCGAGATCCACGTCCGGGGCGTCCAGGGGGCGTACCTCCTGGGCGAGGAGACCGTCCTGCTCAAGGCGCTCGAGGGGCGGCGAGGTCAGCCCGAGCAGCGGCCCCCGTACCCGACCGAGCGCGGCCTGTTCGGCCAGCCGACCGTCGTCCACAACGTCGCCACCCTGGCCACGGTGCCCTGGATCCTCGTCCATGGCACCGAGCGCTTCGCGGCGACCGGTTCGGCGACGAGCCCGGGCACCGCCCTCGTCCACGTCCGCGGGCCCCAGGGCGACGGGGTAGCCGAGGTCCCGCTCGGGACGCCGCTGGGCGAGATCGTCGCCCTCGCCGGCGGGGTGCCGGCCGGGCACGCGCTCAAGGCGCTTCTCGTCGGTGGACCGTCCGGCGGACTCCTCCCGCCCGAGCTGCTCGACCTGCCGTACGACTTCGAGACGCTCCGCGAGGCGGGTGCGCACATCGGTTCAGGCTCGATCGTGGCCGTCGACGAGCGTGCCTGCGTCGTCGACCTCGCCCGCCTGCTCACCCGCTTCTGCGCCGACGAGGCCTGCGGCAAGACGATCCCCTGCCGGATCGGGACGCGCCGCCTGTTCGAGATCGGTGACCGGATCGTGACCGGGCACCCCCGTCCGACCGATCTCCAGCTTCTCGACGACCTCAGCCACGACATCGTCGCCAGCGCCCTCTGCGACCACGAGCGGCTGGCGACCCTCCCGCTCGCCAGCGGGATGCGATACTTCCGTTCCGAGATCGACGACCACATCCTCCACGGCTCCTGTCCGGCCGGCGTCTGCCACCCGATCGCGGTGGCGGCCGGAACGGCGGGCCGCGACTGAGGGGCCCCTGCCGCCATGGCCGACCTGCTGACCCGACCCGACGCCGCCTCTGCCGTCGAGCCCGCCCCGGGGGCCGACACGATCGCCGAGCGCCTCCTGACGACCCAGGCGCCGCAGCGACCGGTCGCCACGCCGGTCATCCGCCTCGAGGTCGACGGTCGGATCGTCGAGGGGCGCGAAGGCCAGACGATCCTCGAGGTCTGCCGCGACAACGGGATCGAGATCCCCACCCTGTGCTACGAACCGAAGCTGCCCGGCTTCGGGGCGTGCCGGATGTGCGTCGTCGAGGTCGAGGGCGAGGAGCACCCGCCGATCAGCTGCTCCCGCGCCGCCGAGGCGGGGATGGTCGTCCGGACCCAGACCGACGAGGTCCGGCGGCTGCGCCGGACGAACCTCGAGCTGATCTTCAGCGACCACAACGCCTACTGCCTGCCGCCCTGCCAGAACAAGTGCCCGAGCCATATCGACATCCCCGGCTTCCTGAAGCAGAACGCCGAGGGGAACTGGCGCGAGTCGGCCCGGATCTTCAAGCGCACGATCCCGTTCCCCTCGATCCTCGGCCGGGTCTGCCCCGCACCGTGCGAGGAGCACTGCCGGCGCGACGAGGTGGACGAGGCGATCGCGATCCGCGACAGCCACCGCTATGCCGGCGACCAGGTCCTGCGGGCGATGCTGAACGAGGGGATCGACCCGCCCCTGCCGTTCGAGCCGCAGGCCGCGAGCGGGCGGCGGGTGGCGATCATCGGCTCCGGGCCGGCCGGGATGTCGGCCGCCTACTACCTGCTCCTGAACGGCCACGAGGTGACCGTGTTCGAGCGCGATCCGGCGCCGGGCGGGATGCTCCGCTACGGGATCCCCCAGTACCGCCTGCCGAAGGTCGAGGTCCTCGAGGCCGAGTACGAGAGCGTCGTCCGCCTCGGCGGCCGGATCGTGTGCAACCAGGCGCTCGGGCGCGACTTCAGCCTCGACGACCTCCAGGGCCAGGGCTTCGACGCCGTCCTGGTCGCGATCGGCTGCTACGCCACGAACCGGCTCGGCGTCCCGGGCGAGGATGCGGAGGGGGTCCTCGACGGCCTCGAGTACCTGCGCACCGCGACCCTCGGGCTGCCCTACCCGGGCCACGCCGGGACGCGGGTCGTGGTCATCGGCGGCGGCTTCACCTCGATGGACTGCGTCCGGACCTCGATTCGCCAGGGGGCGAGGGAGGTCACCCTCGTCTACCGGCGCGACATGAAGGACATGCCCGCCGCCGGCGAGGTCCACGAGGCGATCGAGGAAGGCGTGACCGCGATCTTCCAGGCCGGCCCGACGCGCGTCCTGACCGACGAGTCGACCGGCCGGGTGACCGGCGTCGAGTTCATCCGGATGAAGCTCGGCGAACCGGACGCCTCCGGTCGCCGGCGGCCGGAGCCGGCCCCCGGGACCGAGTTCGTCATCCCCTGCGACCGCGTCCTGCTCGCGATCGGCCAGGGTCCCGACCTGTCCTGGATCGGGCCCGGATCGGAGGGGCCGCAGGCGACGAAGCAGCGCCGCCTGAAGGCCGACGCGGTGACGTTCGCCACCGACCGCCCCGGCGTCTTCGCCACCGGCGACGTCCGGATCGGGGCGGCCACCGTCGTCCAGGCGATCGCCGAGGGCCGGCGGGCGGCGTACGCCGTCGACGCGTATCTCAAGGGCGCGGACCTGTCCTCGATCCGGACCCGCCAGACGCTCGCCGAGCCGCAGCCCGAGTTCCTCTCGATCGTGCCCTTCACGAGCGAGGTGAAGGAGCCGCGCTACCGGATGAAGGCGATGGAGGCGACGGCCCGGAACACGAGCTACGTGGAGTACGAGATCCCGTACACGCGGGCCGAGGCGATCGCCGAGTCGACCCGCTGCCTGCAGTGCACGTGCGAGGCGATCGGCTTCTGCGACCTGCGCCGGCTCGGGATCGAGTACGGGACGACGCTCCGGACCCTCGAGCCCCAGTACCACCAGGGCGCCGGCTACCGGAGCGTGACCGAGAACCGCTTCACCGGGGTCAACCACGACTACCTCCGCGACGACAGCCACGCCTTCATCCTGCGCGAGCCGTCGCGCTGCATCGACTGCGGCCGCTGCGCCAACGTCTGCGCCGAGGTCGTCGGGGCGGCGTGCTACGACTTCATGCGGATCGGCTTCGACACGCTCGTGACGACGCCGCTCGACATGAGCCTGAACGACACGCCCTGCGTCTCCTGCGGCCGGTGCGCCGAGACCTGCCCGACCGGCGCCCTGATGCCGAAGCCACGGGTCCTCCAGAAGTACGACGTCGACGAGAGCCGCTGCATCCTGTGCGGCATCTGCGTCGACGCCTGCCCCTACGACGCACTCCGGGACGGCGCGGACTTCGAGCTTGCCCACACCGGTCGCCAGGAGCCGGAGATCGACCTGATCGCCCTGGCCAGCATCGACCGCGAGACCGAGGTCACCTACATCCGGCGTGAACGCGACTGGGCGGCCCGGGCGGCGGCCGAGGGCCGGACGATCGATCCGGGCCGGCTCCTGCCGGTCCTGCCCCCGTCGCTCACCCCGGGCACCGGCGGCGGCAACGGCCAGGGCGCCGGGCGGGCCGGCGCCACCCACGCCCACCAGCGATAGAGCAGCGTCCCGGCCGACAGCCCAGGGGGCGGCGGGCGGGACCGAGACGGAGACGGAGAGAGGAACGTCGTGGCGATACCGGACACGGTCCCGATCATCGGCCTTGGATGGGATGACCTCCTGTTCGTGGTTCTCGCCGGCACGACGCTCGGGGCGGGGCTGCTCGTGGTCACCCTGCGCGACATCATCCGCTGCGGCCTGGCGATGATCGTCTCGTTCCTCAGCCTGGCGGGGATCTACGTCCTCCTCGGCGCGCCCCTCCTCGGCGCCGCCCAGGTCCTCGTCTACATCGGTGCGATCAGCGTCCTGATCCTGTTCGCGATCATGCTCACCGAGTCGAAGGACGCCCCGACCAGACTCGTCTTCCAGACCCAGGCCGGCCCGGCCGCGATCGCGGCGGTCGTCCTCGCCGTCGTCCTCGCCCTGACCGTGAGCGCGACCGACTGGGGCGCCGTGAGCGAGCGGATCCGGAGCGCGACCGACACGGTCGCCCGGGTCCTCTTCGACCAGTACGTCCTGCCCTTCGAGATCGTCAGCGTCCTCCTCCTGGCGGCCGTCATCGGCGGCGTCTTCCTCGCCCGGCGGGAGGCGGGAGGCCGCTCGTGACGAACTCGCTCGATGCCTACCTGGTCCTGTCCGGGATTCTCTTCTCGATCGGGATGTTCGGCTTCCTCGCCCGCCGGAACGCGATCAGCATGCTGATGTCGATCGAGCTGATGCTCAACGCGGCGAACCTGGCGATCGTCGCCTTCGGTGCGTTCATCCCGGCTCTCCGTGACCAGGCCTCGGTGATCGCCCTGATCGTGATCGCCGTGGCGGCCGCCGAGGCGACCGTCGGCCTGGCGATCGTGATCGCGATCTTCCGCAACCGGCGGACCCCGCTCGTCGACGAGTACGACGCGATGCGCCAGTGACGGGAGCCTGACGACGCCGTGATGGATACCCTGATCCCGCTCATCGTCGCCCTGCCGATCGGCGGCTTTGCCTTCAGCGCCCTGTTCGGGCGCCGGCTCCAGGCCCGCTTCGGCCGGCCGGCCGCGAGCGTCGTGCCGGTGGCCGTGATCGTCGCCGCCTGGGCGATCTCGATGGTCGTCGCCAACGGCGCCCTCAGCCACACCGAGCCGTTCGGCGAGACGGGCCACGGGGTGACCCTCTGGCAGTGGATCCCGGCCGGGTCGCTGACCGTGGAGGCCGGCCTGTACGTCGACGCCCTGACCGCGATCCTGCTGATCGTGGTCACGACGGTCGGGATGCTCGTCCACATCTACTCGATCGGGTACATGGGCCACGACCCGGGCTACTGGCGGTTCTTCGCCTACCTCAACCTGTTCATGTTCTCGATGCTCCTGCTCGTCCTGGCCGACAGCTGGCTCGTCGTCTTTGTCGCCTGGGAGCTGGTCGGGCTGTGCTCGTACCTGCTGATCGGGTTCTGGTACCGGCGCCGCTCGGCGGCCCTGGCCGCCAAGAAGGCGTTCATCGTCAACCGGGTCGGCGACGTCGGGTTCGCGCTCGGGATCATGTCGATCTTCGTGAACACCGGGACGCTGAACATCCGCGAGTCGATCGAGAAGCTGATCGCCCCCGAGGCGACCCTGGCGATCCCGCTCGTCGTCGTCGCCCTGCTCGTCTTCGCCGGCGCGGTCGGCAAGAGCGCCCAGTTCCCGCTCCACGTCTGGCTGCCCGACGCGATGGAGGGCCCGACCCCGGTCTCGGCCCTGATCCACGCCGCGACGATGGTGAACGCCGGGGTCTACCTCGTCGCCCGGGCGAACCCGATCTTCGGCCATGCCCCGGAGGCAATGGTCGTCGTCGCCTCGATCGGCATCTTCACCGCCATCCTGGCGGCCTCGATCGCGTTCACCCAGACCGACATCAAGCGCGTCCTCGCCTACTCGACCGTCTCGCAGCTGGGCTACATGTTCGCCGCCCTCGGCGTCGGGGCCTGGGTCGCGGCGATCTTCCACCTCTTCGCCCAGGGGTTCACCAAGGGCCTCCTCTTCCTCGACTCGGGCTCGGTCATCCACGCCGTCCACGACGAGCAGGACATGCGCCGGATGGGCGGCCTGGCGAGGAAGATCCCGATCACCTACTGGACGATGCTCATCGGCTCGCTGGCGATGGCCGGCATCCCGCCCCTGGTGCCGTTCTTCTCGAAGGACGAGATCCTCGCCGGCGCGTTCAAGAACGGCTTCCTCGTCGTCTGGCTGGTCGGGTTCATCGTGGCCGGGATGACCGCCTTCTACATGTTCCGCCTGGTCGGCCTGACCTTCTGGGGCCCGAGCCGGGTGGATCCGGCGGTCGAGCCGAAGATCCACGAGTCGCCGCCCTCGATGACGATCCCGCTCGTCCTCCTCGCCGCCGCCACCGTCGTCCTCGGCGTCCTCGTCGGCTGGCCGCTTGACGGGGGCCTGATCCACCAGTGGCTCGCCCCGGTCTTCGAGGAGACGATCGCCCTCGCCGGCCACCCCGAGCAGCCGTTCGAGCTGTTCGGGATCGACGGCGCGCTCGTCCTCGCGAGCGTGACGATCGCGGTCCTCGGCATCCTCGGAGCCTGGCGCCTGTTCGGAGTCGAGCTGTTCGGCCTGCGCCTCGGCGCCCGGCCCGAGCGGGTCCGCGCCCTGAGTGCCCGGTTGCCGTTCCTCTACCGAGCCTCGCTCAACAAGTGGTGGTTCGACGAGCTCTACGACCTGCTCTTCATCCGGATCGGCGGACGGGTCGCGGCCGGGCTGTGGTGGTTCGACCGGGTCGTGGTCGACGGGACCGTGAACGGGATCGGCGCGCTCGCCGCGGCAGCCGGGCGCGGGCTGCGCCTGATCCAGACCGGGCGCGTCCAGAACTACGCCCTCGGGATCGCCCTCGGGCTGCTCGTGATGGCCGGTTCCTACCTCCTGATCACGGGGCGCTGACGACGATGGACATCTCCGGCCTGCCGCTCCTCTCGATCATCACCTTCCTGCCCCTGGCCGGGGCGATCCTGATCGCGTTCATCCCGCGCGGCTCACTGGGCGCGATCCGGGCCACGGCACTCGGCGTCGCACTCGTGACCTGGGTCTTCTCGCTCTTCCTGCTCCTCGGCTTCGCGCCGACCCACACCCCGTTCCAGTTCGTCGAGGTCGCCGACTGGATCCCCGTCTTCGGGATCCGCTACCAGCTCGGGGCGGACGGTCTGAGTGTCGCCCTCGTCGTCCTGACCACGACCCTGACCTGGATCAGCATCCTGGCCAGCTTCGGCCCGATCCGCGAGCGGGTGAAGGAGTACATGATCTCCTTCCTGATCCTCGAGGTCGGAATGGTCGGCGTCTTCGTCGCCCTCGACCTGTTCCTGTTCTACATCTTCTGGGAGGTCGTCCTCGTCCCGATGTACCTGATCATCGGCATCTGGGGCGGCGCGAACCGGATCTACGCCACGATCAAGTTCGTCCTCTACACGCTCGTTGGGTCGCTCCTGATGCTCGTCGCGATCCTGGCCACGGCGTTCACCTTCCAGGCTGCGACCGGGTCCTGGAGCGGGGCGTTCGACTTCGAGTCGCTGCGCAACTTCGCCGCCTCGGGCGGCTTTTCGGGCACCTTCCAGCTGTTCGCCTTCCTCGCCTTCTTCCTCGCCTTCGCGATCAAGGTCCCGATGTTCCCGTTCCACACCTGGCTGCCCGACGCCCACGTCGAGGCGCCGACAGCCGGCTCGGTGATCCTGGCCGGGATCCTGCTCAAGCTCGGCGGCTACGGCTTCATCCGCTTCGCCCTGCCGCTCTTCCCGGACGCGGCCCACACGCTCGCCCCGGCGATCATCGTCCTGAGCCTGATCGCGATCATCTACGGGGCGATCGTGGCCCTCGTCCAGCCCGACCTCAAGAAGCTCGTGGCCTACAGCTCGGTCAGCCACATGGGCTTCGTGACCCTCGGCATCTTCATCTTCCAGGCCCAGGGCCTCCAGGGCGCGATCCTCCAGATGGTGAACCACGGCCTGATCACCGGCGCCCTCTTCCTGCTCGTCGGGGTGATCTACGAGCGGACGCACGATCGATCGATCGCCAGGATGGGCGGCCTCGGGGCGCCGGTCCCGGTCTATGCCGCCACGTTCGGCTTCTTCGTCTTCGCCTCGGCGGGCCTGCCCGGCCTGTCCGGGTTCGTCGGCGAGTTCCTCGTCCTGCTCGGTGCCTTCGTCTACAGCCCGCCGGTGGCCGCGGTCGCGGCCCTGGTGATGATCCTCGCCGCGGGGTACCTGCTCTGGATGTTCCAGCGGGTCGCCTTCGGCGAGCTGTCGGAGTTCCTGCGTGGCCTCGGAGACCACCTGACCGACATGCGCCCGGCCGAGATCCTGACCCTCGTCCCGCTCGGCACCCTCGTCGTCGTCTTCGGGCTCTTCCCCGGCCTGATCCTCGACCTCGTCCAGGGCACGGTCGCGACGGTCCTCCACGACGTCGGGACCGGCACCGCGATCAACCTTCTCTTCTGGCAGTAGCGGGAGCGACGACCGGATATGGCCTGGGCCGACTTCGTCACCATCGCCCCACTGATCGGCGCGATCCTCGTCGCGGTCGCGGTCGTGCTCGTCGACATGGCCGCGCCCGGGCGGCGCGCGCCGGCCCTCGTCGTCTCGCTCGGCGGGCTGGCGGTCGTCGCGCTGCTCGTCCTCGTCACCGGCCAGACCCCCGCGACCGCCTTCGGCGGGAGCTACAAGGTCGATGCCCTGACGACGTTCCTCGACCTGCTCTTCCTGTCGATCGCGGCGCTCACGATCCTGTTCGCCCCGGACTACCTCGAGCCGCGCGACCTGCCGATCGCCGAGTTCGCGGCCGTCCTCATCTTCGCGATCAGCGGCACGATGCTCATCTCGGCCTCGGCGGACCTGCTCGTCCTGTTCCTCGGCCTCGAGCTGATGGTCCTGCCCGGCTACCTCCTGGCCGGCTTCGCCAAGCGCGACGCGCTCTCGACCGAGGGCGCGATCAAGTACTTCCTGCTCGGCTCGTTCTCCTCGGCGATCTTCCTGTTCGGACTCGCCTTCGTCTGGGGCCTGACCGGGACGACCCGGATCGCCGGCGTCGCCGGTGCGCTCGGCGCGATCGCGGCCGGGAGCGCGCCGCTCTCGGCCGGGCTGGCGATCGGACTCGCCTTCCTGACCACCGGGGTGGCGTTCAAGATCGCCGCCGTCCCGTTCCACTACTGGACCCCGGACGCATACCAGGGTTCGCCGACCCCGGTCACCGGCTACCTCTCGGTCGGCCCGAAGGTCGGCGCCTTCGCGCTCATCATCCGGCTCTTCATCGAGGCGCTCGGGCCGCTCCAGGCCGACTGGCTGCCGATCATCTGGGTCCTCGCCGCCCTGACGATGACGCTCGGCAATCTCGTCGCCCTCACCCAGACGAACGTCAAGCGGATGCTCGCCTACTCCTCGATCGCCCACACCGGCTACATGCTCGTCGGGCTCGCCGCCTGGGCCGGCGGGCGGATCGAGGGGCTCGAAGGGCTCCTCTACTACGGCGCGGCCTACACGTTCATGAACCTCGGCGCGTTCGCCGTCGTCGCCGCGCTCCAGCGCCGGCCGGGGGTGACGAGCTCGCTCGACACGTTCGCCGGGCTCGGCCGGCGCGAGCCGGTCCTCGGGGTCCTGATGGTCCTCTTCCTGCTCTCGCTGACCGGCATCCCGCCCACGGCCGGCTTCTTCGGCAAGGCGTACGTCATCCTCGCCGCTGTCCAGGCCGGCCCGCCGGTGAACGTCCTGGCCGTGATCGCGGTCCTGAACGCGGCCGCAGCCGCCTTCTACTACCTCCGGGTCGTCGTCTACATGTACATGCGCGACCCGACGAGCGAGACCGAGCCGGCCCGCCACGGCGGCCTGGTCTGGACCGGCCTGTGGGTGACGACGGCGCTCACGATCGCGCTCGGCCTCTTCCCCGAGACGCTCGCCGAGATCGTGGCCAGCGCCGCCCGGGCGGTCAGCTAGGCCGAGGGCCAGGAGCCGGGGCGGGAACGGCGGGCGGGGCGGACGAACCGCCGGGCAGGGCGGTCACGGCCGGACCGTCACCCCGGGCATGATCATCGACAGCCGGGCGGCCATCACGTCCGGGCCGATCCCGCCCACGATCACCTCCCGGACGACGCCCTCGGCGTCGACGAAGACGTGGCTGGGCAGGGCGGCGACGCGCCAGGTCCGGGCCGCGGCGCCGTCGGCATCGAGCCCGATCGGGAAGGCCGCCCCGGTCAGGCCGGCAAAGGCGGCGACCGCCCCGACGTCCTCGCGGACGTCGATCGCGACCACGACCAGGCCAGCCTCGGCGTACCGGGCGGCAAAGCCGCTCATGTGCGGGAACTCGTCCCGGCAGGACGGGCACCAGGTGGCCATGAACTCGATCCAGACCGGGTGGCCGCGGAGCCGGGCGAGCTCGATCGTGCCGCCGCCGAGCTGGGGGACGACGAGCGGCGGGGCGACCGTGCCGATCCGCAGTCCGACCTGTCCGGCTGTCGGCGGGGCCGCGCTCGCGGCGCCCGGGCTCGCCGGCGGAAGCGTCGTCGGCCCGGTCCCGGCCGAGGCCGCCGGCTCGCCGGGGGTCGGGCTCGCTCCGTCGACCGGGGCGGCGGTCGCAGCCGGCGGAGACGGTGCGGCGGAGGGGAGGAGAGCCACCTCGGGACCGATCGCCACGACGAGCGCGCCGGCGACGAAGGCCGTGGCCAGGCCGGCGAAGAGCCCGAGGACGATGGTCGACCGGGTGGACATCACGGTGGAGCGTAGCAGCCGGTCGCGGACGCTGCCGTCGGGCGCTGGTAGGATGGCGGGCCGATGGCCACCCTGTTCGAGTTCCTCCGGACCCGGCTTGCCCCGGCCCTGCTGACCGCGGTCGGGGTGACGCTCGTGGCGGCCGGACTGATGAACCTCGGCCAGCCGGTCGAGGCCGGGGGCCCGGGCAGCTCGGCTGCGCCGCCGGCCAGCCTCGTCCCGACGCCGACGCCGACGCCGGGCGGCTCGTCGTCGCCGGGCGCCTCGACCGCCAGTCCGGGCGCCTCGACCGCCAGTCCGGGCGGCAGCGCGAGCCCGGCCGCCCCTGCCGACCGGGTCGCGACCCGGGTCGTCATCCCGGCCCTGGGGATCGACCTGCCGGTCGTCAAGCCGCCCGGCGGACCGGACACGTACCCCCTGTGCAACGTTGCGATGTACATCCAGGAGCTCTCCCAGCCCGGCCTGCCCGGCGCCACCTACCTCTATGCCCACGCCCGGACGGGGATGTTCCTGCCGCTCCTCGAGCAGTCGAAGGTGAACAACGGGGCGGCGATGATCGGGATGCTGGTCGAGGTCTACACGAGCGACGACCGGCTCTTCCTGTACGAGATCACCGAGGTCCGACGTCACCAGCTGACGCTCGACGCGGCGCTCGCGGCGACCGAGTCGGAGCTCTGGCTGCAGACGTCCGAGGGACCGAACGGGACGCTCGAGAAGCTCCAGGTGATCGCCCGGCCCCTGAGCAGCGGCCCGGCCGACCCGGCCCAGGCGCACCCGGTCCCGAAGCCGGTCGTCTGCCACTGAGCCCAGGGGCGGACACCTCCGGTCGATCGCCGGCCGGCGTCCGCTCGGGGTGGGCTGCGGGCCTCAGATCCAGTCGATCCGGCGCAGGTACCAGACGACGACCAGGGCGGCGGCGACCGTGAACCCGGTCACGAGCCAGAACCCGAGCGCCTCGTTCCCGGCCAGCGCCGCTCCCGCCTCGCTCATCCCGAAGATGCCGGCGATCGCCCCGATCCCGGCCAGGATGACCGTGATCCCGGTCAGCCGCTTCATGATCAGGGACAGGTTGTTGTTGATCGTCGAGAGGTAGACATCGAGCGTGCCGCTGACGAGCTCGCGGTACGTGTCCACCTCGTCCGTCAGCCGGATCAGGTGGTCGTAGACGTCGCGGAAGTAGAGGATCTCCGCGGCATCGATGAGCTTCAGGTCGCGGTTCGTGAGCTGGTTGAAGATCTCGCGCACCGGCCCCACCGCCCGCCGAACGAGGAGCAGCTCGCGCTTCAGGCGAAAGAGGCGCTCGAGGGTGAGCGGGGTCGCCTCGCGGACAACCGTGTCCTGGAGCTCGTCGATCGCGTCGCCCAGGCGGTCGATGAGCGGAAAGTAGTCGTCGACGATCGTGTCGACGAGCGCCCAGAGCATGTGGTCCGGCCCGCGGCCAAGGACCGGGGCGATCCCGTCGCGCAGGTGATGGGTCGTCCAGGGATCCCATTCGGGATCGTGGACCGTGAGCAGGAACCCCGCCCCGAGGACGATGTCGATCTCCGAGGCGACGATCTCGTCGGTGAAGCGGAGGGCGAAGATGACGATGTGGATGTGGTCGTCGGTCAGCTCGATCTTCGAGCGCTGGTTGCCCTCGACGATGTCCTCGGCGACGAGCGGATGGAGCCCGAGCACCCCGGTCAGGGCGGCGACCTGGTCGGGGGTCGGCCCGGCGAGGTCGATCCACAGGCTCGTCCCGGGCCGGGCGAGTCGCTCGGCGATCCCGTCGATCCCCTCCCATTCGCTGAACGCCTCGCCGTCCCGGCAGGCAACCCGCAGCCGACCGGCGCCGGGACCACGGTGATGGCGCTCGATCGACGACCCGCTCCGCGCGGCCGGATCAGGCGGTGGGACCGGATCCGGGGTCGGCTCGCTCATGGGTCGGCTCGCTCATGGGTCGGCTCGCTCATGGTGGTCTCGTCGGCTCCTGCACCCCGGCGGCCCTGGGGCACCGTCCGGTCGCCTTCGAGGATACCCGTCCGGCCCGTCCCGGCGCCGAGGGCGAGACCCGGGGGGAGCGCGACGAGGGTGACGACGCCGGCGACGAGGAAGACGCCGACGAGCACGCGGGCCGCCTCGCCGGCCGCCCAGCGCTCGAGGGCGGCAACGACGAGCGGGTCCCGGAGCGGCCGTCCGCGGAGATCGGCCGGAATGAACTGGCGGAACGCCTCGGGGGTCGCGTACACCTGGGCGCTCAGGCGTTCGATCGTCGTCGAACCCCAGGCGGTCAGGACGGCCAGCCCGACCGCCATGCCGATCATCCTGGCCACCGTGACCGTCGCCGAGGCGATCCCGAACGCCGCCTGGCCGGCCGTCTCGAGGGCCGCGGTCGAGCGGGGCGTCACGGTCAGGCCGAAGCCGAAGCCGAAGACCGCCAGCGCGCCGGCGACCGCCTCGATCGGGGTCCCGGTGTTCCACGTCGCCATCGAGCCGAGCGCGACCGCGCTCGCCAGCAGGCCGCCGAGCGTCACGAGGCGGAGCGAGAGCTGGCGGACGAGGAACCCGGCCACGAGCGCCCCGACCGCGGTCGCCCCGCCGAGCGCGCCGAGCACGAAGCGCTGGCTGTCCGGTCCGCCGTACAGGACGCGGTCGACGAAGACCGCGCCGCCGATGATCGCGGTCGCAAAGGCGTAGCCGGTCAGGAACGAGACGAGCGTGGCCGAGCCGAAGACCCGGTCGCCCAGGAGGCGGACGTCGAGGAACGGATCCCGCCCGCGCAGCCCGTGGCGGACGGCGACGGCGAGCGCGCCGGCCGAGACGACGAGCAGTGCCACCGGCGGGTAGGCGGGGTCGAGCAGGCGCTCGGGGAGCGCGTCGTCGACCAGGGTCAGCCCGACCAGTCCGGCGCCGAGGGCAAGGCTGACGAGGAGCCCGCCGGCGACGTCGGGCCGGGCCGGCCGACGCGGCGTCTCCCAGCCCGGGCTGACCGCCCAGGCCGACACGAGCCCGACGATCCCGATCGGGACGTTGAGGTAGAAGACCCAGCGCCAGGCGGGGGCGAGGAGCTCGACCAGCGGTCCGGCCACGATCCCGCGGGCGGCGAGGGCCGGCTCGACGTGCACCGCCTCGAGGATCGCCGCCCCGAGGAACGGCCCGGCGGCCATCCCCAGGAAGGTCAGGGCACCGACCACCCCGAGCGCCCGCGGCCGGGCCGTGCCGGCGAACAGGTGGGAAGCGGCCGCCGTCGCGACCGGCACGAGCGCCCCGCCGCCGACGGCCTGCACGAGCCGGGCGGCGAGGAGCTGGTCGAGCGACTGTGCGCTCGCGGCGAGGAGCGAGCCGAGGACGAACACGGCGAGCGCACCGAGGAAGAGGCGCCGGGCCCCCCACAGGTCGGCCAGGCGGCCGGCGAGGGGCATCGTCACGACCGACACGAGCAGGTAGCCGTTGATGATCCACGACGCGCGGCGCAGGTCCCGCCACGAGGCGAGGTCGGACAGGATCGCGGGCAGCGCGACGGCCGTGATCATCAGCTCCAGCCCGGCCAGGAAGGCGCCGACGGCCAGGACGGCGAGCAGGACGAGGGAGCCGCGCCGGTCCATGAGACACCGAGTGTAGCGGGCTGCGGCCGCGGCCACGACCGCGTCGGGTCGGTTCGAGCTCAGCGGACCTCGTCTTGACAGGGGGCGGCCGGCGGCCTAGGATCAACAGGCGTTTATATAAAGGTTCGTTTGAACGACCACCCCCGGCCAGCTGGAGACCGAACCCTGTCCCCGACGCCCGCCCGCATCCGCTCGACGATCGCGACGATCGTCGACCAGCCCGATGAGCTGCGCCAGATCCGCCTCTTTCACAAGGCGCTCGCGGACGTCAACCGGCTCCGGATCGTCCAGCGCCTGGCCCATGGACCGGCCAGCGTGACCGAGCTGATCGACCACGTCGGGCTCTCCCAGCCGCTCGTCAGCTGGCACCTCGGTCGGCTCCGGGCGGCCGGCCTGGTGGCGACCCGGCGCAACGGCCGCGAAACCGTGTGCAGCCTGCGGCCCGAGGCGTTCGCCGAATCGGCGGCCCGCGAACGAGCCGTGCTCGGCTTCGGCCTCTCCGGGCGAACGTCATGAGCGGCGGCTCGCTCGTCACCCCCGCCCTCCGGCAGCGGATCCGCGGCCTGGCCGTCCCGGTCGCGCTCGCCCTCGGCCGGCTCGGGCTGACCCCGAACGCGCTCACGGTCATCGGCTTCCTGGGGACGTGCCTCGCGGCGGTCGCGGCCGCCCTCCAGGCGTGGGTCGTCGCCGGCATCCTCGTCCTGGTGTTCGGCATCTTCGACCTCTTCGACGGCGCCCTCGCCCGGGCGACCGGCCGGGCCTCGCGGTTCGGGGCATTCCTCGACTCGACCCTCGACCGGACCGGGGAGAACCTGGTCTACGTCGGGATCGTGGTCGGCAGCGCAGCGGCCGGCTACCTCGTCGGCTCCGGGCTCGGCGCGCTCGCCCTCGCGCTCGCCTCGGTCGTGACCTACACCCGGGCGAAGGCGGAGGCGGTCGGCCTCCACGGCGAGGTCGGCGTCGCCCCGCGGCCGGAGCGTCTCGTCCTCCTGGCCGCCGGCCTGATCGGGACCGGGGCGTTCGGCGGACTCGCCGGCGCCGCCAGGGTCATCAGCTGGCCCGAGCAGTGGCTCACCACGTTCGACGGATCGTGGGCCCTGTTCCTCAGCCTGGCACTCATCGCCGGCCTGTCCGGCCTCACCGTCATCCAGCGGATCGTCCACGTCCGCACCCAGCTCGATCAGCAGGGCAGAGCAGCACCAGAAGGAGGACCTCGTGAGCGGTAACGGAAAGACCAGCGGGAACGGCGCCACGCCGAACAACACCTGGGCCGGCTCGCGCCGGCGCGGCGACGGCAAGATCCGGGTCGCGATCGTCGGCGTCGGGAACTGCGCCAGCAGCCTCGTCCAGGGCCGCTACTACTACGAGAACGCGAAGGAGACGGACTTCGTCCCCGGGCTGATGCACGTCAACCTCGGCGGCTACCACATCCGCGACATCGAGTTCGTGGCCGCCTTCGACATCGACAAGAACAAGGTCGGCAAGGACCTCTCGGAGGCGATCTACGCCAAGCCGAACAACACCTACGTCTTCCAGCAGGTCCCGCCCACCGGGGTCACGGTCGAGCGCGGGATGACCCACGACGGGCTCGGCAAGTACCTCAGCCAGATCATCGAGAAGGCGCCCGGACCGACGGCCGACATCGTCGGCATCCTCAAGGAGCGCGAAGTCGACGTCATGGTCAGCTACCTCCCGGTCGGCTCCGAGGAGGCGACGAAGTGGTACGTCGAGCAGGCGCTCAAGGCCGGGGTCGGGTTCATCAACGCGATCCCGGTCTTCATCGGCCGCGAGCCGTACTGGCAGCGCCGCTTCGCCGAGGCCGGCCTGCCGATCATCGGCGACGACATCAAGAGCCAGGTCGGGGCGACGATCAGCCATCGGGTCCTGACCCGGCTGTTCATGGACCGCGGCGTCCGCCTCGACCGGACCTACCAGCTGAACTTCGGGGGCAACACGGACTTCCTGAACATGCTCGAGCGCGAGCGGCTCGAGTCGAAGAAGATCAGCAAGACGAACGCGGTCACCTCGATGCTCGACTACGAGCTCGATCCGGACAACGTTCATGTCGGCCCCTCGGACCACGTGCCGTGGCTCCAGGATCGCAAGTGGTGCTACATCCGGATGGAAGGCACGACCTACGGTGACGTGCCCCTGAATGCGGAGCTCAAGCTCGAGGTCTGGGACAGCCCGAACAGCGCCGGGGTGATCACCGACGCGATCCGCTGCCTGAAGCTCGGGCTCGATCGCGGCCTGAAGGGGACGCTCGTGGCCCCGGCCGCGTACTTCATGAAGAGCCCGCCGATCCAGATCCACGACGACATCGCCTTCAACCGGGTCGAGGCGTTCATCCGGGGCGAGGACAACGAGACGCTCGTGGGCACCGAGGCGCCCCCGAAGCGGACGCTCCGCAAGCTCGCCAGCTCGAAGCCCGGGGCCGCGGTCGCGACGAAGTGAGCCGGTCGAACGACCGGGGCCGGGCGAACGGCGACGCCCGGAAGAACGGCAGCGCCGGCTCGGGCGCCCTCGAGGCACCCCACCGGCGATCGAACGGTGCCCCTCGTCTCCTCGAGCGAGGGGCGCTGATCGGCTACCGGGCGGCCGAGTGGGCGCTTGGGCGCCTGCCGCCGCGCCCGGCCTGGACCGTCGGGGGCTGGATCGCCCAGGCCGGCTACATCCTGTGGCCGAGGAAGCGCCGCTGGGTGAACCGGAACTTCGCCCACGTCCTGGGGACGAGCCCGGACGATCCGCGGGTCCGGCGCCTGGCCCTGGCCGCCTATCGCAACTACGCCCGCTACCTCGTCGAGCTGATGCGCCTGCCGGGCCTGCCCTACGAGGAGGCGGCCCGCCAGGTCGACCCGCACGGACTCGACACCTTCGAGCAGGTCCGGGCCGGCGCGAACGGGCTGATCTTCGTCGTCGCCCACGTCGGCAACAACGAGGCGATCGCGGCCGGGCTGGCCCGCCAGGGCTGGCCGGTGAACGTCGTCGCCGACGACTCGTCGTTCCCCGAGCTGTTCGACTACCTGCGCCGCCAGCGCGAGGCGTGGGGGGTCCGCCTGATCCCGTGGCGCAACCTGCGCGAGGTCTACAAGGTCCTCCGCCGGGGCGAGATGCTCGGCCTTCTCGTCGACTGGGGGTATCGCCCTGACGGCATCCCCGTCCGCCTCTTCGGGGCCTGGACGACGCTCCCCGCCGGGCCGGCCGTGCTGGCGGCCAAGAGCGGCGCGACGATCCTCCCGATCGCGGTCCGTCGTCACCCCGACGGCCGCTTCTTCGTGACCCACGACGAGCCGATCAGGGTCGCCTCGGCCGATCCGGCGGCCCTCGCCGCGGCGACCCAGCAGATCGCCGACGCGCTCGAGCGGACGATCGCCGCCGCCCCCGAGCAGTGGTACAGCTTCAAGCCGATCTGGCCCGCCGAGCCCGAGGAGGCGGCCCGCCTGGCCGCCCTGGCCGAGCGGACCGCGGGCAGGCCGGCCGGGCTCGTCGAGGAGACCGGGGCCGAGGTCGGATGACCGCCGGCGGGACGGCCGTCCAGCACCTCCGCGCCGCCCTCGTGGCGGGCGCCTCGTGGCTCGCCTGCCGGCTCCCGGAGGGGTTGCTGATCGGGCTGGCCGACGCTGCCGGCGAGCTCTGGTACCGGCTCGCCCCGGGCCGGGCGGCCCGCGGCCGGCGCAACCTCCGCCGGGTCTGCGAATGGCTGGCCGGCGAGGGGCTCGGCCCGACCGCCGCCCGGGCGGCCGCGCACGATCCGGCGGCCCTCGAACGCCTCCTCCGCTCGGCCTTCCGCCACCAGGCGCGCTACTACCTCGAAGTGGCCCTGACGCCCGCGGTCTCCCCCGCGTACATCCGCCGCCGGCTCGTGGTCGAGACGCCCGAGGTCGTCGACGAGCTGCTCGACCGGGACGGCCCGCTGATCATCATCGGCCTTCACTTCGGGGCACTCGAGCTGCCCGCGCTCTACCTCGCCGACCGGACCGGCCGGATCCCGACGGCACCGATGGAGACGATCGACGACCCGCCCCTCCAGCGCTGGTTCGAGCGGACCAGGGGCTCGGTCGGGGTCCGGATCGTCGGCCTGCGCGAGGCCCGCCGGGAGCTGCTGGCCGCCCTCGAGCGAGGGGAAATCGTCGGCCTCGTCGCCGACCGCGACATCACCGGCGGCGGGATCCCGACGCCGCTCTTCGGCCATCCCGCGCCGCTCCCGGCCGGTCCGGCCCTGCTCGCCCTCGAGAGCGGCGCCCCGACCTGCGTGGCGGCCGTGCGTCGCACCGGGCGGGGGCGGTATCGTGGACGAATGGAGCGGGTCGAGCTCCCGGCGAGCGGCACGCGCCGTGAGCGGGTGACCGGCTTCCTGGCCGCCGAAGCCGCCGCCTTCGAGCGAGTCGTGGCGACCGCGCCCGACCAGTGGTGGGCGATCTTCTTCCCGATCTGGCCGGACCTCGAGGCGCCGGCGCACAGTCCAGGTGAGCGATGAGCGACCGACTCGGTCGGGCCGACCTGCACATCCACACCCTCGCCTCGGACGGGACAGCCGGGGTCGAGGAGATCCTCGAGCACGTCGAGGTGCACACCGAGCTCGACGTGATCGCGATCACGGACCACGAGCGGATCGACGCCGCCGTCGCCGCCCGGGCGATCGCCCGGGCCCGCGGGCTGCGGGTCGAGGTCGTGATCGGCGAGGAGGTGACGACGCTCGGCGGACACCTCCTCGCCCTGTTCATCGAGCAGCCTGTCCGGCCGCTCCGCTCGCTGCGCTCGACGATCGCCGCGGTCCACGAGCAGGGTGGCCTGGCGGTGCCGGCTCACCCGCTCGTGCCCTACCCGCTGTGCGCCCAGGGCCGGACGCTGCGCCGGCTCCTGGCCGACGGTGACCCGCGCGTCCATCCCGACGGGCTCGAGACGTTCAATCCGACCGCGCTCGGGCGTCCGCTGCATCGCCGCGCGGTCGCCTTCGCGGCCGAGCACGGCCTGGCGCCCGTCGGCAGCAGCGACGCCCATGCGCTCGAGGCGGTCGGGCGCTGCTGGACGACGTTCCCCGGCCGGACGGCCGAGGACCTCCGGCGCGCGATCATCGAGCGCCGGACGCATGCCCACGGCGAGTTCCACGGTACGACCGGCCAGCTCTCGATCTTCGCCCGCCAGCTGCGCAAGTACGGCCGCGATGCTCGCGACGGGGTCCGGGGCCGCGTCCTCCAGGACGGCACCGGCCGGGACCTTGGCTATCCCGGCGGACGCCACCGCCCGCCCCGGTTCGAGGAGCACCTGGCGGCGGCGATCGACGCCCGGGCCCGGGCGGTGAGCGGGCCGGGAGGGCCGGACGGGTCGGCCCGGGCCGATCGGGCCGATCGGGCGGCGCCCGGGGCGAACAGGGAGGGCGGCGGGTGAAGATCGGCCTCGTCACGCCCTACATCTACCCGCTCCCCGGGGGGGTCACCGAGCACGTCCAGCACCTCTACGAGAACCTCCGCCTGCGCGGTCACGACGTCCGGATCATTTCGGCCAGCCACGGCTTCCAGCGCTCGACCGAGGGCGACGTCATCCGCCTGGGCAAGGGGTTCAGCGTGCCCACGAACGGCTCGGTCGGGACGATCACGTTCTCGCCCCGCTATGTCAGCCAGGTCGAGCGGATGCTCGACGAGGAGCGGTTCGACCTCCTCCACTTCCACGAACCGTTCGTCCCCTTCCTCTCGCCGGTCGTCCTGCGCCAGTCGCAGAGCGTGAACATCGCCACCTTCCACGCCTATGCCGGCTTCTCCCCGGCGTACGAGATCGGGAGCCGGATCCTGCGCGGCTATGCGGCCCGGCTCCACGGCCGGATTGCGGTCAGCGCCGCGGCCCGCCACTTCATCGATCGCTTCTTCCCGGGCGATTACAAGGTGATTCCGAACGGCGTCGACGTCGTCCGCTTCCAGCGGGCGGTCCCGATCGCGCGCTGGAAGGACGGCCGGATGAACATCCTCTTCGTCGGCCGCCACGAGCCGCGCAAGGGCCTGCTCGACCTGCTCAAGGCGTACCGGCTGATGCGCAAGGCCGGCTGCCAGTGCCGGCTCCTGATCGTCGGCTCGGGACCCCAGGAGCGCGAGGCGCGCCGGTACGTGATGACCAGGCGCCTCCAGGACGTCGTGTTCCTGGGCCGGGTGAGCGACGCCGAGAAGGCCCAGCTGTACCGGACCGCGGACGTCTTCGTCTCGCCCGCGACCGGCCGGGAGTCGTTCGGGATCGTCCTGCTCGAGGCGATGGCGGCCGGGACTCCGATCGTGTGCAGCGACATCCACGGCTACAAGGGGGTCGTCCGGCGCAACGAGCAGGGGCTGCTCGTCCCGCCCCGCGACCCGAAGGCGCTCGCCGCAGCGACGCTCCGGCTGCTCGAGGACCCCGAGCTGCGGGCCCGGATGGGCGCCAGCGGCCGGGCCCGGGCCGAGGAGTTCAGCTGGGAGCGGGTGACCGCCAAGGTCGACGACTACTACGGCTTCGTCATCCGCCGGCTCGCCGCCCAGGGCCAGCTGCCGGCCCACTTCAGCGCCCCGGTTCCTCCGTCGCCACGGTCGGGGACGGGAGCGCCGGGCGACTGAGGGTTCGCGCTCAGGCGCCGCCCGGCCCCGGTCGGTCGCTCCCGGTCGAGACCCCGTCGCCCGCCTCGTCCGCCTCGTCCGCCTCGCGGGCCGCGGCCGCGAGGCGCCACGTCCGGGCGCTCCAGGCGACGACGAGGGCGGTCACCGCGAGCGCCCCGAGGAGGACGAACAGGTCGAAGCCGAGCAGCTTCGGCAGGCCTCCGGCAGGGTCGGTGTTGACCGCGAACTGGAACGGGTAGAGGTACGTCGGCAGGACCCCCTGGTACCAGTTCACGAACGCCGAGGGGACCGGCAGGGCGGCGATGTTCGGGTACCACAGGACGAACCAGAGGACGGCCGCCCAGGCGACCCCGGCCACGAACCGGCGGGCGTCGCGGGCGGTGAAGACGAACCAGGCCGCGGGCCCGAGCGGGATGAACAGGCCGAGGGCCACGACCTCGGGCGAGAAGCCGACCATCCGGACGAGCACGGTCTCGTCGAGGAAGATCCCGACCAGGACGACCCCGACCGAGGCGAGCCCGACGCTGAGCACCAGGCGACCGAGGCGTCGGGGTGGGTCGGGCGCGCCGTCCGGCTCGCCAGGCGGCTCGAGCCGGAGGAGCTGCCAGGCGACGACGATCACGGCCAGGCCCATGACCACGAGGAGCCCCGCCGTGCGCGCGGTCAGGACGATCTCGCCGGGCGGTGCGGCGACGCAGGCCTGCGAACCGGGGTTGACGGCGGTCACCCGGGCGAACGCGCACAGCGGCCCCCGGCCGAGCCACAGGAGGGCCGGACCGAGGATCGCCACGGCCGCCGCGGCGCGGGCCAGGAGCCAGGTCCGGGCCGAGGCACCGTGCCAGAGCTCGGCCAGGAAGTAGGCGAGCGCGATCAGGACGAAGGGCAGGCTGGTGTAGTAGTGGTACTGGAACGTGGCCCGGTCGATCCGGGACCAGGAGAGCCACTGCCAGGCGAAGGCGATCACGACGAGGGCGAGGGCGAGGCTCCGGCGCCGGTACGCCTGCCAGGTGCCGAAGGCGAGCGCCGGTACGCTCAGCCACCAAAGGACGATGTTCCCGGCGTCGTAGATCGCGCCCGCGGTCCCGGCCGCGAACCCGCCCTGGTAGAACCAGACCGGCTTGAGGTCGAACGGCCAGGCCCACCAGGGCGATGCGGCGGCGTGGGTCGCGCGCAGGTTGTTGTGGTAGTCGTACATCGAGCGGGTCAGGTCGAGGAGCGTCTGGCCGGCATTCCCCGGCGGCCAGGTCTCGGTCAGGCGATTGCCGAGCGCGACCCAGGGCAGGTAGGAGACGACGTAGACCGCGACCGGGATCAGCCCGAGGCTGAGCACGAGCCAGGCGACGGGCAGCCCGAAGCCCGAGCCTGGGCGGAGCCAGCCGGTCGGGGCCGGGGCGCTCGGCGGCAGCAGGTCGGCCGGATCGCCCGGCCCGGGCGGCGGCGCGAGCGGGCCGAACCCGAGCCTGGCGGCAAGCCGGAAGGCGAGGGCGGCGAGCCCGCCGAGGACGACGAGGGCGAAGGCGACCTCGAGGACCGGCGGGTTCGTGCAGACCCCGGTCGCCGGGTCGCAGGCGCGCGGCCCGACGAGCCCGAGCGGGAGGGCGACGAGCAGGAGCGCGATGCCGGCGGCAATCGGCGCCCCGACCGCAAAGCGGACCTCGTCGAGCGTCCAGGCGATCGGGTGGAGGACCGTGACCACAACCGCGGCAAGGGTCAGGGCGATCATCAGGAACATGAACGTCAGGTTCCCGCCGCTCGTCGCGCCGGCCGGGACGCTGACCGCGATCAGGCCGAGGACGGCGGTCCCGACGACCAGCCCGCCGAGGAGGACGACCCGGCCGAGGGCCGAGCGGGCAAGGACGAGGACGGCGATCCCGGCGATCGCGTACAGGGCGACCCACTTGGAGGCGAGGGCGAGCCCGAGCAGGACCCCGATCGCGGGCATGAGCACCCAGAACGCCCAGCGGGACCGCCACGTCCCCAGCCAGAGGCCCGCGAACAGGAGGTAGGCGGCGACGATGAACAGGCCGACGTAGACGTCGTTCATCGCGATCCGTGACTGGACGAAGAGCATCCCGTCGACGAGCGTGAACAGTCCGGCCAGGAGCGCGACCGCCCGGCGCCGGAAGAGGATCCGGGCGAGGAGATAGATGAGCACCGCGGTCAGCGTCCCGGCCAGGACCCCGGGCAGGCGCCAGGCGAAGGCATGGCTGCCGATATCCACCGACGCGCTCGACCCGGCGGCCGAGAAGACGAGGAGCGCCTCGCGGTCCTCGGCCGGGTAGAGGGGCGCCACGTCCGTGGCCCAGGCGGCCGGCTCGAACGGGAGCCGGGCGTCGGCGTAGACCGCGTTCGCGTGCGGCTCGATCACGTAGATCGTGGCGCTGCTGCCGTCGGGGGTTCGACCGAGGGCGTGGACCGTCAGGCTCGCGGGGTCATAGGTGACGTCGCGCACGGTGCCCGGCATCGGGAGCGTCGTCTCGACCACGGGGCGGAGGGCCGGGTCGTCGGGCCGACCGAGGTCGATGACGGTCAGGCTCGAACCACCCGCGGCATACACCTTCGGGCTGTCGAGCCCGCTGGCGAGGGCGAGGCCGGTCACCCCGCCGGCGACCCGGACCTCGTCGACGACGGTCGCCGTCGCGGGCGACACGAAGGCGACCCCGTCCGCGGTCCCGACCGCGACCCGCGGCAGCGAGACGAACTCGAACCCGGCCAGCCGCCCGTCCGCGATCGCCGCCTCGAGCCGGTTGCGCACGTCCCCGGCCGGGGCCGGGGCGACGACGGCCGGGTCCGCCTTCCCGGCGAGGAGCGCCCGGTAGGCGGCCGCCTCGCCACCGAGCTCGTGGGCCAGGAGCTCGGCCGCGGCCGACGGATCGGCGACCTGGGCGGGGTGGGCGACGAGCGAGTCGCCGGTCCCGGCGCCGGTCAGCCCGGAGATCGAGCGCAGGGCGACCCGCCCGAGCTCGGCACCGGTCGCGCCGTCGAGCGAGACGAGCTCGTCGCGCCCGGCGGCGGCCAGGACGGAGCGCCCATCGTCGGTGGCGTAGAGCCGGGTGACGGGCGCTCCGATCGTGGCGAACGCGGCAACCCGGTCGGCCGGCAGCGCCTGCGGGGCGGGCGGACCGGGCCGGAGGCTGTCGAACGTGGCCGCGGTGTCGAGGACGACGATCGCGCCCGACTCCGTTCCCACGAACAGCCGGTGGCTGGCGCGGTCGAGCCCGAGCGAGATCGCCCCGGGCAGCGGGAGGGTCGCCACGAGCGCCCGGCTGGCGAGATCCCAGGCGCGGACCTCGGCGCCGGTCGCGACGTACAGGCGGTCGCCGGCCCGGGCCCGGGGCAGGCGGGGGTCGTCCCAGCGCGGCTCGACGAGCGCGTCGCGAACGGGGACGCCGAGCTCGCTGCGGGCGGTCACCCGGTCGTCGCCGAAGGCAACGATCCCGGCCGCGATCGCGTACTTGGCGAGGTGGGGGTGGGTGTACTCGTAGATCGCGTGCGGCTCGCCGTAGCGCCAGAACTGGAGGAACTCGGTCGCCGTCCGGGCGTGGTAGACCTCGTCGAAGTGCATCTGGTACGGCTCCTCGAGCCGGTACATCCGCCCGGCCAGGACGGCGATCGCGAGGATGACGACGACCCACAGGTCGAGCCGGTCGAGCCGGCCCCCGCCCTCGCCGTGGAGCAGGCGGGAACGGTCGGGCCGGACCGGGCGTCCGAGGAGCCGGCGCAGGAGCATCCCGCCTGCCGGCCGGGCGGTCGGTCGGTCGGAGACGCCCGGATCGGCCCGTGGTCCGGGCCGGACGCCCGCGGACTCGCCGAGCACGGGCGGCCGTCGTCCGACCAGCGCCGCTGGCCGGGGCGGGACGGGTTCGAGACCGGCTGCCTCGACCTCGCTCTCGAGCTCCTCGATCGCGGGCCGGCGCAGCTGCAGGAACATCCAGCCGAAGACGGCCAGGTGGGTGAGCGCGATCGCGACCACGCCGGCCGGCGAGCGGATCGCCGGCCCGATCCCGAGCCAGTCCGCAACCCCGGGGTTGTCCGGGTAGAGCGTCGTGAGCACGACGTACAGGTTGAGGAAGTTCGCGGTCGTGATCGCCGCGTAGGGCAGCCGCCAGCGGGCGGAGAGGGCGAAGAGGATCGCCCCGAGGGGCAGGAACGGGTAGAGGTAGCGCTCGTGGACCCGGGTCGGGACGACGAAGAAGGCGACGGCGATGACCGCCAGCCCGACGAGGATCGTCAGGCGGTCGGGGCGGCGGGCGACGACAAGGCAGATCGTGGCGATCGCGAGCAGCAGGAGCGCGGTGCCGACGACGATCGCGGGCAGCGGCCCGAAGGACCAGGCCGGCTGGCCGGCGGTCACGGCCGCGTCGTTGATCCACGTTCCGTTCGCGGCGAGGCCGTGGCCATCGAGGGAGAGGAGCGCCCACGGGTTGTAGGCGTTCACGGTCAGGTACGGGTAGCCGGCCGCGGCCCGGACGACCTGCCCGATCAGCCCGACGAGCGAGAGCCCGAACGGCGCGCTGAGCCCGCCGGCCACGGCCAGGGCAGTGACCGCGCTCGTCACCAGCCGGCCCGGCGCGCGGCGATCGACGAGCCAGCGCCGGACGAGGACCGCGGCCAGGATCGGGATGAGGATCCCGAGCTGCGGTTTCGTCACCGCCGCGATCGTCGCCCAGGCCGTCGCCCGCTCGGGCTGGTCGCGCCAGAGCGCCCGCAGGCCGAGCAGCAGGAAGACGACGCCGACCGAGTCGACCTGGCCCCAGACGACGCTGTCGAACCAGGTGATCGGCAGGGCGAGGAAGACCGCCGCGCCGAGCAGGGCCCGCCGGCGCGAGCCGCCCAGCTCGAGGATCATCGAGTGGACCAGGTACCCGACCGCGAGGTCGGCCAGGATCGCGGGCACCTTGATCAGGTCGCCGATCCCGCCCAGCGCCTGGCCGGCGATCCCGACCAGCCAGAGGAGGTAGAGGTAGCCCGGCGTGTAGTCGGCGAAGAACCCCCGCTCGTAGAAGCCGAACGAGCCGTGCTGGGCGAGGTCGCCGGCCCAGAAGCGGAAGGCGTTCAGGTCGACGCCGAACCCGGAGCCCGGGAGCAGGTATGCGATGATGACGCGGAGGGCGAGCCCGAGCGCGAGGAGGATGACGATCGCGCTGGCGGAGCCCCGCGTCGTGGACGTCCGCGCTGGCGCTCTCGCGCCCCGGTCGGGCTCGCCCGCGGCGGGGTCAGTCAACGAAGGTCGACCTCCTGCACGAGCGCTGAGGTGGAGCGGAGTATATCGCAGGGCAGCCCCGCAGCAGGCCGGACGTCGCCCCGGCGGGTCGTGGCAGGTCGGTCCGGGCGGGCCGCCCTCGTCGGCCTGGCGCTCGTCCTGGGCGTGCTCGCGGTCTACCTCGTGAGCAACCCGAACCGGACGAGCCCGTACAACCACTTCGTCCGCCAGGCTGCGGCCTGGCTCGAGGGAGAGGCGGCGATCCGGCTGCCCGACGAGTCGGCGCCCGATGCCCCGGCGAACGGCTACTTCCAGGACACCCTGCCGGTCCTCGGCCCGAACGGCGAGCCGACAGGCCGGGCGCTCCTCCCGTTCCCGCCCCTGCCCGCGCTCGTCCTCCTGCCGTTCGTCGCGCTCTGGGGCCTGGCCACGAACGCCCAGGTCCTGGCCGCGATCCTCGGCGCGCTCGCGCTCGGGGCGGCCTGGTGGACGATCGGGCGCCTGCCGGTCCGGCTGCGGTCGCGGATCGGGGCGACGCTCTTCTTCGGCCTCGGTACCGTCTTCTGGTATGCGGCGATGCTGGGCACGACCTGGTATCTCGCCCACGTCGTGGCCGCCGGGCTGACCTTCCTCTCGCTCGGGGTCGCCCTCGGCGCCGACCCGGGCGAGGCCGAGGAGATCGAGGGGGCCGAGGCCGACGGTGCCGCCCGGGGTCGCTCGATCGGCGCCCTGCCCGCCGCCGGCCTCCGGCTGCTCGACCGGCGCCAGTTCGCAGCCGGATTCCTGCTTGGTCTCGCGACCACCGCCCGCCTGACGGTCGTCTTCGGGGCGCCTTTTCTCCTCCTCGTCGGCGGGGGCGGCTCGTGGCGACGGCGCGGGCTCTCGGCCGCCCTCGGGGCGGCCCTCCCCCTGCTCGCCTTCGCCGGTTACAACCTGGCGACGACCGGCCACCTCTTTCATCCCGGCTACGAGTACCAGTACCGCCTCGAGGCCGTGAACTACACGTTCCTCGGCTACAACCCGGCCTGGGCGATCGAGGATCCGCGCTACCTGCCCCAGAACCTCGCCCTGATGCTCGGCGGGCTGCCCGACATCCTGCCCGCCTGCCCGGCCGGCGCCAGCCGCGGGCTGTTCGATGCCGCCTGTCCGTATCTCGTTCCCAATCCGGTGGGCATGAGCCTCCTCCTGACCAGCCCCGGCTGGCTCCTGGCGCTCCCGGCTCTTCGCGACTACGGTCGCTCCCGGGTCGTCACCGGCGCGCTGATCGCGGTGGTCCTGATCGCCGTCGTCAACCTGATGCACTTCAGCCAGGGCTGGGTCCAGTTCGGCTACCGGTTCAGCAACGACTTCGCCCCGTTCGGCCTGCTCCTGGTGGCGCTCGGCATCGACCAGCTCCCCGGGCGGCGAGGATGGCTCGCCGCGGCCCTGATCGCGCTCTCGGTCCTGGTGAACGCCTGGGGCGTCGCCTGGGGCGTGATCCTCGGCTGGTGAGCGGCTCGGGGCCCGGCGACCGCCCGCTGGCCGGGTCGGGGCCGGTCGGACTTCGGCTGGCGGCCGCGATCGCAGCGCTCGTCACCTTCGGCCTTGCCCGGGCGACCCTCCTGCCCGGGGTCGCCTTCTGGGACACCGGCGAGTTCCAGACCGTCGGCCCGGTCCTGGGCACCGCCCATCCGACCGGCTACCCGGCCTACGTGATTCTCGGCTGGCTCGCCTCGATCGTCCTCGCGCCGCTCGGCGAGCCGGCCTTCCGGATGAACCTGCTGGCAGCGTTCCTGGCCGCCGCGACGGCGGCGCTCGTCGTCGCCGTCACCGGCCAGCTGACCCGCCGCCCGCTGCTCGCCCTCGCCACGGGCCTCGTCTTCGGGATGCTCCCGGTCTCCTGGCGGCTGGCCACCCATGCCGATCCCCACGGCTTCCACGTCGCGCTCGTGGCGCTCCTGCTCGTCCTCCTCCTCGCCTGGCAGCGGCGGCGCACCGATCGCTGGCTCCTCGGCGCGGCGGTCGTGGCCGGGGTCGCCGCGGCCAACCACTCGCTGACCCTCTTCCTCGTCCCGGGCGTGGCGCTCTTCGTCGTCGCGGTCGAGCCCCGGATCCTCGAGCGGGGCAGGCGCCGGGTCGTCCTGCGCGGCCTGCTCGTGGCGGCGCTCACGGCCGGCCTCCTCTATCTCGAGCTCCCGCTTCGGGCGGGCCCGTTCCGCGCCCCGCTCGTCTACGGCGCGCCGGACACGTTCGACGGCTTCTGGTACGTCGTCCTCGGGCTCCAGTTCTCCGGCCTCGTCGCTCCGTTCGGCCACCTCGGGACGAAGCTCGGCGACCTCGTCTCGGTCGCCGTCGGCCAGCTCGGCCCGCTCGCCCTGCTCATCCCCGCGGGTCTCCTGGCGACGGCGATCCGCCGGCCGCACTACGCCCTGCTGACGGCCCCGCCGGTCGTCCTGACCGGCTGGTTCGCCGTTTCGTACGTGAACGCCGAGATCGACCGCTACTACCTCGGGCCGGCCCTGATCGTGCTCACCTGGATCGCGATCCTCGCCGACGGCCTGCTCGAGGCGGCCGGGCGGTGGCTCGCCGGGGCCGGCGAGCGGATCGCCGCCGCGGCCGGGCGGGCGGCCGACGCCGTCCGCAGCGGCGGCAGGATCGTGGCGACCCCGGGCCCGGGCCGCCTGGTCGCCCTCGAGGCCCTCGCCGCGGTCCTCCTCCTGGCCCCGAGCCTGGGCGCTCTGCCGACGCGCTGGGCGAGCGTCGACCGGAGCTCGGACCGGGAGGCCGCCCGCTGGCTGGACCAGACCCTGGCCCAGCTCGCGCCGGGCGCGGTCGTCGTAAGCTGGTGGGACTTCTCGACAGCGCTCTGGTACGCCCAGCTATGCCAGGGCCGACGACCCGACATCCGGATCGTCGATGACCGGACCCGGCTCGACGAGCACCTCGGAGGAGTGATCGACGTGATCGACGCGGACCTCGGCCGACGGCCCGTCTACCTGATCCGGCCGCCGACCGAGCTGGCCGAGCTCGGGGCGCGCTACCGGCTCGAGCTGCTGGCCGGGACGCCGTTCCAGCCGGTGGTCCGGGTCGTCGGCCGGACCGGGGCGGGGGCCGGGTCGTGACTGCCGCGCCACCGACAGCGGCCCCGGCACCGGCGGCGGCCCCGGCAGCGGCCCCGGCCCGCGTCGCCCGCCTCTCGTACTTCTTCCCGGCCCACAACGAGGCGGCGAACCTCGAGGGCCTCGTGGCCGAGGCGCTGACCACGCTCCCCTCCCTGGCCGAGACGTTCGAGATCATCGTCGTCGACGACGGCTCGCGCGACGCCACGGCCGCGATCGCCGACCGCCTGGCAGCCGAACATCCGGACCTCGTCCGGGTGATCCACCACCCGACGAACCTCGGCTACGGCGCCGCCCTCCGCTCCGGCTTCCGGGCCGCCCGCTACGAGCTCGTCGCGTTCACCGACGGCGATCGCCAGTTCCGGGTCGCCGACCTCGCCCGCCTGCTTGCGCGCCTGGCCGGCCCGGACCGGCCCGACGTCGTCGCCGGCTACCGGATCCGGCGGGCGGATCCACCGATCCGGACGCTCTACGCCCGCCTCTACCGGCTGGCGAACGTCATCTTCTTCGGGCTCCGGGTCCGGGACGTCGACTGTGCCTGCAAGCTCTTCCGGCGCGAGGCGCTCGAGGGGGTCCGGGTCGAGTCGGGCGGGGCGTTCTTCTCGGCCGAGCTGCTGATCAAGCTCCAGGCCGGGGGGCGGCGGATCGCCGAGGTCGGCGTGCCGCACTACCCGCGCACGGCCGGCTCGCCGACCGGCGCGAAGCTGTCGGTGATCCGGCGGGCGGTCAGGGATTTCTGGTCGCTCCGGCTCCGAATGTGGGCGAACCGTCGCCGCGCCCTGGCGCGGGGCGAGCCGGTCGCCGGCCAGTAAGGCGCCGGTCGCCGGGACCGCGGCCGCGGGCGCCCAGGCCGGCGAGGGCGCCTGGCGAGGGCGCCGAGCTAGAGCGCCTCCGGGCCGGGGCCCTCGCGCTGCTCGCCCTCGAGGTCGATGTCGAGCGAGTTGACGAAGTCGCGGAAGACCTCGAGGCGCTCGTCGGGCAGCCGTTCCCCGGTCGTCTCGAGCTCCTCGCCGCTGGCCGGTTCGGGCTCGACGCCGGCCCGCTCGAGGACCGCAGGCGCGGCGAAGATGCGGACGTTCGAGCGGACGGCGAGGGCGAGCGCGTCCGACGGCCGGGAGTCGATCTCGTACTCGCGCCCGCCCGATTCGAGGTACAGGCGGGCGTGGAAGGTCTCGTCGGCGAGGTCGGCGATGACGACCCGGCGGATCGCCACCCCGAGCTCGCGGAGCGTGGCGGCAAAGACGTCGTGGGTCAGCGGCCGCTCCGGGGTCAGGCCCTGGAGCTTCATCGCGATCGCGTTCGCCTCCCAGGGGCCGATCCAGATCGGCAGGTAGCGCTCGCGGTCGAGCTCCTTGAGGATGACCACGTGCTGGCTCGAGAGCATGTGGACGCGGACGCTCTCGACCGCCATCTCGATCAACCCGAGCTCGTACGGGTTCCCGGACATGGCTCGATTATCCCACGCTCCACGGTCCGCCCGGCCCGGACCCCCGGGCCCCCGGCTCGCGCAGGAGGAGTCCGATCAGTGCCCCGGCCACGAAGCCGCCGATGTGGGCGAAGATCGCGACCCCGCCCTCGGCCGCGGTCGGCACGCCGAGCGAAGCGAAGCCGAGGCTGAACTGGAGCACGAACCAGAAGCCGAGGACGACGATCGCGGGCAGGCGGACGGGTAGAAGGAAGAACCCGACCGGCACGATCGTGACCACGGTCGCGCCCGGCCAGAGGACGAGATAGGCGCCCAGGACGGCCGCGATCGCCCCGGAGGCCCCGACGAGCGGCACGTTCGAGCGCGGATCGATCGCCGTCTGGGCGAGGACCGCGACGAGGCCGCCGAACAGGTAGAAGAGGAGGAAGCCGAACCGCCCGAGCCGGTCCTCGACGTTGTTGCCGAAGATCCACAGGTAGAGCATGTTGCCCAGCAGGTGCGCCCAGCCGGCGTGGATGAACAGGCTCGAGAAGACGGTCAGCCAGGCCGGGGAGAGGGGGTCGGCGTGGGCGAGGGCGGCCGAGACCTCGCGCGGGATGACGCCCCAGAGGGTGATGAAGCGGCTGACCGCCTCGACCCCGCCGATCGACTGGAGGCGAAGCTCGTACAGGAAGACGAGGGCGCTGGCCGCGATCAGGCCGTAGGTGACGACCGCCGGGCGGCGGGTCGGGTTCGCGTCTCCGATCGGGATCATGGCCCACCGCTCGGACTCGGCGACCGGGCGGGCGGCGATGACGACGGGCGGGCGGGCGCGGTGGCGGCCGGGGAGGAGGACGGTGCCTCGCTCGCAGCCGGCTGGAGGAGCGCGGTCATCAGCCGGTCGCGCTCGATCCACCACAGGGTCGCCGGGTCCCCGCCGGCACCCGGGACGACGGCGATCCCGCGCACGTCCGCCCAGCCCGGATCGCCCCCGGCCAGGCGGTACTGCTCGCGGAACTCGCCGCTCGCCTTGTCGAGCGCGATCACCCGGGCGTTCGCGCTGTCCCAGAGGTAGAGGAGGCCCTCGCGAGCGGCGCTGGCCGAGGCGACGAGGCGGTACCGGGGCGTCGGCCGGAGGATCTCGTCGCCCGGGTCGCCCGCCTTCCAGTCGCCGCTCCGCCCGGCCACGAAGCGCTGGACGACCCCGTCGGCGACGAGGAAGACGTCTCCGTCGATGTACAGCCCGGTCGTTCCGGCGACCGACTGGGCGGTGGCCAGGTAGCCGCTCGCGGCGGCCGGGAAGCCGCTGCCGTCGGCCGCCGGCGAGTAGCGCAGGATCTGGCGCTCGGAAGGGTCGACGACGTACAGGTTGTACAGCCCCTGCTCGGCGTTGCGGACGAACGTGCCGATCGCCCGGATGTCGGCGCCCCAGGTCGAGGCCCCGTTCACCTTCACCCGGGTCAGGGTCCCCTTGCCCTTCTTGTCCGCCGGGCGCCAGCGCCAGAGGACGTTCTTTGCATCGAGCACGAGCAGGTCCGGCCCGCCGACGGCCAGGAACCTTGGCTCGCCGACCTTCGTCCCGGACGAGGCCGTCCCGGCCCGGATGATCGCGACCGCCGTGCGCGCCTTCAGGTCGACCCGGTAGACGGTCTTCGTCGCCGCGTCGAGGAGGTAGGGCGCGCCGTCCGGCCCGCGCACGAGCCCGGCCAGGTCGGCCGGCACCTCGGCGCTGGCGAAGCTGAAGGCGGCGACCGGCGCAACCTCGACGACCCGGTAGAGCCGGTCGAGCCCGGCGACCGCCTGCTCGCGCAGGGGCGCGACCGTGGCCGCGGGAATCCCGGCCTCGGCGGCGAGTGCGAGCTGGCGATAGGCGTCGGACAGGAGCTGCTCGGCCTTCGGCGGATCGTCGACGACGAGGTCGACTCCGTCGCCGAAGACCTGCCCGAGGTCGGCCTGGGCCTGCTGGAGCGCCTTCTGGCCAGCCGTCAGCGAGCCGAGGGCTGGCTTCTCTCCGGAACCGGCACCGAGGTAGGCGGCGACCCCGGCGACCCCGACCAGGAGGGCCAGGGCGATGATCGCCAGGGCGGTCCGACGCTGGGCTGCGCGCCGGGTCGACAGCGGGGTGACCCGGCGATCGGTCGATGCGCGATGAGGCATCAGGTCCTGGAGGCGCCAGAGGAGCCGGCCGAGGGCGCCGCCGGCCGCCGAGCGTGCCCGCCGGGCCGAGGCCTGGGCGGCCGCGACCCCGCCCGACAGGCTGTCGGCGAGCGGGATCGGGCTGCGCTCGGGGGCGCCGGCGAGCGGCTCGGGCGGTCGGACCGGGACGAGCGTCCGCTGCTTCTGGGTGGCGGCGACCTCGGCCGCCTCGAGCACGATCACGCCGTCGCTGCCGCTCCCGCCGGCGACGACGAAGCGGTGATGGAGATGCTGTGCCACGGACTGGGGGCGGAGCGTCGCGACCGCGTCGCCGAGCTCCTCCGGCCCGAGGCGGGCGACGAGGGTCGGCGAGACGAGGACGAGCTGGTCGCCGACGGAGATCTCGCCTCGCCAGACCTCGGCCTCGAGCTCGGCCGCGGGCAGGCCCCGCTCGCGATGGGGGTCCGGCAGGGTGGAGAGCCGGCCCTGGCGAACGAGGTAGGCCTCGGCCGGACCGACCGTGGCCACGTACAGCTCGTTGCCCCGGACGACGGCCGCCGCGACTCCGACCGGGCCGTTGCCCAGCTCGTCGAGCTGGACCCCGTAGCGCTCGTGGGCGTGGGCCAGGCGCTTGTTCGCGGCCGCGATCGCCTTCGCCAGGCAGACGCGGATCCCGGCCGACTCGTCGTAGTAGTACTGCTCGCGGATCGCCTGGCCGACGAGGCGGGTGGCGTCGCGAACCCGCGGCCCGGAGGCACGGCAGGTGATCAGCAGGTAGAGGCTTCCCTTGGAGCGCGCGACGGCGCCGACGGCGGGCTCGACGACGACGACCGCGTCGGGCGAGTCGGGGAGTCGCTCCGGCTCGGGCACGACCCCGACCCGGACCTGGAGCCGGGCGGCCATCAGCCCGCCCCCGGTCCCGGCCGGCCGGGCCGCCAGCCCGGAGAGGGGGGCCGGACGGCGACCCGAAGCTCGCTCGCCGGACCCCCGCCGGGAGCGCTGCGGAAGGCGGCGAGCAGTTCGTTCGTGCGAAGCCGGAGCTCCTGGGCCACGATCGGGTGGTCGGCCTCGACCGTGATCGCGCGGCCGTCGAAGCGGACGAGGCGGCATCCTCCGGCCGCGGCCGGGAGCAGCTCGCCCACGATCGCCTGCCAGGTCGCCGTGGCCCGGGCCAGGCGGAGCTCGTCGGCCAGGCCGAGCCGCCGGGCGGCCTCGGGGATCAGGTCGCCGATCCGCTCCATCGGCGAGCGGCGGCCCCTCATCCGGCGTCTCCGGTCAGGCCGGCGGCGAGGCGCGGGCCGACCAGGTGGGCCCCCTCGTCCCCGGCGCCCGCAGCCGGCCCTGGGCTCACCTGCCAGGCGGTCGCGTGGTGGAGCAGCTCCGGGTCGAGGTCGTCGAGCGCGGTCGTGGTCACGAACGCCTGGGGCAGCGAGGAGATCCGGCGCACGAGGTGCGAGCGCCGGTCCGGGTCGAGCTCGCTGAAGACGTCGTCGAGCAGAAGCAGGGGCGGGCGGCCGTCGAGCGCCGCCAGGAGGTCGAGCTCGGCGAGCTTCAGGGCGAGGATCGCGGTCCGCTGCTGGCCGCGCGAGGCAAAGCCGGCCAGGTCGCGCCCGCCCATCTCGAAGACGATGTCGTCGCGGTGCGGTCCGACGAGTGTCGCCCCGTTCCAGATCTCCTTGTCGGCGGTCTCGGCCAGCCTGCGCTCGAGGGCGTCGCGGGCCGACTCGCCCGCCTGGGCGGCGGCGTTCGTCTCGTACCGCAGACCGAGCCGACCGGTGCGCGCCTCGTCCGGGGCGATCTCGGCGTGGGCTCGCGCCAGCGGCTCGGCAAGCGCCGCCAGGAGTCGCCCCCGCTCGGTGACGATCGCGGCGCCGGCATCGAGGAAGGCGCGGTCCCAGAAGCGGAGCTCGGCCCGGCCGGCCTGCTCCTCGCGGATCGCGCGCAGGAGGCTGTTCCGCTGCTGGAGCGTCCGGCCATAGGCCGCAAGCTCATGGAGATAGGCTGGGCTGCGCTGGCCCGCGAGCTGGTCGAACTCGGCCCGCCGCAGCCCGGGCGGGCCGGCGATCAGGAGCATCTCTTCGGGGGCGAAGAGGACGGTGCGCAGGAGCCCGGCCAGCCCGGCCGCCCGACGGGGCAGCCCGTTCACCCGGATCCGCTTGCGCTGGCCGCCGCCCCCCTCGCGCAGGAGCGCGACCTCGATCGTCGTCAGCGGCCCGTCCGCCGGACCGACCGAGCCCTCGACCCGCCCCAGCGGCGCGCCCCAGCGGATCAGCTCGGCGTCGCTCGTGGTCCGGTGGGAGTGACCCCAGGCGAGGAGCACGATCGCCTCGAGCAGGCTCGTCTTGCCCGCCGCGTTCGGCCCCCAGACGAGCTGCGGGCCGGGGCCGAAGTCCGCCTCGAGGGAGGCGTAGCCCCGCAGGTCCCGGACACTGAGTGAGTGGAGCAGGGGTCGCCCGGGCCGCGCCCGGCCTCCTATGACGTCGTCCGGACGGGCATCACGACGTGGACGTACCGGTCGTCGCCCACGGGCCGAAAGACGCCGGGGGAGAGCGGGCCGTTCAGCTCGATCGCGAACTGCTCGGCGGCCACGTTCTGGAGGACGTCCGTCAGGTAGCGGGCGTTGAACGCGATCGTCGTCCCGTCGCCCTCGACCTGTGCCTCGACCTGGCCCTCATTGTCCCCGACCTCGGCGTTGGCGCTGACCACGACGCCGGGTTCGCCCTCGACCCCGACCTGGAGCTTGACGATGTTCGCCGACTCGCTGGCGATCAGGGCGGCCAGGCGGACCGCCTTGAGCAGCTCCTCGCGCTCGACGATCGCGCGGGTCGTATGCCCGGCCGGGATCACCTGCTGGTAGTTCGGAAACTGGCCGTCGATGAGCCGGCTGACGAGGTCGACCCCGTCGAGATGGAAGAGGACCTGGTTGCGTGCCGGCGAGAGGACGATCTCGACCGGGTCGTCGGTGTCCGAAAGGACCCGGGCCAGCTCGTTGAGCGAGCGGGCAGGGATGACCAGGCTCGTCTCCTCGACCGGATCGAGGACCTCGACCGTCCGGACCGCGATCCGGTAGTTGTCCGCCGCGGCGAGGGTCAGCCGGTCGCCCTCGAACCGGGCCAGGACCCCGGTCAGGATCGGGCGCGCCTCGTCGCTGGCGGCGGCGAAGGTCGTCTGGGCAAGCGCCTCGCGGAGTGTTCGCTGGGCGATCCGGGTCGTCGGTCGCTCGCCGGCGACCGGGATCGCCGGAAACTCGTCGGCATCGATCCCCTTGACGTGGGTCTCGAACCGCCCGCACCGGATGTGGAGCGTATTGCCGGCCTGGAGCTCGAGGTCGACCCGCTCGCTCGAGGGCAGGGAGTTGACCAGGTCGGTCAGGAGCTTGGCCGGGACGGTCGTCGCGCCGTCCTCCTCGATCTTGCCCGGGACCCAGTAGGTGATCCCGATCTCGAGGTTCGTTGCCGTCAGCTTCAGGCCGGCGTCCTCCGTCCTGAGCAGGACGTTGGCCAGGACCGGCAGCGTGCTCCGGGTGGACACGGCCCGGCTCACGACCTGGAGTCCGCGGGCGAGGTTCTCCTGCATGACCGAGAGTTTCACGTCAGGGATCTCTCCAAAGCTGCGGCGGATCAACGACGTCCGGCTGACAGGGCGACCGGCCGGAGGCAGGGGCGATGACCGGGTGACCCTGGGTGGATTGTCTACCTATCTTCTCACCACGTCATCACCGTCATCATGGTGTGGACGTGGTGGACGGGCCCGCGTGGGCGAGCAGAGCGCCCCGGTGGACGACGACGCCCTGCCGGTGGACGACCAGCGAGGCGCCGGGGACGAGCGCCGGGACGGGCGGTGGAGAAGGCGATTCCCGTCCCGTGGCGCCGCCGGAGAACGGCGCCGCCATCCACAGTCAGGCACACACTTGTCGGCAGTCCGACCCACCCACGACCCCGGACTGTCCACAGGCAGCCGCGGTTGTCCACCGAATCGGGCCGGTTATCCACAGAATCCGATCCTCGGGCCCGGGCGCCGCCCGGCCTGGCGCTGAACCGGCCGGGCCTGTCAGTCGGCGTAGATCAGCTCGCGGACGGCGGCGATCTCGCGCCGCAGCTCGTCGTTGGCGGCCGACTCGCGGGTGATCTTGTCGCAGGCGTGGAGCACGGTCGAGTGGTCCCGCCCGCCGAGCTCGGCGCCGATCCGAAGCAGGGAGACGTCGGTCTCCTCGCGCATCAGGAACATCGCGATCTGGCGCGGGACGACGATCGCCCGGTCCCGCTTCTGGCCCTTGAGCGCCTCGATCTGGACGCCGTAGTAGTCAGCCACCGCCTTCGTGATCCGCTCGGGGGTCACCTGGCGCTTCTTCGGGTTGTAGAGCACGTTCGAGAGGACCGCCTGGGCGAGCTCGATGCTGATCGGCATCGCGCCCATGCTGGCGTAGGCCACGATCCGGTTCAGGGCCCCCTCGAGCTCGCGGATGTTGCTCACGACCTTGCGGGCGATGAACTCGATCACGTCGGAGCCGATCGGGACGCCGCCCTCCTCGGCCTTCGCCCGCAGGATCGCGATCCGCGTCTCGAGGTCGGGGGCGGTCAGGTCCGCGATCAGGCCCCACTCGAACCGGCTGCGCAGGCGCTCTTCGAGGGTCAGGATCGCCTTCGGCGGGCGGTCCGACGAGAGGACGATCTGCTTGCCGTCCTCGTGGATCGCGTTGAACGTGTGGAAGAACTCCTCCTGGGTCCGCTCCTTGTCGGCGATGAACTGGATGTCGTCGATCAGGAGGAGGTCGATCCGGCGGTAGCGGGCCCGGAACTCGTCGATCTTGCCCTGCTGGATGCTGGTGATGAACTCGTTCGTGAACTTCTCGCTCGTGGCGTACACGACCCGCTTGCGCGGGAACTTCGCGATCACCTGGTTGCCGATCGCGTGCATCAGGTGCGTCTTGCCCAGGCCCACCCCGCCGTACAGGAAGAGCGGGTTGTAGGCGTGCCCCGGGCGCTCGGCGACCGACAGGCTGGCGGCATGGGCCAGGCGGTTGGCGGAGCCGACGATGAAGTTGGCGAACGTGTAGCGCGGGTTGAGGTTCGTCGCCCCGCCCTCGCCGCCGACCCGGGTCGGCTCGACCCGGACCTGGGGTCCGGGCCTGGCCGGGGCGCCGGGTCCACCCGGGGCCGCCGAGCCGTTGCCCGGCGCGGTCCCGCCGTCGGCCTCGCCGGGGCCGGGAGCTCCGGTGCCGGTGGTCGCGACGACGAACTCGACCTGGACGCTGTAGCCCACGATCCGGGCCAGGGTCTGGGAGATCAGCGAGCGATAGCGGGTCTCGAGCCAGTCCTTGGCGAAGCCGTTCGGGACCGAGATCCGGAACCGGTTGTCCTCGACGTCGACCAGGCCGGTATCGCGCAGCCAGGTCTCGAAGTTGGCCGGGGAGAGGGACACCTGGAGTTCGCCGAGAGCGGCGCGCCACACCTGCTTCGCGTCCATCGATCGACGTGATCCTGCGTAACTGGCTGGATGATTGACGAAGTCCGGCGGTCGTGATCCGCCGATCGAGCAAGCCGGGTCGCGAAGGCCACGGGACGCCGGAGACGAGTCGTCGAGCGACCTCCCTGCCTGCCCCCGGGGTCTTTCGGGGGCTGCCCGCGAGCGTCCCGGCGTCGGGGGCTCGGGAAGGATAGCACCGCCGAAAGGCACCCGGCAAGGCGATTCTCGGATACCCCCCGGGGGTATCGGAAGGCCCGGCCCGTCCGCTCCGGTCGCCGCCCGACGGGGCGCCCCGCCAGCTCGGCCGGGCTCGCGGCGGAACAGACCTCGCGAACGAGGACGGGCGTTTGACACCCCCTCGGGACGATCCATATAATCCCCCGGACGAGACGCGCCAGGCGCTCATGGGGCGCACGGCGCGTTTGCGTGCCTCAAGGGGTCCCAACAGGCAGTCCCCGAGGCCGGATGGAGAGGATCGCGCGCAACCCCGATGAAGCAGACCTACCAGCCCAAGAAGCGGCATCGCGCCAAGGAGCACGGCTTCCGCGCCCGGATGAAGACGACCGGGGGCCGCCGCGTTCTCGCCGCCCGACGGGCTCGCGGGCGAGCGAAGCTGACGGCCTGACCCGCGAGCGCGGCCAGAACCCGCCGCGCCTCGTGATGCTTTCCCGTCCTCGGGATTTCGCGACCCTGCAGAGCGCCGGGACGATCCGGTCCCACCCGCTCCTCCAGGCCCGCTTCGTGCGGACCGACCTCGAGACGACCCGGTTCGGGTTGTCGACCGGGCGCAAGCTCGGCGGGGCCGTGGTCCGGAACCGGGTCCGCCGCAGGCTCCGCGAGGCGCTCAGGGTGATGGCGCCCTCGTTCCAGCCCGGCTGGGACGTCCTCATCATCGCCCGGCCGGGGCTCGTCGAGGCCGACCACGACGCACTGGTCGGGGCGCTGCGCCGGGTCCTCCGCCGGGGCGGGGTGCTCGGCGGGGACGAGACGGATTCGAGGGCGACATGAAGGCGATCGGGATACGGTTCGGAGTCCTGGCCATCCGGCTGTACCGGATCCTCTTCGCCTGGCTCCCCGCCAGCTGCCGGTACGAACCGACCTGCTCGCGCTACACGGAGCAGGCGATCGAACGCTACGGCCTGCTGCGGGGCAGCTGGATGGGCGCCCGCCGGATCGCCCGCTGTCATCCCGGCTACCCCGGTGGCTACGACCCGGTCCCATAGCGAGGACGAGCGCAACGTGAAGCTGCCCAGACCTGATCGCGCCTGGCTCGGCCCGATCCTCCTGCTCGCCGTCGTCGCGCTCGCGGTCGCCGCCTGCGCCCCGGTCGCGGCCCCCGGTTCGAGCGCCGTCCCGACCGTGACGCCCGGCCCGACGCCGCTCGTGCCGGCCTCGCCCGGAGCCGACCCGGTCAGCCTCCTGGCCTGGCTGTTCACCCCGGTCTTCCAGGTCCTGTTCATCCTGCTCGCGGTTCTCAACAAGCTGACCGGGAACATCGCGATCGCGATCGTCCTGATGACCCTCGTGATCCGGGCGTTGCTCATCCCGCTCTTCCGGACCCAGACCGTGTCGCAGCGCCGGATGCAGCTCGTTCAGCCCGAGCTGAAGGAGATCCAGCGCCGCTACAAGGGCGACCGGGCGAAGATCAGCGAGGCCCAGATGGCCCTCTACAAGGAGCGCGGGATCAACCCCGCCGCTGGCTGCCTGCCCCTCGTCCTCCAGATGGTCCTCCTGATCCCGATGTACTCGGTGATCCGGGACGGGCTGACGAACTACGACCCGAGCGCGATGGTCACCGTCCTCGGCCAGCGCCTGCCGATCCTCGACTGCGCAAACGTGGTGAACGGCGTCGTCGACAAGTCCCTGCCGTGCATCAACCCGATCGCGTTCGGGGTGAACTGGGGCCAGCCCGAGATCCTGTTCCCGCTGCCGGTGATCGGCGGGCTGAGCCTGATCGCGGTCATCTCCTCGCTCCTCCAGGTGATCCAGAGCCGGATGGTGATGCCGCCGGCCAGCCAGGGCCAGGCCCAGGACCAGAGCGCCGCCGTGCAGCGCCAGACGATGCTCCTCTTCCCCCTGATCACGATCTTCTACGGCGCCTTCCTGCCGGCCGGGCTGTTCCTGTACTGGATCGTGACCACGATCTTCTCGATCGTCCAGCAGTACCTGATCGTGGGCTGGGGCTCGCTCTTCCCGCTCTTCGGCTGGATGCCCCGCTTCGCCGTCGGCCACACCCCCCGCTTCCCGGTCGCGGTGCCGGCCCCGGATGCCACCGGCCGTCCGTCGGGCGCGACCACCCACCCCACCACATCCATTGAGCGCGCCGCTTCGGCGGCCGCGACCGTCCGGTCCCGGGATCGGGGCCGCCAGGGTCGACGAGGGAGACGACGCTGACATGAGTGCGTATCGCGAGTTCACCGGCAAGACGGTCGAGGAGGCGCTTCGCCAGGCGCGCGAGGAGTTCGGCGTCGGCCTCGACGGCCTCGATTTCGAGATCCTCACCCCCGGCAGCCGCGGCGTCCTGGGGATGGGCGCCGAGCCCGCCCGGATCCTCGCCGCGCCGCGCTCGGCGCTCGGTGGGGCCGCCCCGAAGCGCGAAGCTGCCGCGGCCACGCCGTTGCCCCCGAGCGCGCCGCGCGAGTTCCCCGGGGAGGGCCGACCTCCCCGGCGCGAGGAAGCCGGCCGCGGCTTCCGGCGCGAGGGCGGTGAGCGTCCGCCCCGGCGCGAAGAGCGCGAGCCGACCGCCCGACGTGAAGAGCGCCCGCCCCGGCGCGAAGAGCGCGAGCCGGCCGCCCGACGCGAAGAGCATCCGACAGCCGCGCGCCCGCCCCGCCCCGCCCCGGTCGCCCCGGCCGGCGAGGAGCGAGCCGCCGCCCCGGCCCGCGAGGAGCGTCGACCGCGGCGCGAGGAACGCCCGGCCGCCCCGCGCCGCGAGGCCCGGCCGCCTCGCCCGGGCCAGGCCGACCTGACCCCGAGCGAGCAGGCCGAAGTGGCCGCTGCGCGCGGCTCCCTGAGCGCCGAGCGGGCGGAGCTCGAGGCCGCCGAGGCCTCCCCCGAGGCGCTTGCGGCGGGCAAGGAGATCCTCGAGCAGCTGATGGCCCACCTGGGCTTCGACGTCCGGGTCGAGATCGAGACGGGCGACACGAGCCGCCTGAACGTCGTCGGCGAGGGCGACGAGAAGGAGGCGCTCGGGGCGCTCATCGGCCGCAAGGGCGAGCGCCTCTCGGCCCTCCAGCACCTCGTCAACCTGATGCTGTCGCGCCGGATGGGGGGCTGGACCCGGGTGCTCGTCGACGTCGAGGACTACCGCGGCCGCCGCGAGCGCCAGCTGCGCGAGATCGCGATGCGCGCCGCCGCGCGCGTCGTCGAGACCGGCAAGATGCTCCAGCTCGAGCCGATGCCGGCCCTCGAGCGACGCTGGGTCCACATCGCCCTGCGCGACGACCCGAACGTGATCACCCAGTCGATCGGGGAGGAGCCGAACCGGCGCGTCGTCGTCCTGCCGCGACCCGTCTGAGCGCGACTCCGGGGGCCGGGCGGCCGGGCCTGGGCGGCGGGCCGGGGCGGCGGGCCTGCTACGATGACCCGCAGCCCATGGCCACGACCGCTACCGACCAGTTCCCGGCAACCCCGGGCGAGGGGCGCCGCATCTCCGCGCTGCGGACGGGGCTGCAGTTCGCGCTCGCCTTCTCGGCCGGGCTCGCCCTGGCCGGGGCGCTCGCCCTCGGCGCGACCTGGGCCTTCGAGCGCCAGTATGAAGGCCGGATCCTGCCCGGCGTCCGGGTCGGCACGACCGACCTCTCCGGCCTGACCTTCGAGCAGGCCCGGGCGAGCCTGGCAGCGGCCTACGCTTCGCTCGGCGTCGGGCGGATCGTTCTCCATGGGCCCGACGGAGACGCCTCGATCGCCTACCAGGAGATCGGGCGCGCGCTCGATGCGGAGACCCTCGCCGGGGCCGCGATGACCGTCGGCCGGGTGGGCAGCTCGCCGCTCGAGCGGGTCCTCGGCCAGGCCCGGATGCTCCTCCACGGCGTGACCCTCGAGCCGCGGGTCGTGGTCGATCCGGCGCGCCTTGACGAGCGCCTCGCTGCGATCGCCCGCCCCCTCGAGCGCCTGCCGACCGAGGCACGGGTCGTGTCGAGCCCTGCCGGCTTCGCCGTGGTCGGGGCGCGCGACGGGCGACAGCTCGACGTCTCGGCCGCGCGCCAGGCGATCCTGGCCGGCCTCGGCCGGCCCGATGCCCCGGCCGAGCTCTCCTTCGAGCTCACCTCGAGGCCGGTCCGGCCGGCGGTCGACGACGCGGCGGCCGCCCTGGCCCGGGTCCGCGCCGAGCGGATCGCCCAGGACCTCGTCCTGGCCCTCGGTGAGGAGCGCTGGACGATCCCGGCCGCGACTGTCCGCGGCTGGATCGGCTTCGCGGTCACCCCCGGCGGCTGGTACGACCCGGTGATCGACCGGGCCGCCGTTCTCGCCGCCCTGGAGCCCCTGGCGCCGGAGATCGATCGAGCGCCGAAGGACGCCACCTTCCTGATCGGCAAGGAGGACCAGGTCGTGGGTGTCAGGCCCGGCGTCGACGGCCGGGCGCTCGACCCCGCCGCCAGCGCGGACCGGGTCGTGGCCGCCCTCCTCGCCCGGGCGGTTCCGGACTCCGGCCTGCCCGTCGTCGAGCCCGCGGTCACGATCACCCGGCCCGCCCTGACGACCGAGCAGGCGTCGGCCGTCGCCCCGACGATGAGCAAGGTCTCGTCGTGGACGACCTGGTACTCGATCAGCGAGCGGAACGGGTTCGGGGCGAACATCGAAGTCCCGGCCAGGCTGATCGACGGCACGGTGATCGCCCCGGGCGGCGTCTTCGACTTCTGGGACGTGGTCGGCGAGGTGACCGTCGACAAGGGCTACCGCCAGGGCGGCGCGATCATCAACGGCCGGACGGAGCCGCAGGGCGCTCTCGCCGGCGGGATCTGCTCGACCTCGACGACGATCTTCAACGCCGCCCTGCGGGCCGGTCTCGAGATCGGCGCCCGGCGCAACCACTACTACTACATCGACCGCTATCCGCTCGGCCTGGATGCGACGGTGTTCATCAGCGCCTCCGGTTCGAAGCAGACCGTCTCGTTCACGAACGACACGCCCTGGCCGCTCCTAGTCCGGGGGTTCGCCGGGCACAAGGGCGTCCGCGGCTGGGTGACGTTCGAGATCTGGAGCGTGCCGACCGGCCGGACCGTCTCGCTCAGCACGCCGATCGTGAAGAACCGTCGGCCGGCCACGACGATCACCCAGGAGACGGAGACGCTGCCGGCAGGCGAGCGCAAGCAGGTCGAATACCCGGTCGAGGGCAAGGACGTGTGGGTGACGCGAACGGTTCGCGACGCGGACGGGAACGTCGTCCACGAGGAGACGTACTACTCGCACTACGCCCGGATCGACGGGCTGATCCTCGTCGGTACGGGCGGGAAGAGCCCGACGCCGACGCCGACGCCCACGCCGACGCCCACCGCGCCCCCGGCCCCATGACCGCGGCCGGTCGCCAGGTGCGGACCGGTCGCCAGGTTCGGGCCACTCGGCCCTCGCCCACGACGGGCGCGGCCGGCGATCCTTGGCCCTGGCCCGGCGGCGCGACCGGCAGGCCGGGCAGGCGGGTCGGGACGGGCCGACCACGACAGGCAGGCAGATGGGCAACGCGATCGAGCTCGACCGGCTGACGAGGTCCTACGGCCATCGGCGCGGCGTCGTCGACCTCGAGGTCGAGGTACGCGAGGGCGAGGTCTTCGGCTTCCTCGGCCCGAACGGCGCAGGCAAGACGACGACGATCCGGGTCCTGATGGGCTTCATCCGCCCGACCTCGGGTCGGGCGACGATCTTCGGCCTCGACGCCTGGTCGGACGCCCCGCGTCTCCACCGCCAGGTGGCCTGGCTGGGGAGCGATCCGGGCTACCTCGGCGAGCTGACCGCGGCCGAGCTGCTTCGCCACCTGGCCCGGCTCCGCGGGCTCGCGCCGAGCGCCTGGCGAGCGCTCGCCGAGCGCGTCGACCTGGACCCGGGGATCCCGATCCGCAAGCTGTCGCGGGGCAACCGGAACAAGGTCGGCCTGGTCGCGGTGTTCATGGGCCACGAGCCCCTCCTCGTCCTCGACGAGCCGACGAGCGCGCTCGACCCGCTGATGCAGCGCGAGTTCCTTCGTCTCGTGGCCGAGGCCCGGGCCGAGGGGCGGACCGTCTTCCTTTCCTCCCACAACCTGCCCGAGGTCGAGCGCAGCTGCGACCGGATCGGGATCATCCGCGACGGCCGGCTGGTCGAGATCACGACCGTCGGGGCCCTGCTCTCCGGGCACTGGCGCTCGGTCAACCTCGTCCTGGGTACCCCACCCGCCCCCGGCTACTTCGACCTGCCGAACGTCCGGGTCGTCGCCTCGAGCGGCCAGGACGTTCACCTCATGGTTCGCGGCGACGTGAACGAGCTCCTGGCGCGGATCGCCCGGCTCGACGTCCGGGACATCACGATCACGACCCCCGACGTCGAGGATCTGTTCCTGCGCTACTACGACGCCCGGCCGGGTGTTCCCTCGACGACGGCGGACGAGGGCGCCGCCGCGAGGGCGGCCCGATGACCGCCGCGACCTTCCTGCTCGAGCTCCGCCGCAGCCGGTCGCTGACCGCCTGGCTCGTCATCGTCGGGCTGGCCTATGGCGGCCTGATCGCCGTCTTCTACCCGACGATCAGCTCGAACAGCGCCGTCGTCGACCAGTACCTGGCCCTCTTCCCCAGGGAGATGATCGCCGCCTTCGGCCTCGAGGGCAGCCTGGCCGACCCGGGGATCTTCTTCAACACGTACATCGGCAGCCTGCTCTGGCCGATCCTGGCCACGATCGGGGCGGTCCTGATCGCCACCCGCTCTGCCGCCGACCTCGACCGCGGCTGGATCGAGCTGCCGCTCTCGACCCCGATCCCGCGAACGCGCTACCTCGGGGCGTTGATCGCCGCCCAGCTCGTCGCGCTCGCGATCCTGGCCGCGGCCACGACCGGCGGCGTCCTCGTCCTCGGCCTCCTGGTCGGGGCCCCGTTCGAGGCCGGGCACTTCGCCCTGGCCACCCTCCTCGCCTTTGCCTTCGGGTGCGCGGTCGCCTCGGTGGCGACGCTCCTGGCCGTGGTCACCCTCAGCCGCGGCACGGCCGGCGGGATCGCCGCCGGGATCGTGATCGCGATGTACCTGTTCGAAGTCGTGGCCCGGATCGAGCCCGACCTGGCCGGGCTCGGCTCGCTCAGCGCCTTCCACTACCTCGAGTTCGTCCCGGTCATCGACAGCGGCGCGCTCCCGTCGACCGACCTCGCCGTCTTCGGCGCGGTCTCGCTCGTCTCCTGGCTGCTCGCCGTGCTCGTCTTCCGGGGGCGCGACCTCGTCGCCTGAGGGGTCGATTCGGGACGGGCGGCCCTTGGCAGCCTCGCCGGAAGAGGCGATAGTAACGGTTCGCGACGGCTCTTCACGATCCACGAACCGCAGCGGTGACCCGATGGCCAGCGTCGGCCTGATCGCCAACCCGGGAGCGTCGCACGACCTGCGGCGGCTCACCTCGCTCGCCCGGACGATCGGCGTGCACGAGCGGGCGAATGCCGTGGCTCGCCTCCTGGGCGGCCTGGTGGCGAGCGGGATCGACACCGTCTGGTACATGCCCGAGCCGGCCGGTGTCGTCGAGCAGGCGGTCGAGTTCCTGGCCGCGGCCGACGGGCTGGCCGCTCACTCGCGCCTGCCGGTCCTGCGGCCGGTCCTCGACCAGCCCGCGCTCGACGCCGCCGGGACCGCCCGGGCCGCGGCGGCGATGGCCCGGGCGGGGGTTGCCTGCCTGGTCACGCACGGCGGCGACGGGACGCACCGGGCGGCCGTCAGCGGCTGGCCGGAGGCGGTCATCGTGCCCCTCGCCGGCGGCACAAACAACGCCTTGGCCCTCCTGATCGAGCCGACGGCGGCCGGCCTGGCGGCCGGGCTGTTCGCCGCCCACCCGGCGCGTCACGGCGAACACGTCCGGCGCGTCCCGCGGCTCGAGGTCCGGGCCGGCGCTCCGGACCGGGCGGACCAGGTCGCACTCGTCGATGTCGCTCTGCTCGCCGGGGCGTCCGTCGGGGCGCGGGCGATCTGGGACGCCGGGCTGCTCCTGGAGGCGGTCGTCGCCCGCAGCGACCCGACCCTGACCGGCCTGGCCGGGGCGGCCGGCATGGTTAGCCCCCTGCCTGCCGGATGCGGCCCGGCCTCGGCCCCCGGTCCGCCACTGGCGGTTCACCTCCGGTTCGGCAGCAGCGGCCGGACGGTCCGGGTCCCGCTCGGCCCGGGGCAGTTCGTGCCGATCGGGGTCGAGTCGGCCCGCCGGGCCGGGGCGGGCGAGACGATCGAGCTCGGCGACCGCGACCGGCTCGGGGCGGACGGCTGGCGCACGGTCGCCTTCGACGGCGAGCGCGAGCTCGTCCTGGCCCCCGGCGAGCGGGCCGAGGTGCGCCTCGTCGCCGACGGGCCGTTCGTCCTCGACGCGGCCGGTCTCCTCCGGGCCGCGGCCGACGCGGGCGACCTGGGGCGCCTGGGCGGGACGGAGGAGCGACGATGACCTCGCGACCGCCCGCCCCGCTGACCTGGCGCGTGCTGGCCGACTCGGGCGAGCGGGACGTCGCCCGCAACCTCGCCCTGGACGAGGCCCTGGCCCGGGCCGGCGATCCGCGGCCGACCGTCCGGCTGTGGCGCAACGGGCAGTCGGTGATCGTCGGTCGCTTCCAGGTCGTCGCGGCCGAGGTCGACGCGGCCGCCTGCGCGGCCCTCCGGGTCCCCGTCTACCGCCGCTTCACCGGCGGCGGTGCGGTCTACCACGATCCGGGCACGCTCTGCCTGAGCCTCGTCGTGCCACGCTCGGATCCGGTCGCCGGCGGGGACGGCGCCGCCCGGCCGCCCGTCTCCCTGCCGGCGCTCTATCGGCGTGCGCTCGAGCCGCTGGCCGAGGCATGCCGACGCCTCGGTGTCGCGGCCGAGGCGACCGAGCGCGAGGTCCTTGTCGACGGCCGGAAGGTCGCCGGGGTCGCGGCCTGGATCGGAGGCTCGGCCGTCCTCGTCCACGCCACGCTCCTCGTCGAGGCCGATCTCGAGGCGCTCGAGCGCGTCCTCGCCGGTCCGGGTGCGCCCGGCGACCCGCGCTGGGAGCGGACGAAGAGCCGGCGCGTCCCGGTCACCTCCCTCGAGCGCGCCATCGGGCACCGGGCGGCCAGCTTGCCCGGCCCGACGGAGATCGAGGCCGCCGTCCTCGGGGCGCTCACGACCGCGACGGCGACGGCGACCGCGACGGCGACCACGACCGCGTCCGTGGCCACGATCACGACCGGCCGGCTCGAGCCGGGCCGGGTCACCGATGCCGAAGTCGCACTTGCCGAGCGCCTGCTTGCCGAGCGTTACGCCCGGCCGGCCTGGCACGCGGCGGGGACGAGCTGAAGGGAGGCGATGCCTGGCATTCCTGATCACCCCGGTTCATCGCGCATCCACGTTCACGGAGGACGAGTGATGCCCAGCAACGAGACGTTGCGCCAGATGCACTACCAGATGGTGCGCATCCGGCTGTTCGAGGAAACGATCCAGCAGGCCTACTTCGAGGGCAAGACGCCCGCCTTCGACATCGCCGCCGGCCCGGTGCCCGGCGAGATGCACCTGGCGGCCGGCCAGGAGCCGGTCGCGGCCGGCGTCTGTGCCCACCTCCGGCCGACGGACGCCGTGACCGCGACCCATCGGCCGCACCATGTCGCCCTCGCCCACGGCATGGACATGAAGAAGCTCGCCGCCGAGATCTTCGGCAAGGAGACCGGCCTGTGCCATGGCAAGGGCGGCCACATGCACCTGTTCGATCCGGAGACGAACTTCGGCTGCAGCGGGATCATCGCCGAGGGGATGCCGACCGCGGTCGGGCACGCCCTCGCCTACCGCAAGCTCGGTCGCGACGACATCGCGGTCTCCTTCTTCGGCGAAGGTGCCGCGAACCAGGGCGCGTTCCACGAGTCGCTCAACCTGGCCGCGATCTGGAAGCTCGGCGTCGTCTTCGTGTGCGAGGACAACGCCTGGGCGATCAGCGTGCCCAAGGAGAAGGCGACCGCGGTGCCGAGCAACGCCGACCGCGCGGCGGCCTACGGGATCCCGGGTGTGCGCGTCGCCGACAACGACCCGGTTGCGATCTACGAGGCAGCCGGCGAGGCGGTGGAGCGTGCCCGGCGGGGCGGCGGCCCCTCGCTCCTCGAGGTCAGGACCGACCGCTTGCTCGGTCACTTCGAGGGCGACCCGCAGGTCTACCGCTCGAAGGAGGAGCTCGCCCTGCTCAAGGAGCGTGACGCGCTCCGGGCCTTCGAGCGCCGGCTGATCGACACCGGCGTGTTCACCTCGGCCGAGGCCGAGGACGCCTGGAAGCGCGCCCGGGCCGAGGTCGACGAGGCGATCGAGTTTGCCCGCTCGAGCCCCTATCCGGAGCCGGCGTCGGCTCTTCAGCACGTCTTCGCGTAGCGGGAGGAGCTCACGATGGCAGTCGAAACGAAGCGCCTGTTGACGACGTCGAAGGCGATCTCGGAGGCGATCGCCCAGGAGATGGAGCGCGACCCGCGCGTCTTCGTCATGGGCGAGGACGTCGGTGTCTACGGGGGGATCTTCGGGGCGACCGAGGGGCTGCTCGCGAAGTTCGGGCCCGAGCGGGTGATGGACACCCCGATCTCCGAGACCGGGTTCATCGGCGCCGCGGTCGGGGCCGCGATCTCGGGGATGCGGCCGATCGCGGAGCTGATGTTCGTCGACTTCTTCGGCGTGTGCATGGACCAGATCTACAACCACATGGCGAAGATCCACTACGAGTCCGGCGGGCACGTGAAGGTGCCGGTCGTCGTGACCACCGCGATCGGCGGCGGCTACAGCGACGGCGCCCAGCACTCGCAGACGCTGTACGGGATGTTCGCCCACCTGCCGGGGATGAAGATCGTCGTCCCGTCCTCGCCCTACGACGCGAAGGGCCTGATGATCTCGGCGATCCGCGACGACAACCCGGTCCTGTACATGTTCCACAAGGGGATCATGGGCCTGGGCTGGATGACCCCGAACCCGCGGGCGACGGCCCCGGTCCCCGAGGAGCCGTACACCGTTCCGATCGGCAAGGCCGACGTGAAGCGCGAGGGACGCGACCTCACGATCGTGACCGTCTCGCTCATGGTTCACCGGGCGCTCGACGCGGCCGATGAGCTGGCCAGGGACGGGATCGAGGCCGAGGTCCTCGACCTGCGCTCGCTCGTTCCGCTCGATCGCGAGGCGATCGTCGAATCGGTCAGGAAGACCCACCGGCTCCTCGTCGTCGACGAGGACTACCACAGCTTCGGGATGAGCGGCGAGGTGATCACCACGGCAATCGAGGGGGCGTTCGACCACCTCGACGCGCCGCCGGTCCGCGTCACCTACCCGGACGTCCCGATCCCCTACAGCCGTCCGCTCGAGCAGTTCTGCCTGCCCAACCGCGACAAGATTGCGGCTGCGGCGAGGCAGCTGATGGGCTAGTCGGCAGGGCACGGCGGGACACGGCGGGGCACCGGCGTGCAGGTGCCCCGCCGCCCACCCGGCCGACCCTCGCCTGAGGCCGGCCGACCCGGGCGCACCGGCCCGGGGCCGACCCTCGCCTGGAGCCGGCCGACCGCCATCTGGAGGCGGCCGACCGCCACCCGGAGCCGCCCGATACCGGCCCGGAGCCGGCCGATACCGGCCCGGAGCCGGCCGGGGGGTCGCCTGCCCGCACACGACCGGGCCTCCGCCCCGGCGTGGCGAGCGGGCGGATCGGACCCAGCGGCGGGCAGGAAGATGGATACGCAACTGTCGCTCGGCGCCGGTTCGCTCCCCGCCGCGCACCGGGCCGCCCGATGAAGGAGAGACGATGCGGCGCGAGATCGTGATGCCGCGTCTGAGCGACGCGGTCGAGGAGGGGGTCGTCGTCACCTGGTTCGTCGAGCCCGGGGCGATCGTCCGGGAGGGCGACCTGGTGGCCGAGATCCAGGTCGAAAAGGCGGCCAGCGAGGTGCGCGCCCCGGCCGCGGGCCGGGTCGAGGCGCTCCTCGTCGAGCCCGGTGGCGTCGTCGCCCAGGGCGCGCCGATCGCCGTCCTGGAAGTGGCCGAAGCGGCGGTGGCCGAAGCGGCCGGGGTGGCCGAAGCGGCCGGGGTGACCGAAGTTGGGGCCGGGGCGGCGGTGGCCGGGGCCGGGGTGGCGGAGGCCGCAGCCGGACCGCGGGCTCCGTCGCAGCCGAGTGTCCCCGCCTCGCCGGCAGCGAGACGTCTCGCCCGGGAGCTCGGCGTTGACCTCTCGTCAGTCGTCGGCTCGGGGCCGCAGGGCCGGATCGTCGAGGCCGATGTCCGGGCCGCCGCCGAGCGCAGGCAGGTCATGGCCGAGCGCAGGGAGGCCGCCGGACCCACGACGGGCGGCGGACCCGTCGGCGCAGTCGCCGCAGCCGCCGGACCCGCGCCCGCAGCCGCCGGACCCGCGCCCGCAGCCGGTCCGCCGGTCGGTCCGCCGGTCGGTCCGCCGGTCCGTCCGCCGGTCGCCGGCCGGAGCGAGCCGCTGACGCCGATGCGTCGCACGATCGCCGACAAGCTACGAGCCGGCCTTGCCGCCACGGCTCAGCTGACGATCACCGCTGAGGCCGACCTGACCGCCCTCGGCGAGGTCCTCGTGGAACTGAGCGAGGCGGCCGGGGCTCGTCTCTCGTACACCGAGGCGATCGTGCGCGGAGCGGCCCTTGCCCTCCGTGAACACCCGCGCCTGACCGCCCGCCTGAGCGGGTCGGAGCTCGTCTACCCGGACCGGATCGACATCGGGGTCGCGGTCGCGCTCGACGACGGGCTGATCGTGCCGGTCGTCCGCGACGTCGACCACAAGGATCTGGCCACGCTTCGGGCGGAGATCGGGGCGCTTGCCGAGCGGGCCCGCACCGGCGCCCTCGCCCCGGCCGAGACCGAGGGCGGCTGCTTCAGCGTGACGAACCTCGGCCGCTACCGGGTCGACGCCTTCACCCCGCTCCTCAACCCGCCCCAGACGGCGATCCTCGGCGTCGGGCGTGCCCGCCCGCGGCCGGCGGTCGTAGACGGGGCGATCGTCGTCCGGACCCTCGTCGTGCTCAGCCTGACGTTCGATCACCAGGTCGTCGACGGCGCCCCTGCGGCGGCCTTCCTCGACACGCTGATCGACCTGCTCGAGCACCCGGAGCGCCTCCTGTCGATCCCCTGAGCGTCGCGCCTCCGTCCCCCGCGCCGCCGGTGGCCGTGACATGGGCCGTGGCCATGGCACCCGGCGCGGGCGAGGCACCCGGCGCGGGCGAGGCACCCCGAGGGGCGCCGTCACCCGGTGGCCAGCGGCCGCGCCCCCGCCCCGCGCTCCAGCGGCCGCGCCCCCGCCCCGCGCTCCAGCGGCCGCGCCCCCGCCCCGCGCTCCAGCGGCCGCGCCCCCGCCCCGCGCTCCAGCGGCCGCGCCCCCGCCCGCCCGCCGCCGTAGTCCGAGAAGGATTACCGGACGGTCCTTCGGTGCGGACCGGGCCGTCGGGGCCGCCCAGCAGCCGTGACCGGGCCGCCCAGCAGCCGTGACCGGGCCGTCTGGGGGTCGAACCCGGCCCGTCCGGCACCTGCAATGCGCGCGCGTAGTCCGGGAAGGCATACCGGAGGCGTCGTCCGCCCCCGGCAACGCCCGGGGCGGAGTCATCGGCGCGGTCCTGCGCTCCGATAATCCTTCTGTGACTACCGGGTCCGCGATTGCGGCTCGTTCACCCGCGCCCGGCCAGATCACCTTCCGCGGCGGAAGGGATGCGAGCCGTGCCGCAGGATGCGATCGGCCCGGTGCGCGGGCGGCGTGCAGCAAGACCCGGGCGAGGCCCAGGCAAGACCTGGGCAAGACCCGGGCAAGCACTGTGACAGCAGCACCGCCAGGGCCGCGGCCGAGGAACACTGTTCCTGCAGGAGCACGGCAGGCAGAACGATGGTGGAGATGGGGGAGAGTCGAACTCCCCGTCCAGAACCCTTCGCCAGGGACCACTACGAGCGTGTCCGATGGTTTGTCGTCGACCGGCCGGGCGCCCATCGGCAGGCTACCGGTCGGTCCAGTCGCGTGTCCCTAGATCGGGCTTGCTCTCCGGCTACGCGACGCTCGCCGGAGCTGCAGCCCCGCTGAATGACGCTTCCACTACCCGCGGGGCTGAGGTAGCTTCCACGCTCACCTTACTGCCTAAGCAGCGAGGGCGAGAGCAGGCTGGCGGTTGCCAGTTACTTCGGTTTGCCGCCTGTTTAGCGAGGCCTGACGGCACCTCGGCTCGCGTTCCCTGACAGCCAGGCCCTGTCGAAACCACGCATCCCCACAGGACCGAACGCCCGTTCGGCGTTCTATTCAATTCTAGCCGAGGGTGGCCGATGCGCCAAGGGGACCCCCGAGGCACCTGTCGAGCGGACGATCGCCGAGGCCGCCCTCGCCCACCGCCCCGCCGACGCTGTTGGCGCCAGCAGCGGCGGCGGGCCGTGCGCAACCGCTAGGATGAGCCCATGCGCCTGACGCCCCTCGAGGAAGAACGGCTCCTCATCTTCAGTGCCGCCGAGCTGGCTCGCCGTCATCGGGCGGCAGGTCTGAAGCTCAACCAGCCCGAGGCGGTCGCGCTCATCTGCGATGCGATGCTCGAGGCAGCCCGGGCCGGAGCAACGTACGAGGAGTGCGTCGCAGCCGGACGCTCGGCGGTCGGGCCGCACGAGGTGATCGAGGGCGTCCGCGAGCTCGTCGCCGAGGTCCGCCTCGAGGTTCTCCTGGGCGACGGCAACCGGCTGATCGTGCTCGTCGATCCGCTCGGCCCGGGGCCCGACCGGGTGACCGGTCGATGAGCCGACGGGACGCCGACGAGCTCCGCCCGGTCGACAGGGCCCGCCCGGGCGACCTCCGGCCCGGCGAGGTCCGGCTGGCCGCCGCCGACCACCCGCTCGGAGCCGACCGCGACCGGATCAGCCTGACCGTGCGGAACACGTCGCGACGGGTCGTCCGCGTCACCTCGCACTACCCGTTCGAGCGCGTCAACCCGAGGCTCCTCTTCGACCGGGCCGCCGCCAGCGGTTTCCGGCTCGACATCCCGGCCGGGGCGAGCGTCCGCTGGGCGCCGGGCGAGGAGCGCGAGGTCGGGCTCGTCCGCTACGGCGGGCGGATCGGGGCCGAGCCGGCGACGCGGGCCAGCATCGCCGCCGCGACCCCCGCCGCCGCGCTCCCCGCCGCCGCGACCCCCGGCCCCACGATCCCCGCCCCCACGACCCCCGGCCCCACGACCCTGCCCCCGGCCCGGCCCGTCCGCCCGCGCCTGTCCGGCGCGGAGTGGCTCGCCCGCTACGGCCCGACGACCGGTGACCGCGTCCGCCTCGCCGACACCGACCTCTGGCTCCGTGTCCAGGAGGACCGCACCGCTCCAGGCGACGAGCCGCTCTGGGGCTACGGCAGGAACCTGCGCTCGCGGATGACCCAGCACGACCAGGCGGCCGGGCCGTCGGAGCTCGACGTCCTCGTCGCCGGCGCACTCGTCGTCGACCCGGCGATCGGCGTGGTGAAGGCGGACATCGGGATCAAGGACGGCCGGATCGTGGGGATCGGGCGGGCAGGCAACCCGGACGTGAGCGACGGGATCGACCTCGTGATCGGCCCCCACACGGAGCCGATCATGGGCTACGGCCTGATCGCGACGCCCGGGGCGGTCGACTCGCACGTTCACCTGATCACCCCCGAGCTCCTCCCCGTCGCCCTGTCGGCCGGGGTGACGACGCTGATCACGGCCGGGTTCGAGGAGCCGCCGTACGTCATGGAGCGGACGCTCCGCGCCTTCGAGGACTGGCCGCTCAACATCGGGCTCCAGGCCGGTGCCCGGGCCGACCCGCCGGGCCGGCTCGAGGAGCTCCTGGCCGCCGGTGCGGTCGGCTTCAAGATCCACGAGGACTACGGTGCCTACCCTGAGCTGATCGACGCCGTCCTCGCCTTCGCCGACACCCACGACTGCTCGGTCAGCCTCCACACCGACGGCCTCCACGAGTCGGCCGAGCTCGAGGACACGGTCGCCGCGATCGCCGGCCGGACCGTCCACGCCTATCACGTCGAGGGAACCGGCGGCGGTCATGTGCCCGACCTGATCGGGCTCGTCCGCGAGCCGTCGATCATCTGCTCGTCGACGACGCCGACCCTGCCCTACGGGGTCGCGGCCCCGATCGAGCACGTCGCGATGACCCTGCTCAACCATGGCGGCAGCTGGGCCGTGCCGGGCGACGTCGAGCTCGTCCGCGAGCGGATTCACCCGGCCACGATGGCCGCCGAGGGCCCGCTCCACGAGCTGGGCGCGATCGGGATCATCAACTCCGACTCGCAGGGGATGGGCCGGATCGGCGAGACGGTCCGGCGGACGATCCAGCTGGCGCACGCGATGAAGCTCTGGCGCCGGAGCGCCGCGGCCGAGGGGATCCCCGGGCTGCCCGCCGAGCCCGACGACCCGCTCGACGACACCGAGCGCGTCCTGCGCTACCTCGCCAAGTGCACCCTCGAGCCGGCGATCACCCACGGAATCGCCGGCCAGGTCGGCTCGCTCGTCCCGGGCCGGCTGGCCGACATCGTCCTCTGGCAGCCGGCCTTCTTCGGCGTGAAGCCGGCGCTCGTGCTCAAGGCCGGCCACACGGCCTGGGGGCCGCTGGGTGAGGGGAACGCCTCGCTCGAGTACTCCGAGCCCACCCGGTACCGCCCGCACTGGGGGGCGATCGGCGCGGCCGCCGCCGCGAACGCGCTCACGTTCGTCTCGCAGGCGGCGCTCGAGGCGGGGCTCGGGACCCGGCTCGGGACCCGCCGCCGGCTCGTGGCGGTCCGGGGTTGCCGCGGGCTGACGCGGGGGTCGCTCGCCCGCAACCGCGCCACGGCGCCGATCGAGGTCGACCCGCTCGACGGCACGGTCACCCTCGGTGGCCGGCGCCTGGCCGTGGATCCGGTGACGGAGGTGCCGCTCAGCCGACGCTACCTGCTCCGGTAGCGGGCGGCGCCGTCCGGCGGACTCCGACGCGGGCCGGCCCCGGCAGGCGCCCGCGCCGCCCGCCTACCAGATGTCGCCGACCGTGAAGCCGTCGGGGAACGGGTCGCTCGGGTCGACGACGATCGTGTTGAAGCCGGTGATCCAGGCCTGGCCGCTGATCTCGGGCACGACCGCCGGGTATGGACCGACGATCGTCTCTCCGACCAGGCGTCCGGTGAAGACCGTGCCCAGGATCCCCTCGTGGCGGAAGTCCTCGTGCAGGCCGAGCCGTCCCCTCGCCCGGAGGGTCGCCATCCGGGCGCTCGTCCCGGTCCCGCACGGCGAACGGTCGATCACCCCGGTCCAGGTCGAGGGTCGGTCCCAGTCGAGCTCGTCGGTCGAGACGGTGACGACGTTGCGCATGTCGGCGTGCGCTCCGGACGGTGGCCCCGAGAGCTGGCCGATCGTGATCCCGGCGAAGCCTGGCTGCTCGGGGTGGACGACCGGCAGCTGCTCGTTGGCGGCCGCCTTCACCAGCTCCGTGATCCGGACGATGTCCCGGCCCTCGTCGGGCGTCAGGCGAAGGCCGAACCGGGCGGCCTCGGCGATGACGTAGAACATCCCGCCGTATGCGACGTCGACGGTCACCGTGCCGAGCGTCGGGACCTCGACCGGCGCGTCGAGATGGGTCGCGAAGGCCGGCACGTTGCGGAACGTGACCGCGGTCACCTTGCCGTCGCGGCAGTCGGCCCGGACCCGGATCAGGCCGGCCGGGGCCTCGAGCGTCAGCTCGGTCACCGGCTCCCGCATCGGGAGCATCCCGGTCTCGAGCAGCACCGTCACGACGCACATCGTGTTCGTGCCCGACATCCCCGGGTACTCGACCTGCTCCATGATCACGTACCCGGCGTCGGCGGCCGGGTCGGTCGGCGGGAGGACGAGGTTGGCACACGTCGCCGGGTAGCCGCGCGGCTCGCGCAGCAGCCGCCGGCGCAGGTCGTCCCCGTTCGCCCGCAGGTGGGCCATCTTGTCGAACATCGTGGCCCCCGGGACGTCGAGGACGCCGCCGACGATCACCCGGCCCGGCTCGCCGCCGGCGTGGGCGTCGACCACCTGGATCAGCCGTGAGAACCGCATCGGGCGCCTCCTTCTGCCGCCGCCGTCCGCCGGCGCGTCCTGCCGGCCCGGCGCGTCCCGCCGTCCGCGGACGCGTCGCCGCCGCCGCCGCCCTACCTCCGGCGGGCCTCGGCCACCTGGCGCTCCATGTCTCGCCGCGCGTCGCGCTCGGCGATGTCGCGCCGCTTGTCGTGAAGCTGCTTGCCCCGGGCCAGCCCGAGCTCGACCTTGGCCACGCCACGCTCGCTGATGTACAGCCGGAGCGGCACGATCGTCAGGCCCTTGGCCTTCGTTCGACCGAGCAGTTCGTCGATCTCGCTCCGGTGGAGGAGGAGCTTGCGCGCCCGCTTCGGCTCGTGGCCGAACCGGCCGGCGGCCTCGAACGGGGCGATGTGGGCGCCGACCAGCCAGGCTTCGCCGCGCTCGATCCGGGCGTACGCGTCGGCCAGGCTGACCTTGCCGGCCCGGACGGACTTGATCTCGGTTCCGGTCAGGACGATCCCGGCCTCGAACGTCTCGCTGATCGAGTACTCGTGGCGGGCTCGTCGGTTGAGGGCGATCGTCTGCTCGCCCATGGCGTGGCTCCTTCGACTTGGCGGGACGGGCGCAGCGGCCGCGCGGCGTTGCCCGGGCAACGGGGCCGGGCTCGCGACCCCGGGCCGGTCGTCTCGGGCGGGGTCGGGGTATCCCAGCCCGGACGCGCGAACGCCGGCCCAGGGGAGGGCCGGCGTTCGACTCGCTTTCCCACCGCGCAGGGTGTCCGAACTAGACGGCCATCTCCTGCGAGGTGGTGCAGCTGGAACGGTCTATCACTGCACATCACCTCCTTTCGTTCCCGCGCACCGTACCTGATGCGCCGGCAATGCGCAACCGGGACGTCTCCGCCGGGGGCGGTTCGGTGTGCGCCCGCGCCGGCGCCCGTGCCCCCGGCCCCTGTTCGCGCCGGCCCCCGCGCCGGCCCCCTGTTCGCCGCCGCCTGTCGGCGCTGGCTACGCGGCCCGGGCAAGCGCGGCCTGGGCGGCCAGGAGCTGGAGCGCCCGGTCGAGGACCGGGTCCTGGTCGGGCGGCGTATCGGCGGGGACGGAGACCGGCACGTCCGGGGTCAGCCCGACGTGGTGGATCCAGCGCTTGTTCGGGGTGAGCCACTTGGCGACGGTCAGGCGGAAGCCACCCATGTCGTTCTCGAGCGGCTGCCACTCCTGGACGGTGCCCTTGCCGAACGAGCGCTCGCCGACGAGCGTCGCGCGCTTCGTGTCCTGGAGCGCGCCGGCCACGATCTCGCTGGCCGAGGCGCTCCCCTGGTCGATCAGGACGACGACGCGGATCGACGGGTCGGTCGCCACCCCGCCCGGCTCGGCCTCGGTCGCAACCTGGTTCCCCTGCGCGTCCTCCTGCCAGTAGATCGGGCCGGAGGCGATGAACTGGCTGGCGATCCGGCGGGCGGCGGTGACGAACCCGCCCGGGTTGCCGCGCAGGTCGAGCACGATCCGGCGCTGGCCGGCCCGAACGTCGGCGGCGAGGACCTTGACGAACTCGGCCGCCGCGTTGTCGCTGAACCCGGTCACCCGGATGTAGCCGACCTGCCCGCCGGCGAGGTCCTTCGCGATCACCTCGCGCTGGATGATCACGTCGCGGGTGATCGACAGCTCGAACGGCGCGTCGCCGCCGCGCACGACGGTCAGGGTGACCGTCGTGCCCTTCGGTCCGCGGATCCGGCGGACCGCCTCGTCGATCGTCAGCCCGCCGACCGACTGGCCGTCGATCCGGTCGATGACGTCGCCCGTGCGCAGCCCCGCCTTCAGGGCCGGCGACCCGTCGAGCGGCGCGACGATGACGAGCAGGCAGTCCGCCCCGAGCCGGGAACAGGCGGCGGTCGTGCCGTCCGGGCGCTTCGTCCCGACCTCGGCTCCGATCCCCTCGAACTGGCCGGAGATCCCCTGGAGTGTCTGGCGATACTCCTCGGGGGTCAGGTAGGAGGAATAGGGATCGCCGAGCGCCTCGACCAGGCCCTTGATCGCGCCTTCGACGAGCGCCTTGGGGTCGACCTCGCCGCCCGCGTAGCGCTCCCGGATCGCGTGATAGGTGTCCCAGAACGGAGCCCACAGTTGCTCTTCGCCGGCCGGCGTGCCGGGCATCGAGGCGGTCCGGGCGCCGAGCGAGAAGCCCGACAGGAAGAGCGCCGCCCCGGCCAGGAGAGCGACGACGGCGAGGGCCAGGTGGACCGGGCGGATGCCGGCGTTCGGTCGCTGGCGAGCACTTGGCGTGCCGCGCCCGCTCCGCTCGTCCGCAGCTTCTTCCCGCTCCTGCGCCGCTGCCGGGACGGCCTCGTCGGACAGGCCGGTCCCGGCGGCCGGGTCGGTCGTCAGCGCGCGCTCGTCGTCCTGGGAAGGCATCGTCTCCGGGATCCTGTGATCGGGTTCGGGGGCCGGTTCGGGGTGCGGAGCGTACAGCCTACACCGGCCCTCCGGCCGCGCGCCGGGGGGCCGCCTCCGGCCGCGCGCCGGCGCTGTCTCCGGCCGGGGCGGAGCCTGCTCAGCGGATCAGGTAGCTCCGGACCGAGACCCACGAACCGACGACGCCGAGCCCCAGCCCCGCGCCGAGGACGAGCACGACCAGGTCGCGGGCGAGGGCGCCGAACTGGAGCGGCAGGACGCGGAAGAAGTCGAACATGAACCGGCCGAGCGGCTGCCCGGCGGCATAGAGGAGACCGAGCGTGATCGCTGCGCCGAGCAGCCCGACGAGCGCCCCCTCGAACACGAACGGCCAGCGGATGAAGGCGTCCGATGCTCCGACGAGGCGCATCACCTCGATCTCGTCGGCCCGGGCGACAACGGCCAGGCGGATCGTGTTGATGATGATGAACAGGACCGTCAGGCCGACCAGGGAGAGGACGACGATCCCGCCGGTGCGCAGGACGTTCGTCACGGTCAGGACCTGGTCGACGAGCTTCTGGATCTCCTGGACGTCGGCCACGATCGGCGAGGCGCGCAGGGTCTCGGTGACGTCGCCGTAGACGTGGGGATCGCGCAGGCGCACCTCGAGGCTGGCCGGCAGCGGGTTGTACTCGAGGTAGCTCGTCAGGTCCTCCCGACCCTGCTCGGCGAGGCGGGCGCGGAACCGGGCGAGGGCCTCGTCGGCCGAGACGTAGCTGACCGAGGCAACCTCCGGCTTGGCCGAGATCTCCGCCTGGAGGGCCCCGATCTCGTTGGCCGATGCCCTCGGCTGGAGGTCCGCCACGATCTCGACCTTCTGCTCGACGAACTGGAGCCCTGCGTTCAGTCCGCTCAGGACGACCCAGAACGTGGCCAGCAGGACGAGCATCAGGACCATCGTGGCCGTGGCGGCGAGGCTCATGACCGCGTTCCGCCAGAAGCCCTCCCAGGCCCGTCGGAGGCTGAACAGGACGAAGCCGATCACCGCCGCCTCCGCTGGCCCCGGCCAGTCCGCGCGCACCCGGCGTTGCGGCCACGGCCGACGATGCCGGTCACCTCAGTCCGCACGGTGGTAGGCGCCGCCGAGCTCGTCGCGCACGACCCGCCCCTCCTCGAGGGCGACGACCCGCCGGCGCAGGGCGGTCACGACGTCCGCGTTGTGGGTGGCCATCAGGACCGTCACCCCGAGGGCGTTGATCCGGAGCAGGAGCTGGAGGATCTCCCAGCTGATCAGCGGATCGAGGTTGCCGGTCGGTTCGTCGGCGATGATCAGGCGCGGGTCGTGGACGAGCGCCCGCGCGATCGCGGTCCGCTGCTGCTCGCCGCCCGAGAGCTGCCAGGGGAAGTGATCGACCTGCCCGGTCAGCCCGACGAGGGCGAGCACGCGCTCGACCGCAGGTCCGATCCGGCGCCGGGGCGTGCCGGTCACCTCGAGCGCGAAGGCGACGTTCTCGCGCACGGTCTTCGACTGGAGCAGCTTGAAGTCCTGGAAGACGACGCCGATCCGCCGGCGCAGCTTCGGCACGTCGCGCCGGGGCAGGCGGGCGAGGTCGCGCCCGTCGAGGATGACGCGCCCGCCGGTCGGCAGCTCGTCGCGGATCAGGAGCCGGATCAGGGTCGACTTGCCAGCCCCGGAGGGTCCGACGAGGAAGACGAAGTCGCCCTCCGGGATCACCAGGTCGACCTCGCGCAGGGCGACCTTGCCGTTCGGGTAGCGCTTCGTGACGTCGTGGAGGACGACGACCGCGTGCTCGGCGGCGGCCTCGTCCCGGGCCCGCCCGACGAGGCGGCGGAGGGGGCGCGCGGCGAGCCAGCTGGGGGCGATGCTCAAGCGATCAGCTCCGCGGTGAGGTTGTCCGGGGCGATCGGTCCCGGTTCCATCGGTCGACTCCCGCCGCGGGCACTGCAGGTGGAGCCACGAGTGCCAACAGGCTACCACCACCGGAAAACGGGCGACGGTCGGGGGCCGCGTGCTCCTTCGGCGCCGGGCCGGCGGACCCGGCGCGATCCCGCGAGCCGGTCGTGGGTCAGAGCAGGCCGAGCGAGGTCGGCAGGTAGCGCTCGAACGAGCCGAACGGCCGGCTCCAGCCGAGGAGCGCCGGGAAGTCCTCGATCCGCAGCCCGGCCTCGAGCAGGGCCCGGAACGTGGGACCGGCGGCGCCCGGGACCCACAGGCTGCTCGCGCCCCGCGGCAGGAGGGCCGTCAGCAGGTGGCCGACGACCGGGGCGAGGAGCGCCTCGTCGAGGACCGCGACCGGGCCGAGCCGTCCGACCGGCGAGGTGTAGCCGTAGCCGAGCGGGATGCCGTCGGGGCCGTGGTACAGGTAGCCGATCCGGCCGTCGCGGCGCAGGAACCGGTGATCCTGGGGATGGCTGTAGCCGAGGAGGACCCGGTCGATCCGGTCGACAGCGGCGACGAGCTCGCGGTGGCCCGGTCCGTCGGGCGGGCCGGCGGCGAGGGCCTCGAACGGGACGGCGCCGACCCCGGCCGGGAGCGGCGGCAGGGCCGCCGGGCGGGCGGGGCGGCCGACGAAGTGGAAGAGCGGCAGGCGGGGCACGATCCCGTGGCGGGCATAGAGCGCATTCGAGATCGGCTGGATGCTGTCGGTCACCGTGGCCAGGACCGACGGCGGCCGGGCGCCCGCGCCCTCGCCGCCCTGGTCGGGGAGCGTCCCGGCCGGCCTCGGCCGTGCCAGGTCGGGGAGGACCTGCCGGAGCAGGGTCCGCCCAAGGCCGGCCGCCTGTTCCTCGGGGCGGACGAAGAGCATCGCCAGGAACCAGACGTCGCCCCGGATCGTGGCCGACACGAAGGCCGCGAGCCGCTCCTGCGCGCGGGCCCGGGGCTCGTCGCCGGGCAGGCCTGGCCCCTCGGCCGCGCCACGCCCCTCGGCCGCGCCACGCCCCTCGGCCGCGCCGCGCCCCTCGGCCGCGCCGCGCCCCGTTCCGGCCCCCGTCCCGACCCGGACCGCGACCCGGAAGCGCTCCGGATCGGTCTCGCGAAGGTGGGCCAGGAGCCGCTCGAGCGGCGCCAGGTCGCCCGTCACGGCCGGCTGGTTCAGGCGCACCTGGAGGTCCGACATCGCGGCCGCCCAGATCTCGGCGCAGGCCGGGATCTCCTCGGGCCGACCGGGCCTGACGATGAGCTCGCCCCGATCGCCGACCGGGCGCCGATCGACCCGCCGGACCGACGGGACGACCGGGCCGCGCGGCCCGCCTCCGTCGCCCGGCCTGCCCGCCTCCGCCGGATGTGGCCGCCCCATCAGGCCGGCTCGTCGTCGCCGGCGACAGGGGCCCCGATCGCCTCCCGCTCGAGCTCGGCCTGCATGAACGCGTCGAGGTCGCCGTCGAGGACGGCCGCCGTGTTCGAGGTCTCGTAGCCCGTGCGCAGGTCCTTGACCATCTGGTAGGGGTGGAGGACATAGCTCCGGATCTGGTTGCCCCAGCCGGCCACGACATGCTCGCCCTTCAGCCGGCGCAGCTCGGCCTCCTGCTCCTCGAGTCGACGCTCGAGCAGCCGGGCCTTGAGGACCTTGATCGCGGTCTCGCGGTTCTGGGCCTGCGAGCGCTCGTTCTGGCTCTGGGCGACGATCCCGGTCGGCAGGTGGGTGAGCCGGATCGCCGTCTCGGTCTTCTGGACGTTCTGGCCTCCCGCGCCCTGCGAGCGGAACGTGTCGACCCTGATCTCGTCCCAGTTCAGCTCGATCTCGGAGTCGTCGACCTCGACCTCGGGCAGGACCTCGACCAGGGCGAACGTCGTCTGGCGTCGCTTCTGCGAGTCGTACGGGCTGATCCGGACGAGGCGATGGACACCCCGCTCGGCGCGCAGGTAGCCGTATGCGTAGCGCCCCTCGATCGCCACGGTCACGCTCTTCAGGCCGGTCTCCTCGCCCTCGGTCCGGTCGAGGATCTCGCTCCCGAAGCGGTGTCGCTCGGCCCATCGGAGGTACATCCGCAGGAGCATCTCGGCCCAGTCGGTCGCCTCGGTACCGCCGGCCCCGGCGCTGATGCTGAGCAGCGCGCCGCGCTCGTCGTAGGGGCCCGAGAAGAGGAGCTGGGTCCGCTCGCGCTCGAACTCGGCCGCGAGCGCCTGTGCGTCCCGCTCCAGCTCGGCGGCGAGCTCGGGGTCGTTCGCCTCCTCGACGAGCGGGATCAGCTCGACCAGGTCGTCGGCGCGCTTCGTGAGATCGCGCCAGCGGGCGATCTCGGTGCGCAGGCTGTCGGCCTCGCGCAGGACGCGCTGGGCGGTCCGCTGGTCGTCCCAGAATCCGGGCTGGCCGGTCCGGGCTTCGAGTTCGGCGAGGCGGGCTTCCCTGGCGGGGAGGTCAAAGACGCCCCGAGGTCGACCGGATCCGCTCTGCAAGATCGCGGATGGCGGCGGGTTCCACCTAGTTCCGGACCTGGAGGTCTTGCAGGAGGAGCGGACGGAGCTCGATCAGGCGCAGGGCGCTCTTGCTCCGGGCGACGACGGGGTTCACGCAGGGACAGTAGCCGTTGTGCGGGCAGACGCCGCAGTTGCCGTCGCAGTCGAGGGCTGCGGCATAGCTGCACGAGCGGCAGTCGCGCTCGCAGGCGATCAGATCGATGAACGATGCATCCTCGGCCTGCTTCACGAGTTCCTCTCTTCGGTGCACGCGGGAAGAGTCGAAGGGCGTGGCTCGGGGACGTGGCCCAGAGGACGGCGGCGGATCCGAGCGCTCCCCGGGCACGAGGGTTTCGGCCAGTATACGGGCTCCCGGCCGATCAGCCAATAGGTCGGAGGAGGATTCGGGGCCCGGAATCCGGCCGATCCGCCGGCGGGGCGGGTATTCCCCCGGTCGGGACGTCCGAGGGTCGCACGCCGCCCCTCTCGCGGCCCTCCGGGCCTGGCGGTGGCTCTGCCCGGGCCTACCGCCCGTGGCACTTCTTGTACTTCTGGCCCGATCCGCACCAGCACGGATCGTTCCGCCCGATCCGCTGCCCGGAGGGCGTGTAGCCCTGGCGGACGCCGCCCCCCGCCCCGGCGGCGAGCGGCTGGTCGCCAAGCGATTCCTGCATCCGGCGCATCGCGGCGGGCGGGGCCGGGAGGTTGCGCGCCGGGGCTCCGCCGTCCCCGGCCGGACGGCCGGTGGATGCCCCACCCCGGGCGAGGGCCCGCGCGGCCCCGATCCCGGCTGCCAGCCGGGCGCTCGTCCCGTCGTCCGCCTGTCCGTCGCCGGTCGTCGTCCGGACCGAGCCGCCCCCGCCCGACCCGGCCGCGGTCCGCGTGGCGGACGGGACCCCGAGCGGCTGGGTCGGAGGCTGCCGGACGACCGTCACCCGAAAGATCGTCGACGCCACGTGGTGCCGGATCAGGGAGCGGAGCTCCTCGTAGAGCGCGAACGCCTCCTTGCGGAACTCGTTCAGCGGATCCTGCTGGGCGTAGCCGCGGAGGCCGATCCCCCGGCGCATGTCGTCCAGCTCGGTCAGGTGCTCGACCCACAGGCTGTCGATCGTGCGCAGCAGGACGAGCCGGGCGATCAGCGGCCAGTCGTCGCCGAACTCGGCCTCTTTCGCCTCGAGGCGGGCATCGACGAGCTCGCGCAGGTGGCCGGCGAGCGCCTCGCGCCCGCCGACTTCCCAGAGCTCGTCCTCGCTCGTGCCCGGGCCGTCGAGGCCCATCGCGTGGAGGGCGTTCGAGAGGCCGGCGATGTTCCACTCGTCCGGCGTCGGGTCCGAGCAGTACTGGTCGAGCAGGGCGTCGACCTCGTTGTCGAGGAAGGTCCGCACGGTCTCGGTCAGGTCCTCGTTGCGCAGGACCTTGTCACGCTCGGCGTAGATCGTCTCGCGCTGCTTGTTGATCACGTCATCGAATTCGACGACCCGCTTGCGCAGGTCGAAGTTGAAGCCCTCGACCCGCGACTGGGCGCTCTCGATCGTCTTGCTCACGAGGCGCGATTCGATCGCCACGTCGTCCTCGAGGCCCATCCGCTCCATCAGGCTCGCGACCCGATCGGAGGCGAAGCGCTTCATCAGGTCGTCCTCGAGCGAGAGGTAGAAGCGCGACGAGCCTGGGTCGCCCTGGCGGCCGGCCCGGCCCCGGAGCTGGTTGTCGATCCGGCGCGACTCGTGGCGCTCGGTGCCGATGATGTGCAGCCCGCCGGCCGCGACGACCCGCTCGTGGTCCTCGTCGCAGATCCGCTTCGCCTCGGCGAGGGCCTCCTCGTACGTTGCCCGGTCGACCTCGGCCGGGTTCAGGCCCCGGCGGTGGAGGATTTCCGAGGCGAGCCCGGCCGGGTTGCCGCCGAGGAGGATGTCCGTCCCCCGGCCGGCCATGTTCGTGGCGATCGTCACCGCCCCCGTTCGCCCGGCCTGGGCGACGATCTGGGCCTCCTTCTCGTGGAACTTCGCGTTCAGGACCTCGTGCCTGATCCCGCGTCGCTTGAGCATCTCGGACAGGAGCTCGGACTTCTCGACCGAGACGGTACCCACGAGGACCGGTCGCCCGGCCTGCTGCATCTCGACGATCTCGTCGATTACCGCCTCGAACTTGCCCTTCTCGTTGCGGTAGACGAGGTCCGGGTAGTCCTCCCGGATCATCGGCCGGTGGGTCGGGATCGCGACGACCTCGAGGCCGTAGATCTTGTGGAATTCCTCGGCCTCGGTCATCGCCGTGCCGGTCATCCCGGCCAGCTTGTCGTACAGCCGGAAGTAGTTCTGGAACGTGATCGTGGCCAGGGTTACCGACTCGCGCTGGACGCGCAGGCCCTCCTTCGCCTCGATCGCCTGGTGGAGCCCCTCGCTCCAGCGCCGGCCGGGCATCTGGCGACCGGTGAACTCGTCGACGATCACGATCTCGCCGTCCTTGACGATGTAGTCGCGGTCGCGCTTGTAGAGCGCGTGGGCGCGCAGCGCCTGCTCGAAGTGGCGGGCGAGGGTCGGGTCGGCGTCGTAGAGGTTCTTGACGCCGAGCCACTGCTCCATCTTGGCCACGCCCTCCTCGGTGGGCGAGACGGCCCGGTCCTTGAGGTCGATGAAGTAGTCGCCGCCCTCCTCGGCGCCCTCGGGACGGGGCTGGAGGCGGGGGACGAGGCGGGCAAACGTGTAGTACATGTCGGCCGACTCCTCGGCCTGGCCGCTGATGATCAGCGGTGTCCGCGCCTCGTCGATCAGGATGTTGTCGACCTCGTCGACGATCGCGAAGTAGCGCTCGCGCTGGACCCGCTGGTCGAGCTCGGTGACCATGTTGTCGCGCAGGTAGTCGAACCCGAACTCGTTGTTCGTGCCGTACGTGACGTCGGCGGCGTAGGCCTCCTGGCGGGTGCACGGGCGAAGGTTGACCAGGCGCTCGTCGGAGGTCGGGTAGCCCGGCTCGAAGAGGTACGAGGCGTCGTGGGTGATCATCCCGACGCTGATCCCCAGGAAGTGGTAGACCGGGCCCATCCACTGCGGGTCGCGCCGGGCCAGGTAGTCGTTGACCGTGACGACGTGCACGCCCCGCCCGGTGAGCGCGTTCAGGGCCGCGGCCAGGGTCGGGACGAGCGTCTTGCCCTCGCCGGTCTTCATCTCGGCGATCTTGCCCTGGTGGAGGACGACCCCGCCGATCAGCTGGACGTCGAAGTGGCGCATCCCGAGCGTCCGCTTCATCGCCTCGCGGGCGGCTGCGAAGACCTCCGGCAGGACCTCATCGAGCGCCCGCTGGGTCTGCTCGAGCTGGCGCTTGTGGCGCTCGCGAACGATCTCGCGCCGGCGCTCCGGGTCGGGGTGCTCGAGCTCGTCCTCGATCGGCTCGTCCGGGACGGCGGCCTCGCGGATCTCCTCGCGGATCTCGGCGATCCGGGCCCGGATCTCCTCGTCGGAGAGCGCCTCGAACTCGGGCTCGAGCTCGTTGATCCGGTCGACGAAGGGCTGGATGCGTTTCAGTTCGCGCTCGTTGGAGTCGACGAACCGGTTCAGGAAGCCAAGCATGGGCAGTCAGTATAGGCGCTCGGGCTCGAACGGCCGTTCAGGGGGGCGGGTCGTGCGGGGGGCGGGTCGTGCGGGGAGCGCCCCGGGCTCAGCCCCAGAAGCCGCTCCCGTACCCGGCCAGGAGGAGGACGAACGTCAGGGCCGCCAGCCCGATCCAGAAGGCGGCCGAGCGGGCGGTCGAGGTCGGGTTCATCTCCGGGTTGGCCAGGCCCGGCAGGCGGCCGCTCCGGCGGGCGGCACCCCAGCGCGGCGAGCGGAGCAGGCGCCGCCAGTCCTGGTCGCTGACGGGTCGGGGTTCGAGGCCGCCCTTGCCGTCGGGGCGGTACAGCTGCAGGCTCATCGGTCTCCTGGGTGGCTCGAGGCGAACTCCGCCTCGCTGGTCGGGCCGGCGGGCGCGCCCGACCGGGGCAGGTCGTCGGCTCTCCCGGCACCGGGGGGCTCGGGGTCGTCGGGGTCGTCGGGGTCGTCGGTTCGGACGTCGAGCGTCCGGGCCACGCCGTCCTCCCACAGGATCATCTCCTGGGTGAACGACACCTCGCTGCTGAAGAGCGCCCCGACCGACTCGCCGCGGTGGATCCGCCGGATCGCCTCGCCGATCAGCGGCGCGACCGAGAGGGTCGTGATTTTCGCCAGGCGCTTCGCCGGCGGAAGGGGGATCGAGTCGGTCAGGACGACCTCGAGCAGGTTCGAGTCACGGATCCGCTCGATCGCGGGGTCGGACAGGACGCCGTGGGTGGCGCAGGCGTAGATCTCGCCGACCCCCTCGCGCTCGAGCGCCCGGACGGTCTCCATGAGCGTCCCGGCGGTGTCGATCTCGTCGTCGACGATGATCGCCCGCCGTCCGCGCACCTCGCCGATCACGTTCAGCAGCTCGGCCCGGTCGAGGTTTCCGATCCGGCGCTTCTCGATGATCGCCAGGGGCGCGTCGAGCAGCTCGGCGAACGTCCGGGCACGCTTGGCAAAGCCGAGGTCGGTGACGACGACGATCTCCTCGAGCTGCTTGTGGCGGAAGTAGTTCGAGAGCAGGTGGACCGCCGTCAGCTCGTCGACCGGGATGTTGAAGAACCCCTGGATCTGGCCCTGGTGGAGGTCCATCGTGAGCAGTCGGTCGGCGCCCGCGACGGTGATCATGTCGGCCACCAGGCGGGCCGTGATCGGGACCCGGGGCTGGTCCTTCTTGTCCGAGCGGCCGTACGCGTAGTACGGGACGACGGCGGTGATCCGCCCCGCGCTCGCCCGCTTGAAGGCGTCGATCATGATCAGCAGCTCCATGATCGACTGGTTGACCGGCCGGCAGGTGGGCTGGATCAGGAAGACGTCCTTCTCGCGGACGTTGTCCAGGATCTTGACGAAGATGTTCTCGTTGGCGAACTGGAAGACCTCGGCCTGCCCGAGCGCGACCCCGAGGTAGCGGCAGATCTTGCGCGCGAGTTCCGGGTTGGCGTTGCCGGTATAGAGCTCGAAGTGGTCGGTGTACACCGGGTTCTCCCGCTCGCCGAAGCGCATCACGCCAGTGGTCGTCCGTCCGGATCGTCGGCCGCTCCTGCGGCCGGGTCGCCATTGTCGCCGATGGTCCCGCGCTCCGCCAGCCCCGCCCGGAAGGCGGCGATCCCGACCACCCGGTCGCCTTCGTTCAGGCGCATGACGATCACGCCCCGGGCCGCGGGCGAATAGCGGTTGATCGACTTCGTGTCCGTCCGCACGACCTGGCCGCCGGCCGAGATGAGCAGGAGCTCCTCGTCCGCCTCGGTCACCTGCTGGACGGCCGCCACGGCGCCCGTCTTGCGCCCCTCGAGGGCGATCAGCTGGACGCCCTGGCCGCCCCGGTGCTTGCGCCGGAAGTCGGACAGCGGGACGCGCTTGCCGTAGCCCGTCTCGGTGAGCACGAGCAGGTCCGCGCCGGGCTGGACGACCGACATCGAGACGACCGCATCACCCTGCCGGGCGAGCCGGATGCCGATCACGCCGGCAGCGTCGCGGCCCATCGGGCGGACCTCCGACTCGGCGAACCGGGCCAGCTTGCCCTGGGCCGTGGCGAGGATGATGTCGTCGTGGCCGGTCGAGACGTCGACCCAGGCGAGCTCGTCGTCGTCGGCCAGGGTGATCGCGCGGATCCCGCTCGAGCGGACCTTCTCGAACTGCTCGAGGGCGGTCTTCTTGATGATCCCGGACCGGGTGGCCATCACCAGGTAGCGTCCGGACGAGAAATCGGGCAGGGTGATCGTGGCCATCGGGACCTCGCCCGGCTCGACCTGGACGCCGGGCAGGTTGATGATCGCGATCCCCTTCGCCTGGCGACTGGCATCGGGGATCGTATGGACCTTGGCGCTGAAGACCCGGCCGCGATTCGTGAAGAAGAGCGCCCAGTCGTGGGTGTTCGCCACGAGGAGGTGCTCGACCGCGTCCTCCTCGCGGGTGACGTGGCCGATGATCCCCTTCCCGCCGCGATGCTGGCGCCGGTACGTCGCCACCGGCTGGCGCTTGATGTAGCCGCGCCGGCTGATCGTGATCACGACGTCCTCGTCGGCGATCAGGTCCTCGTCGGTCATCTCGCGGCTGGCATCGTCGACGACCCGCGTCCGCCGCTCGCCGGCGTACCGGCGCTTCAGCTCGGCGAGCTCGTCCTTGATGATCCCGAGGACCCGGCCGGGGTTGGCCAGGATGTCCTCGAGCTCGGCGATCAGCTTGATCACGGCCAGGTACTCGTCCTCGATCTTCTGGCGCTCGAGGGCGGCCAGGCGGGCGAGGCGCATGTCGAGGATCGCCTGGGCCTGCAGCTCGGAGAGGTCGAAGCGGGTCATCAGGTTCGTCCGCGCCCGATCGACGTCGGCCGACTCGCGGATCGTGCGGATCACCGCGTCGAGGTTGTCGAGGGCGATCTTCAGGCCCTCGAGGATGTGGGCCCGGGCGCGCGCCTTGTCGAGCTCGAACTCGGTCCGGCGCCGGACGACCTCGCGCCGATAGTCGATGTAGTGCTGGAGGACGGCCTTGAGCGGCAGGGTCTGGGGCTGGCCGTCGACGAGGGCGAGCATGTTCAGGTTGAACGCCGTCTGCATCGGGGTGTGCTTGAACAGGTTGTTCAGCACCTTGTGCGGGTTCGCGTCGCGCTTGATCTCGATGTAGATCCGCATCCCGTCCCGGTCCGACTCGTCGCGCAGGTCGGCGATCCCCTCGATCCGCTTGGAGGTGACGAGCTCGGCGATCTTCTCCATCAGCGCCGCCTTGTTCACCTGGTACGGCAGCTCGGTGACGATGATCGCCATCCGCCCGTTGCGCGCCTCCTCGAAGGCGACCTGGGCGCGGACGACGACCCGGCCCCGGCCGTGGGCGTACATGTCGCGGATCGCGTCGATCGTCTCGGTCTCGCCGGTGATCGAGTTGCGCCGTGGCTCGTAGCGGAAGATCGTCCCCCCGGTCGGGAAGTCCGGCCCGCTGACGTGGCGGCAGAGGTCGTCGGTCGTCAGCTCCGGGTCGTCGATCAGGGCGGTCGTCGCGTCGCAGATCTCGCCCAGGTGGTGGGGCGGGATGTTCGTGGCCATCCCGACCGCGATCCCGGACGAGCCGTTGATCAGCAGGTTCGGCAGCTTGGCCGGCAAAACCGAGGGCTCCTTCTGGGTCCCGTCGTAGTTGTCGACGAAGTCGACCGTCTCCTTGTCGATGTCGGCGAGCATCTCGGCGGCGATCCCGGTCAGGCGGGCCTCGGTGTAGCGCATCGCCGCCGCACTGTCGCCGTCGACCGAGCCGAAGTTGCCCTGGCCGTCGACGAGCGGGTAGCGCATCGAGAAGTCCTGGGCCAGCCGGACGAGCGCGTCGTAGAGCGCGACGTCACCGTGGGGGTGGTACTTGCCCATCACCTCGCCGACGATCGCGGCGCACTTGCGGTAGGACGAGGTGGCCGACAGGCCCATCTCGCCCATCGTGTACAGGATTCGCCGGTGAACCGGCTTCAGGCCGTCGCGGACGTCGGGCAGGGCGCGGGCCACGATCACGCTCATCGCGTAGTCGAGGTAGCTCACCCGCATCTCGTCCTCGATGCGGACCGAGCGGATGTTGCCCAGGTCGTCGGTCACGATCTACGTCTCCTGTCCAGGTCAGATGAGCGGCGGTTCGGGTTGCAGGCGCGGGTCCCGGAGCTCGCCGAAGCGGGCGGCGGTGAGCGCGGCGCGCGAGGTCGAGGGCGCGCCCGGGCGCCGACGCAGGCCGTCGAGGCGCGCTCGCAGCCGGGCGGCGCGGTCCGGATCGAGCTTCGGCAGGGCGTCGCGCACGACCCAGGCCCGGTGGCCGTCGTCGCTCGCCGCGGCGAGCTCGGCCTGACGGTCGCAGAAGGCGGCCACGGCGTCGCGATCGACGAGGGTGAGCGACCGGAGCGCCCAGGACAGCGCCTTCTGGACGTCCGGCTCGGCATCGCCGAGCAGCTCGTCGAGCAGCCGCAGGCCCCGGCCGGCGACCTCCGCCGAGCGGCCCCGCAGCCGGTCGACGAAGGGCAGGGTGGCGATCGTCGAGCCGACGAGCCGGCGCTCCCAGCGCGACGGCGAGTAGACGAGCTGCTCGAGCTCCGCCCAGCGGTACGTCTCGAGGAGCACTCCCGCCGCCCAGGCCTCGGCGAGACTGTCGACGGTGATCCAGTCGTTCGCCTCGCGGGCGGCGCGGCGGAGGAGCTGCCAGGCGCGCTCGGGGTCATCGGGCAGGATCCGGGCGAGGATCGGGAAGGCGAACCAGCGCAGCTCGAGGAGCGGCTCGCGCAGGAGGGCATCGGAGAGCCGGAGCAGGGTCGCCGGGCGGACGCCGCGAAGCTCCCGCCGGAGGGAGCGCCAGGTCGCCTGGGCGAGCGGCCGGCGTACGCCGAGGAGCGGGCCGATCCCGGGTGCCACGAACTCCTGGCCGGCGCGGTAGTCCGGATCGGCCAGGCCGGTGAACCCGGCCTGGAGCGCCGCGACGAACGCCGCCGGATCATCGACCTCGTCGCCCAGGCGCGCGCCGAGTTCCGTTGCTCGCGGCAGCAGCTCGGCGACGAGGGCGCGACTCCGGGCCGTTGTCGCGCCGGGCCGGGCGGGTGCGCCGGCGCCGGGCCGGGCGGGAAGGCTGGCGCCGGGCCGCGCAGCTGCGGCGTTCGGAGCGGCGGTGGCCGCGACAGGGATCATGCCCGGTCCACCATCCCGGGCCGATCGGCCTCCCGGGCGGTCACGCCGGGAGCCGGCGCGCCGGTCTCGCCGGCCGCGTCCGGCACGAGCCGGTAGGCGTAACGCTCCTTGAGCTCGCGCTTGCGCTCCTCGGGGGCGGCGACGTACGTTGCCTCGGCCGTGGCCAGCTCGGCACCGGTCTCGAGGTCGATGATTCGGCCGGCGGTCTCGATCACCCGGCGGCGGGCCCGGACGACCCAGCCTTCGGCGCGGATCCTCGTTGCCACCCGGACCGGGCGCCGAAACTCGACCGTCATCCGGGCCGTGACGCCCCAGGCGTCCT
>Ga0334722_10000051_pt1 | contig 173743 bp, 168 predicted proteins | sample C3_bottom_MG_FD_207210 | JGI IMG/M metagenome (GOLD analysis project Ga0334722, IMG submission 207210) | Sediment microbial communities from Yellowstone Lake, YNP, Wyoming, USA - C3_bottom | ecosystem: Environmental > Aquatic > Freshwater > Lake > Sediment | place: USA: Wyoming | collected... | reverse complement strand
CGCAAATTGGGCAACCACTGATTTCCACCCCGCAAGATCAGAGTTATTGGGTGCCGTACCGCCGACGCTAAAGTGATAAGCATATCGACGTACTCAGCCCCTCGCCTTTGCCGTGCGGCGCCCGTAAGAAATTCAAAAGCAATTGCGGTGATTTCCTTGTGGTCATTGAGAAATCCAGCCCATCGCTCGAAATCGAAGTTGGTTCTACCGTTGATATGGAGAGCGGTTGGAATACCGTTGTCGTGCAATTCGGCCCACGAGAGCGCAATGCGCTTCATACTATGCAAATTGTCATGGCGGGGAACGTCCGCGATAGTGCTGAAATTCGGCGTCGTGGCGCAAATGACACCAAGTCCTTGAAATCCCCGTACTAGGTCCTCTCTATCAATGGTTCCCCACCATTGTTCAACGTGGTCATCCTCTTCGACGCCAGTGAGAAGAATCTTGGCCGAGGGCAACAGCTTAAATTTTCGCTCTAACTCTTCCCGCGTAAGCAACGTGCCCCGGCGTCCTGTTCGCCTATACACCTCGCTGAAAGGAATGGCGACAACCTCAATAGGTATGGGTCGGTCCAATTTGGGCGATCGAAAGATTAAATGAATTGGATCTGGCAGATTCGGGAACGGAATCGCCTTACGTCTTCTAACGTCAGATAGTCCGAGTCCTCGCACTTCACGAATGCGCTCTATAAAAGAAGGGTTCCGCGGACAAACCACGTCGCACTTCGACTTATCCTTGCATGTGCAGTGATCCAGACAGGATAGAAGCGATGCTTTAACTTGGAGCCCTCCGCAGTGATCCCGGTCGGGACATGTGCCGCACTCAAGAAGCGGAGTGTGGACTGCTATGTGCTGTAAAGAAGGAAGCAATGCTTTGGCCGCGGACTCAGGGATCATTGCGCATCTCCCTGCCGATGTGGATGGAGACTACATTCGCTAACGGATTCACATCGTCAATGTACGCATCGAGGATTCCGCAACTCGCGTTTAGACTCTCTTTAAGATCAAGCGTTGGAATTTCGATTTCGGCAATTGGTGACAAGTCGCGAAACACAAGTACCTTTTCTGCGATCGCACGAACGTACACAGGGTCGCCTTCTTGCAGTGAAATGTTCGTTTGAGGAATCGCCAGAAAGGATCGGCCATAGGAAGCGCAATGCTGCACAAACAAGTCATCGGCCGCTCGCTGGTACTCCGCACTCCACGATTTCGTGTGCGACTTTGCGTTACTTCGGATGAAATCAGTGCCCATAAGCTATTCCTTCGAGAATAGGTCGATATTTCTTTGTTCTGCCTTCTAGTCGTTCAACTACGATGCCTTTTGCCGCAAGCGATGCAAGCCGATTACTCCAGGCGGCAGATGATACGGGCGGTTTTTCCGGGAATTGTTCTAATAGCCTACCAGCATCAGCCTCCTTGAGCTTCACCAGCGCAACTAGTGTCTTTTCTTGTTTGTCATCTAACTTGCCTAAGAGGACCGGGTCTACAAGCTCTCCTGATTTAGTAAGGGTCGCAAACACAAGCGCGTCATTGGCGCTTTCGGCAAAGAATTCGGCTTCTTCTTTGGTGGCGGCATTGGCGTTTGCTATCACCGGATACAGAGATATCGCAGAGCGGGCATGATCCCGATACGCCATAAACGCGGCGCGGAAGAACGAAGCCGTTACGAGATCGACCTTCTTCAAATCAAAAGCGACGACAGAGTCGCGCGAAACACCTGCGGTCGCCTTGAGCATCTTCGGAAAAAACGAAGCTCCGTTGATCGAGCCGGCAAGTGTCGCATTGCCGTACAGGTCGCGGACTTCGACTATAAAATTAGGTTTCATTTATTGACATCACGTAGGTCATGTGACTATAATAACTCAAATCGTCAATCTGCGCAATAGTACTTTTGAGCAGGTGACAGAAAGGCTCTTGTAGGAGGTTGATTATGATTCGCGCTGGCGATTCAAAACGTGTTGGCATCTGGATTCGCGTTTCGACCGAGGACCAGGTGCGAGGCGAAAGCCCGGAGACGCACGAGCGTCGGGCGCGGCTCTATGCTGAAGCCAAGGGCTGGAACGTTGTCGAGATCTACCGGCTGGACGCGATGTCCGGAAAGACCGTCAAGGAATATCCGGAAACCAAACGGATGCTCGAAGACATCCGCTCTGGACACATTACCGGGCTCATCTTCTCCAAACTTGCAAGGCTCGCCCGGAACACAAAAGAGCTTCTCGAATTCGCGGAAATCTTTCGGGAATGTGATGCTGATCTCGTCTCACTCGCGGAATCGATTGACACGTCAACTCCTGCGGGCCGTTTGTTTTACACCATGATCGCGGCGATGGCCCAGTGGGAACGCGAGGAGATTGCTGAGCGTGTCGCGGCATCTGTTCCCATCCGGGCGAGAATGGGTAAGTTCTTAGGCGGCCAAGCGCCCTATGGTTATCAAGCAAAGGAAGGGAAACTTGTTCCAAACGAGAAGGAAGCGCCGGTGCGCAAGCTCATGTACGAACTCTTCCGGGAGCACAAGCGCAAGAAGGTTGTTGCCCGCATACTGAACGAAAAGGGATACCGTACTCGGAACGGCTCGAAGTTCTCCGACACAACCGTTGACCGATTGCTCCGAGACCCTGTCGCCAAAGGTACCCGCCGGGCAAACTACACAAGGTCAAGCGACCACAGCAAGGCTTGGGAGCTGAAACCGGAGAGTGAGTGGATACTTCAGGACGTGGAAGCCATCGTTTCGGAAGCCCTCTGGTTCGAATGCAACTCCTTTCTAGACGACCAGCGGGCGAAGTTGAAGCGTACTACCCAGCCGACCACACATCTCTTCGCGGGGCTCACATATTGTATTTGTGGGCCGAAGATGTACGTCTTGTCGAATAGCCCCAAGTACACTTGCCAGAAGTGCCGGAACAAGATTCCGAAAGACGACCTTGAAGCCGTCTTCATCGAACAGATCAAACACTTCTCCGTTTCGCCGGACGAGATCAGCGCGCACCTGGAACGGGCGAACATCACAATCCATTCAAAGGCCGAGCTTCTCAAGGTCCTCGAAACCGAGCGTCTGAAGCTTAACGGTGAGATCGATAAGCTTCACGACCTTTACCAATCCGGGATGATCGACAAGCACGGGTTCGGTGCGAAGTACCACCCCTGGGCCGACCGATTCCGCCAGCTTGACGACGAGATCCCGACCGCTCAAGCCGAGCTTGATGTGATGAAGATCAGCCATCTTTCCGAAGAAGAAATCGTCCTGGGAGCTAAAGACCTCTACGACCGCTGGCCCAAGCTCCCGGAGGAAGAAAAGCGCCGGATCATCGAAGCTATTACCGAAAGGATTATCGTCGGCAAGGACGAGGTTGAGATCAACCTCTACTATGCCCCTCCGGTTCCGCCGTCGGGGCATGGTGACGGAACCCCAAATAAATCAGGGGGAAGTGTTCCCCCTAATACCCCCTCAAACCGCGGCAAAAGAGCAACGAATCCTCAGGGATTCATCGCTGCGATCAGCTGGAAGCGCGCGGGGAAGTCCGCTTGGCGCGTTGCGCGGGAGATCGCCACACGCCCGGACTCGAGCGGCTCGCGCAGCGCCTCCAGGACTTTTCGCTCGAACTCCGGCAGTTCATCGAGAAACAATACCCCACGATGGGCGAGCGAAATCTCGCCCGGGCGCGGATCGCTGCCACCGCCGACCAGGGCTACGCTCGAAGCCGAATGGTGCGGGGCGCGGAAAGGCCGGCGGCGAAACTGTTCGACGCGAAACCCGCCCGACCCCAACGATTGTAGCGCCGCCGACTCAAGCGCCTCATCGTCGCTCATCGGCGGGAGTATCCCGGCAAAGCGTGCCGCCAGCATGGACTTGCCCGTGCCCGGAGGACCGACCATGAGTATGCTATGTCCGCCCGCCGCCGCGATTTCCAGTGCCCGCTTGGCGTGGGCCTGGCCTTTGACATCGGAGAGATCCGGGTAGTCGGCTTGCGTCGAGGCCGCAAGCGCGCCCACATATGGCTGAAGGCATTCCTTTTGGGCGAGGTGGGCGCAAACTTCGAGCAGGGATTTCGCCGGCAGGACTTGCGCGTCTTGCACCAGGCTCGCCTCCTCGGCGCTCGCGCGCGGCAGCACGAATGCGCGACCGCAGCGGTGCGCCTTGTAAGTCATAGCGAGGGCGCCGCGGACCGGCCGCAGATCACCGGTGAGGGAAAGTTCGCCCGCAAATTCGAATTCGTCGAGTCGATTTGCAGGCAGCTGTCCGGAGGCGGCAAGTATGCCCAAAGCGATGGGCAAATCAAAACGACCGCTTTCCTTCGGCAGATCGGCCGGTGCGAGGTTGACCGTGAGCCGGCGCGCAGGAAATTCGAAACGGGCATTGACCAGTGCCGCGCGCACCCGGTCCCGGGCTTCCTTTACCTCGGTCTCAGGCAGACCGACGATAGTAAAACTCGGCAGCCCGCCGGCAAGATGGACTTCGACCGTGACCTCTGGCGCATCCATGCCGGCAAGCGCGCGGCTGTGCAGGACGGCGAGCGACATGCCGATCAGGCGTTCGGTTTTAAGGTTTTGGCTTCCAACTCGGCGATGCGTGCTTCCAGTGCAGTAATCTGTTCGCGCGAACGGGCAAGCAGCTTGGCCTGAACGTCGAATTCCTCACGCGTAACCAAATCCAGCCGGGCAAAGAAATTTGCCAGCAGCGCACGCAGATTCTTCTCGATATCTTTGGCCGGACCTTGCGCCAACAGCGCGCTGACTTTGGCGCTCAACTCTTCGAACAAACGGTTCTGCTGCATACGATTCTCCTTTTCGCGTCACATTTTTTCAGTCTATCACGACAGATACAACGCGCCAGAAGTCGAATCGGTAGATTGCACTGCTGCTGTGCAATCCAGGAAGACGGCGCACCACAATAAAGCATGACTGCAGGCGCAGGTGCGGCGAAATTTGCCAACTTATTGAAATAACGCAAATAAACAATCTGGCACACGATGTGCTAGAGGTTTAGGCGTCTGACTATTTACTAAATCTCAACCCGGAGTATTGACATGCGAAATCTAATGCTCGCCTCAGCTGTTTTGACTGCATTGTCGTTGCCGTTGTCGGTCTCGGCCCAAACCGCGCCGGCGGCGCCTGCAGCGGCACCGGCCTCGGAGCACACTTTTACCGGAAACGTCGGTCTTGTGAGCCAATACATTTTCCGTGGCCTATCGCAAACCAACGGCGATCCGGCAATCCAAGGAGGCGCGGACTATTCGCATGCGAGCGGGTTCTACGCCGGCACCTGGCTATCCAACATTTCCTGGTTCACGGACCAGAACGCTGGCACCAAGTCATTTCCGACTTCGCTGGCTTCGCCCGGCGCCGCCCTCGCCCCCTACACCCCCAACCAGAGTAATGCCGCCAGTCTCGAGTGGGACTTCTACGGCGGCTTTAAGAATAGCTTCGGCGGTGGCGATTGGAATTATGACGTCGGGGTCATTCAGTATCAATATCCGGGCCGCTATGAAAACGTCGGCGCTTACCGCAAACCTAACACCACCGAGGTCTACGGCTTGATCGGCTATAAATGGGTGACTCTGAAATACTCCAAGGGCATCAGCACCAATACTTTTGGCGTCAATGAATCCAAAGGGGCGAATTACCTCGACCTCTCTGCAACTATTCCATTAGGCGAGACCGGTTTCAACTTGCTGGCCCACGCCGGCAAATACAATTTTCCAGGCCATGCCAACCTTGTGTACTGGGGGGCTTCGGGCGGTAACAATAACTTCTTTGATTACACCGACTATAAGCTGGGGCTGACCAAGGACTACTTGGGCGTTACCTGGGGGCTGGCCTGGACACGTGCCACTACGAAGGATGCCGCCCCGGACGGCCAGACGACCGCGTACATGAACGCGTTCGGAAAGAATATCGGAGGCAATCGCGCCACGCTGTCCGTCACCAAAACTTTCTGATTTGTGAATGAGGGGGTATCCATGAAACTCGTAACTGCAATTATCAAGCCGTTCAAACTCGACGAAGTACGGGAGGCGCTGTCTGCCATTGGTGTCCAAGGCATTACCGTCACCGAAGTCAAGGGTTTCGGCCGGCAGAAAGGTCACACCGAGCTTTACCGCGGCGCCGAATATGTGGTGGATTTCCTGCCCAAAGTAAAGATCGAGGCGGCCATCAAGAAAGAGATGCTCGACCAAGCAATCGAAGCCATAGAAAAATCGGCTAGCACCGGCAAGATCGGCGATGGCAAGATTTTCGTCTTCGATCTGGCGCAGGTCATTCGCATACGCACCGGCGAGACCGGCGCGGACGCACTATAGGGAGATACATGATGAAAAAACTAATAGCATTGCTCGCGGTGTTCGGCGCCTGCAATTTTGCCGCGCCGGTCATGGCGCAGGACAAACCGGCGGCCCCCGCGGCGGAGGCGAAACCGGCAGAGGCGGCTCCGGCCGCCCCTACGGCCGCAACCACTGGCGCCGCGCCCGCAGCTGCAGCACCCGCGGCTGCCGCAGCGCCGGTGCCAAACAAAGGCGACACGGCGTGGATGATCGTCGCCACCGTGCTAGTCATTCTGATGACCATCCCGGGGCTGGCACTGTTCTACGGCGGCCTGGTGCGAACCAAGAACATGTTGTCGGTCCTGATGCAGGTGTTCGTTACGTTTTGCGTGATCAGCGTGCTGTGGGTACTCTATGGCTATAGCATCGCGTTCACGGAAGGCAATGCCTTTTTCGGTGGTTTCTCGCGTTTATTTCTCGCCGGGATGAACGGTGATTCCACCGCTGCGACTTTCAGTAAGGGGGTGGTGATTCCGGAATACATCTATGTCGTATTCCAGCTGACCTTTGCGGCGATCACGCCCTGCCTCATTGTCGGTGCGTTTGCCGAGCGGGTACGATTCTCGGCCGTGTTGCTGTTCATGGTGCTGTGGTTTACGTTCGCCTATCTGCCGATCGCACACATGGTCTGGTACTGGCCCGGCCCGGACGGATTCACCGATGCGGCGGCGGCTGACAAGGCCACTGCGACCGCGGGCTGGCTGTTCCAAAAGGGTGCGCTTGATTTCGCCGGCGGTACGGTAGTGCATATCAATGCCGGTATTGCGGCTTTGGTCGGGGCGTATGTAATCGGCAAGCGCATCGGCTACAACAAGGAAGCGATGACCCCGCACAGCCTCACCTTGACTATGGTTGGCGCCTCGCTGCTGTGGGTGGGCTGGTTCGGCTTCAACGTCGGCTCCAACCTCGAAGCTACAGGTACCGCCGCGATGGTGTTCGTCAATACCCTGGTTGCAACTGCGGCCGCGACCCTGTCCTGGCTGTTCTTCGAGAACATGTTCAAGGGCAGACCTTCCATGTTGGGCGCCGCCTCGGGCGCCGTCGCCGGCCTGGTGGCCATTACTCCGGCGTGCGGTTTTGTCGGCCCGATGGGTGCAATCGCGCTGGGTATACTTGCCGGCGCACTGTGCCTGTGGGGGGTAAGCGGCCTGAAGCGCATCCTGGGTGCCGACGATTCTCTCGACGTGTTCGGCGTGCACGGTGTGGGCGGGATCCTCGGTGCCCTCGGTACCGGCGTGTTTGCCGCGCCGTCCCTCGGCGGCGTAGGTATCTACGATTACGTTGCCAACAAGACTGCCCCTGACTATTCGATCATGAATCAATTGATCATCCAGGGTACAGGTGTGCTCACCACCGTCGTCTGGTCGGGCGTGGTCGCGTTTATCGCGTACAAGATCGTCGATATGGTGATCGGCCTGCGCGTGCCGGAAGAGGAAGAGCGCGAAGGCCTGGACGTGACTTCGCACGGCGAGACTGCCTACCATGTGTAAGCATTAGTTGGAAGCCGCTTCCGCGGCAGTGGACTTCATTCGACGGGCGCCCGCAGGGGTGCCCGTTTCTTTTTTATCCGAGGCAACGCCGCCGCCAGCTTCGCCTCGCAAGTGAAGTCGGAGGTGCGGCGCCGCATGGCGGTAAGCGCAGCGCGGCCCTTCGCGGTGAGAAAGGGTTCGACCAGAAGGCCGATGCCCTCGTTCACATATTTGCCGAGGCTGAATTTGGCGCGCAATGCCCAGTGTTTCAGTGCCCAGGCGTGGCAAAAGTTGACGTACTGATAGACCAGAAGATACTCGTCCACTTCGCGCATGTACCCACCGGCTATACAAGCACGCAAGCATCCCTGCAGCAAACGGTTGGTCCTGGTCTCATCCGCTTTCACCAAAGCGCGGCGGTCGGCGCGCAACGATTTGGTCGAACGGTAGGCGAGGACGGTCGCTTCGCGCAGTCCATCGATGATGGTGCAGTACGCCCATATCGCCATGCACAGGCGCTCTACCGGGTGTTCGACCCCTTCCAGGCACGGCGGGATTTCCTTCTCATACGTCTCGAGCACCAGCTTCAGCGAAAGAAACAGAATGTCGTCCTTGTCGCCGAAATACTGGTAGATCAAGCCGGTGCTGACGCCGGCTTCCTTGGCGATCTGTGAAATAGTGGTCGTGTAGTAGCCTTCGTCGGAAAAAAGCTTGACTGCCGCGCGCAGGATCTGTCCCCGCCGCTCTTCCACCAGCCTGGTATCGGTGACCAGGCTTTCGACATGCCCCGGCGATTTCATCGAGTCACTTTCCGCTTCGAACAGTCCGCGTCAATTTGCGCGTCTACCTGCAGCCAGTGTCATCCGGCGGATCCGCCCAATGCTTGACGCAAGCGCCGGAATCCGCCGGCAATGCAGGTGCCAGCAGCGCACTCAGTTACCTTCGAACGCCGGCTTTTGCTTGGCTACGAAAGCGTTGTATGCCCGGGTGAAGTCCTTGGTTTGCATGCAGATCGCCTGTGCCTCGGCTTCGGTTTCCAATGCCTGCTCTATGGTCTGGTTCCATTCCTGATGCAGGCATTTCTTGGTCATCGAATGCGCGAACGCAGGCCCGTCGGCGATTTCTTTCGCCATCGCGTGCGCGCGTGCCAGCAGCTTGTCCTTGGGCACGAGCTCGTTGTAATAGCCCCAGGCCTGTCCTTCCTGCGCCGTCATCGCGCGCCCGGTGTAGAACAGTTCCGAGGCGCGGCCCTGCCCGATGATGCGCGGCAAAATGGCACAGGCGCCCATGTCGCAGCCGGCGAGGCCGACGCGCACGAATAGAAACGCCGTCTTGCATTCCGGTGTACCGTAGCGCAAGTCGCTCGCCATCGAAATGATCGCCCCCGCACCGGCGCAAATGCCGTCGACCGCAGATATGATGGGCTGCGGGCAGGTGCGCATTTCCTTCACCAGGTTTCCGGTCATGCGGGTAAAGGCGATCAGCCCGGTCATGTCCATCTTAGTCAGGGGGCCGATAATTTCGTGCACGTCGCCGCCCGAGCAGAAATTGCCGCCTTCACCGGTGAAGACGATCGCCCGTACGTCCTCCGCGTATTGCAGCTTGTGGAAGGTATCGCGCAGTTCGGCGTAGCTCTCGAATGTCAGCGGATTCTTGCGCTCAGGGCGGTTCAGCGTGATGGTTCCCACGCGCTCCTTGACTTCCCATTTGAAATGTTGCGGGCGCCATTCGGCGGCTTTGAGTTTGTACATAGAATTCTCCGAATAAAATGTTGTCGATAAACTTCTGTAGTGGAATTGAACTTTCGCTTGCCGCGATTTCAGCCTGCCAGCGTCAACCCGCCACTAACGCTGAGCGTTTGGCCGGTGACGAAATCGGCACGGCTGCTGGCGAAAAACAGCACCGCATCGGCGATCTCGGAGGGCTTCGCAAGCCGGCCCATCGGGGTGACGCGCACGAAGGCTTCGCGGTGCTTTTCTGGCACCACCGCCAGCAAGGGCGTGTCGGTCGGGCCGGGACAAACGCAATTTACGTTGATATTGAATCGCGCCATTTCACGTGCGAGCGACTTGGTAAACGCGATCGCTCCGCCTTTCGCGCCGGAATAGACTGACTCCCCCAGGCTGCCCACCCTTCCAGCGTCGCTCGAAACGGTGACGATCTTGCCGGCTTTGCGCTCGATCATGCCATCGAGGAATGCGCGCGCCACGGCAATGGGCCCAAACAAGTTGAGGTCGATCACCTTGCGCCAGAAATCGGGGCTGTTCTTGACGAAAGGCTCGATCTTGCCCCAACCCGCAACGTTGGCGACGATGTCGACATGCCCCCGGCGTTCATAAGCCGCACGCTTGAACGCTTCGATCGAGTCGAGATCGGTCACATCGAGCCGGATGAAGTCGGCGCCTAAGCCTCTGGCGCGAATCATCGCCGCGCTTTGTTCGCCTCCGTCCTCGGCGATGTCGCCGAGCAGTACATGGGCCCCCGCCTGAGCCAGTACTTCGGCTGTCGCGCGCCCGATCCCCGAGGCTGCCCCGGTAATTACCGCCGTCTTGCCGTCTATTCGCATAGTTCGCTCCAGAAAAATGAAGAAATTGCCCGTAAAGAATTACGTCAAGGGCGGCGCCTTGATTGCGCGCGCCCGGGATCCAAATCAGTGCAAGCCATCGCGTTTCCTGCGCTTCTCCTCGGGTGACGGTTGCGCCGGCCACTGCTTGACTGAATGAATATTCATTCAGTACGGCAAAATTAGCATAAATGATGGCAATTACGCAAGCAGAAAATGAACGCGATCGGCAAAAATCGGACAAGCCCACGGGTTGCGGGTTGCGTGGTCTGCGATTCGCCGGCAGGCCGGCTGAATGTTTTCGCGGTTCAGCCGTACCTGGCGGGCCCGGACCCGGTAGAATTAGTTTGCATCCAATAGAATGACAGCCGGAACCCGGATACAGAGCGGGCCGCGCGCGGACCATCCTTCGAGTGTGATGCCTTGCTTTCCACGCCGGACATTCCGGTCTTTCTGAAAAGGAGTCTGAATTGAGCTACGCCGTTGAAATGTGGCAACAGCCTTCCCTGCCCGTGCTTGGTTCCAAGGATCGCTTCCCGGTGCGGCGCATATTTTGCGTCGGCCGGAACTATGTCGAACACCAGAAGGAAATGGGAGGCGACGGCCGCGAGCAACCGTTCTTCTTTTGCAAGGCGCCGCATGATTTGGCCGCGGTCGAGGCGGGGGAGTGCGCGAACATTCACTATCCGCCGATGACCAGCAACTTTCATTGGGAAACCGAGATGGTTGCGTTGATCGGCAAGGGCGGATTCAAAATCGCCGCGGTCCGCGCCAACGACCACGTTTGGGGATACGCGATCGGTCTGGACATGACGCGCCGGGACCTGCAGCAGCAGGGAAAAGACAAGGGCCGGCCATGGAGCTTTGGCAAGGATTTCGACGAGGCGGCACCTTGCGGGCCGGTCACGCCGGCAAGCAAGATGGGGCATCCGTCCAAGGGCAAACTTTGGCTTACGGTGAACGGCGAGTTCCGCCAGCAATCCGATATCGACCAGATGATCTGGAGCGTGCCGGAGCAAATCGCGTTCCTGTCGCAGTACTACACGCTCGAGGCCGGTGACGTCATTTTCACGGGAACGCCGGCGGGCGTGGGCGCGGCCAAGGTGGGCGATAAGCTGGTGGCCGGCGTTGACGGTTTGGGCGAACTCAACGTAAGCGTCGTAGCGCCACGCTAAGCGCCCGGCGCTGCCTCACATGAACGCCGCCGCCTATTTGCTCGCCACCGGTGAATCCAGCGCGACTGCGTTGGCATGCGGTTCGGAGCGCGTGAACTATGGCGAATTGCGTGCTGCAGTCGGATGCGCGGCCGGTGCCTGGCGCGCGCACGGCCTGGGGTATGGCGATAGAGTCCTGGTGTTTGCGCCGGACGGCATCGCCTGGGCGATTGCCTACCTGGGCGCAATTTGGGCCGGCGGTGTTGCCGTTGGCCTGAACTCGCGGCTGTTCGAGCGCGAACTGTCCGTGGTGCTGTCAGAGTCCGGAGCGCGCTTCATATGGTGCAGCGAGGGTTCGCGCGCGTTGCTGGAGCGCCTGCTCGCCGGCATCACGAACCCGCCGCAACTGGTAATCGACGCAGAATGGAGCGCCGGCCTGTCGCAGGCCGACGTAATGTCCGCCGCCGAAATGCGCGATGACGATCCGGCGATATGGATCTACACTTCCGGGACCACCGGCCTGCCCAAAGCCGTTGTGCACGCGCAACGCAGCGTCATCGGCAGCGCCGATTTCGCGCGCGAAATTCTGGGGCTGAGCGCCCAGGATTGCATCTACGCCTCGTCCAAGATGTTCTTCGCCTACGCGCTTGGCAATAGCTTTTGCGCAGGTCTGCGCCTGGGAGCGACAGTCGTGCTCGACCCCGAATGGCCCACCGCCGAGCGGGTTGCCGAGATCGTCGAGCGGCACCGGCCTACGGCGCTGTTCTCCGTACCCACGCTCTACCTCAAGATGCTGCAGTCGGGAGTGGCGGCGCGTTGCGCCGCGGCCGGCGTGCAGCATTACGTTTCCGCAGGGGAATCCCTGCCGGCGGCGGTGCGGCGCGGCTGGTGGGATGCGACCGGCGTGGCGCCGGTCTCGGGCTATGGCGCCTCGGAAACCATAGTCCTGGTTTTCTATTGCGATGACGAGAGCATGACACTGAAGCCGTCGCCGCGGGTCGAGTACAGCGTGCGCGACGGCGGCGAGGACGCGGCACCCAAGCGTCTGTGGCTAAAACATCCGTCGATTGCGCTGGGTTACTGGCGGCGACCAGAGGCCGATAGCGATAGCTTCTCCGTCGGCCGCTTTTCGCCGGGAGATTTGTTCCGCCGGCGCGACGACGGCAGCGTCGAGTTTTGCGGCCGGGACGACGACATGCTGAAGATTTCCGGACAATGGGTCAGCATTCTGCAAGTCGAACAATCGCTGCTTGGCGCAAGTGCGGGCAGCGTTGAAAGCCTGGCTGCGGTCGGCTTCGACAACGCCGAGGGCCTGGTGTCGATCGCACTGTTCGTCGTCGCGGCCCAAGGACAGGAATCGCTGGCCCGGGAGCGCATAGCCGCGGGCATCGAGGCATTGCCTAAGCTCAAGCGCCCGCGGCTCGTAAAGTGGGTGGAAGAACTGCCGCTTACAGCCACTGGCAAATTGCAGCGGCGTAAACTCAAAGAACAGTATCTCGGGAGCTTTGCATGAATCTCGTTTCAGGCCGCCCGATCGGAGCGATTGCGATCGCACCGCACTTTACCATCGATCTTCTTAAGGAGGCGTCGTGCTGCCACCCCGCATAGATACCAAGGCCGTACAGGCCGCGATGGGCGAATACGCCGACGAAAAAGCAACCCTGGCGCAGCGCGCAGCGATCTATCAGGATCTGATCGGCTTCGTTCCGCCGCGCATCGAGGCGCGGCTCAACGTCACCGGCGCGCTCGACCCGCAAATGTTGGATTTGCAGGAGCGCATCCGCGAACACGGGATGTACCCGAAATGCTTCGACACGAAAACCGCCCAGCTGATGTTGTTCGGCATGCTGCTGATGGACATGAGCGATGCCGCGCAGTTGCATGCGATTGCTGCGCGGCGCGCCGGTGCAAGCTGGGAAGAGATGCAGGCGGTCGTCAGCCTGTGCTTTCTGTTTCGCGGACTGCCTGCCGCCAACCGCGGCGCGGAAGTCCTCGCCAACATCGCCAAACGCGAGTCCGAGGCGAAGCCCGCCTGAGGGAATTTGCGGCAAACGGGTATGGCGCGAGAACCTAGACACTGATTTCGGAGCGCGGCATGCGGCGGCGTTCTGCCCGTTGATCAATTTGGGGCGCGAGGTCTGAATCTGGCCGGAATCGTGTACGATACAATTCGACGCCGCGCAATTGATGTTGTCCTGGATTGTGAGTATTTGAAGGAAACCCCGCCAACAGGGGGTGTTGGCACGAGCGCCGCCATTTTGAGCAGCGCCAAAAGGAGTGAGGAGATCGTCATGAAAAAAATTGCCGCAATGTTTGGTGTTGCCGCGCTGCTTGCAGCGGCGCCGTTCGCCCAGGCGCAGGAAATCATACTCAAAGTGCACCATTTCCTGTCGCCCTTGTCCCCCGCGCACACCAAGTTGATCACGCCCTGGTGCGACAAGATCAACAAGGAGTCGGGCGGCAAGCTGAAATGCCAGATCTACCCCGCCATGCAAATGGGGGGCACAGCGCCGCAACTGTACGACCAGGCCAAGGACGGCGTCGCCGACATCGTCTGGACGCTGCCGGGATACACCGCGGGTCGCTTCCCGTTGGTCGAGGTGTTCGAACTGCCGTTCATGATGCGTAGCACCGAAGGTACCAGTCGCGCGCTTTGGGATTGGGTGCAGGCGAACGACCAGGCCGAGTTCAAGGACGTGCATCCGATCGCCTTCCACGTGCACGGCCCTGGTGTGTTCCACATGGTCAACAAGCCGATCAAGACCCTGGCCGATTTCAAGGGCTTGAAGGTGCGCGCGCCCACACGCGGGAGCAACAAGACGGTGGCTGCATTTGGCGCCACCCCGGTCGGCATGCCGATGCCCCAGGTGTCCGAAGCTTTGTCCAAGGGCGTCCTCGACGGCGCGGTAATGCCCTATGAAGTGGTGCCGTCGGTGAAGGTACAGGAGCTGGTCAAGTTCCACAGCGAGACCGACCCGGCGCAGCCGGCGGTCTACACTTCGGTCTTCATTTTCGCCATGAACAAGGCCAAATACGACAGCCTGCCGCCCGACATGAAGAAGGTGATCGACGCCAACAGCGGCGTCGAGGCCTCAGCATTTTTCGGGAAGGCGCAGGGCGACGCGGATGTACCCGGGAGGAAAGTGTCGGAGAAGAACACCTTCAACACGATCTCTGGGGCTGAAATGGAGGCATGGAAAAAGGCGGCCCAGCCGGTGATAGACGATTGGGTCAAGGACGTGACGGCCAAGGGCGCCAATGGCAAGGCATTGCTCGATAGTGCCCGCAGCCTGATCGAGAAATACCGCAAGTAGATGCAAGTATGCGCGGCGGGGCGCGCTTCGTGCGCGTCGCCGCACCTATGCATTAATTTGAAACCACCAATTTGCAGAAGACGTCGCGCGTGAATGCAGGAGTCATTGCTGCTGCGGTGGTTCCGCACGTGCCGACGCTGGGACTCCCCGAACATACGCCTGATTTTCAGTTGACGTTGGTCGAGGGAGCGCGCGCACTGGGTCGCGCATTGCGCGCGCTGAAGCCCGACCTGTTCGTGGTCAACTCCGCCCACTGGATCTGCACCTTCGGCTGGTACGCGACCTCCCAGGCCTTGCACGAAGGCGTGTGTGTCGCAGACGAAGCCCCCGACCTGATTCCGGGCATAGCCTATAGACGCAAGGGAGATGCGGAATTCGCGTCGGCGCTGGTCGATGCATGGCAGGCACAGGGAATTCCGGGCGGCCGCAATGAAACGCCGCATTACGCCTGGGATTACGGCAGCCTGGTGCCGCTGCTATATCTCGACCCGGACGCGGAGATTCCCGTGGTACAGATCCCCACCGTAATCATGGCCGATCACGCCGAGTGCATGCAGGTCGGCCACGCCGTGCATGCAACAGCCAAGCGCCTGGGCAGGCGGGTTGTGTTCGTCGCCAGTTCTGCGTTCACGCACGCCTTGGTGCGCGGCCGCCACTTCAAACCTGCGCCGGAACGCGAAGCTCTGGACCAGCGCTTTATCGATCAGCTGAAACGGGGTGCGGTGAATGAGGCGTTGGCAGGTTTCCCGGAATACAGCCGCGCCGTCGTCGCCGAAATGAACGGCAGGCCCCTGGCCACGCTGCTGGGCGCCCTGGAGGCGCTGGACGAATCGGGTGCGAAGCTCGCCGGAGAACAGTTCGGCGGCTATGCGCAGTCTTCCGGCAGCGGCAACGCGAACGTGGTGGTTTGGTCCCAGTGAGGAATGGAAAACAAGAATGACTGAACAGGATGCGGTTCCTGCCGAGGACTTCGCCGGCAGGTGGTTGGGGAGAATCTGCCGCTGGTTCGCGGTGGTCGGCGGCGCGGTTCTGGTGGCGATGATGCTGATGTCAGTCGCCAGCATCGCCGGTCGCAGTTTGTTCGGCAAGCCGGTTCCCGGCGACTTCGAGTTGGTCCAGATCGGCTGCGCCATTTGCGTGGCCGCATTTCTTCCCTGGTGCCAAATGCAGGGCGGCAATATCATCGTCGATTTCTTCACCGCGCGCGCCAGCGCCAGGACGCGGGGCTGGCTGGATGCGATCGGCGCGCTGCTGCTGGCGGCGGTGATGCTGTTGGTCGCCTGGCGCACCGGCGCCGGCGCACTCGCGGTCAAAGCGTCCGGCGAAACCTCCATGATCATGGGTTTTCCTAGCTGGATCGGCTATGCGTTCATGGCGCCCGGCTTTGCGCTGACGGCACTGGCGGCGGTCTACACCGCGTATGGCGCCTGGCGCGGGAGGAACGCGTGAGCGGGCTCGGCATAGGAATGACCATGTTCGGCGGTATGCTGGTGCTGATGGCGCTGCGGGTGCCGATCGCGATTGCCATGTTCGTGCCGGGTGCAATCGGCTATGTCGCCCTGGCAGGCGATGCCGCACTGCTCAACCATCTGAAGGGCCTGGCCTACGCGCGCTACTCGGTCTACGACCTGTCCGTCATCCCGCTGTTCCTGCTGATGGGCGAATTCGCCACCAAAGGCGGGCTGTCGCGCTCGCTGTTCAAATGCGGCAATGCACTGCTCGGGCACTTTCGCGGCGGCATGGCCATGGCCGCGATTCTCGCCTGCGCCGCGTTCGGCGCGGTGTGCGGCTCATCGGTGGCGACCGCCGCGACCATGGGGCAGGTGGCGCTGCCCGAGATGCGGCGCTACAACTACTCCGGGCGGCTCGCCACCGCCACGCTGGCGGCGGGCGGAACCCTGGGCATACTCATCCCGCCCTCGGTGGTACTGGTCGTCTATGCCATTCTGACCGAGCAGAACATTGCCAAGCTGTTCGCCGCCGCCTTTATCCCCGGCTTTATCGCCGCGGCGGGTTACGTGACCGCGATCGCAGTCTACGTGCGTCTGTACCCGGGCCACGGCCCGGCGCAGCCGCGCCACAGCAAAGCCGAATTGCTCGGCAGTTTGGTCGATGTCTGGCCGGTGGCGGCGATATTCGGCGTCGTATTCGGCGGCATCTACGGCGGCGTGTTCACGCCCACGGAAGGCGCCGCGGTGGGCGCTGCGAGTACTTTCTTCACCGCGCTCGCCAAGCGCGAAATGGACGCGGCGGCGGCCAAGCGCTGCTTCTACGGCACGGCGCAGACCACCGGCATGATATTCATGATCTTCCTCGGTGCCGATATGCTCAACTCGGCGCTGGCGCTGTCGCAGATGCCGGAAATGCTCGCCAGCCTGGTGTCGTCGCTGTCGATACCGCCGCTGATGGTCATTGTATGTATCCTGCTGTTTTACGTGCTGCTGGGCTGCGTCATGGACGAGCTGTCGATGATCATCCTCACCATTCCGGTGCTATTTCCATCGGTGATGGCGCTCGATCTGTGGAGCCTGAACCCGACCGACAAGGCCGTCTGGTTCGGCATCCTGGTGCTGTGCGTGGTCGAGTTCGGTCTGATCGCGCCGCCGGTCGGGCTGAACGTGTACGTCATCAACAGCCTGGCACGCGATGTGCCGATGTCCGAAACCTACCGCGGCGTGGTGCCATTCCTGATCTCGGACGTCGTGCGCGTCGCGCTGCTCATGCTTTTCCCAAGCCTCACGCTGTGGCTGGTGCACGTCATTACCTGACGGCTAGCGCGTCTGGCGGCAATGGGTTTCGCGCACGAACACGAGGAGGATGAGCGCGGCCGCCAACCAGATGATCATGATTGCGAAGCCCGCACGGTAAGCGTCGAAATCGTAGACGCGAACCCCGTTGACGAAGGCGCCGCCCCAACGCCGGTCGAGCATCCAACCCACCATCGGCGGCATGATCATGCCACCCAGCATATTGCCCATGTTGGCGATACCGCCTACGGTGCCGGCCACGTCGACGGCGACCGATTCCTTGGCGATGGCGAAACCCAGCATGGCGCAGGCGGAGGCGCAACCGGTGATGCCGAGTAAAGCAATCAACAGCGCAAGCGGCAGACCCGGCAGCAGCAGCGCGGCGCACCATCCGGCGGTCGCCAGCAAGGCGCCCAGCGCATACAGCGGCTTGCGGCGGCGCAGGCGGTCCGATAGTGCGCCGACGATCGGGGCCGTAAGCGCCCAGCATACGAGCAGCAGCGAAGTGACCGTTGCTGCGCGCGCAGTCGTGAGACCGTAGTGGGTGGTGAGAAAAGGTACCCCCCACAGGCCGCCGAAGGTAAGGGTCGGTCCGGCGACCGCGCCTGAAATCAGAGATACCAGCCAGACATTGCGAATGGCGAGCGCGCGCCTGATGCCTGCGAATATCGAAACGTGCCGGAGTGGCTGCGTCGGCGCGTAACTCGCGTAACCGCGTTCGACGGGATCGTCCCTCACCGCAAGCCAGAGCACGATCGCGAGCAGGCCGGTAATCACCCCTGAAACGCAAAGCACGCCGCGCCAGCCGAACGCATCTACGAGCAAGCGCAATGGGACACCGGCCGATACGGCGCCGATCATGCCGCAGGCAAGCGCAAGGCCCGAGAGCATGGCAAAGCGTGCCGGCGCGAACCAGTGGCCGGCGAGTTTGAGCATGGCAACGAAGGCGACTCCGACCGACCCGCCAATCAGCAGGCGGCCGAGGCCGGCGACGGCATAGTTCGACGCCAGTGCAAACAGGAGAGTACCCACAGCGGCAATCGCGGCGCCGGCGGTGAGCACGCGGCGCGGTCCCCACCGATCGGCAAGCACGCCTGCCGGGACCTGCATTGCCACGTAACTGTAGTAATAGAACGCGGCAAGATTACCCAGCGCCGCCGCGCCGAGCGCAAATTCGCTCATCAGTTCGCGCGTGATGACCGCCGGCGCGACCCGCTGATAAAAGCCGATCAGGTAGAAGGCGGCGCCCAGACCCCAAACCGCTAATGCCAGGCGCAGCGGTGGGTAGGCCGCCCGGCTTGAACTCACGGAGCCCAGTGCGGGACTCGTTGCAACAGGTGGGGCCCGGGGTCCCGGATGCGACCGCTGCTCGAAGCGGCGCCGGAGGCGGACTGCGCCGCGCTGATCAGCATTGCTCCCAGGGCAGGCCGTCGCGACGCCAACCGGAAATGGAATTGCGCTGGTGATGATCGTTCAGTTCGCCCTCGAAGCCGTGCAGTACGTTGTAGACCTGGGTGAAGCCAGCTTGTTCCAGCGCGGCGCCCGCGTCCAGCGACCGGTTGCCGCTGCGGCAAATGAGCACCAGCGGTCGGTCTACACTCGCCGCTTTTTTCACGTGGCCGACGAAATGCGGGTTCACCTCCCAGTCCGGGCCGTCGTTCCAAGGGATCATGATGGCGCCGGTCGGGTGACCGACGAACAGGAATTCCATCTCGCTGCGGCAATCGATGAAGATCGCGCTTGGATTCCGGTGCAGGAATTCGTAGGCTTCCTTGGGATTCAGATGTTGCATCGTCCGACTTTCGATCGCGAAAACGGTAGTATAAGGCCAGCCTCCGCACTAGGCGAATCTGCATTTGTCAGGTGGACAAATGCAACAGTGGCGGGCTAGAATTCGTCACTGCGCCGATTTGAGGTCAGATTGCGGGCGCCGCCGGTACCGCCCGGACGAAAAATAAATGCTGCTAAAGCGAGGGAACCCGTACCTGGCTGGCAGGGCGGGTTTTTTATTTGCTGGTCTTATCTCATGAGGCAGTTTTTCGATCGTCGAAACAGTCGCTGGCTTAGTGAAATACGAGGGGATGCGCCCCTAAGGTCTCAATCCCGCTGCAGGGGAAAGTTCCCCACCTCTTCGGGTGGTCCCGACCTTCGGTCTCCCACACCTCCTCGGGTGCTCCCGACCTTCGGTCTCCCACCTCGGGAATGTCCCCTCATTTCGTAACAGACGCCAAATGAACAAAACCCTACAACTGGAACGCCTGCTCGGCGAGCGCATCCTGATCCTGGATGGCGCCATGGGCACCATGATCCAAAGCTACAAGCTGGCGGAGGCCGACTATCGCGGTGAACGCTTCGCCGCGTTCAGGCAGGACTTGAAGGGCAATAACGACCTCCTGTCGCTGACTCAACCCGGCATCATCCGCGAGATCCACGACGCCTACCTGGAAGCCGGCGCCGACATCGTTTCCACCAATACCTTCAACTCTAACGCCCCGTCCATGGCCGACTACGGCATGGAAGGTCTGGTGTACGAACTCAACTTCGAGGCGGCGCGTCTGGCGCGCGCGGCCGCCGACACCTGCATGCACAAGGTGCCCGGGCGGCAGTGCTTTGTCGCCGGCGGGATCGGGCCCACCACCAAGACCGCGTCGATTTCGCCCGACGTCAACGACCCCGGCTTTCGCAACATCAGCTTCGACGCCCTGGTCGCCGCATACAGCGAGTCCCTGCGCGGCTTGCTCGACGGCGGCGTGGACCTGATCCTGGTCGAGACCATTTTCGATACGCTCAACGCCAAGGCGGCCCTGTTCGCGATCGACTGCGCCTTCGAGGCGCGCGGCCGGCGCTGGCCCATCATCATCTCCGGCACCATTACCGACGCCTCCGGGCGGACCCTCAGCGGACAGACACCGGAGGCGTTCTGGAACTCGGTGCGCCATGCCCGCCCGCTTGCGGTGGGCCTGAATTGCGCCCTCGGCGCCAAGCTGATGCGGCCGTATATCGAGGAGCTGTCCAGCGTCGCCGACACCTATATCAGCTGCTATCCCAACGCGGGCCTGCCGAATCCTTTGGCGGAAACCGGATACGACGAGACGCCGGACTACACCTCCAGCCAGCTCATGGAATTTGCCAGTAGCGGCTTCCTGAATATCGTGGGTGGATGTTGCGGCACGACGCCGGCGCACATCCGCGCCATTGCGCGGGCGGTGCAAGTCCTGCCGCCGCGTCAGGTGCCGCAGATCGAGAAGAAGCTGCGCCTGTCGGGTCTGGAACCGCTCAACATCGGCGACGATACCCTGTTCGTCAACGTCGGCGAACGCACCAACGTCACCGGCTCCAAAGCCTTTGCGCGCCTGATCCTCGCTGGCGATTACACCGCCGCGCTGGCGGTGGCGCGGCAGCAGGTGGAGAGCGGCGCCCAAATTGTCGACGTGAACATGGACGAGGCGATGCTCGACTCGGAAAAGGCCGTGGTCACCTTTCTCAACCTGATCGCCTCCGAACCCGACATCTCGCGCGTGCCGCTGATGCTCGATTCCTCCAAGTGGTCGGTGATTGAGGCCGGGTTGAAATGCGTGCAGGGCAAGGCCGTGGTGAACTCGATTTCACTCAAGGAAGGCAAGGACCCGTTCGTGCGCCAGGCGAAGCTCGCGCGCCGCTATGGCGCGGCGGTGATCGTCATGGCGTTCGACGAACAGGGCCAAGCCGACAGCCTGGAGAAGCGCAAGACCATCTGCCGGCGTTGCTACGAAATTCTGACCGGCGAAGTCGGTTTTCCGGCCGAAGACATCATTTTCGATCCCAACATTTTTGCTATCGCCACCGGGATCGAGGAGCACAGCAACTACGGCTGCGACTACATCGAGGCGACGCGCTGGATCCGCGCCAACCTGCCTTACGCCCGAGTATCGGGCGGCGTGTCCAATGTGTCCTTCTCCTTCCGCGGCAACGACCCGGTGCGCGAGGCCATCCACACCGCCTTTCTCTACCACGCGATCAAGGCCGGCATGTCGATGGGCATCGTCAACGCCGGGCAGTTGGGCGTCTACGAGGAGATACCCAAGGACCTGCTGGAACGTGTGGAAGACATCATTCTCAACCGCAGGCCCGACGCAGCCGAGCGCATGGTCGCGTTCGCCGAGACGGTCAAGGGCGGCGGCAGGGTGCAGGTCGAGGACCTGGAATGGCGCAAGCAGAGCGTGGAAGCGCGCCTGGCGCACGCGCTGGTGAAAGGCATCTCCGACTGGGTCATCGACGACACCGAGGAAGCCCGGCTGCAGGCTGAACGCAATGGCGGGCGCCCGATCCATGTGATCGAAGGCCCGCTGATGGACGGCATGAACGTGGTCGGCGACCTGTTCGGCGCGGGCAAGATGTTCCTGCCGCAGGTGGTGAAGTCGGCGCGGGTGATGAAGCAGGCGGTGGCGCACCTGGTGCCCTACATCGAGGCGGAGAAACAGAAGCTGGCACTGGAATCGGGGGAGGCGGCCAAGCCCAAGGGCAAGATCGTGGTCGCCACGGTCAAGGGCGATGTGCACGACATCGGCAAGAATATCGTCGGCGTGGTGCTCCAGTGCAACAACTACGAGGTCATCAACCTCGGCGTGATGGTGCCGGCCAGCAAGATTCTGCAAGTGGCGCGCGACGAGAACTGCGACATCATCGGCCTGTCAGGACTGATCACGCCGTCGCTCGAGGAAATGGCGCACGTGGCGCACGAAATGGAGCGCGAGGGCTTCACCATCCCGCTCTTGATCGGTGGTGCCACCACGTCGCGCGTGCACACCGCGGTGAAAATTGCACCGCATTACAGCGGCGTGACCGTATATGTTCCCGACGCTTCGCGCTCGGTCAGCGTCTGCTCCAGCCTGCTCTCGGAGGACTTGCGCGGAGAGTACACGCGTTCGGTGCGCGCCGACTACGACAAGATCCGCGCCCAGCATCACGCCAAGACGCCGCGCGCGGCCTTGCTCACACTCGCGCAGGCGCGTGCCAACGCGCTCAGCACCGACTGGTCGGTTTATACCCCGCCCGCGCCCAAGTTCATCGGGGTCAAAGCGTTTCGAGATTACGACCTGGCGGCGATCGCCCGCCATATCGACTGGTCGCCTTTCTTCCAGACCTGGGAACTATCCGGATCCTATCCGAAGATTCTGCTGGATCCGGTGGTGGGCGAAGCGGCGCGCAACGTATTGGCCGAAGGCCAGGCGATGCTGGCGAAAATCATCGCCGAAAAATGGCTGGTCGCAAACGGGGTCGTCGGTCTGTTTCCGGCCAACAGCGTGGGCGACGACATCGAGATCTATACCGACGTGTCGCGCAGCCAGGTGGCGATGTGCTTTCACAATCTACGCCAGCAAGCGCAGAAGCCGACCGGCAAGCCGAACTACTGTCTGGCCGACTTCATCGCACCTAAGGGTTCCGGCGTCAAGGATTACATCGGCGCCTTTGCCGCCACCAGCGGCATCGGCATCGAGGCGCGGGTGAAGGCATTCGAAGCCAGGCACGACGACTACAACGCGATCATGCTGAAGTCCCTGGCGGACCGCCTGGCCGAGGCCTTCACCGAGCATTTGCACCAGCGCGTGCGGCGGGAACTTTGGGGCTACGCGGCGGATGAATCCCTGGACAACGAGGCCCTGATTCGCGAAGAGTATCGCGGCATACGCCCGGCGCCGGGTTACCCCGCCTGCCCCGACCACACCGAGAAAGGCGATCTGTTCCGGCTGCTGGACGCACCGAAGATCGGCATCACGCTGACCGAAAGCTATGCTATGTGGCCGGCGGCCGCGGTGAGCGGATTCCATTTTTCGCATCCCGAGTCGCAATATTTCGCCGTTGGCAAAATCGGACCCGATCAGGCCGCAGACTATGCGCTGCGCAAGGGACTTTCGCTGCCCGACATCGAAAGATGGCTGGCGCCGGTGCTAGCGTACGATCCCGTTTTATCCACCGCTAAATGACAGGAGAAATTGAATATGAGCATTGTCCGTCACCAGAGTGCAAAAATCCTTTCCGGTGCCGTCGAAGCGAACGGCATGGTCTATGTCGCCGGCACCGTTGCCGACAAGCGTCCCGCTTCGGTCAAGGCGCAGACCGAGGAGATCCTCGGCAGGATCGATGCGCTGCTCGCGCAGGCGGGCAGCCACAAATCCAAGATCGTCTCGGCGCAGATCTGGCTTGCCGACATCCGCACGCGCGAGGAGATGAACCAGGCTTGGCTCGCTTGGGTCGACGCGAATAACCTTCCGGCACGCGCCTGTGTCGAGGCCAAGCTTGCAGGCGTCGACATGCTGGTCGAGATCGCGGTGATCGCGACCAAGTAGCCGGAGCACTGAATTCCGCGCTGACGCTTACTTGCGCCAGAACCCGGGCGTGAACACCACCAGCAAGGTGAACAATTCCAAGCGCCCGAGCAACATCGCGATGGTGCAGATCCAGGTCTGGAAACCGTTCAGCGACGCATAAGTCATCGCCGGGCCGACTTGATTCAAACCGGGGCCGGTGTTGTTGATGCACGCGATCACCGCCGAAAACGCGGTGACAATGTCCAGACCCGATGCGGCAAGCAGCATCGTCATCGCGACGAATGAACCGACGTATACCAGGACGAAGGCAAGCACCGCGAAGATGATGTTGTTCTCGACGGGCACGCCGCCTAGTTTCACCGGCACCAAGGCGCGCGGATGGATGATACGCGTCATTTCGCGCACTGCCTGGCGCGCCATTAATTCCGCGCGGATCATTTTGATGCCGCCGCCGGTCGAGCCAGAACAGGTGCAAAAGCCGCACAAGAACAGCATCCACACCGGCGCGAATATCGGCCAAAGGTTGTAATCGGTGTTGGAAAATCCGGTGGTAGTGGCGATGGAAACGACGTTGAACGCGGAGAAACGCAGCGCGGTCCAGAAGCTGGGATAGGTTTGGTTGGCGAGCAGGAAATAGGCGATGCCGAACACGCTGCCGATGACCACCAGCAGGTACAGTCCGACTTCCGGGTCGCGCGCGTACGGGGCGAAACTCCAGCGCCGCCAGGCAAGGAAGTGCGTGCCAAAGTTGATGCCCGCCAGCAACATGAAATAGATTCCTACGGCCTCGATCGCGGGCGAGTTCCAGTGCGCGAAGCTCGCATCGTGGGAGGAGAAAGCGCCCAGGCCCATGGTGGAAAAAGCATGCATCATGGCATCGAGCCAGTTCATGCCGGCAATCCGGTAGCAAAGGATACAGGCGGCGGTGATGCCGAGATAGACCAGCCAGAGCCCCTTGGCCGTCTCGGCAATGCGCGGCGTCAGCTTGGTGTCCTTCATCGGACCCGGCGTTTCCGACTTGTAGATCTGGCTGCCGCCCACGCGCAGGAGCGGAAGGATGGCCACCGCCAGCACGATCACGCCCATGCCGCCGATCCAGACGAGAAAGGTGCGCCAGATATTGATCGAGGCCGGCAGCGCGTCCAGCCCGGATAGCACCGTCGCCCCGGTGGTGGTGAGTCCGGAAACGGTTTCGAAATAGGCGTCGGTGAAGGATAGTTCCGGCAGGTAGAACAGCAGCGGCAGGGTGGCAAAGGCCGGCAGCACGGTCCATACCAGCGCCACCAGGAGGAAGCCGTCGCGTGGCTGCAACTCGCGCCGTTTCTTCCGCGTCATCACCCATAGCAGTGCCCCGGCTGTCGCAGTTAGCACAACGGCTTCGTCGTAGGCGGTTTGCGCGTTGTCGCCCATGAAATAGGAGCAGAGCAGGGGAAAAAGCAGGCTGAGCGCGAAGATCATGATGACCACGCTCAGGACATTCAAGACAGCAAGAATTCGGACCATGAATGGCGTCTGCTCTGGCCTTAGAGAAAACCGGCGCTGACCTGGAACAGCTTTTCCACCTTGGGCACCATCTTCTTGTTGGTGACGAAGACGATGGCGTGATCCGCTGCCTGGATGACTAGGTCATGGTGGGCCATCAGCACCTCGGCACCGCGGACCAGGGCGGCGATGGTCGTGCCCTTGGGCAACTCGATCTCCTCGATGCGCCGTCCCACCATGCGGCAGGACGCAGCGTCGCCGTGCACCACCGCTTCGAGGGCTTCGGCTGCGCCGCGGCGCAGCGAGTGCACTTCGGTGATGTCGCCGCGGCGCACATGCGCCAAGAGCGAACCTATGGTTGCCTGGGCCGGGGAGATGGCGATGTCGATCTGACCCGACTGCAGCAGGTCTACGTACGAGCGCCGATTGATCAGCGCCACCACGCGGCGTGCGCCCATGCGCTTGGCGAGCAGGCAGCTCATGATATTATTCTCGTCGTCATTGGTGACGGCTACGAACAGGTCCATCTCCTCGACGTTCTCCGCTTCGAGCAGGGACTCGTCGGTGACGTCGCCTTGAAGCACCAGCGCCGTATCCAGGCGTGTCGACAGTTCCTCGCAGCGGCGTTTGTTGTGCTCGACGACCTTCACCAGGTAGCCGCGCTCGAGCGCGCGCGCCAGCCGCAGGCCGATGTTGCCGCCGCCGGCGATCATGACGCGGCGCACCGGCTTGTCCTGGCGGCGCAATTCCTGCATCACCTTGCGAATATTCTGGCTGGCGGCGAGGCAGAACACTTCGTCGCCCGCCTCGACCACGGTGCTGCCCTCGGGCACGATCGGCCGGTCGCCGCGGAAAATGGCGGCGAGGCGCACGTCGACGTTGGGGATGTGCTTGCGGATGTCTTGCAGCTGGTGACCTACCAGCGGTCCGCCCTCGAAGGCGCGCACCGCCACCAGGCTCACGCGGCCGTCGGCAAACTCCAGCACCTGCAGCGCCTCGGGAAATTGAACCAGCTTGACCAAGTATTCTGTGATCAACTGCTCCGGACAAATGGCGTAGTCCACGGCAAAACAATCCGGCGCGAACAGTTGCTCATTGGCCAAGTACTCTGGGGCGCGCACGCGCGCGATGCGCGTGGGAACGTTGTACTGATGCGCTGCAATTTTGCACGCCACCAGATTGGTTTCGTCGCTTTGCGTTACTGCGATCAGCATGTCGGCGTCTTCAACACCGGCGCTTCGCAGCACTGATGGGTGCGCAGCGCTGCCGGTTACGGTGCGCAAGTCCAGGCGGTCCTGCAGCAGGCGCAGGCGCGCGCCGTCGATGTCAACAACTGTGATGTCGTTGGCTTCGGAAACGAGGCTTTCGGCGACGCTAGTGCCGACCTGACCCGCGCCGAGGATGATGATTTTCAATTTTGCCCCCCTGAGTCCCGCCTGGCGCTACCCTGACTTGTCGACGCGGACCCGGACGATATGTATCGGATGGAGCGCATTTTATGCTCTTTTGTCCCGCTGCAATGCCGATCGCTATTCATCCTTTCTGCCAACCGTGATGCCCAAGGCCTTGAGCTTGCGGTACAGGTGGGTGCGCTCTAGGCCGCTCTTTTCGGCTACGCGCGCGATCGAACCGCCTTCGCGCATCAGCAGTTGTTCGAAATAGGCGCGTTCGAACGCTTCGCGCGCCTCGCGCAGCGGCAGCTCCAGCGGCAGGGAAACCTGCGCTGCGGCAGCGGGATGGAACTGCGCCGAAACGCGCTCCACATCGGCCGCGCCGATTTCCTCTTCCAGCGCGGTCAGCGCCAGATTTTTCACTGCACCCTGCAGGTCCTCCAGATTGCGCGGCCAATGAAACTGGCGCAAGCTGTTTAGCGCGGCCGTCGAAAAATGTCGCGGCGGGCAATGCTTCGCTTCCACTAACTGCGCCAGCAGGGTGTTGGCGATGTCGGGAATGTCTTCCGCATGCTCGCGCAGTGGCGGCAGCACCAGCGACAGTGCGGACAGGCGCGAGAGCAAGGCAGCGTCGAAACCGAATTCGGCGGTGAGGCGCGCCGGCTCCTCGGCCGTGAAGGAGACGACGCGCGCCTTGCTCTTTTCGTGTTTGCCGAGGATGAAGGCCAGATTTTTTTGCTGCGCGCGCGAAACGGTCGCCAGTTCCTCGATAAAAATCAGACCGCTCGCCGCCTGCTCCAGCAAATCCTGCGGTGCATCGATCAATGCGGCGTTCGCCACCACCCACGGCGTATTGGGCTGGTGCAAATAGCGCGCGAACAACTCCGGCATCACCCCTGGCTCGCCGCGCAGCAGTACCGGCACCGACAGTGCCGCTATCTGCGCCAGGCGTTTGCGCAGGTCGCCCAGCAGCGCCGAGCGACCCAGGCTTAGCAGCGTAAGCCCCGCTTGGGTCTGGCCGCCGCCGCTTCTCAGTGCGCGTTTCACCGTGGCGAGAAGCTTTTGCAGCGCAATGGGTTTTTCCAGAAAATCGACGGCTCCGATGCGGGTGGCCTCTACCGCAGTTTCGATGGTGCCGTGTCCCGACATCATCACCACCGGCATGGTGAGCTGACCGTTCGCCGCCCATTCCTTAAGCAAGGAGATGCCATCCGTATCCGGCATCCAAATGTCGAGCAGTACCAGGTCCGGACGCTCCGCGCTGCGCAGCGCACGCGCGCCGGCTGCGTCTTCCGCCAGCCGCACCGTGTGGCCTTCGTCGGCGAGAATCTCCGATAGCAGCTCGCGGATGCCGATCTCGTCGTCCACGATCAGTATCTGGGACATCAGGCCGCCTTCGCCGATTCTTGATGCAGCGGCAGCATCACGCTGACGCTGGCTCCGCGTCCAGGCAGGTTTTCCGCGCTGACCGCACCGTTGTGCTCGTCGACGATCTTTTTCACTATCGCCAGACCGAGCCCGGTGCCTCTGGGTTTGGTGGTTACATAGGGTTCGAACACGCGCGTCATGATGGCTTCGGGAAAGCCGCAACCATTGTCGCTGATTCTGAGGCAGGCGAAATTTCCCGCACGTTCGGTCTCGACTTCGATGCGCGAGCCGGCGCTGCCGGCGAGCGCGTCCTGGGCGTTTTGCAGCAGGTTGTGGATCACCTGCCGAAGTTGCGTCGGATCGCCCGTTACCTGAGGCAGTTCTGCCTGCAACGCGGGGCGCACCAGGGCGCCTGCGTGCTCGTACAATCCGAGCACTTCGCGCACCAGGGCGTTCAAGTCCAGCGGCTGCAGGTTTGGCGCGGGGGTACGCGCATATTCTCCGAAATCGTCCACCATTCCCTTCATCGCCGTGACCTGATTGACGATCGTCTCAGTGGCGCGGTTGAGCGTGGCCGCATCCTCCGGCGCGAGCTTGTTTGCGAGCTTCGCCTGTAGGCGTTCGGCCGAGAGTTGAATCGGTGTGAGTGGATTCTTGATTTCATGCGCCAGGCGCCGCGCCACTTCGCCCCAGGCCGTGGCCCTTTGTGCCTGCACCAGTTTGGTGACATCGTCGAATACGACCACGTAACCGCCGCCGCTCGCCTGCGGCAGAACCGAACCGCGCACCAGCAGCATGCGCTCTGCGAGTTGCAGCTGTTGCTGCCAGGTCTGGGCGCCGTGCTGCTTGAAACCCTCGACAATGGCGAGCGCCAGCGGCTGCAGCCGTGGCCATTCGGCGAGAGCGTGGCCTTTCAAATCGTTGAATTCCTCCCGAAGGATGGCACCGGCTCCGTAATTCACCGTGCCTAGTCGCAGCTCGTCGTTGAATACCAGCACGCCGGCCGATAGATTGGCAAGGATGTTCTCGAGATATGCCTTTGCCGTCTCGAGTTCTGCACGGCGTGATTCGGCCACGCTGCGCGCCTCGTCCAGTTGCTCGGTCATGCTGTTGAACGATTGGGTGAGAATGCCCAGCTCGTCGCTGCTGGTGACCTGAGCCCGGCGGCTGTAGTCCCCGCGCGCTACCGCCTGGGTGCCAGCAGCGAGCAGCGCCAGCGGTTCCGACAAGTGGGCCGAAAGCAGGAAAGCGAGCGCGGTGGCCGAGAACAGCGTCAGCAGCAGCGTCAGCGTCAGCGTCAGGATGTAAATCTCTTTCAGTCCCTGGCGCGACAGCGACAGCTCCTTGTAGTCGCGGTACACTTCCTGCACCGCTTCGGCATCGCGGGCCAGCGTCGGCGGCACCGGTTGCAGGAGCTGCAGCAGACGCTCGTCTTCGGCAATACTGAGCGCCGCCACCGGAACCAGCACGCGCAAGCTCAAGCCTTTGTCGGGCGCGGCTTCGAGCGCGGAGTAGCCGCGACTTTGTCTCGCCTGGCGCTGGATGCCGATGCTGGGCAGATCCGGCAGGAGTTTGCCCACGCGCTTGCTCGCGCTGGCGATCACGCTGCCGCCGGAAGACAGGAGCAGCGCATCCTCTATGCCCGCCTGTTCGCGCAGGCGATTGAGCAACACGACCTGCTGCGCCGGCGACTTGTCGGAAAGCTCGAGCGCCATCCGGCGCGCTTTGTCGTCGAGTTCAGTGAGCGACAGGTCGAGTGCGGTGCGGCCGAGATTGAGCCCGCCTTCGAGCGCATTGTCCACGCGTACGTCGAACCAGGATTCGATGCTTTTCGCCATGAACTGCAGCGACACTACATACACCAGTCCTCCGGGGACGATAACCATGGGCAGGAACATGAGCAGAAAGCGCAGCGTCAGGCGCGAACCGAACACACGTGTGCGCAGCTTGGTGGTAAGTACCCATAACTGATAGCCGATCAACGCCAGCAGCGCCGCGGCCAGTGTTGCATTCAGGCCCAACAGCAAAGCATAGTGGCGCGAGAACATCGCGGTGTTGCCGCTCGCTGCCGCCAGCAGGAATAGCAGGATCGCGCCCAGGACTACGCTGCAGATGAGTACGTATTTCATTGTGGCGGTTTCTCCGTCACCGGTGCCCTGATCTTGAATGGCCAACGTCGCCACTCGGAGGCGAGGTTCCATTCGCGGCTGGTAAGCGCATTGACCTGAAACGGCTTGGGCAGCTGGGTCACGTCGAGCCGCATCCGCAACCCCGCCTGGTAATCGGCGCCGGCGTTGACCTGTCCTGCCTCCAGCACCTGCCAGGAGCGCACCCGCGAGAGCACCCGCAGCGCATCGGCGAGCGTGGAAAAACTCTGATAAAGGGCACCGCTGGATATTCGGTATTGGCGGGTAAGCGCGTGGTAGGAAAGGCGCAACATGAGTTGCCGGCTGATTCCATCGTCGAACCAGTACCAGCGTTTTCGCGTCAGTTCGAATTCGACCTCGAAGTACAGCGCCACGCCTTTATCGATTGCATCTTCGAGCCGTGGGTTCAGCTCGATTTGGAAGTCGGCATCCAGCGCGTAACCTTCGTCGTTGCCCTCGAGTGAAATGCGGCTGATTTCAATATTGCCGGCGTTTGCCGACGCAATCCAGCCGAGCGCCAGCGCGAGCAGCACTGAAATGAGCAGCCGCAAGCTCATGTCTTAATATTTTTCCAGCAGCGCATAGAAAAAACCGTCATGCCGGGCGTCGGGCAACAACTGACCTCCGTCGAGCGCCGCCAGCGGCAGACGCCGGCCCCGCTCGCAGCGTGCCAGAAAGGACTCGATCGTCTGCGCATTTTCCTGCGGAAACACCGAGCACGTCGCATACAGCAATTTACCACCCGGCGCCAGCTGCTGCCACAGAACATCCAGCATTCGCCCTTGAGCCGCTGCTAGAACGTCAATGTCGCGTTCGCGGCGCAGCCACTTGATGTCCGGGTGGCGCTTGACCACGCCCGAGGCAGTGCAAGGCGCGTCGAGCAAAATGCGCTCGAACAGCGCGCCGCTCGACCATGTTGTCGGAGCCAAGCAGTCGGCGCAAACGACGCGTGCCGTAAAGCCAAGCCTTGCGAGGTTGTCGCTGATGCGGGGCACGCGTGCCGGGTCGCTATCGAGCGCCGTGAGCGTGCAGTCGGCGAGCTCCAGGATATGCCCGGCCTTGCCGCCCGGCGCAGCGCAGGCATCGAGGACCCGCATGCCGGGCAAAACATCGAGCAGGGGAGCGGCGAGCTGCGCGCCGGCGTCCTGCACCGACACTTCGCCCGCGCTGAAGCCGGGAACAGACTCTATCGGTACCGGCCGTTCGACCAGTATTGCCTGCGGTCCGATGATTTCGCCGTTGATGCCGCGCTCGCTCAGTTTGGCCAGATACTGCTCGGTCGTGAGGCGCCGGCAATTGACGCGCAGGGTCATTGGGGGGTGCAGATTGCCCGCATTGAGGATCGGCTCCCAGTGCTGTGGCCAGGCCGAACGCACCCGGTCTATCCACCATTGCGGATAGGAGTAGTGAGCGAGGTCCGATTCGCAGCGTGCAACGAGCGCGCCCGCGTCGCGCAGATAATTGCGCAGCACGGCATTGGCAAGGCCTTTGGCCGCCGGTTCGAGGCGCGACACCGCGCGCACCGCCTGATCCACCGTGGTATGGCTGGCACGCGGCCGCGCGCGCAACTGGTACAGTGCGGCGAGCAACAGCGCGTGCAGGCCCGGTTTGACGGGCTTGCGCAGCAATTCGGCCAGTATCGCGTCGAGCAATCCCAGATTGCGCAGTGTGCCGTAGGCCAGATCCTGCGCCGCAGCGCGCAGGTTGGAACCCGGCTCCAGGTCCGCAAGCGCATCAGACAGACTGCGGCCGACACGCACCTGCGCGATGGCGTCGCCTGCGGCGAATAACGCTAGTTCGAGATTGGCCGATCTGGACAAAGGATGAGGCGGCGCCGCAGTCGCGAAGTCCGCGGCGCCGCAATAGTAGTTTAAGGGCGAAGCCCGCATCCTACACCGCATGGAAGGCGGAGAGAACCCGGGGATGCAGTATCAGGCTATCGCTCGCAGGCGAGCAACCTCCATCACGCCATCGCTCGCAAGCGAGCAACCGCTATTACGCCATCGCTCGCAGGCGGGCGATGCGCTCCTCGGTGGCAGGGTGGGTACTGAACAGATTCTGCATCCCGTCTCCGGACAGCGGGTTGATGATCATCATCTGCGCTGAGGCCGGATGCGCTTCGGCTGCTTCCATTGGCAAACCTTTGGCGTAGCGCTCCATTTTCGCCAGCGCGTCAGCAAGCGCGTTAGGGTCGCCGCAGATCTCCGCGCCGCCGCGATCCGCCTCGAATTCGCGCGCTCGCGAGATCGCCATCTGGATCAGCATGGCCGCAATCGGCGCCAGGATCATCACGATCAGCCCGACCACCGGGTTCGGGCGTTCGCCATCGCCGCGTCCGCCGAACAGGAAACCGAACTGCGCGATCGACGAGATCGCACCGGCCACGGTGGCGGCGATGGTAGAAATCAGAATGTCGCGATGGCCGACGTGCGCCAGTTCGTGCGCCATCACGCCGCGCAGCTCTCTTGCCGTCAGCAGCTGCAGAATGCCGGTGGTCGCTGCCACCGCGGCATGCTCAGGGTTGCGTCCGGTGGCAAACGCGTTGGGCTGGGCTTCGTCGATGAGATAAACGCGCGGCATCGGTAGTCCGGCGCGCCGTGACAAATCCTGTACTACGGCATAGAACTGCGGCGCGCTCGCGGCGTCGACTTCCTGCGCGTTGTACATGCGAAGGACCATCGCGTCGGAAAACCAATAGGCAAAGATGTTCATCGCGCCGCCGAGCGCGAGCGCGAGCAGCATGCCGTTTGCGCCGCCGAATGCGGCACCGACGGCGCCAAACAGCGCAACGATGCCAGCCATCAGAATAGTGGTCTTAAGCCAGTTTCCGAACATTCCGGGTATCCTTATTGCGGTTGTTGTCGAAATCAACTATGGAAACTCCGATTAAGTCCCTGAGATGATCAAAGCTTCCTCCGGCTCGGGGGGCGCCCCGAAGGTCTCGATCCCCCAATGAGGGGAAAGTCCCCTTGTTCAGACCACCGTTAGATGGTGGTCTTGGCGATAAATTCAAGCCGCTCGCCGCGGACAAGGGGGAAGCCGGCGAGAAATTGCGCCGCGGCCAGCCTTTTACCGCCGGCGCGCTGCAATTCGAGCACACACAAGGATCCGTTACGGCAGGCCACGACAATGCCATTTGCGCCAGCCTCCAGTATCGTGCCCGGCACGCCCTGGGCTGTGCCCGCACGCGCACGCCATATTTTCAGCCCGACGCCTCTTATCTTTGCCGCCGCACCCGGCAGCGGACTGAAGGCGCGCACTTTGCGCTCGATCACCTGCGCCGGCTCGCCCCAGTCGACCTCGGATTCCGCCTTGGAGATTTTTGCGGCATAGCTTGCGCCCGCAGCGGCCTGGGGCGCGGCGCTCAATGGACCGCGTTCGAGTTGTGCGAGCACGGTGACGATCAGGCGCGCGCCGAGCTCGGCGAGTTTGTCGTGCAGGCTCGCGCTATCGTCCTCCGCTGCGATCGCCACGGACTCGGCCGCCAATATCGGACCGGTATCCAGGCCGCGGTCCATCTGCATGATCGAGATGCCCGTGCGCGCGTCACCGGCGAGGATGGTGCGCTGAATAGGTGCGGCGCCGCGCCAGCGCGGCAGCAGTGAAGCGTGGATATTGATTGCGCCAAGACGGGTAATATTGAGGACTGGCTCAGGCAGAATCAGACCGTAGGCGGCGACCACGGCTACGTCCGCGCCAAGCGCGCCCAAACGGTGCTGCGTCTCCTCGTCTTTCAAATTGAGTGGCTGGTACACGGCCAGGCCGTGCCTCAGGGCCAAGGACTTGACTGGGCTCGGCGCGAGCCTCAAGCCCCGTCCTGAGGGCCTGTCGGGCTGGGTAAGGACCAGCGCAATTTCATGCCCTGCACGCAGTAACGCGGCCAGGGCGCGCGCGGCGAACTCTGGAGTGCCGGCGAATATGAGGCGCATCAGGGAATGTGCGGCTGGAAAACTACGCGCTCTGGCGCTGCAGCTTCTGCATTTTGGCCCGGATGCGTGTCTGCTTCAGGCGCGATAGATATTCCACAAACACCCGGCCCTTCAGATGATCCATCTCATGCTGGATGCAAACGGCGAGCAAGCCGCCGGCCTCCATGTCGAAACTTTCGCCGTTCAGCCCGCGCGCGCGCACGACGACGCGCCCGGCGCGTTCGATCTTCTCGTAGACCCCCGGTACCGACAGGCATCCCTCTTCGCAATCGGATACCCCGGTGGCAGCAAGGATTTCAGGATTGATCAGGGTCAGAAGTTGGTCGCGCGTATCCGATGCATCGATAACAATTACTTGTTTGTGCACGTTTACCTGCGTCGCCGCAAGACCTACTCCGGGCGCGGCATACATGGTTTCCGCCATGTCGGCGACCAGGGTGCGGATGCTTTCGTTCACCTCCTCCACGGGGGTTGCGACTTTGTGCAAGCGGGCGTCAGGATAGCGCAGGATATGTAGGCGAGACATAAAAACTTGCTAATTGAACGGATTAGATGCTAAATTTAATGAAGTCTATAAAAAGCGTGCTAGACTTTATATGATTCAGCCCTCAATTTAGATAGGTTCGAGGCTCCTATGCGCAAGTCTATCATATTCGCCCTGTTCGCCGCCGCGCTGGCGGCCGCGCCCCTGATGGCGCAGCAGCGATCGGACATCAAGCTGCAGGACAATGCGCCAGATCGCTATGTCGTTGTACCGGGCGATACGCTGTGGAGCATCGCCGCCAAGTTTCTCAAGGATCCGTGGCGCTGGCCGGAAATGTGGAAACTCAACCGCAACGAACTCAAGAACCCGCATTTCATTTATCCCGGCGATGTCATCGTGCTTCGCCGCTCCGAACCGCAGCCCGAACTCAAGATGGGCGAAACGGTAAAGCTGTCACCGCGGGTGCGATCCGAAGATACCAGCAAGCAGGCGATCCCAAGCATTCCGCCCAGGATCATCGAACCTTTCCTCACGCGTCCGCTGGTCATCGAGCTCGACGGCCTGAACCTGGCGCCGCGTATCGTCGCGGCGCAGGCTGACCGCGTCTATCTGGGTTCGGACGACGTGGCTTACGTCAGCGGCATTGGCGAGGCAAAAACCGACAGCTTGTGGCAGATCTATCGACCGGGCAAGCCGCTTGTCGACCCTGACAGCCAGAAGACGCTTGGATACGAAGCGATATTTCTCGGCGACAGCAAGGTGATCAAGAGCGGCGAACCGGCAACCATACGAATTTTTGGCGCGCAGCGCGAAATCGGCAAAGGAGACCGGCTAGTCGCCGCAGGCCCGCTCACGCTCAATCACTACGCACCGCACGCGCCGGCGGCGCCAATCCAAGGCCGCGTGATTGCCACTCGCGATGGTTTGCGCGAGACCGGTCCGCAAAGTGTGATCACCCTCAACCAGGGCAGGAGCGATGGACTCGAACCCGGTCATGTTCTCGCGCTGCTGCGCCTGGGCCGATCCAGTCTGGAGAAGACCCCCAGTCGCAAATGGTTCGGCGCCGATAAGGTCGAGGCCACCAAACTGCCGGACGAGCGTTACGGACTGGTGTTCATATTCCGCGTGTTCGACCGGGTTTCCTACGCCTTGGTGATGTCGGCGAGCCGCCCGGTGCAGATCGGCGACGTGGTGACCACCCCCTGAAACACGATGAGACAAAGGGGATCCACATCTCTTAACTCCGGGTACTGGCCTCCCCAATTTATAATGCAGCATGATGCTGAACTCGCTGCGTGGATCAAACTCAGCTTGGTACCCGGGCTGGGCGGCCAAAGCCTGAGAAGATTGCTCGCCGCCTTCGGCATGCCGCGGCAGGTTCTGGCTGCCGGACGAACTGCACTCGCGCGGATCGTCCCCGTGGAGCTTGCAGGCCGCATCGTATCCGATTCGGATTCCACGGCCGTCGATGCCGCCTTGGAATGGGCTGCCCGGGAAGGCCATGGCGTCGTCACGCTTGCCGACGACGATTATCCGCGGCAGCTATTGGAGATTTCTGATCCGCCCGCGCTCCTGTATATGCGCGGCCGGCGTGAGTTGCTTGCGCGGCCTGGTCTGGCGATGGTCGGTAGCCGCAATGCCACGCCGCAGGGAGCGAGCAACGCGGAACAGTTTGCGCGCAGTTTCAGCGCCGCCGGTCTTACCATCGTCAGCGGTCTGGCGCTGGGTATAGATGCCGCGGCGCACCGCGGCGGATTGGACCGCGCCGGCTCCACCATTGCGGTTCTCGGCACTGGCGCCGATGTCTTCTATCCGCCGCGCAATCTGGACTTGGGTCAGCGCATCGCGCGCGAGGGGCTGATCGTCAGCGAATTTGCGCTTGGCACGCCGCCGCATGCCGGAAATTTTCCGCGGCGTAACCGCATTATCTCGGGCCTCGCGCGCGGCTGCTTGGTGGTGGAGGCCGCGCTCGCCTCCGGCTCGCTGATCACCGCCAGGCTCGCTGCCGAGCAAGGGCGCGACGTGTTCGCCATTCCTGGGTCGATCCATTCGCCGCACACAAAGGGCTGCCACGCGCTGATCAAGCAAGGTGCGAAGTTGGTGGAAAGCGCGCAGGATCTGCTTCAGGAACTTGGAATGCAAGAGGTTGACCCGGCGCCTGTTGGAGCATTTCCGGCGCTTACCGGATTACTTGCAAACTTGGGCTACGATCCCTGCGACATAGACACGCTGTGCGCGCGAAGCGGCTTGACGGCGGACGCGGTATCGGCCATGCTGCTTAAGCTCGAGCTCGACGGTAAGGTCGCGAGCCTGCCCGGCGGGCTGTACCAGAGAACTTCCTAAGAAGAGCCGCCTACACGAATGTTCGACATACTCGTCTACCTGTTCGAAAACTACTACCAGTCTGACCTTTATCCCAATCAAGATGCGCTGGCGCGCAAGCTTACTGCCGCCGGTTTCGAGCACGACGACATCAGTGACGCGCTTACCTGGCTGCAGGGGCTTTCCACGCCAGGGGCAAGCACGCTCCCCGATTCTTTGGCCGAGAGTACGGCGTTTCGCGGCTATGCCGAAGTGGAGTCGACCAAACTGGGAGTCGAAGGACGTGGGTTCCTCGCCTTCCTCGAGGGCGCAAAAGTGCTCACGCCCCTGCTGCGCGAGCTCATCATCGAGCGCGCCATGGCACTATCAGAAGACAGTGTCAGCATCGAGAAATTGAAAGTGATCGTGCTCATGGTATTGTGGAGCCAGCAGCATACGATCGATTCTTTGATCGTGGAAGAATTGCTCTCCGATCGCGCGCAATTGCTCATGCATTAAGGCGCTTAGGTCCGATTTCGGCGTGATTTTGTCACGCCCTGATACATCACCTTCTTGCCTCGCGCTCCGATTTGCACTTATCATGCTGCGGCTTGAAGCGTAGCACGCGGCAATTTTGCGGCGCGCATGCGCCCTGACTGAACCCTATGGCGAAGAATCCAATCATTGCTGAAAAGCCGTCCGTTGCCAACGACATAGCGCATGGCCGATGTTACGAACACGCGCCGGCGCGCTGACAGACTCTTATGGCGAAGAAACTTATTATTGCTGAAAAGCCTTCCGTTGCGAACGACATAGCGCGCGCATTGGGCGGCTTCACCCGCCACGGCGACTATTACGAAGGCGAAGAATACGTGCTGTCGTCGGCGATCGGCCATTTGCTCGAGTTGGTTGCCCCGGAAGGCGTCGAGGTAAAGCGCGGCAAGTGGTCGTTTGCGAACCTGCCGGTGATACCGCCGCACTTCGACCTGAAGCCGATCGAGCGCACCGAGGACCGGCTCAAGTTATTGCTGAAGCTGTTGAAGCGCAAGGACGTCACCGGCGTCATCAACGCCTGCGACGCGGGGCGCGAGGGCGAACTGATCTTCCGCTACATCATGCAGCACGCGGGCAACAAGAAACCGATCCAGCGGCTGTGGCTGCAATCGATGACCCAGGGCTCGATCCGCGACGGCTTCGAAGGCCTGCGCACGGACAAGTCGATGCTGCCCCTCGCCGATGCCGCGGTGTGCCGTTCGGAGTCCGACTGGCTGGTGGGCATCAACGGCACGCGCGCCATGACCGCGTTCAATTCCAAAGAGGGCGGCTTCTACAAAACCACCGTGGGACGGGTGCAGACGCCAACGCTGGCCATTCTGGTCGAGCGCGAGGACCGCATCCGCAAGTTCGTGTCGCGCGATTACTGGGAAGTGCATGCGAGTTTCGCCGCCGCCGCGGGCAGCTACAGCGGGCGCTGGTTCGACGAGAAGTTCGCCAAGGCGACGAAGGACGAAGACGCCGAAGCCAAGCCCGAGCGCCTTTGGAACGCGGCGCGCGCCGAGGCTTTGCGCAAGAAATGCGAGGGCAAGCCGGGCATCGCTACCGAGGAAGCGAAGCCGACCACGCAGATTTCGCCGCTGCTGTTCGATCTGACCAGCCTGCAGCGCGAAGCCAACGGGCGCTTCGGATTTTCCGCGCGCACCACGCTGTCGCTGGCGCAGGCGCTGTACGAAAAGCACAAGGTGCTGACCTACCCGCGTACCGATGCGCGCGCGCTGCCGGAGGACTATCTGCCGACGGTCAAATCGACCATGGAAATGCTCGCCGGCAAGACCAAGGTCAAAGACAAGAGCGAGGGCGTCGCGGCCTATGCGCCGTTCGCGCGCCAGGTGCTGAAAGAAGGCTGGGTCAAGCCGAGCAAGCGCATTTTCGACAATAGCAAAATCTCCGACCACTTCGCCATCATCCCCACGCTGCAGGCGCCGGGCAATCTTTCCGATGCCGAGTCCAAACTCTACGACATGGTGGTGAAGCGTTTCCTGGCAGTGTTCTTCCCCGCGGCCGAGTTCCTGGTCACCACGCGCATCACCCGCGTCGAAGGCGAGCCGTTTCGGAGCGAGGGCCGGGTGATGGTGAAGCCGGGCTGGCTCGCGATCTACGGCCGCGACGTGGAGAAGGACGACGCGTTGATGGTCGCGATCGAGGACGGCGAAAAAGTGAAGACGACCGAGGTCGAGGTCAGGGCCAACCAGACCAAACCGCCGGCGCGTTTTTCCGAGGCAACGCTGCTCTCCGCTATGGAGGGCGCGGGCAAGCTGGTCGAGGACGAGGAATTGCGCGCGGCGATGAGCGCGAAGGGCCTGGGCACGCCGGCCACCCGCGCCGCCGTGATCGAGGGCCTGATATTCGAAGACTACGTGCACCGCAACGGGCGCGAGCTCGTGCCCACGCCCAAGGCATTCTCGCTTATGTTCGCGCTCGGCCAGTTCGGCATTACCGAGCTCACTTCGCCCGAACTCACCGGCGACTGGGAATTCAAGCTGAAGCAGATGGAGCATGGCGAACTCGACCGGGCAGTATTCATGGATCATATCGTCGACGCCACGCGCGAGCTGGTTTCCGCGATCAAGAACGGCGACATCCCCGATACCGCGTTTCTCACGCTGAAGGCGCCGTGCCCGAAATGCGGCGGCACGGTGCAGGAGAACTACCGCAAGTTCCAGTGCCAGGCTTGCGATTTCAACATCTGGAAGGTTGTCTCCAGCCGCGAGTTTGCGCCGGAGGAAATCGAGGAACTGATCGCCAATCGGAGCATCGGTCCGCTGCAGGGCTTTCGCAGCCGAATGGGGAAGCCGTTCGCCGCGGTGGTGCGGCTGTCGCCTGAGTTCAAGGCGGAATTCGATTTCGGGCAGTCGAACGACGGTTCCGACGAAGTGCCGGATTTCTCCGGTCTTGAGCCGCTGGGACCCTGTCCGAAGTGTTCGGCGCGAGTGTTCGAGCAACCGATGGCCTACCTATGCGAGAAGAGCCTGGGACCGGAAAAGAGCTGCGATTTCCGCTCCGGTCGCATCATCCTGCAGCGGCCGATCGAGCGTGAGCAGATGCAAAAACTGCTTGCCACCGGCCGGACCGATCTGCTGCACCGATTCATTTCCAAGAAAGGCCGGCCGTTCTCGGCGTTCCTGGTGCGCGGCGCTGACGGCAAGGTCGGTTTCGAGTTCGCGCCGCGAGCGGCGAAGGCGGTCAAGGTCGGCGCCGAGCCCGTAGAGGCCAAGGCCGGTGCAACCAAGCCTGCTGCGACCAAAGTGCGGAAGAAAGTGGCGACCAAGTCGGCCGCCAAAGCGGTCAAGGCACGCAAGACCACTTCCGGTTAGGCGGCGCCGCTTCGATCGCCCCGGCCGGCGCCCTCGCCCTGAGAGGTGTTGGGGTCGCGCATACCGCCGGCGACGATCTTGTACTCGAATAGGCGACACTCCAGCGCGCCGTTGAATAGCGGCGTGCGCTTGGACACTTGCAGCCTGATCAGCTTGGGCAGATTCATGTCGGCGCTGAGTATGTAGCAGCTCCAGCCGGCGAATTTCTGCTTCAAGGCATCGCCGAATCTGGGGTAAAACTCGGCCAGTTCCTGCTGCTCGCCCATGCGCTCGCCGTAAGGCGGGTTGGTAACCATCACGCCCCTATCGGCGGGCGCAGAGATCTCCAGCGCGTTGGCCTGCTTGAGTTGAACCGCTTGCGCAACACCCGCCGCACCGAGATTGAGGTGCGCAAGTTTCAGCGTATCGCCATAGAGTTCGCTGCCGTAGATCGGTAGTGCAACAATTGGCTTGCGCCGCGCCTCGGCTTCGGAGCGCAGCGTGTTCCACAGCCCGGCGTCGAACCCCTTCAGTTTTTCAAAGCCGAAGCTGCGCGCACCGCCCGGCGCGATAGCGAGTGCGATCTGCGCCGCTTCGACGAGGAAGGTGCCGCCGCCGCACATGGGATCAAGCAGTGCCATGCCGGGTTCCCACCCAGTCAGCTTGAGTATCCCGGCTGCGAGATTTTCCTTGATCGGGGCTACGCCCTGGGCCGCGCGCGCGCCGCGCTTGAACAGCGGTTCGCCCGAGGTATCGAGATAAAGGGTGAATTGCGTAGCGTCGAGGAAAGCATGGATACGGACCTCGGGCGCGCGCGTGTCCACGTTCGGCCGGCTACCGATGGCGCTTCTGAAGCGGTCGCACACCGCATCCTTGATGCGCAGCGTGAGAAAATCCAGGCTCTTCAGCGGGCAGCGCTGTGCAGTGAGGTAGACGCGGATGCTGCGGGCCACGTCGAAACGTTGCGGCCAGTCGAACTCATAGCTGGCGCGGTAGATGTCCTCCTCGCTGCGATACGCTACGCTGAACAGGCGCAGCAGCGCGCGCGTGGCAATGCGACTCTCCAGATTCACGCGGTAGATGACGCGGGTGTCGCCCTCGAAGCCGACGCCGCCGGCGACGGTCCGCACCTCGCGCGCTCCCAATTGTGCGAGTTCGGCGGCAAGCGGGTTTTCCAGGCCGCGCGGGCAGGATGCGAACAGCTTGGCGTAGGCTTGCAGGTTCATGGAAGACAGGAGACGACGAATCGAAGATCCATTGCGAAAGTAACACAAATTTGGCGTTGCGGATCTATAGTTGTAACCAATCGAAATGTCCCGCAAAGGCTGCTAGAGTCATGCCATCCGTAATGCACGAGGCTGGGCGGCACATGCGCCCGATCAACGCATGAAATTTACTACCCTAGTCAGCGCCGATCAGTTGGCACAGCATCTGCACGACCCGCAGTGGGTCGTGTTTGACTGTCGCTTTGCGTTGACGCGCCCGGAATCAGGAAGGCAGGCTTATGCGAAAGCCCACATCCCCTGGGCTCGCTACGCGCATCTGAACGATGACTTGTCCGGGACAGTCACGCCGACCAGCGGCCGCCATCCCCTGCCCGCCCCCGCCTCGCTTGCAATCAAACTGGGAATCTGGGGCGTAGACCAGGGCAAACAGGTCGTCGTCTACGATGACAGCTTCGGCTCCATGGCCGTGCGTCTGTGGTGGCTGCTGCGCTGGTTAGGTCACGACGCGGTGGCGCTGCTCGACGGCGGCTTTTCGGCATGGCTGAAACAAGGCCGAGAGCTTGCCGCTGAATTTCCGGTCATTCGTCCGGCCGAGTTTCGCCCTGCGCCGGACGACCGCCTGTGGGTAGACAGCAACGCCGTGCTCGAAGCCGTGCGACAGGAGCGCATGATCATCGATGCCCGCCCGGAAGAGCGGTTCTCAGGTTTCATCGAACCGCTCGACCGGGTAGCGGGGCACATACCTAAAAGCCTGAATTCGCCGTTTGAGGACAATCTCGATATGCGCGGGAATTTCCTGACGGCGGACGTGTTGCGTGCCCAGTACCAATCGTTGCTCCGCGGGGTGACCTCTGGCGAGGTCATTCATATGTGCGGATCCGGTGTCACGGCCTGTCACAACCTTCTGGCACTCGAACTGGCGGGTTTGCCCGGTGGCAAGCTGTATGTCGGCTCATGGAGCGAGTGGATCACCGATCGGTCGCGGCCGGTCGTCGTCGGGGGAGCATCATGAGTGCCGGCGCCGATAAAGTGCGGTTTCTGCTGCTCGCGGGCGTCCCGCCGGCCGAACCCGAGGTGCAACACCGACCATTCGCGATGACTAGGCGCGGGTATATCGAGCAGACAATACGCGACTGCCCGAGCGGCGACTGCCCGCGTTGCGCGGCGGCTGCGGAATCGATTCCGGAGCTGATTCAGGGTGACTGAAGCCGTCCGTGACTGCGGTGAAAATCGCACGCTGTGTCGCCATGTAACGGAATCTGAGTGCGAATAGGATAAAATGCCGCCAACCATCGACAGGAGTTGCAGCCATGGCAAGAATGGTGAAATGCATCAAACTCGGCCGCGAGGCCGAGGGATTGGATTTCCCGCCCTACCCGGGGGAACTGGGCAAGCGCCTCTGGGAGAACGTTTCCAAGGAAGCATGGCAGCAGTGGATCAAGCATCAGACCATGCTGATCAACGAGAACCGTCTCAATTTAGCCGACAGCGCGGCGAGGAAATACCTGGCCGAACAGTTGGAAAAACACTTCTTCGGTGGCGGTGCGGACGCCGCCGCAGGCTACGTGCCGCCGGCGCGGTAGATTCCCGGACTGACGACTTGCGTGGCCCGGTTGCGCCGGCCCACTACAAACCTTCGATGTGCACCTCGTCCCGGGTATGCCGCACGTCGCGGCCTTCTACCATGTAGACCACGTACTCGGCCATGTTCTTGGCATGATCGCCGATGCGTTCGATGGCTTTGGCCACGAATAGGGTCTCCAGGCAGCGGGAAATGGTGCGTGGGTCTTCCATCATGAAGGTGATGAGCTGGCGCAGGATGGAGCGGAATTCGTCGTCCACTCCGCGGTCCTGCCTCACCACCTGCAGCGCCGAATCGACGTCCAGCCGGGCGAACGCGTCCAGCGCCTTGCGCAGCATGGATAGGGCGAGGCTCGCAACGTGCTTCAGCTCCAGGCGCGGCATATGCTCACGCTTGGCTTCGTGTATCAGTTTCGCCATGCGCGCGATCTTTTCGGCTTCGTCGCCGATGCGCTCGAGGTCGGTGATGGTTTTGATGATGGCGATGACCAGGCGCAGGTCGCTGGCGGCGGGTTGGCGCCGCGCGATGATCTGGCTGCAGCTCTCGTCCAATCCGACCTCCATGGCGTTGACCCGGTGATCGTCCTCGATCACGCCGGCCAAGGCCGCGAGGTCGCCGCTGGCGAGCCCATCCACCGCCTTGACGATCTGTTCCTCCACCAGGCCGCCCATTTGCAGCACGCGCGAACGCACAGCCTCGAGCTCCGCATCGAATTGCTTTGAGATATGTTCAGGCATTCACAGAACTCCCGTCAGGCGGTCAGGCTAACATGAGATTGTGACAAATTGGTGACTGCGGGTTCACCCAGGAACCGTACCGGGCCTGTTTTACCAACGTGTCGCCACGCTATTTTCTGTTCAATGTCTTTACTCCGGCTGCCGTGCCCAGCAGCAGCACGTCGGCGCCTCGCTGCGCAAACAAACCGCTGCAAACCACACCGGCGATGTTGTTGATCTCGGCTTCCAGCTCCAGCGGTTTGAGAATGCTGAGGTTCCAGACGTCGAGAATGAGGTTGCCGTTGTCGGTGGTGAATCCCTGGCGCAAGGCCGGCTGTCCGCCGAGTTTGACCAGTTCCCGTCCGACATGTGAGCGCGCGATGGGGATGACCTCCACCGGCAGCGGAAATTTCCCCAGCGTCCCGACCAGTTTCGATTCGTCGGCGATGCAGACGAACTGCTTCGCCACCGCAGCGACGATCTTCTCGCGCGTGAGCGCGCCGCCTCCGCCCTTGATCATCGCGAAGTGCTCGGTGATTTCGTCGGCACCGTCGATATAAACCGGCAGCTCGTCCACGCTGTTCAAGTCGACCACGCGTATTCCATGTGCCTTCAGCCGGTCCGCGGTGTTCTGCGAACTGGCCACCGCGCCGTCTATCCTGTTCTTGATTTTCGCCAGTTCGTCGATGAAAAGATTCGCGGTCGAGCCGCTGCCGACGCCGACAACGGTGTCCTCGATCACGTATTTGATCGCTTCTTTCGCCACTGCCTGTTTCAGTTCATCCTGTGTCATTGAAGTGTCCGGGTTCCGGTTACGATTTTCTGGGCGCGTACAAGTCGGTGATGCTGCCTAGCGCCATCTCGGCGGCGAAGAAGGGCGTCTCCGAAAGCGTCGGATGCGGATGGATGGTGAGGCCGATATCCTCCATGTCGGCGCCCATTTCCAGTGCCAGCACCAGTTCGGCGATCAGTTCGCCGGCGTTCACGCCGACGATGCCGGCGCCGAGAATGCGCTTGCTGGTCTTGTCGTAGAGCAGCTTGGTCATACCGTCTTCGCGGCCGATCGAAAGCGCCCTGCCGCTTGCGGCCCAGGGGAAACTAGCCTTCTCGTAATCTACGCCTTGTTTCTTCGCATCGGTCTCGGTCAGTCCCATCCAGGCGACTTCGGGGTCGGTGTAGGCGACCGAGGGGATGGTCATGGCGTCGAAAGCCACCTTGTGCCCGGCGATGGTCTCGGCCGCCACCTTGGCTTCGTGCGTGGCCTTGTGCGCGAGCATCGGTTCGCCGCAAACATCGCCGATGGCAAAGATGTGGGGCACGTTGGTGCGCTGCTGTTGGTCGACCGCAATATAGCCGTGCGCGTCGACGGCGACGCCGGCGCGTTCAGCTCCAATTTCGCCGCCGTTGGGCCGGCGCCCCACCGCCATCAGCACGCGGTTGAACATCTGCAGCTGCGGCTTTATTTCACCATCGAAGGTCGCGAGCAATCCTTCCGGCTTGGGCTCGAGCTTCGCCACCTTGGTATTGAGGTAGATCGCCTCGTAGCGCTTCTCGATGCGTTTTGCGAGCGGACGGATGAGATCGCGGTCGACACCGGGGATAAGCCCGTCGGCCAGTTCCACCACGGTGACCTTGGCACCCAGCGCATCGTAGACGCAGGCCATTTCCAGGCCGATGATGCCACCGCCGATTACCAGCAGGCGCCGCGGGATGTCGGCCAGCGCGAGCGCACCGCTAGAGTCCATGAGGCGCTCGTCCTCATACGGAAACCCCGGAATCCTGGCCACGCGTGAACCCGCGGCGATGATGCAGTAGTCGAACGAAATGCGTGTTACGCCCTCAGGCGTTTCCACGGCGATCAGGTTCGGCGATTCGAACTTCCCTACCCCTCGCAGCGCAGTCACTTTGCGTTGTTTGGCCAGGGCCGCGAGGCCCTTGGTCAGTCGGCCGACGACCCCATCCTTCCAGTTGCGCAGCCTGTCGACGTCGATCTTGGGTTTACCGAATTCGATGCCTGAGCGCGACATCTCTTCGGCCTCGGTCACCACCTTGGCTGCATGCAACAGCGCCTTCGACGGAATGCAGCCGACGTTGAGGCACACGCCGCCGAGCGTTGCGTGGCGCTCGATCAACACGACTTTCTTGCCCAGGTCGGCCGCGCGAAACGCGGCGGTATAGCCGCCGGGGCCTGCGCCCAGCACCAGGACTTCGGCGTGCAGATCGGCGCCGGCCGCTGCTGCAACGGATGCTGGCGCCGGCTCCGGAGAAATCCTCGCGGCCCCGGCCCCGCTTGTAGACAAATCGGCGCCAGGCGGGATCGCTGCCGCGGACAGTGCCACTGCCGGCTGCGGTACGGGTGCGCTCGCGGCTGCGCCAACTTCGAGCAGCATGATCAGCGTACCCTCGGACACTTTGTCGCCGACCCTGAGTTTCAGCTCCTTCACCACCCCCGCGGCAGGCGAGGGGATTTCCATGGTCGCCTTGTCCGATTCCACGGTGATGAGCGAGGTCTCCTTCTGCACCGCGTCGCCCGGCTTGACCAGCACCTCGATGACGTCGATATCCTTGAAGTCACCGATGTCCGGGACCTTGATCTCGATTGCGTCGTTCATGCGACTCCCCGCTTCAGTTTGATGGTGTGCACTTCATAAGGCGCGGCCGAACTCTTGTCGAATTCGATCCCTGCCGCGACGCCCGCGCGCGCGACTTCGGCCGCGTTTCTGGCGCGGGCGTAGCTGGCGAACATCGCGCCGAGCGCAAAATTGCGCCCCGAACCTGCCGCCCAGAATCGATCGTAATCGAATACCTCGCGATACGAGTACACGCCGTAGATGCCGCTATTGTTGGCGATCAGTGCGGTGATCTGCGAGGACTCGTAGGGATCGTCGTCTTCCTCCTTCGGATTGAGGAAGCACTTTTCCTTCAGGATAGGATGGATCTTGCGGAAGGTCTCGAAAATCTCGGCGCGGCTGCCCAACTTCAACTCCGTCATTTCGGCGAAAATATTCTCCAGCACCAGGTGATGGGCGGAACTGCCGCAAACGGCGATCCACGAGCCATGAAAGCGCAGGACCTTGTCGTGCGCGCGCTTGTAGGGATGTGCGAGGCGCGTGTCGCCGAAGGTGGTGAGCGTATCGGCGCCGATCGCGACGTGGCCGTCTTTCTTGGCGATGACGATCGTAGTCATTTCACGGCGAGAGGATTGCGGGAGCGCAGTGCGGGCATGCGCGCGCCGCGATTGCCATGCGCGCTGTCGACTGTTCTCCGCTCAGTCCTCACAATAGGGACCGGCGGATGTCGGACAGCACCGACGCGAGATAGGAGGTGAAGCGCGCTGCCGCGGCGCCGTCGATGACGCGGTGATCGTAGGACAGCGACAGCGGTAACATCAGCCGCGGCATGAATTGGCCGGAGCCGTCTTTTGCGCCAACCCATACGGGGCGCATCGCCGCTCTGGACACGCCGAGGATGGCGACTTCGGGGGCGTTGATGATGGGCGTGAAGGCGGTGCCGCCGATGCCGCCCAGGCTGGAGATGCTGAAGGTTCCGCCCTGCATGTCGCCCGGCTTGAGCTTTTTGTCGCGCGCGAGTTTGGAGACCTCCGCGAGTTCGCGCGCGAGGTCGTACACGCCCTTCCTGTCGGCATCGCGCAACACCGGCACCACCAGGCCGTCCGGCGTGTCCACTGCCACGCCGATGTGGAAATATCGCTTCAGCACCAGATTCTCCCCGCCGCGCTCTATCGAGGCATTGAACTCCGGATACTGGCGCAAGGCGGTGATGCAGGCCTTGATCAGGAACGCGAGCAGGGTGAGTTTGAAGCCTTGCTTTTCGCTCACCGCGCCGCTTTCCTTGCGGAACACCTCGAGCTCGGTGATGTCGGCCTCGTCGAACTGGGTCACATGCGGGATCGAAATCCAGTTACGGTGCAGGTTCGCACCGGAGAGTCTCTTGATGCGCGAAAGGGGCCTTACTTCGATCGGGCCGAATTTGGCGAAATCGACCTGCGGCCATTCCGGCAGATTGAAAGGCGCGCCGCCCGCGGGCGCGGCTGCAGCGCTTGCCAACGCGGGTGCGCGGGTCATTACACCTTTGACGAACACCTGCACGTCTTCCTGGGTGATGCGTCCCTTGGGGCCGGAGCCCTGTACCCTGGACAGATCGGCGCCGAGTTCGCGAGCGAACTTGCGCACCGATGGGCTGGCATGCGGTTTGAATGCGGCTACCTCGGCCACGAGTTCATGCGGCACCGGCGCGGCCTTAAGCATCGGCACCGCCGCCGGCTCAGGCGCGGGTGTGGGCGCGGCGGCAGGCGCGCCCGCCGCAGCGGATGGCGCAGGCACCTCAGCAGATTTTGTCGGCTGCGCAGCCGGAGCCGTGCCAGCGCCTGCTTCCAGCAGCAGGATCACGCTACCTTCGGCGACCTTGTCGCCCAGCTTGACTCTGAGTTCTTTCACCACGCCGTCCGCAGGCGAGGGGATTTCCATGGTCGCTTTGTCCGACTCGACCGTGATCAGGGAGGCCTCCTTGGCGATCGAGTCGCCGGCCTTGACCAGGATCTCGATGACATCGACATCCTTGAAATCGCCGATGTCGGGAACTTTGATTTCCGTGACGCTGGACATGGTCGTTCCCCTTACACGGTAGCCGGATTGGGCTTGTTTGGATCGATGCCGTATTTCTTGATCGCAGCGGCCACCACCGTCGCCTTGATGTCGCCTTGATCGGCGAGCGCCTTCAATGCTGCCACCGTGACCCAGTGGCGGTCGACTTCGAAGAAGTCGCGCAGCCGCTCGCGCGTATCGGAGCGGCCGAAGCCGTCGGTGCCGAGAACGCGATAGGCCCTGCCAGCGGGGATGAAAGGGCGAATCTGTTCGGCGAAGGTCTTGATGTAGTCGCTGGAGGCCACGACCGGACCGGAACTGTCCTTGAGACTTTTCTCGACCCAGGACGCGCGAGGTGTTTCGGCAGGATGCAGCAGGTTCCAGCGCTCGCAATCCAGGCCCTCGCGGCGCAATTCGGTGAAACTGGTGCAGCTCCAGATGTCAGCGCTCACCTCCCAGTCCTGCTCCAGCAGATCGCCCGCGGCGATGACCTCGCGCAGGATGGTGCCCGAGCCGAGCAGCTGCACCCTGTGCTTATGTTTCGCTCCGGACTTGAATCGATACATTCCCTTGAGGATGCCTTCCTCGGCACCTTCAGGCAGCCCAGGATGCGTGTAGTTCTCGTTCATGACGGTGATGTAATAGAACACATCTTCCTGATGGGTCACCATGCGCGTCAGGCCGTGATGGATGATCAGCGCCAGCTCATAGCCGAAGGTCGGATCGTAGGACACGCAGTTCGGAATCACCGAGGCGAGCACGTGCGAGTGCCCGTCCTCGTGTTGCAGGCCTTCGCCGTTAAGCGTGGTGCGCCCGGCCGTGCCGCCAAGCAGAAAGCCGCGCGCGCGCTGGTCGCCGGCGGCCCAGGCCAGATCGCCGATGCGCTGCAGCCCGAACATCGAGTAGAAAATGTAGAACGGCACGCTGACCACGTTGGTGGTGCTGTAGGAGGTGGCGGCGGCGATCCAGGAGCAGAACGCACCCGCCTCGTTGATGCCCTCCTCCAGGATCTGGCCGGCCTTGTCTTCGCGGTAGTAAGTCACCTGGTCGCGGTCGACCGGAACGTACTTCTGCCCTTCGGAGGAATAGATGCCGAGCTGGCGGAACATGCCTTCCATGCCGAAAGTGCGCGCCTCGTCCGGAACGATGGGCACGATGTGCTTGCCCAGGTTCTTGTCGCGCAGCAGCGCGGTGAGGATGCGCACGAAGGCCATGGTGGTGGAGATCTCCCGCTCCGTCGGTTTCAGCACCGCGTCCAGCGCTGACAACGGCGGTACCTCGGGTACTTGGTCGGCCCGACGCCGGCGGCTCGGAAGGTAGCCGCCTAGTGCCTGGCGGCGCTGGTGCAGGTAGATCATCTCCGGCGAGTCGGCCGGCGGCACGTAGAACGGCAGCCCCTCGAGCTTGTCATCGGGGATCGGGATGTTGAAGCGGTCGCGGAACTGGCGAATGGAGTCGATATCCATCTTCTTCTGCTGATGGGTGGCCATCTTGCCCTCGCCGATCTTGCCCATGCCGAAGCCTTTGACCGTCTTGGCGAGAATCACAGTGGGCTGGCCCTTGTGTTTCGTCGCTGCGGCATAGGCCGCATAAATTTTGTGCGGATCGTGACCGCCGCGGTTGAGGCGCCATATGTCCGCATCGGTCAGGCGCGATACCATTTCCAGCAGCTTCGGATGCTTGCCGAAGAAATGTTTCCTGACGAAGGCGCCGTCGTTGGCCTTGAAGTTCTGGTATTCGCCGTCGACAGTCTCCTCCATGATGCGCAGCAGAATGCCCTCCTTGTCGCGCGCGAGCAGCGGATCCCAATAGGAGCCCCAGATCAGCTTGATCACGTTCCAGTCCGAGCCGCGGAAATCGCCTTCCAGCTCCTGGATGATCTTGGCATTGCCGCGCACCGGGCCGTCCAGGCGCTGCAGGTTGCAGTTGATGACGAACACCAGATTGTCGAGCTTTTCGCGCGCCGCCATGGAAATGGCGCCCAGCGATTCGGGCTCGTCGGTCTCGCCGTCGCCCAGGAACGCCCAGACCTTGCGGTTCTCGGTGTTGGCCAGACCGCGCGCGTGCAGGTACTTGAGGTAACGCGCCTGGTAGATCGCCTGGATCGGGCCCAAACCCATCGATACCGTGGGAAATTGCCAGAAATCCGGCATCAGCCAGGGATGCGGATAGGAGGTGACCCCATTGCCGTCCACATCGCGGCGGAAATTGACCAGTTGCTCCGGGGTCAGGCGCCCTTCGAGCAAGGCGCGCGCGTAGACGCCCGGAGCCGAATGACCCTGGAAGTAGATCAGATCACCGCCGTGGTCCGCGCTGGGCGCATGCCAGAAATGGTTCTGGCCGATACCGAACAGTGTTCCCACCGAGGCGAAGCTGGCAATATGGCCGCCAAGGTCGCCCTCCACCTTGTTCGCCTTGGCCACCATGATCATCGCGTTCCAGCGGCAGTAGGCGCGGATGCGATCTTCCAGTGCCGCATCGCCCGGCGAGCGCTCCTCCATGTGCGGCGGGATGGTGTTGAGATAAGCGGTCTGCGCCTTGTAAGGCAGGTAAGCCCCCAAGCGGCGTGCTTTATCGACCAGCTTTTCCAGGAGAAAGTGGGCGCGTTCGGCGCCCTCGCGTTCCATCACCGCTTCGAGCGCATCCAACCACTCCTGGGTTTCCATAGAATCGGGATCATTCGCAGCGGGAAATTCGGGAACGGCTGACATGGCGACTCCTCGTTTGCGGCGACGGATATGACGAAACGGGCCAGCGGTCGGATAGGTGCGGGCGCATTGAAAGCCGGCGCCGCGCGCAGTCCGCTATGACATTTTGGCTCAGACAATAATGCATATTATTATACATACAGGCCAAAACGGCACGGAATGCGTTGCCTGGCAAGCGCGAATGGAAGCGCGGCCCAGGGGCGCCAAAAGTATGCCGAGGCAAAAGGACGCCGAGAAAAAGAACGCCGAGGCACAGGCCCCGGCGTAAGGAGGAGACAAGCTGAGCAAAAACGGAGGCGCTGTTTGCCAATGATGCAGCCTCCATAGAGCAGTGTAGATGTCGCTGCGGCCGGGTGGTATAGGGACAAACCCCAACAGTTGTTGCAAGATGCACTGGCATGATGTGTTTACATGGCCGCCGAATGCAGCCATGCTAGCATTCGGTCGTTTTGATTTTCAATTTTGCGCCGGCACCCCAGGTCCCATGTCAAACACCAAGGCAGACAGCGTTTCCACACAAGCCAGCCGCGGCTGGCAGTGGATGATGCCAAATATCGCGGTAGCCGTATTCATACTGGCGATGATCGCGCTGGTGTGGATGCTGCAGAAACGGGAATTGGATCAGCAGATGGAGACTCTGGTGCGTGACGTGCAGTGGGCGGAGCAGACCCTGCGTCTGCACATGCTGAGCGACCAGGAATTTCTGCAGGAACTCGCGCGTGAGGTGACCGAAGGGCAGATCGACAGCGCCGAATTTCGGGCGCGCGCGACGCAGTATCTGAAGACAAATCAACACCTGCCTGGCATTGCCTGGATCGACGACCACCGGATCATCCGCGACGCCGTACCGTACGGGACCGATTACTGGAACGTCGGCGAAGCGCTTAGGTCGAGTGAAGACGCGGAAGGCTTTGTCGCGACACGCAACTCCGGCCACCCTGCGTACGGCGATGTGGATTTTAGCGAGCACTCGGGCCCGACCATCGATTTCTTCGTGCCAATCAAGCATGGCCACGAATTCCTTGGCACCATGGTGGTGGCCTATCCCGTGGCCGGCATGCTTAACCACCTAGTGCCGAGCTGGTTCTCGGAAAAGTACCACCTGAGATTTACCGGCGCCGGCAATCGCTTGCTGGCGGAAAACTCCGCGGCGCGTCCGCGCGACGAAAGCCTCGACTTCAGCATCAATTTCGATCCCCCCGGCAAAGGCATGCAGTTGCACGTTACCGCCTACCGCACGGAGACCAGTCTGGCGAAAACGCTGCCGATCTTGCTGATCGCCGGGCTGTCGCTGCTGGTGGTTTGGAGCATGCTGTCGCTGCGCAACAACCTGTCGCGGCGCATCCGCGCCGAGGACGCGCTGCGCGCCGAATCCAATTTTCGCAAGGCGGTGGAAGAGTCCATGCCTACCGGCATGCGCGCCATCGACATGCGCGGCTGCATCACCTACGTCAATGCCGCGTTCTGTAAAATGGTCGGTCACACACAGGAGGAATTGATCGGCGCCAGGGCGCCGTTCCCGTACTGGAGTCCGGAGGATTTGGCCGAAAACGAGCGCACGCTACAGCGTTCACTTTCGGGGGAAGCGCCACGCGGCGGCATCGAGTCGCGCTTCCGGCGCAAGAACGGCGAGCAATTCGACGTGCGCATTTACGAGGCGCCGCTTATCGACGCCGGCGGCCGGCAGGCCGGCTGGATGGCATCGATTCACGATATCACCGAGCAGCGGCGCGCGCGCGCAGAACTGGAGGCATCGCATCAGCGGTTCATGACGGTACTGGACGGTTTGGACGCTGCGGTGTACGTCGCCGATCTGGAAGTGGACCAGATACTGTTCGCGAACAAGGCGTTCAAGAATATTTACGGCTATGATGCCGTGGGACGCAATTGCTGGCAGGTCACCAGCGCCTGCCGCCCGGACCCGTTACGCTTTATGGACCAAGCAAGACGACTCGCGCCGCATCAGACCCCGGTCGAGCTGCACGATACCGAACTGCAGAACAGCGTCAACGGCCATTGGTACCAGCTGCGCGAACGCGCGATACAGTGGGTGGACGGTCGCGTGGTGCGCATGGAGATCGCCACCGATATCACCGACCGCATGAACATGGAAGACCTGAACAACCAGCAGTCGGAGCGGCTGCAACAGACCTCGCGCCTGATCGCCATGGGGGAAATGGCGTCCAGCCTGGCGCACGAACTGAACCAGCCTCTGGCGGCGATCGCCAATTACAATATGGGTTGCGTCAATCGTCTGCAGGCGAACGACTACCGTCCGGAGGAACTGCTCGTCGCGATGCAGAAAGCCAGCAAGCAGGCGGAACGGGCCGGAAAAATAATTCGCCGCGTGCGCGACTTCGTCAAGAAGAGCGAACCCAATCGCACCGCGGTGCGGATCGACGAAGTCATCGAAGAGACCATCGGTTTCGCCGAGATCGAAGCACGCAAGGCGGGCGTTCGCATCAGCGTCAGCGTACCGCCCGAACTGCCTCCGGCCTACGCCGACAAGATCATGATCGAGCAGGTGGTGCTCAACCTGGTGAAGAACGGCATCGAGGCCATGCACGATACCCCGCGCGTCGATCGCGAACTCGCCGTCAGCGCGCGCGCCAACGGCAAGGATTTCATCGAGGTCAAAGTGGCCGACCGCGGCCACGGGGTGCCAGTCGAGCAGACCGAGAAGCTGTTCGTGCCTTTTTATACCACGAAGCCCGAGGGCATGGGCATGGGACTCAATATCTGCCGCTCGATCATCGAGTTCCACCATGGACGTTTATGGGCGGTTGCCAATCCCGGCGGCGGCACCGTGTTCAGTTTCACCCTTCCGGTGAATCCGCGATGACCCAGCCCAGGGTCCATATCGTCGATGACGACGAAGCGATGCGCGATTCGCTCAAGTGGTTGCTGGAATCGCGCGGGCTCGAGGTCGAACTGTATGCCTCGGGGGTGGAATTCCTCAAGAACTTCGACAGCAGCTTTTGCGGCTGCCTGGTGCTGGACGTGCGCATGCCCGGAATGAGCGGACTCGACCTGTACGAGCAGCTGCAGGCGCGCGGTTCCACGCTCCCGGTGATTTTTATCACCGGCCATGGCGACGTGCCGATGGCGGTATCGGCGCTGAAGAAAGGCGCCGCCGATTTCATCGAAAAGCCGTTCGACGACCAGGATATGGTCGGGCTGATCGAATCGTGCATGCGCCAAGACAGTGCCGCCGCCGCAAAACGCGCGGAGAGTGCGTCGGTCGCGCAGCGGTTCGATAGCCTGACGCAACGCGAACAGGAAGTGCTGGATCTGGTGGTCGCCGGGAAGTTAAACAAGCAGATCGCGGACGAGCTCGGCATCAGCATCAAGACGGTGGAAGTCCATCGTTCGCGAGTCATGCAGAAAATGGGCGCGAATTCAGTCGCGGAACTGGTGCAGCTGACGCTGAAAAGTGCGGGATAGTCGATAGGCTGCCGGCGTATCTGCGATACCTGTCATTCCTCAATCAGGAAAAAATGATGACCATGACGGATCCCAATCCTTTGCTGGATTGCACCGGGCTGCCCCGGTTTGCCGCGATCAAGCCGCTGCACATCACGCCCGCAATCGAGCAACTGCTCGCGGAAAACCGGGCGCGGATCGAAAGCCTGACGCGTCCTGGTACTGCGGCGACCTGGGCCGATTTCGTGGCGCCTCTGGAAGATGCGAACGAGCGCCTGGCGCGAGCCTGGGGCGTCGTTGGCCATTTGCACGGTGTACTCGATTCTCCCGAGCTGCGGCAGGCCTACAGTGCCAATCAACCCAAAATTGTCGCGTACTACACCGAACTCGGCCAGAACCTGGTCCTGTTTGAGAAATACAAGGCGCTCAGGGCCGCGCCCGAGTTCGCCGCGCTCGAGCCGGCGCAGCGCAAGATCGTCGACAATGAGATCCGGGATTTTCGCCTTTCCGGCGCGGAATTGGCAGCGGAAGCAAAACAGCGTTTTGCAGCCATTTCGGAGGAATTGGCGCGCCTTTCCACCAAATTCTCCGAAAACCTGCTCGACGCCACCAACGCCTTTTCGCTCCACGTCGAGGATAAGAGCAAACTCGCGGGCATTCCCGAGGACGTGATCGAAACGGCGCGCGCCGCTGCCGCGAACGAGGGCAAGTCCGGCTGGAAATTCAGCCTGCAGGCGCCCTCTTACGTTCCGTTCATGCAATATGCCACCGAGCGCACGCTGCGCGAGCAGATGCACCGCGCCTACGTCACGCGGGCGAGCGAATTCGGCAGGCCGGAACTCGACAATACGCCGCTGATCGCACAGATTCTCAGCCTGCATCACGAAGCGGCGCAACTGCTCGGTTACGCTAACCATGCCGAAGTGTCACTGGTGCCGAAAATGGCGAATTCGCCGCGCCAGGTGCTCGATTTCCTGAACGATCTTGGCGCGAAGGCCCTGCCCTTCGCCAAGAAAGACTATGCCGAATTGGGCGAATTCGCGGCGACCGAGCTGGGCCTCGTCGAATTGGAAGCGTGGGACCTCGCCTATGCATCGGAAAAACTGCGCGCCGCGCGCTACGCTTTTTCCGATCAGGAAGTGAAACAGTATTTTCCGGAAGCGAAGGTGATGCAGGGCATGTTCCGGGTGGTGGAGACAATTTTTGGCGTTCGTATCGAGCCTGACCAGGCCGAGACCTGGGACCCGGCAGTGCGCTTCTTCCGCATCAACGATGTGCACGGAAACCTGCTAGGCCAGTTCTATCTCGACCCGTATGCGCGCGACACCAAGCGCGGCGGCGCCTGGATGGACGAGGCGATCAGCCGCCGCAGAGTGGGCGAGCGGGTGCAGATGCCGGTGGCCTACCTCGTCTGCAATTTTTCGACCCCGGTCGGCGGCAAACCGGCGTTGTTCACTCACGACGAGGTGCTGACGCTGTTCCATGAATTTGGTCACGGGCTGCACCACCTGCTCACCCGCGTCGATTATATCGGCGTGTCGGGCTTGCACGGGGTGGAGTGGGACGCGGTCGAACTTCCCAGCCAGTTCATGGAGAATTTTTGCTGGGAATGGGAAGTGCTCGCGCACATGACGGCGCACGTGGATAACGGCGAGCCGTTGCCGCGCGCACTCTACGACAAGATGCTCGCGGCGAAGAACTTCCAGAGCGGAATGCAGACGGTGCGCCAGCTGGAATTTTCATTGTTCGATATGCACCTGCATTACGATTTCGACGTTCATGGTGACAAGACCCCGCAACAGCTGCTCGACGAAATCCGCAATCGGGTGGCGGTGGCAATCCCCCCGGCTTACAACCGGTTCCCGAACAATTTTTCGCACATCTTCGCCGGCGGCTACGGTGCTGGCTATTACAGCTACAAATGGGCCGAGGTGTTGTCGGCCGACGCCTACGGCCTGTTCGAGGAAAGCGGCGTGCTCGACAGTCGCAGCGGCAAGCGTTTTTGCGACGAGATTCTGGCGGTGGGCGGCAGCCGGCCCGCGCTCGAATCGTTCAAGGCGTTTCGCGGGCGCGAGCCTACCGTGGATGCGCTGCTGCGTCACAGTGGTATGATTGCCGCATGAGTTGTTGCAAGATCCAATCCCATCTTATATCGGGGTGCTCCATGCGCGGACTCATGGCGTTCGGTTTCCTCGTGTGTGCGCTCAGCGCACAGGCCCAGCTCTACCGCTGGACCGACGACAGCGGCAAGGTGCATTACACCGACATGCCGCCCCCTGCCAATGCCAAGAACGTTCAGAAGAAGGAGTTGGCTCGCCCTGTCCCCACCGAGTCGTCGCAGCAGCCCTATGCGCTGCAACAGGCGCTAAAGAAATTTCCGGTGACCATTTATGTATCCAAAGACTGCGGCGATCCGTGCAAGAGAGGCTTGGCGCACCTGAAGAAACGCGGCGTACCCTTCGCGGAAAAGAATGTGTCCAAACAAGACGAGATCGACGAATTGACCAAACTGGCCGGTGCCCCCCGCGTGCCGACGCTGGTCGTCGGTGTCGAGGTTCAGAAAGACTACGACCTGGATGTCTGGGACCAGGCGCTGGACACCGCCGGATATCCCAGGTCGGGCACGCCGTAGTTCCAGTTCCAATGCCAACGGCCTGATTCCAGGCCATAGCTGTTTTCCCGAGCGCTGAATTCCGATTCGCCGCGCCACGCGCGGCGCGGCGCCGTGGAGACGTCGATTCGTTTAAGGCAATTTCCAGCAAGCACAGCGCCTGATGTATAAACAAAATAGTCGCGACGACATTTTGTATGTCATTGAACAATATACATAAAACGGCGTTTGTTTCGAATGGTTGTATAAAAAAACTATACTTCAGCGACCTTGTCCGCGTATCGCTTGCTGCCTGTCGCACACCGATCATTGTCATTAACTCACTGATAAATAAGTATATTGCCAAATATTTTCGGTTCTGGCATGGACGGTGCTTTATCACGGGTAAAGGGAAACATGTGAGGGAATGGACATGAACGAGCAGACAAAAATTCTGGTGGTCGATGACGAAGAGGTGGTGCGCCTTAGCCACATCCGCACTCTGGCGAGCATTCACTGCAACGTAGAAGTGGTTCGCAACGGAAATGAAGCGCTGCGGGTGATGGAACAACGACCGGCCGACGTGGTGCTGCTCGATCTTCGCATGCCCGGGATGGATGGTATGGCGGTCCTCAAGGCGATCAAGCAAGGATGGCCCGAGACCGAGGTAGTGATCATCACCGGCTATCCGACCGTCGAGACGGCGAAAGAAGCGGTGCGGCTGGGTGCCTTCGATTACCTGGCCAAACCGGTGGGCCCCGACGACGTGATCAACGTCGCGAACGGTGCCATGACGCAGAAGAAATGGTCCCTGCACCGGGACCGTACTGAATCGGAACACAGAATCGGTTCACGCGCCGATTCCGGATGGAAAACCGGTAATTTCACAAATTGAACCAAGGAGAATGCCATGAGTGCAGTGCGCAAAGTTCTGGTAGTTGATGACGATCCGGTAGTTGCCAAGAGTTTCGATCGGGTTCTTTCAGGCAAGGGTTACGCGGTGATTACCGCCAGTTCCGGACAGGAAGCGCTGAACAAGCTCGAAGCTGAAAATTACGACGTCGTGTTCACCGACATTAAGATGCCAGGCATGAGCGGCCTGGAGATGGCCGAACAAGTCAAGGCAAGGCGCCCTTGGTTGCCGGTGGTCATCGTTACCGGTTACGGCTCGCCGGACAATGAAGCCAGAGCCGAAGCGGCAGGCGTATCCGGCTTCCTGCGCAAACCGCTGTCGCCCGAAATGATCGAAGGCAGCGCGCAAAAGGCGTTCTCAGAGAAAGACGCGACGGCGGCAAGCGCCAGCATCTCCGTGTCGAGCTCGGAGCCTGCAACGTCGGCCGAGACCAGCGTCGGAAATCCCGTCGTACGATTCATCAAGAACGTCGCGCTCTTCCTAGCCGCGCCGTTTGTTGGGCTCGCCTATATTCTCGTCTTCCCGATCGTCGGGCTGGGCATGCTCGCCTGGACTGCGATGCAGGCGCAAAAGAAGAAAGCCGAAGCAGCCGCAGTGCTGTTGCCGGCGGCGCCGGCCAAACCGAGCGCTCTGAAAACCGTCGCCTTGATGCTTGCCGCGCCTTTCATCGGCCTCGTGTTCGTAGTCGCCGGGCCAATAGTAGGGCTGGGATTGCTTCTCTGGTTCGGCTTCCACGCATGGGGCAAGCTCGGCGCCAAGGCATTGGCAGGAAAATCTGAAGTTGAGTAAAAATACAGCAAGCATCGGCGAACTAACGAAGGCGCCGGGAGACCCCCGGTGCCTTTTCTTTTCGCAGGGCATACTGAACTAACAGCAGAACGATCACGCGGCGAACTCCCCAAGAGCGAACACGATGATCGTTGCGGCTGTCCGCGAACACCTCCTTTTGGCCGCCTTCGCGCCTCTGCTCATGCGGTCCTCGGCAAAGTGCATCGCGGCGGGCGCTGCACCGACCGCCCAACTCTTCGCCGGCGACAAACAGTGCATGACATGCCACAGTTTGTTTGACAAACATCAAGCCCTTGTGAACGCGGCGGCTTACCCTAAGCACTAATCGCTAGGAGTGCATCGATGGCAAGTTCCCGGAGAAGAATCACCGCGACAAGCGCGAAGTCCAGCGCGGGGGAACTGCACGCGCATATACCGCTACTCCAGCGCCTCGATCGCCACACGGACGCGTGCGTGATCACACGCGAGGTCGCGAATGCTGCGCCAGCGTGGTCGTACCAACCCGACCGGAGTTGACCACCACCTCCTCCGAACGCTTGACTTACCCGCGCGACTTCCTGAAGACCCATTCAAATTTACAGCTCACTACTAGTGGCCAAGTATTTTACGGAGGTATGAAATGGTTCTGCTCATTGTGGTTGTTACGATTATTGTTTTCATCATCGTTGACTTTTCGCTGCGCATATATTTTCAACGAAGGCAGGAATTGAAACTCAGAAAAGAACGGGAACAAGCCCTTGATATCGGATTGAAGCTGGACTTTTCTGAAGAAGCAAAAACGTTGAAACGGGTGGAAGTCAAAGAGCCCAAAGCAAGAATATTGGCCGTCGACGACGAAGCAATCATTCTAGACAGCTTCCGCAAAATTCTCGTAGTTGCAGGCTATAGCATCGACACCGTCGAAAAAGGACGGGAGGCTCTGGGGCTCATCCTAAAGCGCGATTACGACTTTGTTTTTACTGACCTGAAAATGCCGGAAATGGATGGATTGGAAGTAACCAAGGCAGTAAAACATTTGCGCCCCGATATCGATGTGATTGTGATAACCGGCTATGCATCGATTGAAACTGCGGTTGAAACAATGAAATTCGGGGCAATGGACTATGTGCAAAAACCGTTTACGGAAGACGAGCTGATCAATTTCTTTAACAAATCTCTTATCAAGCGCAAGGACAGGCTCGAACGGCAAATGAAGCCGACAGTCCGTTTGATCACGCCATCCGACCAGGAATCCGGGTCGCAGCATGAGTTCAATGTACCAGCGGGCGTTTTTGTTTCCCGCAACCACACCTGGGTGAATGTAGAGCTGAACGGCAATGCTCGTGTAGGCATCGACGACTTTGTCCGGAAGACCATCAGAAAGATCGATGCTATCGAGTTGCCCAAGCCAAACAAGGAAGTCAAGAAGGGCGAATTGCTCTTCTCAATTAAGCGCAATTCTCACACGATCAATATCTCCTCGCCGATCAGCGGGCGGGTGACTTTGGTAAATTCGGAACACACAGAGCATCCGGAATTGATCGCGGCGAACCCGTTTGAGCTGAGCTGGATATGCTGTATCGAGCCGTCCAATCTCTCAGAAGAACTGCATTCCCTGAAAATCGGCGTGGACTCCATCAACTGGTACAGGGAGGAGGTAGACAAGTACACCGAGCTAGTAAAGAAAGTGGAAAAGGAAGGCGGACCAGTTGCGGCGTCGAGCAAAGGCGATGACCAAGCCGGCCAGCCGGAGACAGTGGATCGCTTCCTGGACGAGTTCGCGAAGGCCTTCCTGCTCAGATAGACGGCGGACTCCAATCCGCTGCCATACGTCTTAATCGAATATCTCAAAAGAGATCGTCATGATTAGATATCTTGTCGCTGCAGTAGCAGCATTGCTTCTTCTTGCCGTGCATCTGCCGGCAAAATCAGAACCCGCGGTGATACCGTCGGATATCACCATTCGTTCTTCGGTTGGGGAAGTCATATTTCACCATCAGATGCACGCGAAAGATCTCTCGATTAAATGTGCGGAGTGTCACCATCAGATAGATGCCAAGAAATTGGCCACTCCTCATCCGGACTATTTCAAATCCTCCTGGAATAATTGTAAGCTTTGTCATAACGACTCTGAAAAGACCAGGCAAGGCGCTTACAAGTGCTCGGGATGCCATCGCGCAAATCCAATCAACATCGCCGACGAAACACTCAGCGCAAAAGTCGTAATACACAAACAGTGCTGGAAGTGCCACCCGGCGGGTACGGGTAAGGAAGCGAGCAAGGGTTGTGAAAAATGTCATTCCGGGAAGAAAACGTTTTGATCAGTGACGTTCAGCTAATGATCAGTCTCTAAATAGGATCTATCGTGGATAGAAGACAGTTCTTGTTGACTTCAGCTACCGTTGCCGCGGGAGGCATACCCAACAACAATTTGAAAGCCGACGCCGCAAAAGAGCCGAAAGAATTCATCGGCGTGCTCGTCGATACCACCAGGTGTATCGGTTGCAGATCCTGCGAAGTGGCTTGCTCGGTGGCGAACGATAACTTCGTTCCGGATATACAAAATGACAACGCGCTGGAACAGGTCCGAGATACAAGCGAACAGCAGCTGACGGTTGTCAATCGCTATAAGACCGAAAAAGGCGAAGTATTCGTGAAGAAACAATGCCTGCACTGCTGGCAGCCGGCGTGCGCAGCGGCCTGTCTCGTCAACGCAATGCTCAAGACCAAAGAGGGCCCTGTTACCTGGGATGGCGACAAATGCATGGGCTGCAGGTTTTGCATGATCTCCTGCCCCTTTGATATTCCGAAGTTCGAGTATTCCGGCTGGAATCCAAGAATTCAGAAGTGCACCATGTGCTACGAGAGGTTGCAGGAAGGCAAGCGACCTGCGTGCGTGGATGCCTGCCCCACGGATACGCTGATGTTCGGCCAAAAGCGAGAACTCATGGAGGTGGCACGGCACCGCGTGTATAGCCACCCGGACAAATATGTGCATCACATTTACGGAGAGCACGAGGCCGGAGGGTCCGGCTGGTTATATCTGTCCGCTGTTCCGTTCGACAAGATCGGATTCCGAACCGACCTCGGAACGACTCCTTATCCCGAGTTCACCAGGGAATTCCTGATTTCGGTTCCGCTGGTCGAATTCGGCGTTCCCGCATTCCTATTGGCGCTGAATATGCTGACGGATCGAAAAGACGAGGTGAGTGAGAACCAGGGGTGGGGAGATGAATAATACAGCGGTCTTCACAGGTGAACTAAGGGGCTTTTTCAGGTTTATCCTGCAGGAGTTGAAGCCCAGGGGGCCGTGGCTGACGCCATTCAATATCATTTCCATTCCGACCATCATCGTTGGTCTCATCATTCTGTATTTTCGCTTTACGCTCGGACTCGGATCCGTCACCAATCTATCTCAGCAGTACCCCTTCGGATTCTGGATTGGCTTCGACGTAATGACCGGCGTTGCCCTCGCCGGCGGCGCCTACGTTGTCTGCTTTGTCGTCTATGTGCTGAGACTGGAAAAATACCACTGCATCGTCAAGGTGACGGTCCTGAATGGCCTGCTCGCATATATCTTCTATTCCGGAGCGCTGGTGCTGGATCTGGGAAGGCCATGGCACATCATCAATCCGATCATCGGGAACTCGTTCGGATACAACTCCGTCCTGTTTCTGGTTTCCTGGCACTTCCTGCTTTACATGACCGTCCTGTTCGTGGAATTTTCACCGACCATCGCCGAATGGGCGCATTGGAAAAAACTGCAGACGTTTCTTTCCAGTTTGACGCTCGGCGCGGTGATCATAGGCATTACCCTATCGATGCTTCATCAATCCGGTGTTGGCGCGATGTTTTTGATGGCCAAACCCAAGATCCATCCTCTCTGGTATTCGGAATACATACCGCTGCTGTATTTTGTATCGAGTATCTTCGCGGGATTGTCGATGATCATATTCGAGGGCACGATCAGCTCCAAGATCTTCAGCAACCTGATTGGTCCGAAGACACACCATTCCCACAACGACATCGTCCTGGGTTTAGCCAAGGGCGCCGCGATCACAATGTTTGTCTACTATTTCTTCCTTGCGTTCATTTTCATGCATGGGGACAAATGGAAGCTGATCAATACCTCCTGGGGCTACTGGTATCTAGTCGAAGTTATCGGCTTTGTGCTCGTACCGTGCTTCATGTTCGCCTATGGGGTCAGAAACAAGAACTTTGGAGTACTCAGAGTTGCATCGGTGATGACGATATTGGGTGTCATTCTGAACCGGCAAAACATATGTTTGATCGCGTTTAACTGGTATGCGGAGAAAAGATACTACCCGTCCTGGCAGGAAATTGTGGTGACGCTGATGGTGGTCTTTGTGGAAATCTGGGTTTTCCGATGGATAGTTACCCGGATGAATGTCTTCAGCAAGGAATAGCAGAAGGAGTCACGATGGAATTCTACAGTTACGTAAACATATTCGAAACGAAGGGCCTGGCGTATCTATTGCTGATGTCTTTTCTCGTCTTGGGGATACTGTTGGTCAAGTACCTCTCTACGCCGGAAAAGAAAGACTCGGCCAACGCTGACCGAAAGCCGGTAGCCTGAGCTTGCGGCCTGAGCACTCCGCTACGCGTCGATGGGGCGGCGCGTTTTATCCGGTCGCCTTACCCCTTTCATGCAGCGCTATTTTCATCCACGGCGGACCGGCTAAGACCCGCGGCTTCAATCCGGTGAACGAAAGCCTGCGACTTTTGTATGCAACCCGGAGCCCTATCAGCAGTGGGCCCGGACCGGTTCGAGCAGCTGCGAAATGAAATTGACCGCAACTAGAATTGGCTCAAAACTGATAATTGCGGTTGGCATTATCACTATCGTCATTATTGGCGTGTTTTCCTATTTCAGCATAACGGCGCAAAGCGATGCATTGCTTTCGCAGGCGGGAATTCATGCGAACAAACTGAGCGACGCGATCAAGAACAGCACGCTCACCAGCATGCTCGAAAATAAGAAGGAGGAAATCCACGCGATTATAAATACGGTGTCGCACGAACCGAGCATTCAGGAAATCCGGATCCTGAACAAGGAAGGCGTGGTGACGTTTTCGTCCCGGGAAAATTCGACCGGGAAGATGGTCGATAAGCGTGCCGAAAGCTGCTATGCGTGCCACACCGAAAATCAGCCCCTGCAAAAGCTTTCCATGAACGAACGTACGCGCATCTACAAGATCAGCCCGGACTCCCCGCGCATACTCGCCGTGATCAACCCGATATACAACGAGCCCTCCTGCTATCGGGCGAAATGCCATGCCCACACAAAAGACCAGACGGTGCTGGGGGTGCTCGATATCAAGATGGATTTGAAAGATGTGGATCGGCAAATCGAGGACAGCAAATTCAGGTTGATCGTCCTCGCCGTAATCGCGATTCTGGCCTTAAGCTTCTTTATCCCCTATTTCGTCCGAAAGTGGATAGGCAAACCTGTCAGCGAACTGGTCAAGGCGACCAATCAGGTAAGTTCAGGCAATCTGAATTACACCATAGAGAATCCCGGTAAGGACGAACTTGGACTGCTTGCAAAGTCGTTCAACAAGATGACCAAGAATCTGGCGGAAGCAAAGCTGCAGCTCGTCCACTCCGACAAGATGGCTTCGCTGGGGAGGCTCGCGGCCGGAGTCGCCCACGAGATAAACAACCCGCTGACCGGTGTATTGACCTACAGTAGCTTTCTGCTCAAAAGGACAAAGGATGATCCCGAGCTGCAGGAGAGCCTTGGGGTTATAGTCAGAGAGACCATTCGAAGCAGGGAAATTGTCAAAAGCCTGCTCGATTTTTCCCGCCAGTCTGCTCCCAAGAAGCATAGTGCGGACATAAATAAGATCCTAAAGAGCGCAATCGAAGTGGTTGCCAGCCAACTGCTGCTGAAACGAATCGAGCTTGACGCGCGATTTGATGCGTCATTGCCGGAAGTGACCGTTGATGCAAATCAGATTCAGCAGGTCTTCATAAATCTTCTGGTCAATGCCGGCGACGCGATTGGAGATGACGGCGGCAAGATTTCAATCTACCCATCGTTGATTTCGCTTTCGCCGCATGGATTGGCACAGATAAAGGCGGCCGTCTGCCCTAAAGGGCATGACCTGATGGACAGCGAATTGAGAATTTACGGCCTGCCGACGGTAAAGGTAAAAGTCGTCTCCAATGGCAATGTCGGCATCAATAACCTGGATCCGATCTACGGCAAGCACAGACACCAGTACGGGATCGAAATTGAGAAGGGCAAAGATCTGAAGGTCTCATGTCCACAGTGCAATACGTCATTGATCGAGGAAAATGTTACCTGTCCGGAGTGCGGATCATCCGTTTGCTGTTTTCAAGTGCTGTCAAATGGAATGTTCGAGGCCTGCACAAATCCAAAATGCACCTGGCAACGGTGGCAAGCAATGGATGAAGCGGGGCATAAGGATTACCTAGAAGTAAAATTGGCCGATACGGGGCAGGGAATTCCAAAAGAGGACTTGTCCAGGATTTTTGAGCCGTTTTTCACCACAAAAGGGGAACACGGAAACGGGCTTGGGCTCGCGGTTACATGGGGAATCATCGATAACCACAATGGAACAATCAACGTGGACAGCGAGCTTGGAAAGGGAACCACATTTATCATTCATCTGCCATTGTGAGAATAGCTGTGACCGGGGCTGCCTGGAGGGGAGGTTGGCTGTGGATGGTGAGTGAGCACAACGCGACGAATGAATAGAGGCCCCGGACATCGTTACGGGCAACCAGTTCGAACTGGTATCGCCCCTTAAGGGTCTTGCTTTGATAAAGGTCAAGCCGCCCTACACCGTGGCAGCTTACTATATGCGGTTACTGCCGTAAGGGCATGGTTACTGCCGTAAGGGCATGAATGCGGAGGCTAGGAATGGCAAGTTCCCGGAGTGAAGGCGCGGCGACAAGAGCGAGGTTCCGCGTGGACCTGACTATTGCTGCCAGGCTGGCATTGGCGGCAGTGCTCGCTGTTGCTAGCCTGAGCGCCTATGCCGCTGGCGGCGCGCTTTCCCAACTGGACCAGCAATGTCTCGGCTGCCATTCCGCCAAGGGGCTCGAGATGAAACTGGTGAACGGAGACAAACTCTCCTTGCAAGTGGACGGAACGGAGTTTTCGAAATCCGTCCATAACAAGCTCGGGTGCGCTGTCTGCCATGCCAATACTTCGTTCGAGAACCATCCTCCGGTGAAGACGAAAATCGCGGGCAGCCGTGAATATTCGCTCGAAATGAACAAGATCTGCGAATCTTGTCACGCGCCGATATTCAAGCTGTATGAGGGCAGTATTCATGCCGCCCTGTTCCGTGACGGCAACACGTACGCACCTGTCTGCACCGACTGCCACAGCCCGCATGCGGTGATGGCCAAGGCCACCTATGACACGGCAAGCGGAGCCCCATGCAGCAAGTGTCACGGCCCCATCTTCGAAGCATACGCAAGTAGCGTGCACGGCAAGGCCACCCTGGCCTGCTCCAATTGCCACGGCGCCCACGACGTGAGCGCCGCAACCAAGGAAGGTCAATTGAAGAACGCCTGTCTCGGATGCCATCAGGACGCCCAGGCCAACCATCAGAAATGGCTGCCGAATGCCAAGCGGCATTTCGATGCAGTATCGTGCCCCGCCTGCCATTCGCCGACGGCCAAGCGCAAAGTCGATCTCAGGCTTTACGACAACGTGGCACAGCAATCCGTGGCCGAAAAAGCAGGCGTGCCGCAGTTCGAACGCCGGGCTCGCTCAGCCGACGCGAAGGGTGCCGGACTGGATGCAATGGCGCTGTACAGCCTGCTTCGCGAATTCAATCGCGAGGGACTAGACAACAAGACGACGCTGCGGGGACGCCTGGAGGTCAGCACGGGTGTCGAGGCGCATCAACTCACGCGCAGTACCGAGGCGATCCGGGATTGCGCTAAGTGCCACCAGCAAGGTGCGGATCCGTTCCAGAGCGTTACGATTTCCATCGTCGGCCCCGACGGCAGGCCGGTGCGCTATGGCGCGCAACCCGAAGTCCTTAACTCCATCATCTCCGTGGATTCGCTGGGCGGGTTTTACGCCATCGGCGGCACTCGGATCAAGTTGCTGGATTGGCTCCTCGCCCTCGCAGTGCTGGGCGGCATCGGCGCGCCGCTTGGTCATATGACGGTCAGGTGGCTGTTCAAGAGATACGCGAAAAAAATCAGCGGGCAGGAGGATTCCTGATACGCCCGGACCCAATGTCAGCCGAGCCCTCCGGTCGTCCCGCAGACGCCGCTGCCCCAAAGCAAAAGGAACAACGCAATGGCAAGAATCTACGTTCACCCGCTCCCCGTCAGGATCTGGCACTGGATCAACGCGCTCGGTTTCGTGGCGATGATCGTTACCGGCTTCCAGATACGTTACATCGGATTGATCGATCTGATGTCGTTCCGGACGGCGGTGGTCGTGCATGAGTGGATCGGTTTTGTGCTCATCGCCAATTTCTTCATCTGGCTGATCTTCTACCTGTTCACTGACAAGATCCGGGTGTATCACCCCGAATTAAACCCGATGAAGCATTTCCGCGCGAGCTTCCGCCAGGCCATGTTTTACGGCTACGGCATTTTCAAAGGCGACCCCAATCCGCACCACGTCAGCGTCTATGAAAAATTCAACTCGATGCAGAGCATGAGTTACCAGGTCATTATGCTGCTGCTGGTGCCTCTTCAATTCTGGACGGGGGTGCTGTTGTGGGACGTCAAGCGCTTCTCCGGGATGATCGATATGCTCGGTGGCGTGCGGGTGGTGGACACGGCCCACGTGCTGATTTTCATCTTCTTCTCGGGATTTATTTTCATGCACATCTACCTTGCGACCCTCGGCCACACTCGCATGGCTCACATCAAGTCGATGCTCACCGGCTACGAGGATATCGAGGAAGAGCACGGCGGCGGCAAGCAGAAATAGCGCACGCCACGAGCGGGGTGACCGTAAAGGGCGAGCCCGACTACTCAAGGAAATTGCGCGCAGCCGGCGACTAGAGAAAAGGCGGAGGTCCCGCCGCCTTTTTGGGGGGTGCGCCGGCCGGCGTCAGGAAGCCCCGGATTCGTCGGGCCCCTGTTCCGTTCCCCGGATCCGGATATCGTACTTTTTCATTAGCGCCTGAAAATTGGCGCGCTGCATTCCGGTTTCTTCCGCGCTCTTGGTAACGTTCCAGCCGTTTCTCTTCAACGCCTCGAGAACGAACAGCCGTTCGATGCCTTCGACCGATTTCTCCCGCGTGGCCTTCTTTATTCGCTTGAGTTCGTCGCTGGTTTTTGGCACATCGACATCGAGTTTCGTCGGCGCTTCGATGATATTCGCGAGGTGGGCCTGGCGCACGACCTTGTCAGTGGCAAGGATCACCGCCCGGTGTATCGTGTTTTCGAGTTCGCGCACGTTTCCCGGCCAGTCATGGTGCATCAAGGCGCTCATGGCCCCTTCCGAAAACTCCGTCACCCTCTTCCCCAATTCCTCGCTGAACACCTTGAGGAAGTGAAAGGCCAGAGGTGGAATGTCGTCCCGACGCTCCCGCAGCGGCGGCACCTGGATCGGAAAGATATTGATGCGATAGTACAGGTCTTCGCGAAACGTGCCTTCGGCCACCATCGCCTTGAGGTCCTTGTTGGTCGCGGTGAGCAGCCTGAAGTTGGCGCTCTGGGTCCGCGTATCCCCCACCGCCTTGAATTCCCTCTCCTGGATCACGCGCAGCAGCTTGGCTTGGGTGGAGAGGGAAATGTTTCCGATTTCGTCCAAAAACAAGGTTCCGCTGCCGGCCACCTCGAACATGCCCTTTTTGTTGACGACGGCACCGGTAAACGAGCCTTTGACATGCCCGAACATTTCGCTTTCCAGGAGATTTTCGCTCAGGGAATTGCAGTCGACAGCGACGAAGGGTTTGTCCTTGCGCAGGCTGTTGTAGTGGATTGCGCGCGCGATCAATTCCTTCCCGGTTCCGCTCTCGCCGGTGAGCATGACCGTGCTGTTCGTAGGGGCACACTTTGCGATCAGTCGATACACATTCTGCATCTGCGGGCTCGCACCGATAATATTCTCGAATCGGTACTTGGAACTGACCTCGCTTCGGAGCTCGACGTTTTCCTGCAGCAACTGCCGCCGTTCCAGCGCGCGCTTGACCACCAGCTTGAGTTCGTCCGGATCAAAGGGCTTGGACAGGTAGTCGAAGGCCCCGAGCTTCATCGATTTCACCGCCGTCTCGATCTGCGACAGACCGGTGACCATGATGACGTCGATATCCGGGTGCGTTTCCTTTACCCTGCGCAATACTTCCAGACCGTCCATCTTCGGCATCATGATGTCCAGGATCAGCACATCGTAATGGGCCTCGTCGATCTTCCTGAGCGCTTCCATACCGTCGCCGACCGCCTCAACCTCGTTGTCCCCGTCGTCGCCCAGAATCCGCAGGCAACTCCTGATGACGATTTCTTCGTCGTCGACGATCAGTATCCTGGCTTTCATTGACTGCTCCTGCTGCTTTCGGTGTCTCCAGAGGGAGGCTTCAAGGGAAGATAGATGCGGAATGTCGATCCCTTACCGACCATGCTTTCGACTTCTATCAATCCGCCGTGGGCCCTGATGATGCCGTGACTGACCGACAGTCCCAGCCCTGTGCCTTTCCCCACTTCTTTCGAAGTAAAGAATGGATCGAAAATCCGCTTCAGGTTCTTCTCCGGGATTCCGCATCCGGTATCGATGATCGCGATTTCCGCCATGGACACGGGCTCGGCTCCGGGTTCCGCGCTCTTTGCCTCCGGGTAGCGGCGGCTGCGGATGGTGATGCTGCCTTCGTGTTCGATCGCATGCTGTGCGTTGACGAGGATATTCATGACGACTTGTTTGATCAAGTCGGCGTCGACCCAGACCTGCGGCAGGCTCCGGTCCAATTCCATCGCGATCTCGACATCGCGGAAGGAAGCGGGCCGTTCGATGATGCGCACCGTGTCCTCGATCACCTGATTCAGATCGGTAAATTTCTTTTCCGGCGTTTTCTCGCGCGCGAAATCGAGCAGCCTTCTGATGATGGCGGCGCAGCGCTTGGTCTCCCGGATCACCAGGTCCAGGTCCTCCGCGTCCATGCTGCCGTCGGGCATCTTCTTGCGCAGCAGGGTGGTGAAGGTAAGCACGCCGGTGAGGGGGTTGTTGAGTTCATGCGCGATCCCGGCAGCGAGCAAGCCGACCGAAGCCAGTTTTTCCGAGCGCGCACTCTCAGATTCTGCAATTCGCAATTCCTGTGTCCTCTTTTCGACTTTCTGCTCCAGCGTATGGCCCCAGTCGCGCAGTTGCTCCTGGGAATTTCGCAGCGCCACCGTCATGGCGTTGAACGAGGACGCCAGGCGGCCGAACTCGTCCTCACTGCGCACCGGGATCATCTGTTCCAGATTTCCCGAGGATAGACGCTTGGCTCCCGCCTCCAGGTCTATCAGGGGCACGTACACCAGGCGGTGCACGAAAAAGCCCACAAGCAGCGAAGCGATGACGATGAAGCCGATGGAATAGGCGGCCATGGTGATGGCGCCTGTCTGCATCGTGCGGTCTATGTCGTCGAGCGAGTAGACGATGTCCAGAACGCCCAGGACCGACTGATTCTGGCTGTGGACATGACAGTTCGCGGTGTAGCACGAAGGCTCATTGCGAATCACGTCCATGCTGCCCAGCATGCGCCGTCCTTCGGCGGTGGTGAAGATTCGCGAGCGTTGGCTCTGCGGAATCTGCTCCAAGGTCGATTCGCTGCGGTGGCAGATCACGCAGGCTTCGGCCTTGCGGTCCACCTTCTGCCCAATTTCCGGGAAGTAGGTGGAGTGAATGATCGTCCCGTCCTTGCTTAGGACCCTGACCTTGGCGATGCTCCCTTGGCTGCCCACGTCCTGGATTATGCTGTCGACATAGGCAGGCCGGTTCGCAAGCATCGCAAATCGGGTGCTCCTCTTGATCACCTCCGAAATTTGGGCGACGTGATTCTCCACCTCGGCCAGGAGTCCATCGCGCTGATGCCTGACGACAAGCAGGGTAAACACCAGCATCGCCAGGGTAAGGGCGATGGCCAGGTAGAGTACGATTTTGAACTGGAGAGTTCTAGAGTGCATTCCTTCCCTTACCCTTTCGCGAGGGTCGGTCGGGTCCGACATTCGGATTCGCTTTGCGGTGGAGTCATGACTGAATTTGTGCAGAAACTCAATTATTTACCCCGGTACTCCGGGCAGGGCTAGGGTAGCAGGTCCAAGATGGCGCCGATTTGACCGGCATCAAACTAAGGAGGCTCCGGACAGGGGATCCGGCATGCCACCCTGGACGCCGGCTCCCGTTGCGGCCAGGCGTGGGGTAGACTGAGCTGAGCAACGCAATCTGGCTGCGAGACAAAGAGGTCCATCGAACATGCGCATCGCAACGTGGAACGTCAACTCGCTCAAGGTACGCCTGCCGCAGGTTCTGGACTGGCTGCAGAAACATAGTCCGGATGCGCTGTGTCTGCAGGAGCTAAAACTCGAAGATGCCAAGTTTCCGCTGGCAGAACTCCAGGCTGCTGGCTATGCGGCTGCGTTTTTCGGGCAGAAGACCTACAACGGCGTCGCCATACTCAGTCGGGAGGCGGCCACCGATATTGCCTTTGGCATCGCCGGCTTCGAAGATCCCCAGCGACGGGTCATCAGCGCCGACGTCGGTGGCGTGCGCTTGGTTTGCGCCTACGTGCCTAACGGCCAGAGTGTCGATTCGGAAAAATACCAGTACAAACTCAACTGGTTCTCCGCGTTCTCGAACTGGCTCAAGCAAGAGCTCGCGCTGCATCCCCGGCTCGCAGTATTGGGCGATTTCAACGTCGCGCCGGAAGACTGCGACGTGCACGATCCCAAAGCCTGGGAGGGCCAGGTCCTGGTCAGCGCGCCCGAGCGCAAGGCATTCCGGGGTTTGATCGACATCGGATTCAAGGACAGTTTCCGCCTGTTCAAACAGCCCGAGAAATCCTTCACGTGGTGGGATTACCGCATGAACGGCTTCAGGCGCAATCTCGGATTGCGCATCGATCACATCCTGTTAAGTCCGGGTCTTTCGGTAAACTGCGCCAGTTGCGCGGTCGACCTCGAACCGCGCCGCAACGAACGTCCTTCCGATCACGCTCCGGTCGTTGCGGAAATCAGCGATTGAGCGGGACGCAAACGCACCGGCGCTCTCGCGTCGGAATCACCGTCAGTCGATCAACTCGTACGCGGGCAACGTGAGAAACTCGACGTAATGGTCGTCGGTGGTGATTCTGGCGAACAACTCTGCGCCTTGTTCGTATTTGCCCGTCTCCCAGGCGGTCTCGCCCAGATGGATTTTCACTTTGGGCAGCTCCTCGGCGAGCAGGCTGCGGAACAGTTCCTTGGTCACCTTGCGGCCGTCGTCGAGCACGCCCTTGGGCGAGCGGATCCACTGCCAGATCTGCGAGCGTGAAATCTCGGCGGTCGCCGCATCCTCCATCAAGTTGAAAACCGGCACGCAGCCATTGCCGGCCAGCCAGGCGCCCAGATACTGGATGCCGACCGAAATGTTGTAACGCAGGCCGGCTTCCGTGATCGGCGTCTCCGGTTCGAAGTCGAGCAGGTCCTTGGCCGTGATGTGTACATCCGGACGCTGCCGGTCGTATTGATTGGGCTGCGGCATGTGCGCATCGAACACTTCCTTGGCGATCGGCACCAAGCCCGGGTGGGCCACCCAGGTGCCATCGCAGCCGTCAGTTACTTCGCGCAGTTTGTCATCGCGCACTTTCGCCATCGCCGCCTCATTCGCTGCCGCGTCGTTCTTGATCGGTATTTGCGCCGCCATGCCGCCCATTGCGGGGGCGCCCCGGTGGTGGCAGGTCTTGACCAGCAACAGCGCGTACGCGCGCATGAAGCGCGCCGTCATCCTGACGTGAACCCGGTCGGCGAGGCAGAAATCCTTGTGCGAACGGAATTTCTTGATGCAGGAGAACATATAGTCCCAGCGGCCGATGTTCAATCCCGCGGAGTGCTCGCGCAGCTCCCACAGGATCTCGTCCATTTCGAATGAAGCCAGCACCGTCTCGATCAGTACCGTGCCCCTGATCGAACCCTGCGGCACGCCGAGTTCGTTCTGCGCCATGACGAACACATCGTTCCACAGGCGCGCCTCGAAGTGCGATTCCATCTTGGGCAGATAGAAATAGGGCCCGCTGCCGCGCGCGAGCAACTCTTTGGCATTGTGAAAGAAGTAGAGCCCGAAATCGAAAATACTGCCGGAGATCTGTTTGCCATCGATGCGCACGTGCTTCTCGTTCAGATGCCATCCGCGCGGACGCGCCATCAGCACCGCGGTCTTGTCGTTGAGCCGGTACTTCTTTCCGTCCTGATCAAGCGTGATCGTGCGCCGCACTGCGTCGCGCAGATTGATCTGACCTTCGATCATGTTGTGCCAGGTGGGCGTCTCGGCATCCTCGAAATCGGCCATGAACACGGACGCGCCGCAATTGAGCGCGTTGATCACCATCTTGCGATCGGTAGGCCCGGTAATCTCCACCCGCCGGTCGAGCATGTCGCCGGGCTGCAACGCAATTTTCCAGTCCGAGCTGCGCACGCCCGCGGTTTGCGGCAGGAAGTCCGGCATCTTCCCGGCGTCGAATTCCTTCTGCCGCAGAACACGGGCGGCGAGCAGCTCCTGGCGGCGCGCTTCGAAGCGGCGGCATAGCTTGGCTACAAACGCGACAGCCTCGGGCGTGAGGATCTGCGCAAATTCCGCGGTGATGGCGGCGCGGATTTCCACGCCGCTGGGAAGATTTTCGCTCATTGATGGAACTCCAGATCGCCGAAAAAGGGGGCTATTCTATGGCCCCGCGGCGCATTTCGCAATACGAACCGCATTCCGGATTGTGGAATTCGGGGGCGCTTTGCGCTTACGCGTATGCTGCGCCTCGAAAGCGCGAAGCTTCGCCGATGCCGTCGCCTCAAACCGCCTCGTCCGCCCCGCCTTTGGCTTCCAACCCGAGGTCGGCAATCTTGCGGGTGATGGTGTTGCGGCCCATGCCGAGCAGGTTTGCCGCTTCGATGCGCCTGCCGCCGGTGCGGGCCAGCGCCTTGCCAATCAGCGCTTTTTCGAAGGCCTGCGAAAAACTGTTCAGGATGCCGGTTTCGCCGCGCGCAAAAGCGCGCTCTACCTCGCGCTCGAGGACTGCGATCCAGTCCGATTCCGGGTTCTTGTCGGCGCCCAGTTTCAATTCCTCCGGCAAATCTGCAATTTCGATGGTCTGCGTAGGCGCCATGACCGTCAGCCAGTGGCACAGGTTTTCCAATTGCCGCACGTTGCCCGGGAAGTCCTGCGCGGCCAGGCAATTCATTGCAGCTTCCGACAGGCGTTTTCCCTCGGTTCCCAGCTCGCGCGCGCTTTTCGCCAGAAAGTGTTTCGCCAGCAGAGGGATGTCCTGCTGTCGCTCACGCAGGCTCGGCAGGCGCAGCCGGATCACGTTCAAGCGGTGATACAGGTCTTCGCGGAATAGACCCTGGCGCACGCGTTGTTCCAGGTCCTGATGCGTGGCGGCGATAACGCGCACATTGGCTCTGATCGGCTGGTGGCCGCCGACGCGATAAAACTGGCCATCGGAGAGCACGCGCAGCAGGCGCGTCTGCAGTTCGGCCGGCATGTCGCCGATTTCGTCCAGAAACAGCGTGCCGCCCTCCGCCTGCTCGAAGCGCCCGCGGCGCATCGCCTGGGCGCCGGTAAAGGCGCCGCGCTCGTGGCCGAAGAGTTCCGATTCCAGCAGGTCTTTCGGCATCGCCGCGGTGTTGATGGCGATAAACGGCTTAGCCGCGCGACTCGAGTGGCGGTGCAGCGCCAACGCCACCAGTTCTTTGCCCGTTCCCGACTCGCCCGTGATGAGCACCGTCGCATTCGACTGCGACAGCCTGCCGATTGCGCGAAACACCTCCTGCATGGATGGCGCGTGACCGAGTATTTCGGGTGACGTCTCGCGTGCTTCCACGCCCTCGATCTCGCGCATGCTCTCGCCGATAGCGCGACGAATCAGGTCTACTGCCTGATCGACGTCGAAGGGCTTGGGCAGATACTCGAATGCGCCGCCCTGGAACGCCGCCACCGCCGATTCGAGGTCGGAATAGGCGGTCATGATGATGATCGGCAGGCCGGGATAACTCTGTTTGATGTTTTGCAGCAGCTCCAGGCCCGAAGTGCCTGGCATGCGGATGTCCGACACCAGCACCTGCGGCGCGCCCTGTTTGAGTGCATCCAGGGTTTCCTGCGCCGCGGCGAAAGTCTTGAATGGAATGCCTTCGCGCGCCAATGCTTTTTCGAACACCCAGCGTATCGAACGGTCGTCGTCAATGATCCAGACTGGTTTCATATTCTTTTCGAGGGCAATGGAAGACGACAACGATACAGGCGTGGCAGCATCCCGTTCACGGCTATCGTTCCTTGCACAACGCCCGCCTACTCCAGTGGCAGCATGATGGTAAAGCAGGTCCGGCCGGGCTTGCTATCGCACTCTATCGTGCCATGATGGTGCTGCACGAAAGTCTCCGAGAGCGTCAATCCCAGTCCGCTACCGCCGTCGCGGCCCGACACCAGAGGATAGAAAATCCGTTCGCGCAACTCCTCCGGAATTCCCGGACCGTTGTCTATCACATGCAATTCTAATGCCAGCTTGTAGCGCTGCTTAGCCAACGTCACCTGGCGCGCAGCACGCGTACGAAACTCGATCTGACCCTTTCCCTTGAGCGCCTGGGCGGCATTGCGCGCGATGTTAAGCACGGCCTGGATCAGCTGCTCCTTGTCGCCGTGAAGGTCCGGCAGGCTGGCGTCGTAATCGCGCACGATCCGGATGCCGTCCGGAAATTCGGCCAACACCAGGCTCCTTACGCGCTCCAGTACCTCATGGATGTTCAGTGCAGCGATTTGCGGCGGCTTATGCGGCGTGAGCAGCCGGTCCATCAACGCTTGCAGCCGGTCGGCTTCCTTGATGATCACCTGCGTGTACTCGCGCAGCTCCGGCCGCTCCAGCTCGCGCTCGAGCAGCTGCGCCGAGCCGCGCAGACCTCCGAGCGGATTCCTGATCTCATGCGCAAGGTTGCGGATAAGCTCGCGGTTTGCCCGCTGTTGGTCCATCTGCCTTTGCTCGCGCGCGATCCTGAGCTGTTGGTCTATCGGGCGAAATTCGATCAGCAGACGGGCGGCGGCGCCCTCGATCGGGGTGACCAGGCAGTTCAGCTGCAGGCTCGCGTGCCCAGGTCGGGTTAAAGTCAGGTCGCGGCCGGAATAGCTCCAGTTATTTTTGCGCACGCCCTTGAGGCTCGATGTGAATTCACCGGCATCCGCAAATTGCTGCGTCAGCGGCTGCCCGCCTACGTTCTTCAAACTGAACGCAAACAGAGCTTCCGCAGCAGGGTTGGCATGGACGATGCGCAATTCTTCGTCGACGAGAACGACCGCAGTTGCGAGCAGATCAAGACCGGAAAAGGGGCTGACGGCCATAGTGGGACGGTAGGGATAGAGCCGGGTGTGGCAGCGAAGCAAACGCGCCGGAGAATTGCCGGCCTATCTGGTATTGCTGAGCTCTTTCTTCAGAGCATCGACGTTCTTTTGGTGCCGCTCGACTTCGTCCTTATACTTCTGCAGCCGTTCGAGTACTCTCTGGTAATTCTTTTCATCACCGGTGCGGATTCCCTCTTGGTCAGTCAGCGCCGCCTTGGCCTCGACCAGCGCCTTTTCTTCTTCGCCGAGCTCTTCCTCGAGGATTCTGCGGCGGGCACCGTCCCTGGCCTTCTGGGTAGCAGGGTCTACTTTCGGGAAACCCGCCGGCGACGGATTTGCGGCGGCGGCGCGCGCCGCCGGCACGGCTGGAACCACTGAAATCTCCCGCATTACCACGCTGCAGTTCTTGCCCTTGGTTTCTTCCTTCATGTTGGTGTAGGTGGGACGGCCGTTGGCATCGACACACTTGAACGTGTCCGCCCAAGTGGGCGCGGCGAGCGCAAGCGCTAGCGCGAGCGCGAATCCCATGCGTCCGTAGCTACGATCCATCATCCGCAAACCGTTGACAAGGAAGGTTGAGTCTATGCCAACATCAGGCTGATTTCAAATAGTTTTTTGCACTGGCCTGGGGGCGTGAAGGCGGTGCGTGGGCCGCTGCCTTGTCGCCGGGCAAAAAAAGGCGGGATTGCTCCCGCCCTTCAGCGCTCGAACCGGGTCTCAGCTGCTGTAGTACATGTCAAATTCAAGCGGATGGGTGGTCATGCGGAACCGGGTCACCTCTTCCTGCTTCAACGCGATATAGGCGTCGAGCATGCCTTGGGAGAACACGCCGCCGCGAGTCAGGAACTCGTGGTCCTTCTCCAGGTGCTCCAGCGCCATCTCCAGCGACGAACACACATTCGGCACTTTCTTCGCCTGCGAGGGGGGCAGATCGTACAGGTTCTTGTCGATCGGGTCGCCGGGATGGATCTTGTTCTGCACCCCGTCCAGGCCCGCCATCAGCATCGCGGCGAAAGCAAGATAGGGGTTGGCCGTCGGATCGGGGAAGCGAACTTCGACGCGGCGCCCTTTGGGATTGGTGGCGTAGGGGATGCGGCAGGCGGCCGAGCGATTGCGCGACGAATACGCGAGGTTGATAGGCGCTTCGAAACCAGGCACCAATCGTTTGTACGAGTTGGTTCCGGGGTTGGTGATCGCGTTCAGCGCTTTCGCATGCTTGATGATGCCGCCGATGTAATGCAGGGCGAAGTCGGAGAGGCCGGCGTACTTATTGCCGGCGAACATGTTTTCGCCGCCCTTCCAGACCGACTGGTGCACGTGCATGCCGGAACCGTTGTCGCCGACGATGGGTTTGGGCATGAAGGTGGCGGTCTTGCCATAGGAATGGGCGACGTTCCATACCGTGTACTTGAGAATCTGCAGCCAGTCGGCGCGCTTCACCAGCTTTTCGAACATGGTGCCGATTTCGCACTGTCCGGGCGCGGCCACTTCGTGGTGATGCACCTCGACTTCCACTCCTTGTGCTTCCATCGCCAGGCACATGGCATTGCGGATGTCCTGCAGCGTATCGACCGGCGGCACCGGAAAATAACCGCCCTTCACTGGCGCGCGATGCGCCATATTGCCGCCTTCAAATTCTTTGCCCGACGACCAGGGCGCCTCTTCGGAGTCGATCTTAACGAAACATCCGGACATGTCCACATTCCAGGTAACGGAATCGAATATGAAGAACTCGGGTTCGGGACCGAAGTAGGCGGTGTCGCCGAGTCCAGTGGACTTGAGATAGGCCTCGGCGCGCTTTGCCAGCGAGCGCGGGTCGCGATCGTAGCCTTTGCCGTCCGACGGTTCGATCACGTCGCAGGTGATGTTGAGCACGGTCTCGTCGGTGAACGGATCCAGGCGCGCGGTGACGGCGTCGGGCATGAGCAGCATGTCGGAGGACTCGATGCCCTTCCAGCCGGCGATGGACGAGCCGTCGAAGGCGTGACCGTCGTCGAATTTTTCCATGGTGAACAGCCGGGCAGGAACCGATACGTGCTGTTCTTTGCCGCGCGTGTCGGTGAAGCGAAGGTCGACGAACTTCACCTCCTTGTCCTTGATCTGTTTCAATACGTCGGCCGGGGACAGTGCCATTAATTTCTCCTTAAAAGGCGGTTAGTGACAATAGATCGTGGAAAACGACAAAAATGTAGAGCAGAAAACATGCCATCCAGCGAAATTCGAGCAGGGTATTGTGCCATAAGCGAAGTTGGATTGTGAGTCCCGGCGAGGACGCTCCAACATGGTGCAAAAGCAGTTTCGCCGCACCAATATCGTGCAAATCAGGCCGGCCGCTGCATCGATGTTGGCGTCGTGCTGTCTATACCTTATGCTTTTGCTTTCCTGAATAAAGCAGCAGGCAATCATGGAAACCGCGCAGGAAATCCTGGTCCGGGCGCGCGAACGGGCGCAGCTACTGAAACTGCCTTATGCGGGTGCATTGCTGCCGGCCGAGGCGCATGCGCTGATGCGATCCCTGCCTGAGGCCATACTGGTGGATGTGCGCACCCGCGCTGAACTGGAATGGGTGGGACGGGTGCCGGGCAGCGTGGCCATCGAGTGGAATGCCTGGCCCAGCGGCGGGCGCAATCTGAATTTCATCGCCGAGTTCGAAGCCCAGGTGGACAAGAATGCTGTGGTCATGTTCATCTGCCGCAGCGGAGTGCGTTCGCACCATGCCGCCATCGCCGTGACCGAAGTCGGGTACATGGATGCCTACAACGTTCTGCAAGGCTTCGAAGGCGACAAGGACCCTGGCGGGCAGCGCAACAAACTGGGCGGGTGGCGCGTCGCCGGCCTGCCCTGGACGCAGAGTTGATTGCCCGCTTGTCCCGCGCCGGGTAGCTCATTCAAAAATGAGGGAATGTCTGTCTTAGTGCCGGGGCCGTTTAGATCGTTTCGAATCGGCCGTTAAATCCCGCGCGCTCCTTCCGGTAAAATCGCCGGACTTCTAGTCGTCCTGGATGTTCATGCTCAACTCAATCCGAGGCACGCGCGGCATGGCCGTGGCGCCGCATGCGCTTGCGGCGCAATCGGCGCTGGCGGTGTTGCGCGAAGGCGGCAATGCGGTGGAAGCGATGATCGCCGCTGCGGCCAGCATCGCCGTGGTCTATCCGCACATGAATTCGATCGGCGGCGATGCGTTCTGGCTGATCCATGTTCCTGGCGAGGCACCGCGCGCCATTGACGCCTGCGGCGCCGCCGCGGCCGCCGCCTCCATCGGCTGGTACGCCGAGCGCGGCATTACCCAAAGTATCCCGTTTCGCGGCGGCGTGGCGGCGAATACCGTTGCCGGCACCATCTCCGGCTGGGACGCTGCGCACGCATTCAGCAGCAAAGAGCTCGGCGGCACGCTGCCGCTTTCGCGCCTGTTCGCCGATGCCATTCATTACGCCGAGAACGGCATCGCCGTCACCCGCAGCCAGAATGCCACCACCGCGGCCAAGCTGGCTGGCCTGAAAGGCGTGCACGGTTTCGACGACACCTATCTCGTGAACGGTGCGCCGCCGGCGATCGGCGGCGTGTTCTTGCAAAAGCGCCTGGGCGCAACGCTGCGCCGCCTGGCGCAGGCGGGGCTGGACGGCTTTTACCGCGGCGAACTGGCGACATCGTTTGCGCGCGACCTCGCAGCGGCCGGCAGTCCGCTCGCGCTCGCCGATCTGCGCCAGCATCAGGCGCAGTGGCGCACGCCGCTGGCGCTGAAGCATTCCCTGGGCACGCTGTACAACATGACGCCGCCGACCCAGGGCCTGGTGTCGCTGCTGATTCTCGGCATCCTCGACGCGCTGGATATCGGCAACGTCGATCCGGCAGGCGCCGATTATGTGCACCTGTGCGTCGAAGCCACCAAGCAGGCGTTCGCCATCCGCGATCGCACCATCACCGACCCGGCGTACATGCGGGCCGATGCGCAGAGCTTCCTCGCGCCGGTCGCGGTGCGCGCGCTCGCGGCCAACGTCGATCGTGCGCGCGCCGCGCCCTGGGGTGCGGGCAGGGGCCCGGCCGATACCATTTGGATGGGCGTGATCGACGGCGAGGGCCGCGCGGTTAGCTTCATCCAGAGCACCTATCACGAGTATGGCAGCGGCGTGGTACTCAAGGACAGCGGCATCGTCTGGCAGAACCGCGGCTGCAGCTTCTCTCTGGACGACAGGGCGCTGAATGCGCTGCAGCCGCTGAAGAAGCCGTTTCACACCCTCAACCCGGCGCTGGCGCTGTTCGACGACGGCCGCAGCATGGTGTACGGCAACATGGGCGGCGACGGCCAGCCGCAAAGCCAGAGCGCCGTGTTCACGCGCTACGCGCTGTTCGGCATGAACCCGCAGCAGGCGGTCAGCGCGCCGCGCTGGCTGCTCGGCCGCACCTGGGGACAGACCAGCGATACGCTGAAACTCGAGGCGCGCTTTCCCGCCGCCGTGGTCGAACAGCTCCAGCGCTACGGTCACGAAGTGGAAGTGCTGCAGGCCTGGGACGACACAATGGGGCATGCCGGCGCCATCGTGCGCCATGCCAACGGCGTGCTCGAAGGCGGTGCCGATCCGCGCTCAGACGGCGCGGTCGCCGCCTATTGATCGCCTATCGCGCGTCGGCTTGCGCGAACCTGGTGCGCCAGCAAGGCAAAACTTATCCCGCGGTCCAGTTCACCAGGCCGCCATAGGCCGTCGCCAGCACCACCAGGCCGAACGCGATGCGGTACCAGGCAAAGGGGGTGAAGTCGTGGCTGGCGATGTAGCGCAGCAGCCAGCGCACGCACAGGAATGCGGAGACGAAGGCGGAGACGAAACCGACCGCCCACATGCCGAGATCGTCGAAATGGAGCAGGGCGCGCTCCTTGTACAGCTGGTAGGCGGAGGCGGCGAACAGCGTCGGGATGGCGAGGAAGAACGAGAACTCGGTCGCAGCTTTACGCGACAGTCCAAACAGCAGGCCGCCGATGATGGTGGCGCCGGAGCGCGAAGTTCCGGGTATCAGCGCGAACGCCTGGGCGAAGCCCAGCTTCAGCGCATCGTTCCAGGAAAGATCCTCCACCTCGCGCACGCGCACCGTGTGCTCGCGCCTTTCCGCCCACATGATAATGAAACCGCCGATGATGAAGGCCAACGCCACCGGCACCGGCTGAAACAGATGCGCCTTGATCGCTTTGCCGAACGCCAGGCCCAGCACCGCGAGCGGCGTAAAGGCGATGGCGAGATTGAGCGCGAAGCGCTGCGCTTCCGGCTTGGAACCCAGGCCCGAGATCACCGCCGCCAGCTTGGCCCGATACTCCCAGCACACGGCCAGTATCGCCCCGCACTGGATCACGATTTCGAACAGCTTGCCGCGCTCGTCGTTGAAATCGAGCAGGTCGCCGGCCAGAATGAGATGGCCGGTGCTCGACACCGGCAGGAATTCGGTGATGCCTTCGACCACTCCGAGTATCAGCGCTTTGATGAGAATGACAGAATCCATACGCCCGATTGTAAGCGCTGGCGCCGCTGCGCCCGCGTTGCCGGCGCAATAAATTTGTCGCGCGCCGGCCGCGCTGTGCGTTTCGCCGCGGGCCTTGAATTTCTTTACGCGCGCTAGCCTGGAAATTCCGCTCCGACCCGGCGCTTCATCGCACGGGCGTATACGGCGGGCGCCAGGCGGCTGATCCACCAGGCGAGGCGGGAAGTGCGATCGGGCAGCAGCAGGCGGCGATCGTCCGCCACGGCGGCAAAGATGCGCTCGGCGATGTCTTCCGGCGCCGACTCGCCGCCGCCGGTGATGCGCGGGCTGCTCGCCGCGGCGCCGTCGCCGCCCAATCCGGCGGCGCCGATGCCGGTGCGGATAAAGGAGGGGCAGACCAGCGTCACGCCGACGCCGGCGTCTTCCACTTCGCTGCGCAGGCTGTCGAAAAATCCATGCAGCGCGTGCTTGCTCGCGCAATAGCCGGTGCGGCCGATCAGCGGCGCGTAACCGGCGACGCTGGAAATGGCAACGATGACGCCGCGCCGCGCCCTGATATGGGGCAAGGCGGCGTGGGTGAGAGTCAGCGCACCGAAAAAATTCACTTCCATCACGCGGCGTATCACCGCGGGGTCGGTAGCCTGCAGCAGGCTGCGGTGCGAAATGCCGGCGTTGTTGATCAGCCCGTCGAGCGCGCCGAAGCGCGCCAGCGTCGCTGTCACCGCCGCTTTGCAGCCCGCCGCATCGGTAATGTCGCCGGGCAGGGCCAGCGCCTTGCAGCCTCCGGCGTGCAGGCTTCCGACCAGCGCATCCAGTCGCGCGGCGTCGATATCCATGGCGGCGATGTGCGCGCCTGCGGCGGCGTAGCGCCGACACAAGGCGGCGCCCAGCCCGCCGGCCGCGCCGCTGATCAGCACGGCTTTGCCATAGAAATCGCGCCGGCTCACGCTGTGGTTCTCCGCCGCGAACTGCGCCACAGCTCGAATGCCTCGGCCGAACTGAGCTTGGGCACGTAGCCGAACACGGACTTGAGTCGCGTGTTATCGAGCACCGGACGGTAGCGCAGGAAGTCGAGTTGTTCCGGCCCATACTGCGTGAGCCTAAGCTTCTTGAGCAACCACAGCGCCGCCTTGAGCACGCCCGGCGGCAGCACCAGGCAGCGCTTGCCCAGGCGCGCGGCGATTTCGTGTATGCCGAGCTTGCCGTCGCCGGCGACATTGAATGTGCCGGTGGTCGCCGAATCGATGCCGTGCAGGATCGCGCCGACGACGTCGCGGTCATGGATGAAGACGAAGGGGCTGTCCGATCCCTGAATCGCGATCAGGCGCGGCTTTTCGAACAGGTCGGTGATCTGGTTGTTCACCGTCGCGCCGAGGATGGTGCCGATGCGGAACACGATCTGTTCCAGTTGCGGCTGGCGCTGCCGATACTCGGCCAGCATTTCCTCGACCAGGCGCTTGTGCCAGGCATAGGCGAAGTTTTCGTTGCCGCGAATCGGGGCGGTCTCGGTGAGCCATTCCGGGTTGTCCGGATGATAGCCGTAAGCCGCGCCGCTCGAGGACACGATCACGCGGCGCACCGCGTGGCGCACGCAGGCTTCGAGCAGATTGCGCGTGCCGCCGACGTCGACGCTGTATTCGAACTCGCGGCTGCTGTCCTTCCCGGGGGTGACGATGGATGCGAGATGCACCACCACCTCGGGCACGTGGCGCGCGACGATGGCGTCGACTTCCGCTGCGCGGATGTCGGCCACTTCATAGGCGACGCCGGCCAGGCGCCCGGCCGGTTGGCGCAGATCGAGCGCGATGGCAAGGATGTCATGGCGCGCAGCGAGCGCCGCCACCACCTGGCTGCCGAGATAACCGGAGCTACCGGTGACCAGTACGCGGTGCGCGCTCATGCAGCCTGCTTCTCAAGCCGCGGCAGCCGCTTGCTCCAGAACGTGGCCACCGACAGGCCGGCGACGATATGCCAGATGCCCCACCAGGCAGCGACCACCGCCATGCCGCCCAGACCGTCGAAGAAATTGAAAATCAGGATCAGGCCGAGACCGGAATTCTGGATGCCGCATTCGATAGCCACCGCGCGCCGGTCCCGCTCCGGCAGGCCGGCAGCGAAGGCCATGCCGTAGCCGGTCAGCAGCGCCGAGGCGTTGTGCACGAACACCACGGCGACCACCATGCCGACGTAGACCACGAAATAGTTCCAGTTGGCCGCCAGCGCCGCCAGCACGAACAGCAAAAAGAAAACGAGGGAAAAGATTTTCATCGGCGTTCGCGCGCGCGCGGTGAACCGCGGCCAGCGCCGCGACACCGCGAGGCCGGCGGCCAGCGGCAGGCCGAGCAGCATCAACACATGCAGGAACATTTCCAGCGGATTGACCGCGACCTGGCGCAACAGCGGCTGCGCCGGCTCATACAGCCCGCCCCAGAACGCGATGTTGACCGGCGTCATCACGATCGCCGTCAGCGTGGAGAGCGTGCTGATCGACACCGACAGCGCGGTATTGCCGCGGGCGAAATGGGTGAGAAAGTTGGAGATGTTGCCGGCCGGGCAGGACGAGACCAGGATCATGCCGAGCGCGATGCTGGGCCGCGGTTGCAGCAGCAGCACCAGCAGGTAGGTGAAGGCGGGAAACACCAGGTGATGCGCGGCGAGGCCGATCAGCAGCGCGCGCGGGGTGCGCAATGCCTCCCTGAAATCCTCCGCCTTCAGCTCCAGCGAGACGCCGAACATGACGAACCCGAGCACGACGTTCAACAGCAGCAGCGTCTGCGGATTGAAGTTGAGGCGGACGAGATCGATGTCGGTCATGTGGCCCCCGCGGCGGGAAAGGTCGCGCCGCACAGACGACAAGAAAGGTCGCGCCGCGCAAGCGGCGCGGGGCCCTCAGCCCTTCGGTTCCTCATGCATCTTCTTGAAGTGGATCAGCCCCGGCGCCCACATATGCTTCACGGGGTCGACATCGACGTGGATCACCGCGCACTTCCCCGCGGCGAGCGCCCGCTGCAAAGCGGGCTTCAGCTGTGCCGGGTCGGACACGCGTTCGCCGTAGGCGCCCATGCTCTGCCCGAGCTTGTCGAACTCGATCTCGCCCAAATCGGCCTTGATCGTCTCGTCCGGATCGAGGTGTTTGAAGATCATGGTCTTGAACGGCCGCAGCATGAACTGCTGGTTCATTTTCACCATGCCCCATTGCTTGTCGCACAGAACGATATAGATCACCTGCGCCTGATTGCGCACGGCGGTCTCGACTTCCTGCGAATGAAAACCCATGGCGCCGTCGCCGATGATGCAGCACACCGGTTTGCCCGGCCGCGCGATGGCCGCGCCGACGGCCTGGGCCATGCCGGCGCCGAGCATGCCGAACTTGAACGTCGAGATCACCGTATTGGGCACGGTCACCTGGTGGTAGAACATGGCCCAGATGGTGGCATTGCCGCCGTCGGCGACCAGTACCGAGTCCTCGGGAAACAATTCGCGGCAGACGGCGCCGATGTGCGCCGGGTGCATCGGTATCGCCATGTCGGCGAGCGCCTTGTCCCAGCCGGCTCTGTCCTGCTGCATCACCTTGGCGTAGCCGGCGACGCGGGCGCGGCGCGCCTCCGTCTTGATCTCCGCGTGGCGCCGCTCCAGCTCGTTTGCCAGCAGTTCGAGAAAACGCTTCGCGTCGGCGAGGACGGCGAGATCGACCGGTTTGTTGAGACCTATCATGTCGCCGTCGATGTCGACCTGTATCGTCTTCTGCTCCGACGGCTTGCGCCAGTAGGGCGGCCTGCCCCACCAGTCGGTTTCGCCGATGCGCGAGCCGAGGATCAGCACTGCGTCGGCGTCGTTGCGCACCTGGTGGTTGAGCTTGACGTGCGGCATGGTGATGGCGAGCGGCGAAGTCTCGGCGAGCATGCCGCGCGCCGCCCAGCTCGTCGTCACCGGCGCCTGCAGCAGTTCCGCCACGCGCCGCAGTGCATCGTAGGCGCCGGCGTGAATGACACCGCTGCCGGCGTGGATCATCGGCGCCGTGGCCGCGATCAGGATATCCGCCGCGCGCGCGACCCGGTCCGCCGACGGTGACAGCGCTTCCGTCTGCCGGTACTGGCTCGGCGCCCAGTAGGCGATTTCGGCCTTCACCTTGCCGTTCATGATGTTTTCCGGGACGTCGAGGTGCACCACGCCCGGTCGCCCTTCGTAGCACTTGCGCAGGGCCTTGCGCAGCAGTTCCGGCACGCGCTCGAACGCTGACACCGCGGCGCTCCACTTGCCGATCTTGCCGATGACGCCGCTCTGGTCGAAACACTGGTAGCTGCCGCCGCGGTCGGGGTACATGATGCCCGGCCGGCGCGCGCTGGTGATCGCGAGTACGCGATTGCCCTCGGCCTGCTCCACCACGAGGCCCGGCAGCAAGTTGGCCACGCCGGGTCCGTTGCTGGCCATGCACACGCCGAGCTTGCCGGTCAGCCGCGCGTACGTGCCCGCCATGTGCGCGGCGCTGGTCTCGTGCCGCGGCGTGACGATCTCCATCCCCAACCGGTGCAATGCCGAATAGAATCCGAAGTAGGTGCCGTCGATGATGCCGAACACCTTCTCCACGCCCTCTTGCTGCAACATGCGCGCGACGATTTCGCCGCCGCTGATTTCTGCCATTTTTCTCTCCCTGTTTTTGTTCGGCCAGCACTGCATGCGGCCTGCGGTACTTCGAGTTTCAGGTCTCAGTTCGCCTGTGCGCCCGAATCCTTGACTACTTTGCCCCAGCGCGCAATTTCGCTTTTCACGTGCGCGTCGAGCTGCGCCGGGGTGGAGCCGACGATCTGGTAGCCGTAGCCCTCTATCCTCGCCTTCGCCTCCGGCACCGCCATGGCCTTGATGAACTCCACGTTAAGCTTCTGTACGATAGGCGCCGGCGTTCCGGCCGCGGCGAAGATGCCGTACCAGGCGGAAATGTCGAACCCGGGCACGCCCGATTCGGCGATCGTCGGCACCTGCGGCAGCACGTGCGAGCGCTTCGCCGTCGACACCCCGATGGCGCGGAATTTTCCGGCCTGAATCTGCGCCAGCGACGACGACAGGCTGTCGAACATGAGGTCGACCTCGCGCCCCAGGAGGCCGGCGACCGCCGGCCCGCTGCCTTTGTAGGGCACGTGCGTAATGTCGATGCCGATCACCGACTTGAAATATTCCACCGCCAGGTGGCTGGTATTGCCGGCACCGGCCGAACCGTAGTTCAGCTTGCCCGGGTTGGCCTTGGCCGCAGCGATCAGGTCCTGCACGGTATGGATGTTCGACTGCGCGTTCACCACCACCACCAGCGGCAGCGTCGCCGCCAGCGTAATCGAGCTGAAGTCCTTGACTGTGTCGTAGGGCAGTTTTGGCATCAGCGAGGCATTGATCGCGTGCGCGGTCAGCAGCATCACCAAGGTGTGGCCGTCGGGCGCCGACTTGGCGATGTAGTCGGCGCCTATGGTCGAACCTGCGCCCGGCTTGTATTCGATCAGCACCGGCTGGCCCAGGCTTTTCGTCATCTCGTTCGCGATCGGACGCGCCAGAATGTCCGAACTGCCGCCCGGGGGATAGGGCATCACCAGGCGGATCGGTTTCGTCGGATAGGTTTGGGCGAACGTACCCTGGGCGAACAGCAGAGTGGCGGCGAGCGCGGCGAGCAGCTGTTTCATGTCTCCTCCTCCAAGGACCGGAAATTCAGCATTACCTGCGTGAGGCAGGGCGGATTATTTTGTGGATGTACCGACCATAAACTCTATTCGCGGCAGGGTCAATATCGCAATGCCGGCCCGAATGTCGCCACCGCCCCGCGCATTGCAATTGGAATCTCCCTCCTTATGTTCGCTGGCGCATAGATCGCGCGCGCGGTATGGCGGAGACTGGCCGTTAGGGGTGAGGCGTGGTTGCCGTTGCGGGCATGCGAGGCGCGATATGCCGAATTTCACATATGCTGCCGGAGAATCCGGAGATCTGTTTGGCGCGACATCGATCCCCGGTCGCGATCGATCGACTAAATTCAAGTTCGCCCCCGAACTTACGGCTGCACGCGTGCTTTGCCGCCAGCTCCGGCGCAAACCGGCGCGACCGGACAAACAGCGCATCGCGCACTTGATCTGCCTGAATCTTCTGTCGATGCTGCGGCAGGACCCGGCACGACAGTTGCGCTGAAGCTACGGGCATTAGACTCTAAAGGTGGGAAACGGCAATGAACCAGTTGAAATGGATTGCGGCGCTATTGGCGGTGCTCGCCATGAGCGCCTGCGTGGCAGTGGTCGTCCCGGTGCCGCTGTCCGGGTCGGCGACCGCGCACGATGCGAATCGCAGCGATCGCCGCTGAACCAGTGGCACAACGGTCGGATGCCTGACTCAGTTCGCGTCGTGACTCATGCTGTGGACGATGCTGTCGACTTCAGCGCGCTCGTCGTCGATATCGAATATGTCATCGCTGACCCGATCGTCGCAGGTGTCTGCGGCATTGAATCGGAGCGCGGCGTATTCGGCCTCGCGCCAGGCAATCGGAAGTTCGGGTGAGCTGCGGCTGCGAATTGCGCTGCGTTTCATGAATTGCACTCCCTTGCAGTTGGACGGCATGGATGCAGCATGTTCCCGATTCCGGCAGCGATCTGTGCGCGAGCATACAAAGCGCGAGAATCGCCCGCGCCGCGCCCGCATGCGCTTTGTTCAACTAGAATGCAAAGCAGGTTAGAGTCGCGCTCAACAAATCCCATAGTGACGGTCGCATCTTCGTCGGTATCAAACTCTGACGCCGGACGCGGCAGGATCCGAAAGCGGGCCGTCCCGATCCGGAAATCGCACATGCCACTTTCAACCGCGGAACTTGAAGACCTCAGGGCAGCGAAGCGTCTTCTGGAGATCCCCGGCCTCGCCGCCCGGATCAGCGACTATGTCGGCGCCCCGATCGAGAGGGGCATCGCCTTGCTGCCGGCGCCATGGAGTGCGGCAGTGAACGCGGCGACGCGAACATCGATCGCGGCCGCGCTCGATGCTGCCCTCTGGAGCATGGATCACCGTCGCGCAGCCGCGCCGTCGAACCGCTGGCACAAACTGGCGGTCGGAACCGCCGGCGCGGCGGGCGGCGTATTCGGTCTAGCTGCGCTCGCGATCGAACTTCCGGTATCGACGACGATCATGCTGCGTTCGATCGCGGACATCGCCCGCAGCCAGGGCGAGAACCTGACGCTGCCCGAAGCGAAGCTCGAATGCGTTCAGGTTTTGGCGCTGGGTGGAGGCTCTACCAGCGATGACGGCAGCGAGACCGGGTATTTCGCCGCCCGTGCAGCGATGGCGAAAGCCGTCTCCGACGCGGCCCGGCATCTGGCCAGCAGGGGCCTGTCGCAGCAAGGCGCTCCGGCCATCGTGCGCCTGATCGCGCTGATCGCATCGCGCTTCTCCATCATCGTATCGGAGAAAGCGGCGGCGCAAGCCGTGCCGGTGCTGGGCGCACTCGGCGGCGCGGTGATCAACACACTGTTCATCGATCATTTCCAGGACATGGGCAAGGGCCATTTCATCGTGCGCAGACTGGAGCGGGCCCACGGCCGCGACGAGGTCAAACGCATTTACGAAAAGCTGTAAGCTATGCGCGAGGCCGGCCCGGCGCCGCAGGCGCGCCGCAGCGATGCGCCCGGGGCCGGGATCCAATCGAGAGCGACACGCGGCGGCTTTGTTTGCTGTTCGCGTCTTTCCAAACGGAGGATTCGCATGCAGCTTCGCATCCTGTTGGTTCTCGCTGTTGTTCCTACGGCTGCGACCTATGCCGGCGGCTCCAACTACGGCATCGCGCCGGGCGCGCTGCCGCAACTCGCCGCAAAGGTGAGCGAGTGGCCGGTGCCCACGCCGCGCTTCGCGCGCGACCCGGCGATTGCGCCGGACGGGAGCATCTACATTACGGTGATGATGGGCGACAAGATTGCCCGCTTCGATCCGAAATCCAGGAATTTCAAAGAATGGGAGCTGCCTTCCGGGCACCATCCGCACGGCCTGCTGGTGGACAAGCACGGCATGGTATGGACCACGGGCAACGGCAACGGCAGCATCGGCAAGCTCGATCCCGCGAGCGGCAAGGTGGTGGAATACAAGACGCCCTCCGGCAGCGGCGGCCCGCATACCCTGGTCATCAGCGACGATCAAAGTACGATCTGGTTCACCATGCAGAGCGGCAACAAGGTGGCGAGCCTGAACACGCTTACGGGCAAGATCACCGAATATGCGAGCTCCGGCGGTCCCTACGGCCTCGCGCTCGACAAGGCGGGCAATGTCTGGTTCTGCCGCATGGGCGACGACAAGATGGGCAAGCTCGATCCCCGCACCGGCAACATGAGCGAAGTGGACACCGGCCGCGGTTCCGCGCCGCGCCGTGTGGCGGCGGACCGCGACGGCATGCTGTGGATTACCTATTACGGCAACGGCAAGCTGGCGAAGCTCGACCCGGTCGCGGCCAAGGTGGTGAAGACCTACCAGCTGCCCGGCGGCGACGCCGGGCCCTATGCGATCACCGTGGATGGCGCTGGAATGGTGTGGGCCAATGAAATCAACACCGACACCGTGGTGCGCCTGAATCCGAAGACGGAGAACATGCAGGTGGTGAAACTGCCTTCGACCAACGCTGGCATCCGCAAAATGGTGATCGATGCGAGCGGGCGGCTGTGGTACATGGGCAGCCACAACGGCCGGCTCGGCATGGTCGAGTGATAGCGGCTGAGCGAATGCGATAGCGCCTGCACCGCGACAGACGGGAGCTGCGGATGAATTTTCAGGGTGAAGGCCGGCCTTTGAGCGCGGCAGGCATGGACCGCATCTGCAGCGACCTCGGCGTGGCCGCGGCGGAAGTGTGGGCGGTGCTGACGGTGGAGACGCGCGGCTTCGGCTTTCTTTCGGACCGACGCCCGCAGATCCTGTTCGAGCGCCATGTGTTCCACCGGCTCACGCAAGGCCGCCACGACGCCGCGCATGCGGACATCAGCGATGCGCAAGCCGGCGCGTATGCGGGCGATGCTGCCGAGTACGCGCGCCTGGAACTGGCCATGGGTCTCGACCTGAACGCGGCGCTGCAGAGCGTTTCCTGGGGCATCGGCCAGGTCATGGGCTTCAATTTCAAATCGGCCGGCTTTACCGGCATCGATGCCATGGTTGCCGCTATGGTCAAGAATGAAGACGCGCAGCTGCTCGCGATGGCGAATGTCGTCAAGGACAACAAGCTGGATCGCGCGCTGCAGCGGCAAGACTGGGTGTCCTTCGCGCGCGGCTACAACGGCCCGGATTTCAAGCGCAGCGAGTACGACACGCGGCTCGCCGTCGCCCACGCCAAGTGCAGCATCATGCTGCCGGATCTGGCGTTGCGCAGGGCGCAGGCCGCCCTGCTGTATCTAGACATCGATCCCGGACCGATCGATGGATTCCGCGGCCGGCGCACACGGTCCGCACTGATGCGGTTCCAGGTGCGCTCCGGCCTGGCCGAGACCGGCGAACTCGACACCGGCACCGAGGGCAAGCTGCTCGCTGCGGCTTTTCCCGAATCGGCAGTCCGCTAAAGGAGGCGGCCTATGCATAAGCTCATGCTTGCGTTTGCATCGCTCGCGTCCGCGCTTGCATGCGCGCAGTTCTGCGCTGACGCGCTCGCCGCGGTAACGCGCGTCGAGATCGACTCCAAAAGCGCGTACGGCACATTCAAGCCCGGAGCATACATCCGCTGGGACGCCCTCGTCGCTGGCGAACTGTCGCCCGCGGCCGAGGCGATTGCCGATCTCGACCAGGCGCCGCGCAACGCACGTGGCATGGTCGAGTATTCGACGCGCCTGACCCTGATCGCACCGGCCGATCCGGCGCGCGGCAACGGCGCGCTGCTGATCGACGTGCCCAATCGCGGCCTCGCCATTTCGTCAAGCTTGTACAACAGCCCGCGCCGCGCGCCCGTCCCGCCAGGCTCGTTCGACGAGGGAACGGGCTTTCTGCAGCACCACGGCTACACAACGGCGGTCGTATATTGGGAGTTGGGCCACGGCGTCGCCCTGCCGGCATTCTTCGGCCCCGACGGGCAGCCGCGCGCCATCGAAGGCGCCGCATTCGCCATCGTTCGCGACGTGGCGGACTTTCTCGCCCATGCGTCCGCGGACAGTGGCGGGCGGCCGAACCCGCTGGCCGGCGCAATCGATCGCAGCATTGCGCTCGGCTATTCGCAGACGGGCCGTTTTCTCAAGAGTTTCTTGCTGCGCGGTTTCAACACGGCCGAAGGACGCCGGGTATTCGACGGCATGCACATCCTGGGCGCCGCCTCGGGACAGATCGTGCTGCGCTCCATGCCCGGCGCCGCGTCTGGCGCAGGGGCGGCACCGAACTTTTTCGATCCGGAAGTGCGCGGTGTCAACGAAGAGCCGCTAGCGCTCGGCGACTTGGTGCAACAGGCAAAGCTGCGCGCCGACATCGCGCCGCGCATGGTGTTCGTGAACCCCACGACCGACTATTTTTCGCTCCGCGCATCGCTCGGACGCACCGGGGGCGCCGGCGTGCAAGACCAGCCCCTCCCCGCGAACGTGCGCGTCTACGATATCGCCGGCGCCTCGCACATTCTGGTCAGCGGGACTTCGGTCTGCACGCATCCCTACGCGGTCCTGGATTGGCACCCGCTGATGCGCGCAAGCCTGCTCGCGCTCGACCGCTGGGTTGCCGCGAATGCGCCGCCGCCGGCCAGCGAACTCATGCCGCTGCGGGAGGCGACGCAGGATTCGATGGTCCTCAGGGCGCCGGCGCACCTTCCACAGGCCGTGATCCAGGTTCCCATCCCCGATCAAGACGGCAACGCGACCGGCGGCGTGCGTCTGCCAGACATGGCGGCCCCGCTAGGAACGCACGCTGTGCAAAATCCGCCGATGTCGTTTCTGTGTTCGCTGGCGGCCGGTTACGTGGAGTTTGCCAAGACCAAGCAGGAGCGCATTGCGGCGAACGATACGCGCGCGTCGCTGGCGGAACGCTACAAGAACCGAAAGGACTACGTGGACCGCGTCCGCGCCGCGGCGCGGGACCTCGAGCGGCAGGGCCTGCTCCTCGCCGAAGACGCGGACATCATCGTGCAAGCCGCAGGCGCGACCACTGCGCTGAGGCCCTAGGCGCGCGACTTCGGCCGGCGACCAAACGCTCCGGCTGTGATGGTCGATGCCGCCGATCCGCGATCGCCGGGCCGGCAGCCGCTAACACTGCACCTGCTGGCTGCAGTATTGCGTCAGTTCGACGACCTCGCAGCTCTCGCCTGCGGCTTGATGCGCCCTGCCGCGGAAATCCAGAGACAGGCGGAACTCGAACTTGCTGAAGAACTGGTCGAACATCTCCCCGCCCAGCGTTCCCAGCGCATACAACGCGTCGGCGCGCTCGTCGTAGTCGAGCAGGATCGCGGCCAGCGGCTGGCGCGCCGGACCGCCGACCACTGCTGCGCCCTGCGCCGGATCGTACTCGCTGTGCTCGGAGCAGCAGTGGATGACCCTGGAGCGTTTGTTTTCGCGCGTGCCTTCGGCGCGATAGCTGATGAAGCTGATCTGGCGCGTGGGGTAGCTCATCTTGTGCGCGCAGATGGCGGAGTAAGCGACGATGCTGCGCTTCGGGCCGACGCCCCCTTGCCAGCGGTAGCTGTGCGCATCGGCAGTGCGCAGCGGCGCGCCCGGCTCCAGCCGCCGGCCGAGATTCAGCAGGAAGCACGGGGTGGCCGCGAACGGATAATTGAACACGAAATTGGTATGCACCGGTAAACCCGCCGCCCGCAGCGGTTTGCCGTCCGGCCCGACCAAGCGCGAGCGCGCGTAGTAGCGCGGACTGGCATCGGCGGCCAGCGTAAACCCCGGGGTCGCGGCGACGGTCGCCGCGGCGCAGGTCTGCAGGAAACTGCGTCTTCGCATGTTTCAGTCCAGCGCGTTCAAGACTGCGCCCTACGCTACCGGCCGCAATAGGCCCTGTCAATCAGGGCGGCGCAGTAGGCGGCCGCTGCGATCGGAGCGCCGGACGGAATCCCAATACCGTCAATCGAAGGCCTGCAGCTTCGCCGCGACGGCCACGGCGTAGGAGTCGGTCATGCCGGAAATGAAGTCGGTGACCGCCAGCACGCGCGCATACAGATCGGCCGCCGGCCTGCCGTCGGCAGAAAGGAACTGCCCCGGCAGAAGATCGAGTATCGCGCTGGCTGGCGGCCGGGATGCGCCGCCTGCTGCAGCTTCGACTGCGCCGACGAACGCATCGAGCAGTTCTCCCAGGATGGCCGCGCCCGGGCTTTGCAGATTCAACACCACCGCCGAGTGGTAGACGCGATCGCGCGCGAGCGCGCGAAACGCCTCGAGCGCCTGCGCGTGCGGAATCAGCGCGATGAGCTCCTCGTCGAACGCGCCGTCGAGCATCGCCTGCTCGCGCGCGGCGAAAGCGTCGGCCGCTTCCGCCACCAGCGCGTCGATGGTGCGTGCGCGCAGGTATTCGACGCGCTTCTCGTCGGTGGCGATCGCGCCAGCCTTCGTCCACGCAGCCGGATCGGCGACGATGCCGCGATACAGCGGTTCGATTTCGGCGTAGCGCACCTCGCCCGCGCGGAACGCGTCCTCGACGTCGATCACGCAATAGCTGATGTCGTCCGCCGCCTCCACCAAAAACGCGAGCGGATGGCGGCACCAGCAGCGCGCGCGCGCATCGCGCTGCAGCAGCCCGGCCGCCCGCGCCACTGCATCGAAGCGTTCGCGATCGGCGTGAAAGAAATTGTGTTTCTTGCCCGAGATGCCGGGCGGCGCAGCCAGCGGCAGGTGCGCCGGGCGCGGATATTTCGCGACCGCGGCCAGCGTGGCGCAGGTGAGCTGCATGCCGCCGGCGTTGTCGGGCATGCCTAGGCGCGCGAGGATCCTGAAGGTCTGTGCATTGCCCTCGAAGCGCTCGAAGTCGGCCCGCTCCGCAGGCGTCAGGCGCGCGAGCACGGAACGCCCCAATGCGGAACTAGTAAACCAGGACTGAATCGCCGCTTCGCCGGCATGCCCGAACGGCGGATTGCCGATGTCGTGAGCGAGGCAGGCCGCGGCGACGATGGCGCCGAAATCGCCGGCGCTGTAGCCGGTCCCCGACAACTCCGGGTGCGCGCGCAGTACGTGATCACCCGCGAGCACGCCGAGCGAGCGGCCGACCGAAGCGACCTCGAGACTGTGCGTCAGGCGCGTGCGCACATAGTCGTTCTGCGCCAGCGGGAACACCTGCGTCTTGTCCTGCAGGCGCCGGAACGCCGACGAAAACACGATGCGGTCGAAGTCGCGCTGGAATTCCGAGCGCGGTCCGGCGCCAGCCGCGGGCGGCCCGCCCAGGCGGTGGTGGGATAGGAGCGATGGCCAGTGCATGCGGTCGCGCGACATGGGCTAGCATCTTACGGGCAAATCGGTCGGCAGTGCGGCGGCGCCAGGTCGCGGCTGGAGCAGCCATGCCACGCGCGCAGATGGCCAATGCTAAACTTCGAGCCAACCCGACCCGGTTCCTGGATGCTTATCGGGTCCAACTTAATGTGCTGCCTAGCATATCGGCGCCTTGATAGGCAGTTTTCGGCGACCACGCCGCAACCAATAGGAGAAAGAAATGTCCAGTGTCGGTTATCACGAGCCGGTAGACGAATTGTCCGATGCAACGCGCGATATGCACAAAGCGATCGTATCCTTGATGGAAGAGCTGGAGGCCGTCGACTGGTACAACCAACGCGCCGATACCTGCAAGGACAAGGAGCTTAAGGCAATCCTCGAACACAATCGGGACGAGGAAAAGGAGCATGCGTCCATGGTGCTGGAGTGGATTCGGCGCAATGATCCGAAGTTCTCCAAGGAACTCAAGGACTATTTGTTCACCAAAAAATCTATCGCGCACAAGTGAGGCTTGCGGCGATATCGTCCGCCTGAGCCGGCGGGAGCGCAGGCGATAGGATTGTTCCATGCCGGCAAAGACGATTTGGGACCCCCGAGCCGCGTTTGCCGGATATCTCTGGCGCCAATCGTTCGACTCGATCGTCTTGCTCTTTTTCATCGCCAGCGTGTGGGGTATTTGCTTACGCGAATATACGGTATCCGCCGACTGTAGTTTCTTCGGCGGGCGCCTTAACGTTTGCCCATCGAGTTGTCACCACAACGGAGGCTTGCGATGGAACAAACACCGGTCCTTGCACAAAGATGGGCTTTGTTGGTCGATCCCGCTGCCGCGCATTCGGTGATCGAACGTATCTCGAAGCTCGAACTCCCGCGCCGCATCTGCCGCCCTCTCGATCGCGGCAGCAAGCCGACGGCAAACGCCGAGCTGCGGCAATTTGACGCGGCCATCGAAGCGGCCGTCGAGGCCGAAGCGTCTAGCGAGTGGGCCGAAATCGAGGATTCTTTCGAAGACGAAGCGGAAGGCGACGAGGATTGGGCCGCAGCCGAGGCGTACGACGACGCCGAAATGGAAAGCGACCGGGGCTGGGCCATCTTCGAACCCGCGCTGTCACGCACCTAAAACACCAGCGGCGGGAAAGGACGTTCCACCCCGCCCCTTTTCCCGCCACCGGCGCGTGGCGGCTTCCGGCGCTGATCGCGCGCGGCGCCGGTGTAGGGCGGTCGCCCTCGGCGCGCATGCGCAACCGGCGAAACCTCGAGCGCGGGCAGTGCAGGCCGCCTATTCGCCCTGAAGCTGTTGCTGCTGACGCTCAAAATTCTGCAGTTGCAACTGGCGCTCTTGTTCGAGGCGCAGCGGCTGGTACCCGGAACGCGCAGGCAGGCCGTCGGCGGATGAGGCTCCGCTTTGCTCGGATGACTGCAATTGCAGGATCTGCTGGTCATTCAGGTATTGCAGGCGTTGCCGCTGCTCCAGGTTCATGCTCTCCAGCTTGTGTTGTTGCGAAAAGCCGCCCGGTTGCAGCATCTGTTGCGATTGGCGCAAGCGCAAAGTGAATTCGTCCGATTGCTGCTGGCGCTGTATCAGCGCGCGCTGCGTTTCGCCCTGGGCATCGGCCATGGCCATTCCGGCATGGCCCAAGGCCGCTGCCAGAATGAGCTTGCAGTAGCGGCCGGGCTTCAATCGATCAGATCGCGATAAGCATGCCAGGTCGCGTGTCCCAGCCAGGGCAGGATGATCGCCAGACCGAACAGCGCCGACGCGAAGCCGATCGCCGTCAACAAGGCGATCAATATCGCCCAGACCGCCATCGCCGCAGGGTTCAGGGCGACCGCCTTGATGCTCGCCAGTATTGCCGTTCCGGTACCGATCCCACGATCGAAAATCATCGGTGCGGAAACCGCCGCTACGACGAACGCGATGGCGGCCAGGATGCCGCCGATGGCCACGTAGCTCACGAAAAATCCGCCGTAGCGCCAGTCGAGTATGGTTCGATACAGATTGTCGCTCAGCGATGGCGGAACGCCGTCGAAAGCCCGCTCGAACAGCCATCCCGACAGCCACACCCATGCGATCGCCAGCATCGCCAGTACCAGCCCGAGCGAAGCCAGCCGTCGTCCGTTCTTCAAAGCGCCTTCGATCGACGCGTCGAAACTGGCCGGCTGGCCGGAAGCGCGAAGCCGCGACAACTCATAAAATCCGGCGGCAAATACTGGTCCCACCAGCGCGTACCCGCATATGGCTGCCGCCAGCAGATGGATTTCGGTGCTGAAAAAAAGCACGATCAACCAGCCGATCATGACCAGCAGCAGTCCGTGGGCGATGCTGGGTCCCGGCCGGTGGCGCAAATCGTCCCAGCCCAGCTTGAGCCAGAGCAGCGGCCGCAGGGCATCGACATGGGCGATAGCCGGCAATGCCGGGATCTGATCCATTGCGTGAAACGGCTTATCCATGGTTTCTCCTCGACGAGTTTCCGTTCCGAAAGCCACCAATTCCATCTGCCGGTGGCGCCATGCGCCTGCCGGGGCGATCTGACGCGCCGTTCCGGCGGGCGGATCTCGCGTCATCGCGTCCACACCGGAACACGGTACAGTTGGCATCCGGCCCCACATTCATGGCCGCTGAGTGTTTCGACCGTGTATTTCGCATTCGGTTGCAGCGCACCTCGCGGTCCAGGCGTTTGGCAATGAGCTGGCCGGGTAGCCGGGGTCGCTCGGCCTGTCGTCGCGGTGTGCGCCGGCTCAACCCCGCTCCGCCGTCCCCCGCGCTTCTGCAGGGCTACCCGGCAAGCGTCGGTCGCCACGTCATATTCTTGACATGCGAAAATCGGCAAGTTATCGAGGAGGCCGCAAGCATGCCGAAGCATGGCCCCAGCGCCCCGCTGCGTGTGCAACTGCGCGAGCGTACCAGCACGACGCCACCGTGCCGGCACGGCTAGCGCTAGCATTGAACGAGGACCGATGCCGGAACCTACGCCGCATGCACTGCCGAACGTTCGCGACCTCGCCTCGCCCGCGGGCCTGCGCGACCCGTACGCGGTGTACGCGCGCTTTCGCGCGGCGGAGGCCGCCGGAGGCGACATCGGCCGCGTCGTCGTGCGCTACGATCAGATCGCGGCCCTGCTCGCCGACCGGCGGCTGAGCTCGGATCGATCGGGCGGCCTGCTCGCGCCGCTGGGGACAGACGTGCGTGGGCGCTGCCCGCTGGTCGCGCGCACGCTGGCAGGCATCGTCGCCTTCCGCGACCCGCCGGATCACACCCGCATCCGCCGTTTGCTTGCGTCGACGTTCAGCCTGCGCACGGTGACGCGGGTGGCGCGCCTGATCGAGCGCATCTCCGCGCGCCTGCTCGACGCCGTGGCTGCAGCGGGCGAGACCGACCTGCACCGCGCCTACACTTACCCGCTGCCGGCGATGGTGGTGGGCGCCATGCTCGGCGTGCCGGAGGCCGACCTCGACCGGTTCAGGTCGTGGGCGCAGGACATCGTGTTTCTGGTGGGCTCGGGCGCGCCGACCGCGGAACTCGCGCTCGCGGCCGAGGACCACTTCGGTGAAATGCGCGAGTACCTGCGCGCGCTGGTCACGGCGCGGCGCGCCGATCCCGGCGACGATTTGTTGTCGGCGATGATCGCCGCGGCCGACGATGAGGGCCGCCTGTCGGCGGACGAGATCTATTCGAATGCTACGTTTCTCATGACCGCGGGGCACGAGACCGCGACCAATATGCTGTCGAACGGCATGCTCACTCTGATTCGGCATCCGGAGCAGTTCGAGCGCCTGCGCCGCGACCGCGCGCTGATCCCCTCAGCGGCGGAAGAGATCCTGCGCTTCGAGTCGCCGGTGCAGATGACCCCGCGCCTTGCGGTCGAAGACGGCGAGCTCGCAGGACGGTCGGTTAAGGCCGGCGATGCGCTGCTGCTGTTCCTGGGCGCCGCCAACCGCGACCCGGCGCGCTTCCCGGATCCCGACCGCTTCGACATCGCGCGCGGCGACAATCGCCACCTCGCCTTCGGCTACGGCGCGCACTATTGCCTGGGCGCCGCGCTCGCGCGCCAGGAGCTGCGCATCGCGCTCGCCCACCTGCTCGAGCGCCTGCCCGGCCTCGAACTCGCGGTCGACGACGTGGAGTGGCAGGCGACGATAGACTTTCGCGGGCCGGTATCGCTGCCAGTACGCTGGAAGCCTAGCGGCGGGCGATGAAAATGAATTGCTTCCGAGCAACGCTTTGCGTATACTTCCCTTTCGCCGATTTGATGTCAGCTTGCAGGCGCGGGGGCAACCCCGAAATTGCTAAAGCGGAAACCTAAACCCGCTTTGGTCCAGCCGAGCGGGTTTTTTATTGGTGTCGCGCCGAGTTAATGCAGCAACTTGCGGGCGCGTTACAAATGCAGCTAAAGCGTTGGCAGACCTCCACCCCGGGGCCGGCCATCGAGCCGATGACCGGGGCACAAAGGAGGTCGCATGGAACATCCACGCATCGCGCTGCTGCGCAGCCGAATTCTCAAACAACATGACAACGAGAAAGTCCGCCGCGTGCTCTTGAAATCGATCGAATATTTCAGCGACAGCATCGTCTGCCGGTGGCACCCAGCGCCGGACGACGGCCGGGACAACGCGAAAGCCCTGCCCCCAGCCGCCTTGAGCGGCATGATGGAGCGCGCGCTGCAGGAAAAATGCGGCGCGTAGCGCGATCGCGCCGCTTGCGTGGCCTGCCGACCGCGACACGGCCGTATATTCACAACTCCGCCAGCGGATCCGCATGACGCGCAAAGCGGAGAACCTAGCGCACGCCATCCACAAGCGGGCTGTCGTCGCCATCGCGACCGCCACCGGCAGCACGTCGCTGCTTATGAACGTGTGGTTTCCGTTCCTGCCGCTCTACATGCTCCAGGTCGGCGCCAAGGACGAACCCACAGCTTTGTTCTGGGTGGCTGTCGGCATGAGCGCGCAAGGCGTGGGCCGGCTGATCGGCGGGCCGCTGTGGGGGCTGCTCTCGGATCGCCTCGGGCGCAAGAAGATGTTCGTCCGCTCAGTGTATTCGGCGGCGCTGACCTCGTTCGTCCTCGCCATTATCATCGCCCCGTGGCAGGTCGCGATCGCGCTCGCGATCCAGGGGCTGTTCTCCGGCTTCATCCCCGCGGCGGTCGCCCTGACCAGCGTCAGCGTACCGGACGCGAAAGTTAGGGAGGCGCTGAACGCCGTCTCCGGCGCCCAGTACCTCGGCAGCGCGATCGGCCCGGCGGTCGGCGCGGCCATGGCGCTCGCGTTCGGCTATCGCGGCGCGATCTTCTGCTCCGGCCTTTTGATCGCGACGGTGGCGACCGTAGTCATTTTTCTGGTGCCCGCGGATACCATGCGCAAGAAGGAGCTTGACCTGAGCGGTGCCGCGATCGCACTGCCACCGTTCAAACCGACACTGCAATTCTCGCTCGCGATCCTGCTCTATTTTTCGCTGTTCGCCCTGACGACGTTCAGGACCATCGCGACGCCGATCGCATTGAAGGACATCGCGGGCGCCAACGTGACCGAAGTGACCGGCCTCGCGTTCGCGCTCGGCGGCATCGCCAGCGCCCTGGGCGTATGGGCCTTGTCGACGCGGTTTTTCCGCAAACAGCGGCTGCGCAACATATTGGCCGTCACCTGCGTGCTTACCGCACTGGGGCATTTGCTGCTCGCGCTCAGCACCTCGGTCTGGCTCTACGTGCTTGCCTTCACCCTGGCCTCGTTCCTGAACGCATCGATGATGCCGGCGACGAACACCATGATCGCGTTGAACGTCAGCCGCGAACGGCGCGGCACCGCCTTCGGCATCGGCAGCGCCGCGCAGGCGGTCGCGTTCATGGTCGGCCCGATGAGTGCGGCGATTTTTGCGACGATCTCGCTCAAAGCCGGTTTTGCTACCGTCGGCGCTCTGTTTGTCGCGCTTGCGGCGCTGGTCGCGTTCGCCGTGCGCGAGCCGCCGGTAGAGAAATAGGCGAGTCTGGGATAAGGGACCGTCAATCCAGCGGTGAACCTAGCCGCCCAGCCTGAAGCCGAGCGGCGCCAAGACTGCGATCGTCACTAGCACGACCACAATCCAGATGATCGGCCGCAGCGGCACGCGCTTGCGCGTCGGCGCCACGCGCGCGACGATGAAGCTCACGCTGGTGGTGTCGGCGGCGGCGGCGAAGGTGTTGATCGATAGATTGGGGGAGGGGTAAGCAAGCGGCGCTGCTCTTCGTCTCATGCGGACATGTCCGTCGAAGGGGATCGAGACCTTCGACTGCGGGCGCTACGAGCAGACATTCTTGTGACCCGGCATTCCCGCTAAACTGCGAACGCGGAAGCGAATAATCAGCGTGCCCGCTGGTTAGCGCCGAATGCGAGCACGGCAGCGATTTGGAGCAGACCATGCCAATCAGGGAAGTCCTCACCTCGCAGCGCGTTCCGGTCAAGATCTGGACCGGAGACGCCGATCAGAATTCGAAGCGCCAGCTGGAAAATATCGCCAGCCTGCCTATCATTCATCACCACGTTGCCGCCATGCCCGACGTGCACCTGGGCATCGGCGCCACGATCGGCTCGGTGATCGCGACCCACCAGGCCATCATCCCGGCCGCAGTGGGCGTTGACATCGGCTGCGGCGTGGTTGCGTGCCGGCTGTCGATCACCGCTAATCAGTTGGACGAGAAGGCGCTGAAAAAGGTGTTCGACCAGATCAGCCGCGATGTGCCGGTCGGGCGCGAGCAGCACAGCGACCAGCGTGCGCTGACCGCGGCGGCCCGGCCGTTCGCCGCGCGGCTGGAAGCGATGACGCGCAAGCATCCGCAGTTGTTGAAGGCGGTCGGCAAGCACTCCAAGTGGGTCAACCAGATCGGGACGCTGGGCGGGGGCAATCATTTCATCGAGGTTTGCCTGGATGAGTCGGGGCGCATGTGGGTGATGCTGCACTCGGGCAGCCGCGGCATCGGCAACGCCCTCGCAAGCTACTTCATCGCGCTCGCCCGGCGCGACATGGAACGCTCGACGATCCAGCTGCCGGATCGCGATCTCGCCTATTTCGCCGAAGGCAGCGCGCATTTCGGCGATTACGTCGAAGCGGTGACCTGGGCGCAGGAATACGCGATGCAGAACCGGCGCGAGATGGTCGACCTGGTGCTAGCGGCGTTGAAGCGCCATCTGCCTGCGTTCGATGTCACCGGCGAAGTGGTGAACTGCCATCACAACTACGTGGCGATGGAGCACCACTTCGGCGCCGATGTCTGGCTCACGCGCAAGGGAGCGATCCGCGCGCGCGCCGGGGATCTCGGCATCATTCCCGGAAGCATGGGGGCGCGCAGCTATATTGTGCGCGGCAAGGGCGAGCCCGAGAGCTTTGCTTCATGCGCCCATGGCGCGGGGCGCAAAATGAGCCGCACCGCCGCCGCGAAACAATTCTCCGCCGCGGATCTCGCGCGCCAGACCGAGGGCGTGATCTGCCGCAAAGACAAGGGCGTGGTCGACGAGATTCCCGGCGCCTACAAGGACATCGACGCGGTGATGGCGAACCAATCCGATCTGGTCGAGGTAGTGCACACCCTGAAGCAGGTGGTGTGCGTGAAGGGCTAGGTGCGTCCGCGGATGTGCGCGCCGGATCGATCCGCCGCGTTGCCTTCTGTTACAACTTCAACGCCGCCCGTGTCCGCCGCCGTGGCCGTAGCCTCCGCCGAAGATGCCGATGCCGATCGACGGACCGTAATAGACCGGCGGCGCGTAATACACGGGCGCCGGTGCGTAATAAGCAGGCGGCCCGGCAGCGTAGCCCGGACTGACTGGAACTGCGACGCATCCGCCCAGAATTGCCAGCGCTGACAACACAAAACTGACTTTGATAATTTTCATGTTCGCGTTCTCCTTGGCAAATTAGACACCAATCCGTTCGCGAGCACCCGTGAAATAATGTAACAGTGTGTTACCTTTCCCCGCCGCCAAGGAGCGAATGCCATGATCGATCAACAGACTCTCGAGATTCGCACCAATGGCCGCGGCACGACGCAAATTACGGCCGAAGTTGCGCGCCTGGTGCGCGAGGCGCGTATCGCGACCGGCATCGCGCAGGTATTCGTGCAGCACACCAGCTGCTCGGTGATGATCACCGAGAACGCGGACCCGGCGGTGCGCCGCGATCTGGAGACGCTCGCCGGCCGCTGGGCGCCCGACGCCGATCCGGCCTATCGCCACGACACCGAAGGCGACGACGACATGGCCGCGCACGCGCGCAGCCTGCTCGCCGGCAGTTCGGTGACGGTACCGATCGCCCGCGGCGAACTCATGCTCGGCACCTGGCAGGGAATCTATCTCTGGGAACACCGCACCGGAGAGCAGTTGCGGCGGGTGGTGGTGACGGTGGTGGGGTGAGCAGGCGCAATCCCCGCTCTTGCCGCAAGCGTGAACCGGGGCAGGCTTTCTTGCGTTCGCGCGACGGATCTCACGGTTGCGGCTAAGACTTGACCGGCATAGAGGGGTAAAATCGCACCCATGAACGCGGTTGCCGAAATCGGGGACATCAAGCTCTACATGCGCCGGCTGGGCGAGGCGGCGCGCGCGGCGTCGCGCCTGCTCGCGCGTGCGGATAGGGTCACCAAGGACCGCGCTCTCGCCGCCGCCGCCGCCGCGATACGGCGCGAGGCGGCGCGGCTTCTCGCCGCCAACGCCGAGGACGTGGCCGAGGCGCGCACCGGGGGTCTCGCGCCGGCGCTTCTCGACCGGCTCGCGCTCACCGCCAGCGGCGTCGAGACCATGGCCGACGGTCTGGAGCAAATCGCGCGCCTGCCCGATCCGATCGGCGCCATCACCGACCTGCGCGAGCGCCCGAGCGGCATCCGCGTCGGCCGCATGCGCGTGCCGCTGGGCGTGATCGGTATCATCTACGAGTCGCGACCCAACGTCACCGCCGATGCGGCGGGGCTGTGCCTGAAGTCGGGCAACGCGGCCATTCTTCGCGGCGGCAGCGAGGCGCTGCGCTGCAATCGCGCGATCGCGGCGTGCATGCACGAGGGCCTGGACGCGGCCGGACTGCCGCGCACGGCGATACAAGTGATTGCGACCACCGACCGCGCCGCGGTGGGCGAGCTGCTGCGCCTGAACGAGTATGTGGACATCATCGTGCCGCGCGGCGGCAAGAGCCTGATCGAGCGCATCATGGCCGAATCGCGCATCCCAATGATTAAGCACCTCGATGGCGTCTGCCATGTGTACATCGACGACGCGGCGGATTTGGACAAGGCGATACGCATCGCCGACAATGCCAAGACGCAGCGTTACGGCACCTGCAACACCATGGAAACGCTGCTGGTCGCCGAAGGCGTGGCGGCGAAGGTGCTGCCGCCGCTGGCACAGATCTATTTCGACAAGGGTGTTGAACTGCGCGGCGACGAGCAATCGCGGAAGATAGTGCCTGCGATCCAGCCCGCGAGCGAGGAAGACTGGTATGCGGAATATCTCGCGCCGATCCTGGCGGTGCGCGTGGTGAAGGGCATCGACCAGGCGATGGACCATATCGCCAAGTACGGCTCGGCGCATACCGACGCCATCGTCACCGAGGATGACGCAAAGGCGCAACGATTTCTGCGCGAGGTCGATTCGAGTTCGGTGATGGTCAACGCCTCGACGCGCTTCGCCGACGGCTTCGAGTACGGCCTGGGCGCGGAAGTGGGCATTTCCACCGACAAGCTGCACGCGCGCGGCCCGGTGGGGCTCGATGGCCTCACCTCGCAAAAATATGTGGTGCTCGGCGACGGGCAGATCCGAATCTAACAGCGCCTGACAGAATTATTATCAGGCGGCTGACTTAGGGAGCACGAGGGGAACAAGGAGGGAAAGGAAGGGTCCCTCCCCTTCCTTGGACCCTGGTATCGTTAGGAACTTTAATGCAACTCGTCTGGTATTTCGATTTCATCTCGCCCTTCTCGTACCTGCAGTTCGAGGCTTACCCCGAACTGATGCAAACGGCCGAATTGCGCCCGGTGCTGTTCGCCGGATTACTCAATCACTGGGGCGGCAAGGGTCCGGCCGAGATCCCGGCGAAGCGCTTGCAGACCTATCGCTACACTTACTGGCAGGCCGGCCAGCACGGCATCGCCATGACCTATCCCCCGGCGCACCCGTTCAATCCGGTTCACGCGCTGCGCCTGGCGATCGCGCTCGATTGCCGCTACGAGGCCGTCAAGACGATATTTGAATTCATCTGGAAACAAGGCCGTTCGGTGAATGACGAATGGCCGGCGCTGGTCGAAGGCTTCGGCCTCGACCCGGCCGCTGCCGATGCCATGATCGCCGCGCAGCGCGTGAAAGACGCGCTCGCCGCGAACGGACGCCAGGCGCTCGCTCGCGGCGTGTATGGCGTGCCGACTTTCGACACCGGCAAGGAATTGTTCTGGGGTTTGGACGCGACCGACATGTTGCTCGATTATCTTGAACATCCCGGCGTGTTCGACGATCCGGAGATGCGGCGCATTGCCAAGCTGCCGATCGGCGCCGCGCGCAAGTCGTGAGCACGCTCTGATTGAACACCTCCCGCTTGGCTGTCTGCGGCATCCTCGGCGGCACCTTCGATCCGATTCACCCGGGCCACCTCGCACTCGCCGCCGCGGCGCTGTCGCAGCTGTCCTTGAACGAGGTGCTGTGGATGCCCTCGGGCAGTCCCGGGCATCGAGACTCTCCCGTGGCGAGCGCGCGCGACCGGCTGGCGATGCTGAAGCTCGCCACCGGGGGACATCCGCGCTATCGCATCGACGCCGCAGAGCTCGAATCGGCCGCGCCGACCTACACCGTGCATACGCTCACGAGGCTGCGCGCGCAGTTCGGCGGCGCGCAGCCGCTGGTGCTGCTCCTGGGCAGCGATTCATTCCTCAGCCTGCCCACCTGGCTGCGCTGGCACGAGTTGTTCGACCTCGCGCATTTCGCCGTCGCCAGCCGCCCCGGTCATCACCTCGGCGAGCGCGGGACGGCGCCCGAGCTCGCCGCCGAGATCGCGCGGCGCTCGGTGCCGCCCGATCAACTGGCACAGTGCGCGGCGGGCCGCATCGCGCGCTTCGACATGCCGCCGATGGACATCTCGTCATCGGCAATTCGCGCGGCGTTTGCTGCCGGGCAAGACACGCGCCATTTGCTCCCTGCAGCAGTTCTCGCTTATATTCAGTCGCAGCATCTCTATCACTAAAGGAGACACCCAAACCCTAATGGATATCCGCAAAATGGAAAAAGCGGTGGTGGCCGCACTCGAAGGTATCAAAGGCCGCGACATCGTCGTGCTCAAAGTCGCCCATCTCTCGCCCTTGTTCGAGCGCATCATCATCGCCAGCGCCGACTCGACGCGCCAAGTGAAGGCGCTGGCCGACAACGTGGTGCAGAAGTTGAAGGCGGCGGGCGCACAGGTGCTCTCGGTGGAAGGGGAGCAGACCGGCGAATGGGTTCTGGTGGACTTGGGCGCCATCGTCGTGCACGTCATGCAGCCCACCATACGCCAGTATTACAACCTGGAAGAACTGTGGGACCATCCCGAGCCGCCGAAACCGCGCGCGCGCAAGAAGGTCGCAGCATCGCAGCCTGCCGCCGGGTGAGTGCGCGCGCCGTATCCCGATGAAACTAACGGTGATCGCCGTCGGCACGCGCATGCCATCCTGGGTGGTCGAGGGCTACTGCGAATATGCGAAGCGCATGCCGCCGAAAGCCGCGCTGGAGCTGATCGAAATCAAACCCGAAGCGCGCAGTTCCGGCAAGACCGCGACGCAGATACTCGCGGCCGAAGGCCTGCGCATCCGCGCGGTGTTGCCAAAGGGCGCGCGCGTGATCGCGCTGGACGAGCGCGGCAAGGAGTTGAGCACCTGCGGTCTCGCGGTGCAGCTCGAGGCCTGGATGCAGGAAAAAGGGCCGGCAGTCTTTCTGCTCGGCGGCGCCGACGGCCTGGATGCCTCGCTGAAGACGAGTGCCGTGATGCAGCTGCGGCTTTCCAGCTTCACCTTGCCGCATGGCCTGGCGCGGGTGCTGCTGGCGGAACAACTCTATCGCGCGTTCAGCATCATCGACGGCCATCCTTACCACAGAGAGTAGGCGTGCTGCCCGGCAGATCGCTCATCTACCTGGCCTCGCGCAGCCCGCGCCGGCGCGAATTGCTGCACCAGATCGGTGTCGAGCACGAGGTGCTGACGCAGCGGATCAAGGCGGCGCGCGGCCCCGACGTCAATGAAGAGGTGCTGCCGGGAGAATCTCCGCGCGACTACGTGATGCGCGTGTGCCGCGACAAGGCAGAGAGCGCCTGGACGCGAATCGTGCAGCGCCGGCTGCCGCTGCGGGTGCTGCTGGCGGCGGACACCACGGTATGCCTGGGCGCCGAAATTTTCGGCACGCCGGCGAATGCGGCCGAGGCAGCCGCTTTTCTCGAGCGCCTGTCGGGTCGCGAGCACGAAGTGCTCACTGCTGTGGCCCTGAAATTCCAGGAGCGGACGGAGTTGCTGTTGTCGGCGACCGCGGTGCGCTTTCGCGTGCTCGAACGCGCCGAGATCGAGCGCTATGTGGAGAGCGGCGAGCCCATGGACAAGGCCGGGGCCTATGGCATCCAGGGCCGTGCCGGGGCGTTCATCGCCGAGATCCGCGGCAGCTATTCCGGGGTGATGGGGCTGCCGCTGTATGAAACGGCGCGATTGCTGAAGCGCTTCGATATCATCCGGTAGAATGCCCGCATGAGCGAAGACATTCTGATCAACGTCACGCCGCAGGAAACGCGCGTCGCCGTGATGCATAGCGGCGTGGCGCAGGAGCTGCACATCGAGCGCACCGCCTGCCGCGGGCTGGTGGGCAACATCTACATGGGCAAGGTGGCGCGCGTGCTCCCGGGCATGCAATCGGCGTTCGTCGAAATCGGCCTGGAGCGCGCGGCGTTTCTGCATGTGGCCGATATCTGGGAAGAGCGGCCCCAGGCCCCGGCCAACGCCGAGGCGACGAAAGCGGCGCAAAAGCCGATCGAAAAAATTCTCGCCGAAGGGCAGCCGCTGCTGGTGCAGGTGGTGAAGGATCCGATCGGCTCCAAGGGGGCGCGCTTGTCGACCCAGGTCAGCATTGCCGGACGCACCCTGGTGTATCTGCCGCAGGATTCGCACATCGGCATCTCGCAGCGCATCGAGGACGAGGGCGAGCGCCAAAACCTGCTCGAGAAGCTGAAGCAAATGGTGCCGGCCGACGAAAAGGGCGGCTTCATCATCCGCACCATGGCCGAAACCGCCACCGACGCCGAACTGCTGAACGACATACAGTACCTGAGGAAGCTGTGGCAGGACCTGCGTGCCAAGAGCCTGACCTCCGCCGCGCCTTCGCTGCTGCATCAGGATTTGTCGCTGGCGCAGCGGGTGCTGCGCGATTTCGTCAGCGAGACCACCGACCGCATCCTCATCGATTCGCGCGAGAACTTCGTCAAGCTGCAGGTGTTCGCGCGCAACTACATGCAGAACGTGCTGGCGCGGCTCGATCACTACACCGGCGAGCGGCCGCTGTTCGACCTGTATAACGTCGAGGACGAAATCGAGAAGGCGCTCGCGCGCCGCGTGGAACTCAAGTCTGGCGGCTATCTGATCATCGACCAGACCGAGGCGATGACCACCATCGACGTCAACACCGGCGGTTTCGTCGGACTGCGCAATTTCGACGACACCATTTTCAAGACCAATCTCGAAGCGGCGCAGGTGATCGCGCGCCAGCTGCGTCTGCGCAACCTCGGCGGCATCATCATCGTCGACTTCATCGACATGGAAAACGAAGAGCACCGCACTGCGGTGCTCGCCGAATTCAACAAGGCGCTCGCGCGCGACCGCACGCGCATGACGGTGAGCAGTTTCACCCAGCTCGGCCTGGTGGAAATGACGCGCAAGCGCACGCGCGAGTCGCTGGCGCACGTTTTGTGCGAAGCCTGCCCCACCTGCGGCGGCAGGGGCGAGGTGAAGGCCGCGCGCACCGTGTGCTACGAAATCCTGCGCGAAATCCTGCGCGAGTCGCGCCAGTTCAGCGCGCGCGAGTTCCGCATCCTTGCGGCGCAGGTGGTCATCGATCTGTTCCTCGAAGACGAGTCGCAGTCGCTGGCGATGCTGGAGGACTTCATCGGCAAGCCGGTGTCGATGCAGGCGGAGGCCAGCTACAGCCAGGAACAGTTCGACATCGTGCTGTTGTGAGCGTTCGGCAGGGCGCAGGCAGAGCGCTTGGCCACGCACGCGCAGCCAAGCGTCGCTGCGCGCACCTAGCCGCTATAGCCGACGCGAGGTCGAATCGATATAGTCTGCCGGCGGCGGCGGCGGCGGCGAGGGCGGTCGCCGCCGTGGTATCAGCAGCCAACTCGCGACCGAGGAGATGACGCTGTAGGCGAGCGCGCCCCAGAACGCGGACCAAAACCCGGCGACGCGAAATCCTTCCACGAACGAGGCGACGAACCAGAACAGCAGCGCGTTGATCACCAGGGTAAACAGACCCAAGGTGAGGATGGTGATCGGCAGGGTGATGAGCACCAGCAGCGGCCGGATCAGCGTATTGAGCAGACCCAGCACCAATGCCGTAATCAGCGCGGCGTAAAAGCTGGTGATGCTGACCGAAGGCAATACGTAGGGGACCGCCAGCAGAGACAGCGCGTTGATGAGCCAGACCAGCGCGAGCCGCATCGCTCGAGGCCTAGCGCCGCTCGCGACCCATGGTATAGAACTCGTCGTTGGGCCGCATATTGATCAGGTTGGCCATGCGGTTCGAGAGCGCGAAGAACGCGGCGACTGCGCCGATGTCCCAGATGTCCTCGTCGGAAAAGCCCTGCGCGCGCAGGCCCTCGAAATCCGCTTCGCCTATGGTCCAGGGCTCGATCGCGGTCTTCATTGCAAAATCGAGCATGGCGCGCTGTTTCGGCGTGATATCGGCCTTGCGGTAGTTGACCGACACCTGGTCGGCGATGAGCGGGTTCTTGGCGCGGATGCGCAGGATGGCACCATGCGCGACCACGCAGTATTGGCACTGGTTGGCGCCGGAGGTGGCGACCACGATCATCTCGCGTTCGGCCTTGGTCAGGCCGCTGTCTTTTTCCATCAGCGCATCGTGGTAGGCGAAGAAGGCGCGGAACTCATCCGGGCGGTGCGCGAGCGTGAGGAACACATTGGGCACGAAACCGGCCTTCTCCTGCACTGCGACGATGCGGTCGCGGATATCGGCGGGCAGATCTTTGAGTTCGGGCACCGGGTAGCGGCTGATGGGTTTCATGGGTTGGACAGGCCTCTGGAATAAATCATCGATGGGATTTGTTGACCTCCAAGATTATAACTATAATCCGCCCCCCGCCCCTTACCACAGCAAGGAGAACAGATGCGCAACAGAGCAGATTTGGGTAGTCCTGACTTGAACAGCCTGCATCCCGACGTACGCTTCACCCGCCGCGGCTTCATCGCCTCCAGCCTGGCGACTGGCTTCGCGCTGAGCGCAGGCCCGGCAATCGCGCAAACGGCGATCAAGACGCCGGATGACAGTCTGGAGACCGGCGCGGCCCAGATCAGCGTGCAGGGCGGCAACATGCCGGCCTATTTCGCCGCGCCGAAGAAGGCCGGCAAGCGCGCAACCGTGATCGTCGTTCCCGAGATCTGGGGTATGCACGAGTACCAGAAGGACATCTGCCGCCGCCTGGCCAAGCTCGGCTACTACGCGGTCAGCTTCGACCCCTACTTTCGCAAGGGCGACCTGTCGAAGATGGCCGATATCAAGGACGTGCTGGCGGTTGCCAATACGCTGGAGGATGGGCAGATGCTGGCCGATCTCGACGCGCTGGTGGCCTGGTTGGAACAGCAACCCAAAGTCACTGCAAAGAAGCTCGGCATCACCGGCATGTGCCGCGGCGGGCGCACGGTGTGGATGTACACGGCGCACAGCAGCAAGATCAAGGCCGGTGTGGCGTGGTACGGCGGTCTGAACCCGGCGCCGCCGGCCATGCCTCTGACCCCGCTGGATGTCGCCGATCAGTTGCACGCGCCGGTGCTGGGTCTGTATGGCGGCGCCGACCAGGGCATTCCGCTGACTATGGTGGAGCGCATGCGCGCGGCACTGCTCGCGTTCGGCAAGGACAAGGAATCGATCATTCACGTCTACCCGGACATGCCGCACGCGTTCCATGCCGACTATCGGCCGAGCTACCGCAAGGAAGCAGCCGAAGACGGCTGGAAACGCATGCTCGCCTGGTTCAAGTCGCACGGCGTAGCGTAGAAGGACACCCCCGCCCGCGGCCCTCCCCCTCTGCGGGGGGAGGGGGTTGTATCAGCACGGATCTGCGATCCGTGCAAACAACGAACGGGGAAACAAAAAAATGGGCGCCGGAGGCGCCCATTTTTCGTGAATCGGACGTACGGATATCAGTCCGCGTATTGCCCGGCTTTCTTGATGATCGGACCCCACTTGTCGATCTCCGACTTGAGCAGCGTGCGCAGGGCATCGGGCGTGGCTTTCGTCATCGGCACCGGCTCGGTGCCCAGATCGGCCAAGCGCAGTTTGACATTCGAATCTTTCAATGCCGACTGCAGCGCGGCCACCAGCCGGTCCAGCACCGGTTTGGGCGTGCCCTTGGGCGCATAGATGCCGTGCCACACCGCGACCTCGAAACCCTTCAGCCCCTGCTCGTCCAGCGTGGGGATTTCCTTGAGCGAGGGCACGCGGGTCTTGCTGGTGACGCCGTAGACCTTGACTTTGCCGCTCTTGATCTGCGAGGTGGTGTTGGTAGTCTGATCGCACAGGATGTCGACCTGACCGCCGAGGATGTCGTTCATCGCTGGCGCGGTACCCTTGTAGGGCACCGTGGTGAGGTCGGTTTCGATGGCGCTCATGAATAGCAACCCGCACAGATGCGAGGCTGCGCCCAGGCCGGCGTTGGCAAGCGTGACCTTGTCCTTGTTTGCTTTCACATACGCCAGCAGTTCCTTGAAATCCTTGGCGGGAAAGTTTTGCTTGGCGACGAGCGTCATCGGCACATCGGCCACCAGACCGACGGGTTCGAAGTCGTCTATCGTCTTGTAAGGCAGGTTGCGGTACAGCGCCGGCGCGGTGGACATGCCGATATGGTGCAGCAACAGCGTATAGCCGTCGGGCGACGCCTTGGCTACGCGGTTGACGCCTATGGTACCGCCCGCGCCGCCGACGTTCTCGATGATCACCGTCTGTTTGAGATCGACGGTCATCGCTTGCGCGATGGTGCGGCCCAGGGTGTCGGTCGGTCCGCCAGCCGAGAACGGCACTACCATGGTGACCGGCTTGGCGGGGTAATTCTGCGCCTGCGCGCTGCTCGTCAGCAGGAGCAGCAATGCCGCCCGCAATATTTGTCTCAGGTACATGGTGGTACTCCTCGCTCGATACGGTGTTTAGGTTTATTTTCCCTTTTTGTGGCAGATGCCGGCCCAGTCCGGCCGGGCTGCATTGATTAAGATCGCTTCGTGACCGAATACTTGCTCGAATCGCCGCAGCTCAGATCAGGAACCAACCCAGGCCTGCACCTCGATCTCGACTTTCGCACGCTTGTACAGGGTCGCCTGCAGCGTCGAGCGCGTCGGCAGGCCCGCGGGGAAGTGCTTCTTGTACTCGTCGTTGAAGGCCGCGAATTCCTCCAGGTCCGACAGCCATACCGTGGTGCGCACCACGTCGGCCATGCTGGCATCGACCTCGTCCAAGGTGATCGCGATGCGTTCGAGCACCGCGCGGGTCTGTACCTGGATGTCGCCCTCGATGATGTTGGCCTTGGCGTCCATCGGCAATATGCCCGAGAGGAACAGGAAACCGCCGGCGCGAACGGCCTTGGAAAACGGGGCAGGCAGGGAAGTGGGATAGCGGGTGATTGCGTTCATGCGACCTCCTCGGTAATTGCGCTCGCGCGGCTGATGACCTGGCCACTGCGCGCGCCGCTATGCGCGCCTTGGCGCCACGCCACGACGCCGTTGACGATGACGGCATCGATGCCCTCGGCGGGCTTGGTCGGCGTCGCGTAGGTGGCAGCATCGCGGATGTTGGCGGCGTCAAATACTACCACGTCGGCATGATGGCCGACCTTGAGGGTGCTGCGTCCGTGCAGGCCGAAATTGCGCGCCGTCAGGCCGGTCATTTTCCAGACGGCCGTCTCCAGCGGGAACAGTCCCAGATCGCGGCTGTAGTGGCCGAGCACGCGCGGGAAGGTGCCCCACAGGCGCGGGTGCGGACTCTCGCCGACCGGGATGCCGTCGGAGCCGATCATGGTTTCGTCGAAGGCGAGAATGCGCTGTACGTCGTTCTCGTCCATCAGGAAGTAGATTGCGGTGCCCGGCTGCAAGCGCTGTGCGGCCGCGTCCTTGGATACGCCCCATTCAGCGGCGATCTCATCGAGGTCGCGACCTGCGCATTCGGGATACGGCTCGCTCGAGGCGATAAGCACGCGACCTTCGAGCATGCCGCGATCGGTGCGGATCACGGTCGAGCCCGCGGTGTACGGGTAGCAGTCGAGCGACACATGCTGGTGCTTGTTGGTCTCGCGAATGAGGGCCAGGGTGAGGGTGGATTTGCCGAAGTTCGGTTGGTTCTGGACCTTGTGATGCGAGACGACGACAGGAACATTCAGCTCGCGGCCGATGCGGAAGGTTTCCTCCAAGGACTCCATGACTTTGTCCGCCTCGTCGCGCATGTGGGTGACGTACAGCGCCCGGTGCGGCGACAGCGGGCGCCCGACTTCGATGATCTCCTCGGTGGTGGCCTTGACGGCGGGCAGGTAGAAGGTGCCAGTCGAGAGGCCGATGGCGCCGGCCTGCAGGGCTTCTTCCACCAGCGTCTGCATGGCGCGGATCTCGTCCGCGCTCGCTTCGCGATCGAGGGTATCCATGGTGACGGCGCGCAGCGTGCTATGGCCCACCATGGCGGCGACGTTGACGGCCGAGGGGGTCGCGCGCAGCGCGTTCAGGTAGGCCGCGAAGGACGTGAAGCGTTCTTCGGCGGGCGCGTCGAGCAGGTTCAGCGGCATCGGCAGTTTCGTGTCCTGCCTGAGCGGCGCGGCGCTGATGCCGCAGTTGCCCGCGATGACCGTGGTCACGCCCTGGGAGATCTTGAAGCTCATGTCGGCCTGGGAGAAAACGGCCATATCGTCGTGTGTGTGCGAGTCGATGAAGCCGGGTGCGACGATGCGGCCGCGGGCGTCGATCACCTTGGCGGCGGTATGGCCGGAAAGGTCGCCGATGGCCGCGATGCGGCCGGCGCTGATGCCCACGTCGGCGTCGAATCTCGGTGCGTTAGTGCCGTCGATCACGGTGCCGCCGCGGATCAGCAGGTCGTAATGGGAAAGATCTGACATGGAACCTCCTTCTTCTGTGGTGTCGGGTTGGATTTTCTGGCGCTTCAGCGCAGGTGACACGCCACCCATTGTCCGCCTTTGTCGCCGGCGCCGCGCAGCGTCAGCGGCGGGCTCTGTTCGCGGCATATTGGCTCGGCCAGAGGGCAGCGCGTGTGGAATCGGCATCCGGCGGGTGGATTGGCCGGGCTCGGCGGATCGCCCTGCAGCAGGATGCGCTTGGCCGGCGTGCGCGGGTTGGGCACCGGCACGGCGGAGAGCAAGATTTCGGTGTAGGGGTGGATCGGCTTCGAGAACAGGGTGTCGCGGTCCGCCACCTCGACGATGCGGCCCAGGTACATCACGGCGACGCGGTGACTGATGTGGCGCACCACCGCCAGGTCGTGGGCCACGAACAGATAGGCGATGCCCAATTCGGCCTGCAGATCCGTGAGCAGGTTGATCACCTGCGCTTGCACCGAGACATCCAGCGCGGAGACGGGTTCGTCGCAGACGATGAGCTTGGGATTGAGTGCGAGCGCGCGCGCTATCCCTAAGCGCTGGCGCTGGCCGCCAGAGAATTCGTGCGGGTACTTGGCCGCCGCCTCGGGCCGCAGGCCCACCTTGGCAAACAGCCACTGCACGCGTTCGCGCCGCTCGGCGCCGGAGACGCTGCCGTAGTTGCGCAGCGGCTCGGCGACGATTTCGCCCGCCGCGAGGCGCGGGCTGAGCGAGGCGTACGGGTCCTGGAAGATGATCTGCAGGTCGCGCCGGCGTAAGCGCATCTGTTCGGCGTCGAGCGTGAGCAGCTCCACGTTATCGAGCCTGACCGAGCCGGCGGTGGGCTCGACCAGCCGCAGCACCGACTTGGCGGTGGTGGTCTTGCCGCAGCCCGACTCGCCCACGAGCGCCAGGGTTTCACCGCGGGCGACGGTAAACGAGACGCCGTCCACGGCCTGAATCGGTGCGCCGGTCTGACGCAGCCACCGGCGCCGCGCAAAATAGTGCTTCTTGAGGTTTTCGACCACCAGCAGTGCGCGGTCCGCTCGAGTAGCGGCGGTACTGTCTTCGCTCATGCTACCGGTGCCTCGATATCGATGCGATTTTCTGTCACGGCAAAGCACGCCACGGCGTGGCTTTGACTGTGCGCGGATAGCGCCGGAATATTCGCGCGGCAGCGCTCATTGGCATAGCGGCAGCGCGCGGCAAAGGCGCAGCCCGGGCCCAGATCATGCAGGGCTGGCACCAAACCCGGGATCTCAGCCAGGCGTTCGCTCGCGCTATGCATCAAGGGCATCGATCCCATCAGCGCGCGCGTATAGGGGTGCAGTGGATGCTCGAACAGGTCGATTACGTCAGCTTCTTCCACCTTGCGTCCGGCGTACATCACCACCACGCGGTCGCAGCTCTCGGCCACCACGCCCAGGTCGTGGGTGATCAACACCACGCCCATCCCCAGCTGGCGCTGCAGACGTTTGATGAGGTCGAGGATCTGCGCCTGGATGGTCACGTCCAGCGCCGTGGTCGGCTCGTCGGCGATCAGCACCTCGGGGTTGCAGGCTAGAGCCAGCGCGATCATCACGCGCTGGCGCATGCCGCCGGAGAGTTGATGCGGGTATTCGTTGACGCGCCGTTCGGCCTCGGGAATCTGTACCAGCCGCAGCATGTCCACGGCGCGGGCCATGGCCTCGGCGCGGCTGGTGTTCTGGTGCAATTGAACCGTCTCGGCGATCTGCCGGCCCACCGAGATCACCGGGTTGAGCGAGGTCATCGGCTCCTGGAAGATCATGGAGATGCGGTTGCCGCGGATGTCGCGCATGGCGCGCTCGCCGAGCGTCAGCAAGTTGGTGCCGCGGTAGCGCACCGCGCCTGCGTGATGTCCGGGCGGCGTCGGCACCAGCCTGAGGATGGACAAGGCCGACACGCTTTTGCCGCAGCCGGACTCGCCCACCACGCCCAGGGTCTGGCCGGCGTGGACTGCCCACGACACGTGATCGACTGAACGCACCCTGCCGGCGAGCGTGTCGAACCACGTGCTCAGCTTGTCGAGTTCGAGCAAGGGGGCATCGGCCCCGGCGTTAGTGCCGGTTGCGGGCGCTGGGCTGGCGACGACTGCCTGGCTCACAGCTGTCTCGCCAGTCGCGGGTCGAGCGCATCGCGCAGTCCGTCGCCCAGCATGTTGATCGACAGCACCGTGGCTGCGAGCAACAGCCCCGGATACAAGATGATGTGAAACGCCACGGCCACGAAGTTGCGTCCCTCGGCCATCATGTTGCCCCAGCTCGGTGTCTGCGCCGGCACGCCTACGCCCAGGAACGAGAGCGAGGCCTCGATCAGCACCGCCGAGGCGGCGACGAAGGTGGCCTGCACGATCAGCGGCGCCACCATGTTGGGGAGTACGTGGCGCCATAGGATAGTCGGCAAGCGCGTGCCCACGGCGTGTGCCGCTTCGACGAACAGCTGTTCGCGCAGCGTCAGCGAAAGCGAGCGCACCAGGCGCACCACGCGCGGTATTTCGGGCACGGTGATGGCGACGATGACCGTGGTCAGGCTGGCGCGCGTCACCGCCATGAGCGCGATCGCGAGCAAGATTCCCGGAATGGCCATGAGTCCGTCCATCACCCGCATGACCGGCCCGTCGGCCCAGCGCACGAAGCCGGCGATCAGCCCGAGAAACACGCCTGCGAGCGTCGCCAGCAGCGCCACCGACAGGCCGACGATCATCGACACGCGCCCACCCCACACGGCGCGGCTGAACACGTCGCGACCGAGCGCGTCGGTGCCGAACCGGTGTTCGCCGGACGCGGCCTGCAGGCGCACCAGCGCGTCGATGTCCTGCGGGTCGAACGGTGCGATCCAGGGCGCAGCGACCGACAGCAGCGCCATCGCCAGCAGCAGCAGTGCGCCCAGAATCATGGTCGGATGCTTGCGCAGCCAGCGCCAGCGGCGCCGGGGCAGGGTGGTTCCGGCGGCAGGCGCCGCAGCCACGGCGTCTAGCGGTTCCGGGCGGGACGGGGAAGCGGGGCTCATGGCGTCGCAGGTCAATAGCGGATGCGCGGATCGAACAGTCCGTAGCTCAGGTCGATCAGCAAGTTGATCAGCACGTACACGCCGGCCGATACCAGCAGCACGCTTTGAATCACCGGGTAATCGTGGCGCTGCACCGAATCGATCACCAGACGGCCCACGCCGGGAATGGCGAACACGGTTTCGGTGACGACGACGCCGCCGATGAGCAAGGCGATACCGACGCCGACGGTGGTGGCGATCGGGATCGCGGCGTTGCGCAGTGCGTGAATCAGCACCGGCAGCACGCCCAGGCCCTTGGCGCGCGCAGTACGGATGTAATCCTCATGCAACACTTCGAGCACGGTGGCGCGCGTCATTCTGGTGACGAGCGCGATGTAGACCAGCGCCAGATTGATGCAAGGCAGCGCCAGGCTGCGCAGCCATGCTCCCGCGCCGTCGGCGAAGCGCGCGTAACCTTGCACCGGAAACCAGCCGAGTTGGATCGCCAGGCTGTAGATCAGCAGATAGCCGACGAGAAAAATCGGTACCGAGAACGCCAGCACGGAAAACAGCATCACCAGCCGATCGACCCAGCTTCCCGCGCGATGCGCGGCCAGCGTGCCCAGTGGCACGGCCACCGCCAGGGTGAGCGCCATGGTCAGCGCTGCGATCGACAGCGTCGGCTCAAGCCGCTGCGCCAGCAACTCCGACACCGGCACCTGCGTGAAAATAGAAGTGCCCAGATCGCCCGAGAGCAGCCGCGTGAGCCAGAGTACGAACTGCTGCCATAAGGGCTGGTTCAGGCCGAGCGCCAGGCGCAGCCGGGCGATGTCGTCTTCGGTGGCGAGGTCGCCGGCGATCAGCGCCGCCGGGTCGCCGGGCGAGAGGTGGATCAGCAGGAACACCACCACGGCCACCACCGCCATCACTGGCACAGTAGCCAGCAGACGTCGGACGATGTAGCCCATGGCGGTGCGTCAACCCAAGCGCGTCACTTGTCCAGCATCCACAACAGCGGCAGGCCGCCCCAAAGTTTGTCTACCCCCTTGAGTTCTTTGCGGGCGGCAAAGGCCGGCGAGTACTGGCCGGTGTAGATGTAGGGTACGGCTTCGTAGGCGCGGATCTGGAACGCATCCAGCAGTTTCTTGCGCTTGGCCGGCACCGCCTCCCTGACCCACGCGGAACGCAGTTCGTCGAGTTGCTGGTCGCACGGCCAGCCCGGCAGGCTGTTGCCGCACGCGGGGCTGAGATAGGCGTTGGTGATCGGCGAATTGACGTCGAACTCCCCGGCCACGGTGACGTACATGTTCCAGCCCCCGGCTTCGGGGGCGTCACGCTTGGCGCGGCGCGCGCCGATGGAGGCCCAGTCCAGATTCTGCATGTCGACGTTCATGCCGATGCTGCGCATGGTCTGCGCCGCCATCAGGGCTTCGGCATTCAGGTAGGTGATGTCGCTCGGGACCAATAGCACCACCTTTTCGCCCTTGTAGCCAGCCTCGGCCAGCATCTGCTTGGCCTTGGCGACGTCCGGCGTGCGGAACGGTTCGGCCCCGGCAGCGGTGTCATTGGGGCCGCCGCAGATGAAGAAAGTCGGGCAATAGGTCACGCGCATGTCCAGCGGATAGCCCATGCCCGCCATGAAGCGTTCCTGACTCACGGCCTTGAGCAAGGCCTGGCGTACCTTCGGGTTGTTGAACGGCGGGTACAGGTGGTTCATGACCAGAAAACCCTGCCAGGCGCCGGCCGCGCCCAGCTTGATATTGGGGTCGCTGCGCAGCGGCGCGATGTAGTCGGGCGGGACCTGCTCAACCAGGTCTACCTCGCCGTTCTTGAGCGCCGCGATGGCGCTGTTGGCATCCGGCAGGTAGAGCCATTCGACGCGATCGAAGGCCGGCTTCTTGCTTCCCGCCAGTGCGCTGGGGGCTTCGCTGCGCGGCACGTAGTGCGGGTTGCGCACGAACACGGCCTTGTTGCCCGGTACCCATTCGTCGCGCTTGAATGTGAACGGACCCGATCCCATCACTTCTGGCAGCGGCGCGGTGGTGGGCATTTTGGCCAGGCGCTCAGGCATGATCACCGGCGGAAACGCGGAGGGTTTGGACATGCCCTCGAGCACCATGCCGAACGGTTCCTTGAGCGCGAGCGTGAAGCTGCGCGCGTCGACCGTCTTCCACTCGGCCGAGGCGACGGCGGTCATAGCGCGGCCGATGCTGTCGCGGGCGGTCCAGCGCTGCATCGATGCCACCGCGTCGGCGGCGGTAACCGGGCTGCCGTCGGAGAACTTGAGCCCGGGTCGCAGGGTGAAGGTCCACAATTTGCCATCCTTGGAGGTGGTGTACTTCTCCACCATCTGCGGCCTGGGTACGTTCTTGGCATCCAGGCCGAACGGCATGTCGTAGACCATGTAGCCGAAGTTGCGCGTGATATAGGCCGTAGTGAAGGTCGGGTCGAGAATTTTCACGTCCGCGTGCGCGACCATGCGCAGCGTCTTCGTTTGCGCCGGCGCGGGCGGGCTGGCGACGCCGAAGGCGAAGCCGAGCAGAAGCGTGGTGAGGGTAGTGAGCATTCGCCGTTTCATTTTGAAACCTCCGGTGGCGTTGAGGATGGGGTGGCTTGGTGCGGGTGATTGCGCGTTCATCGGTCCAGCGGCCATTTCGGGCGACGCACCTTAAGGTAGTGCAGCGTCGACAGGTCCAAGGCTACCGCGCCGGGCGCGGCCACATAGATCACGTGCCGCGCGATCTTGGAAAACGAGGCGTAAAAATGCTGCGACGACTTGACCACGATGATCTTCTTCACCGCGAGATCGCAACCCAACTGCGTGAACAGGTCGGTGCCCATGGCTTGGTTGCGCAGCGTGATGAGCACGATGTCGATGCCCATCGCCTCGACCAGCGCGCAGTCGCCCAGAGGCATCGGCGTATTGGCGAGCCCGGTCATCACCATGGCCGCTGCGAGCGCCTTGACGCGGCACTCGAGGTCGATCGGATCTCCCGACATCGGGCTGATCTTGCCGCCGATGCGCAGCATCAGGCGTGCGCCGACGCCGGCATCGAAGGCGATGCGAACGGCGATCGGGTCCCACATCGGGCCGACGGCCGCGTTCACTATGCCGCGCGCTAGCATGCGGCGCAGGATGAAGGTCGAATCCCCTGCGCCGCCGCCGCCGGGATTGTCGGCGCCGTCGGCCAGCACTACCGGGCCGCCATTGAACGCCAGCGCCTCATCGAGCGCGGCGTCGACGTCGGGGTAGTGCACCGTGAGCGCCGCGCGCATCGCGATCAGTTCGTCGGCGAGTTGCCGCGCCAGTGCATCGGCCTTGGCCTGGTCGCCGTCGGTGTAGACCAGGACCTTGGTGCCCATTTCCGCCACGTCGCCCCAGGCAAAGCCGTGGGTGATGGAAATCGAGAGCACACCGTCCTTGCTTTCGAGGGCCTGGATGCGATCGACGAAGCCGCGTGCCGGCTGGCGCGAAGTGTGGATGGTGACGATCATCTCGCAGTCCACTACGGCGGCGAGCGGCCGGATCTTTCCTTGCACCTTGGCCGCGCACAGATCCACCAGTTCCAGTCCGCGTTCGAGCACGTCGGTGTGCGGGTACTCCTTGAACGCGATCAGCACGTCGGCGTGCTTCACCATCGCCGGCGTCAGGTGGTTGTGCGGATCGAGTTCCGCGCCCACCACGACATCCGGGCCGACGATGGCGCGCACGCGCGCCAGCAGGTCGCCCTCGCAATCGTCGTAGCCGTCGGCCACCATCGCGCCGTGCAAGCCGAGCAGCACCATGTCGAGCGGCAGCGCGGCGCGCAGGTCGGCTAACAGTTCGTCGCGCAGGACCTCGTAGGCGTGACGCGTGGTGGTGCCGCTGGGCTGCGCACCCGCGACCATGCCTTCGACCAGCTCCCAGCCATTGGCCTTGCCGCGCAGGCGCGCGGCCCACAGCGGACCGGAGAAAAAAGTCATTTGGTCCGGGTGCTGGCCGGCGGGAAAGTAGCCACGGTCTTTGAACGAGGCCAGGCCCGTGGGCATGGGGCCGAAGGTATTGGTTTCGGTGGCGAGGGAGCCGCTGAAGACGCGCATGATGTGTGACCCTTATTGTTGCGCGGTTCGAAGATTCACGCGCTGACGGCACCGGCCGCCGCGCCCCGGGCGGCGAACAGCCGCGCCGGGCTCAGCATCTCGCTGGTCAGACCAAAGGCCGCGATGCGATCGGGAATCGGCAGGCTGCGGACCAGTGCGGCGCAGGCTTCGCCCATTGCGGCCGAGGTCTGGATGCCATAGCCGCCCTGCGCTGCGACCCAGAAGAAGCCCGGCGCCACCGGATCGAAGCCGCCGACCAGATCGCCGTCAGCGACGAACGAGCGCAGTCCAGCCCAGGTGCGCGTCGGTCGGCGTATGGTCATGGTGGTCATCTCCTCGATGCGTTGGATGGCGACGGCGATGTCCAGCGCTTCGGGCTGAACGTCCTGCGGTTCCACCGGGTCGGCATTGGCGGGCGAGCCGAGCAGCATGCCGGCATCGGGTTTGAAGTACCAGTCCTCGCCGATGCCGATGGTCAGCGGCCAATGCGCGCTGGCCGCGCCTTCGGGCGGCGCGAAAATGAACGCCGAGCGCCGCCGCGGCTCGAGCCCGATCGGGCGCACGCCGGCGAGCGCGGCCACCACGTCGGTCCAGGCGCCGGCGGCATTGAGTACTACGGGCGCCTCGTATGCGCTGCCACCGGCTTGCGCTCGCCATACGCCACCAGAGCGCTCGAGCGCGGTGACCCCGGCATTGCATACCAGCGCGCCGCCCGCGTGTCGCAGCCCGCGCAGATAACCCTGGTGGATGGCATGCACGTCCATGTCGGCGGCGTCGGGCTCGAACACCGCGCCCAGCACTTTATCCGGGCGCAGCACGCTCACCCGCGCGCAGGCGTCGGCACTGCCAAGCAGGCGCGCATGCGCCGACATCGCCCGCAAAATTTCCCAATGCTCGGCCAGCAACCCCTGTTGTCCCTGAGTCGCCACCATCATCGCGCAGCGCGGCGCCAGCAGCGGATGTTCGCTGAACCCCGCCGGCGGCGCCTGCAGGAAAGCGCGGCTGGCCATGGTCAGCGCGCGCACCTGGGGCGTGCCATAGCTTTCCATGAATACCGCCGCCGAGCGCCCGGTGGAGTGATAGCCCGGCTGGGACTCGCGTTCGAGCAGAATCACGCGGCCATGGGGCGCGAGCCAGTGCCCGACCGAGGCGCCGGCGATGCCGCCGCCGATGATCAGAAAGTCTGCCTGTTCAGCCATTTCGCGGTGCGTTCATATCGGCTCGGCGCGGCGCGCGCGGGGCACCCCGTCAGCTCCCGGTATCCAAAGTTGGTCGGGCCAGTCTAATTGCAAATTTGCGTAAACGCAAATATGTTGGCAGACTTCCGATTGCAGATCGATGTTCGACTTTATTGCTGTTGGCGCCTGCACAATTTGCAGATATGCAAATCGCGGTCTGACGTCTGGCCGGCAAGTGCCGGCTGGACCGGTGCGCACGCAGCCGAGTTCGCTCAAGGCAGAGATGAACAGGGACAAACTTGAAAACTCCATCCAACCCTAAGCGGGGCAAGCGCGCGCGCACGCTCGATCGCGTGACGTTCGGCAACCGCCTGCGCGTGGCGCGCAAGCAATACGGCTGGACCCTGGCGGAGGTGGCCGAGCAGTCCGGTGTATCGATCACGACCATCTCGCGGGCTGAGCGCGGACAGCTCGCGCTCAGCTATGAGAAGTTCTCAGCACTTGGCCGCGCGCTGCGAATGGATATGGGTGCGATGTTCTCGGGGGTCGATTCCAAGAGCACGCGGCTGGATCGGCCGGTGATCACACGCGCCGGAGAAGGCGTGACCTACCGGGGGCACGCTGTCACTTACGAATTTCTGGGCACCAATGCGGTTGGCAAGCAGATGAGCCCTCTGCTGGGCACCGTGCATGCGCGCAACATCAACGGACCGGAGGATTACGCTCGCCATGAAGGCGAGGAATTCGTCTACATCCTCAGCGGTGCGGTGGAAGTGCACTTCGAAGGCAGCCGGACCGTGCGCCTCGCGCGCGGCGATTCCCTGTACTTCAACAGCCGCATCGGCCATGCCTACATCAGCGTCAGCCGCACTCTGGCCAGGGTCATCGCCGCCTGCACCAGCGAGAGCAATTTCATGAAGTTGGCGCGCGGGCGCAACGCACTGAAGGCAAGCACGCACGCGGCGGCCAGGCCGAAGCCAGTGCGCGGCAGGCGCTGACCGCCGGCGCGCGCTGTTCACCGGGGGGGCACAAGCGGCACGCGGTATCCAGTTCGCGACGCAAATCATGTTTCATCTGAACCAAGCTTGCGTGGCGCCACACGATGCGTTCAGGATGCAAGCTTGCGCCAGACGCTCGCCAGCCAAGGCTGACGTTCTCGCGGCAGACCTGCAGGGCGATAATAGTGGGAAAGCTCCGCGAACCCGGCGGCGGACATGTTGCGCTGCCACGCCTCAAGATCGTGGTACGCGCCGTAGCGTCCGCGGTTCCAGCCTTCCTCGTTCGGGCCGTGCGGGTTGGACGTGAACAGAACACCGCGCGGCTTCAGGGCGGCGTGCAATTCGAGCAACACGCGCGGCAACTCCTGGCTGGGCACGTGAAACAGCGCCGCATTGGCGAACACGCCGTCGAAATGGCTCTTAGGCAGATCGAGTTTGAGGAAATCCTGCTGCCACACCACGCAGCCGCTGTGGGCGCGCGCCATCGCGGCGAAACGGGCGGCGCCCTCCAATCCAATCGCGATATGACCGCGATCGTTAAACGCCTTGAGATCGCGTCCGGGCCCGCAGCCAAAGTCGAGTATCGCGAACGGCGGCGTGGCCTCGATGGCTTGCAGCAGCGCCTCGATGTTCTGCCCCACGTCGTGATCGCGCGTGCCTGCCCAAAACGTTCCGGCACCCCGGTTGTAATGATCCAACGTGAGCGCGGCGATCTTCTCCAGGTCTTGCGGATTCAGTTTCATGTCCATCGGTCCGAATTTGAGAAATACCTGCTGGCGATTGCGGATAGCGTCGCCAGCGAACAGTAGGGTCCCGCGGGGGGCTTCACGCTGTCAGGGACCGGCGGCGCGTCGGGCCGTCGCGGCGGCAGCGCAAGGTCCAGCCGCCTATGGTTCGTCGCATACCATGCAAAATTGGCACTTACGCCGAACGACCTAAAGCGCAGACGCCATATGGGTATGATAGCGTACACAGATGGTGACTTGACCGCCGGCTGACCCTGTTCCCACATGACATCGGACCCTTGTTGAGCCGCCGCCGATAGCAGTTGAAGCAGCGGATAAGCGCGCAGCCGGATTCCCGCCCGTGGGGTAGCGGACTCGTCTTCGGCATCCGGTCGAACGCTGCGCCCGCTTTCTTCGCCGGGGCCGGCAACGGCAAGTTTTTGCCGCAGTAGTGCAAGCGCTGTAGCGACATTAGCGGCGAGCAGGGCGCTCGGCACGGTGCCGCTATGCCCCGCCATCTTCAGCAGCGTAACCGCGACATCGCCAAACATGGTGATGCTGCTCGACGCGTCGCCATGAAATGTCACCAGCAAGGGTTGGATATCCGTCTGAATGGGTCTGGAGGTCCACCGTTGCGGGAAAACCTTTGTCGATCAAAGGTGCAATTGGCCGGCACCGAAAAGTCCGATCAGTCCAATCAGGATCAAATAAAGGGCAATGATAAAGTTCAGCAACCGCGGCATGACCAGAATAAGAATTCCGGCGAGCAGGGATACCAGGGGAGTAAGACCCAAGCTGATATTCATGGAGACATCCTTTCTTTGCGAACTGCGATGGTAGGGGATTGCCTAAGGTCAACACTAAGGGATCGACCGGCAGCCGTCTGTTCGGTGCCGAACCCAGTGCGGGATCAAGAACACGATGGACCCTTGATTTCCCCGACCGTTCGTGCCACCCGTTACTCGGCAGTATCGAAATTCACCTATTCAGGGCAGGACCGAGGCCGCAGTGGTGGGGCTCGCAACGACCGGGGTCTCGGTTGCTGCCGGATGACCGCCCTCTTGTTCCCAGTCGTGCACGTCTTGCCTGAGCTGGCGCCGCTCCAGATGACGGGTGCGGCGGCCGATGGCGTAGGCGGCCACGGTACAACCGGCGATTGCCAGCGAAAGGACGACGTATTTTCCGATAGCCATGATTTCCTCGTTTGGGTGAAAGTCCGCCATTTCGTGGGTATCAGACTCCGCAGAGAGATCGCCCATTGACGACAGGATGGTTTTGCGCGAGCGATCCGGGCGACCTCTGAATTTGATGGGCCTGCCGTCCACCAGCGCAATTTTCATCTTCGAATACAGTAGGCTCTGTGCGCCAGCGTACATACGTGCCGGTCTCTTTATCATAGTCTTTACAGCAGCAACGTCTTCGCCTGATGCCGCATCGCCGCTACCTTCCCGGCGACGCGAGGCGCGACAGAAATTGAGGCAATTGGATGAAAGTTTTCGACATCGAATCCAAGTCGACGCACCCCCCTATGTCGTCTGTCGCGCCGCCCCAAAGGGATACGCATTGGGCCGCGACCAAGCCCGAAGCCGCTTCAGATAGCGCGCAGCGAGTGCCGCCGGCAAACAGCCTGCTCGCCGGCCTGCGACGCAACGAATATCAGCGCCTGCTCCTCGAACTGGAGCCGATGGTGCTGACTTACGGCGAGGTGTTGTATGAACCGGGTGAGCGCATCGAGTACGTCTACTTTCCCAACGATTCCCTGGTTTCTCTGCTGACGCTGGTGGACCAGCACCAGGCGCTGGAGGTCGGCTTGATCGGCCGCGAAGGCATGGTAGGCATTCCTGTCGCGCTCGAATGCAGCATTTCCCCGGTGCGCGCTTTGGTACAAGGAACGGGTACTGCGATGCGGATGAAAACGGTGTCGTTCCTTGAGGAATTCGGGCATAGCGCGGCGCTGCAACGAGTGCTGCACCGCTACGCCTATACTTTGATGGCCCAGGTTACACAAACGGCGGCCTGTAACCGTTTCCACGTGGTCGAGGCGCGCCTGGCCCGCTGGCTGCTGATGACGCAAGACCGCCTACAATCGAATCAATTCCGGCTCACCCAGGAATTCCTTTCGCACATGCTGGGCGTGCGCCGGGTCGGCGTCACCAAGGCCGCGCGCACGCTGCTGCAGCAGAAGTTGATCAGGTACAGCCGCGGCAATATCACCATTCTCGATCGCAAAGGCGTCGAAGCCGCTTCTTGCTCGTGCTACGAAATTATCAAGGATATGCACGACTACGCGTAACCGCACGGTCGATTTTGTGGCATGCTTAAGCACTCGCGCGGCAGGCGAAGTGCTCCGCATATCGGCCCCTAGCCGGGTCGAATCTCAGGCACGAGAAAGGAAATGCCTACTTTCCAAATAGCGATTCTTTCCCCGCCGCGGTGCGCATCGTGAGTGCAATGCGGACTGAACGCGACTCCTTCGGCACCATCGAGGTCCCCGCGGACCGGCTCTGGGGTGCGCAGACGCAGCGCTCGCTCGAACACTTCGACATTTCCACCGAGCGCATGCCGGAAGAAATCGTGTTCGCCCTCGCGGCGGTGAAAGGCAGCTGCGCCCGTGTAAATCACGAACTAGGACTGTTGTCTGAGGACAAGGCAGGCGCGATCGTCGCGGCAGCGGAAGAAGTGCGGCTCGGCCGGCACCAGCAGGAGTTTCCCCTGTCTGTCTGGCAGACGGGCTCCGGCACCCAGACCAACATGAACATGAACGAGGTGCTGGCCAACCGCGCCTCGGAACTGCTCGGTGGCGAACGCGGTCAGAATCGCCGCGTGCATCCGAACGACGACGTCAATCTCGGCCAGTCGTCGAACGACATCTTTCCCACCGCCATGCACCTGGCTGCCGCTCTGGGCATCGTGCGCATGCTGCTGCCGGCATTGATCCGACTGCGCGCGACGCTTGCGGCGAAGTCCGCCGCCTTCGCCCGCATCGTCAAGATCGGCCGCACCCATTTGCAGGACGCGACACCGCTGACCCTGGGCCAGGAGTTCTCCGGCTATGTTGCCCAGCTTGACCATGCCGAGGGGGTCATCCATGCCGCCTTGCCTTCGCTCTACCCTCTCGCTGTCGGCGGCACGGCCGTGGGGACCGGGCTCAACACCGACCCGCAATTCGGCGCGCGCGTGGCGGCGGATCTCGCGCGCTCGAGCGGGCTGCCTTTGGTCGGCGCCGCCAACAAGTTCGCCGCTCTCGCCGCCCACGACGGCCTGGTTGCCGCGCATGGCGCGCTCAAGACGCTCACCGTCGCGCTGATGAAAATCGCCAACGATATCCGCTGGCTCGCCTCCGGTCCGCGCTCGGGGCTAGGCGAGATCAGCGTCCCCGAGAACGAGCCCGGCAGCTCGATCATGCCGGGGAAGGTCAACCCGACGCAGTGCGAGGCGCTGACCATGCTCTGCTGCCAGGTCATGGCCAACGATGTCGCCATCGGCATCGGCGGTGCCTCGGGCAACTTCGAATTGAACGTCTACAAGCCTCTCATCGCCCACAACTTCCTGCAAAGCGTGCGCCTGCTCGCCGACGGTATGACGAGCTTCGAGGCCCATTGCGTGCGCGGCATCGAGGCCAACCGGGAGCGAATCGCCGAACTGCTCGAGCGCTCGCTGATGCTGGTAACGGCGCTTGCCCCCCATATAGGTTACGACCGCGCTGCCGAGATCGCGAAGCGGGCGCACCGCGACGGCGTGACGCTGCGCGAGGCGGCGCTGGCGCTGGGGCATGTCACCGCGGAGGAGTTCGACCGCTGGGTGAAGCCCGCGGACATGGTGCGATGCGGCAACGGCCGCTAGGTGTTTTGTCTCAGGGATAGTTTGCCGGGCAACCGCCGCAATCGGAGCATCGGATATATCGCGACGAGCCCAGGCGGCCTTGGCGAGGCCAATGTCCTTCACTTTGGGTGTGCGCTCGATGGTAGCGAGAACGTAATCGAAGTACTCGATTTTCGGCTCGCCGTCAGGCTGTGCGCGCCCGATCGCAATGACGACGCTCGTGGCCTCGACACGTGTTTGGCCTGCGACCGCCAGCGTATGGCCGCTTACGAAACGCGGCGCGCCCAAGACGACGAATCTAGGCACTGCATTGAGACTCTACCGCTGCCAAGCGGGTGACAGCCAGGACAGCGTCGTACGCGGTGGTCCGCGACGGAGCAAAGGAAAACCCGGGAACGCGGCTAGCCGTTCGCGGGTTGGGGTAGTGCAAGATGCCCCAAGGTCTTGGTGCTGCATGAACTACCGAGGTGGAGCTGGCCCGAACTCTCCTGTGGCGCTCGCCAAGACAGCGCGGCACCGGGGGTGAGAAGAATCGATGCGCTGCCGGTCGACAGGTTACTCCAGGGTGCTTTGGTTCGCCCAAATCGATGCAGCGCCCCTGCTACGCTGTCCCGTCCGGGACGCGGCCCGCCCGATATTGCGCTGCAGCAATCGTGCGGTCGCTCGCCGCTGCGCAGATTTCGTGCAGCGAAATGGTTATTGTTACCAGTCGCAATTGTATTTAGACTAGTTGCTTGCTGTTGTGTGCCGCTGGATCGCTTGTTGTCTTGCACCGGAGGATGCCTATCCGGCCGTTCGATTTGCCATCGCCGTCGGAGGAGACACTGCATGATTCCCCACCCATTCGAGTACCACGCACCGAAATCTATTCCCGACGCACTCGGCTTGCTCGGCAAATTAGGCGACACGGCAAAATTGCTTGCGGGTGGCCACAGCCTGCTGCCGATGATGAAACTGCGCTTTGCAGCACCCGCTCACCTGATCGATCTGGGGAAAATTGCCGAACTGAAAGGGATTGCGCAGACCGGCAACGAAGTGCGCATCGGCGCGATGACCACAGAAAACGAGTTGATCTGGTCCAAGCTACTGGCCGAGAAAATCCCGCTTCTGGTTGAAGCCGCCCGGCTCATTTCCGATCCTCAGGTGCGCTACAAGGGCACGATTGGCGGGGACATTTCCCACGGCGATCCCGGCAACGACCATCCCGCGGTCATGCTAGCCCTGGGCGCATCGTTCGTGCTGAGGGGGCCGAAGGGTGAACGCGTACTTCCGGCGAACGGTTTTTTTCTCGACACCTACAGCACACAGATGCAGCCGGACGAAATCATGACCCAGATCCGCATTCCGATTCCCGCCGCCGGGACCGGTTGGTGCTACTCGAAGCTGAAGCGCAAGACCGGCGACTTCGCGTCCGCGGCCGCTGCGGTACTGCTCAGGATGCAGGGTGGCAGCGTCGCCGATGTGCAGATCGCGCTCACCAACCTCGGCGCCACGCCGCTGAAGGCAAGCGCGGCCGAAGCCTCTTTGCGCGGCAAGCCGCTCAACGATGCCGCCTTCGCCGAGGCCGCCCGCCTCGCGATGAGCATTTGCAGCCCCGGGGAAGACCAGCGCGGCAATGCGGAATACAAGACAGCGATGGCCGGCGAAATGACCCAACGGGCGCTGCGCACGGCGCAAGCGCGCGCCAAGTAGATCGAACGACAGAAACAAGGAAGGAGAGAGAAATGGCGCAACAACAGGTTAGCTTCAAACTCAACGGCAAGACGGTCGGCGTCAGCGTCGACGCGCGCGAACTGCTGATTCACACCTTGCGCGAACGGCTGGCCCATACCGGTCCGCACATCGGCTGCGAGACCTCGCACTGCGGGGCATGCACGGTCGATCTCGACGGCATGTCGGTCAAGTCGTGCACGGTACTCACCGTGCAATGCCAGGACGCGAACGTGCTCACCGTCGAAGGCCTGGAGCAGACCGCCGGACTGCACGCCCTGCAGGCGGCATTCCACCAGGAGCACGCCTTGCAGTGCGGCTACTGCACGCCGGGCATGATCACGCGCGCTTATCGCCTGTTGCAGGAAACGCCCAATCCGACGGAAGAGGAGATCCGCTACTGGATGGGCGGCAATCTATGCCGCTGCACCGGTTACCAGAACATCGTCAAGGCAGTGCAATCCGCCGCCAGCAAGATGGCGACGACACCAGCAGCCTGATCGAGGTTCGGAGAAATGCGAGGATGCAGTTCCTCGTTTCGACATGAACTCACACACCGGAGGGGGCAACATGGGCAATTCCGCTGAAACGCTAGAGCGCGAAGAAAAGCTGCAGGGTATCGGCACATCCAGATTGCGCAAGGAAGACGCGCGCTTCATTCGCGGCCAAGGGACTTATGTCGACGACATCAAGCTCCCAGGCATGCTGTTCGGGGCCATCGTGCGCAGTCCCTACGCCCATGCCAACATCAAGTCGATCAACAAGGCCAAGGCCATGGCCGTGCCGGGCGTCGTCGCGGTGCTGGTCGCGGACGACCTGAAGCCGGTCAATCTCGCCTGGATGCCGACCGTTGGCGGCGACGTGCAGGCGGTGCTGGCCGACAAGAAAGTCTGCTTTCAGATGCAGGAGGTCGCCATGGTCATCGCCAGCGATCGCTATGCGGCCGCGGATGGCGTGGCGGCGGTCGAAGTGGACTACGAGGAATTGCCGGCGATCATCGATCCGCACAAGTCTATGGCTCCGGATGCGCCTATCATCCGCCCCGATATCGCCGACAAGACCGAAGTCGGCCACGGCCCGCGCACGCATCCCAACCATATCTTCACTTGGGAAGCGGGCGACAAGGCCGCGACTGACGCGGTGTTTGCCAAGGCCGAGGTCACGGTCCGGGAAGAAATCCTCAATCCGCGCGTGCACCCCTGTCCTCTGGAGACTTGCGGCTGCGTCGCCTCGTTCAACAAGGCCACCGGCGAGTTGACCGTCCATGTCACGTCGCAGATACCGCATCTGTTTCGGACCGTGCTGGCCATGCTGTCCGGTATTGCGGAGAGCAAGATTCGCGTCGTCGTCGGCGACGTCGGCGGCGGTTTCGGCAACAAGGTGCCGATCTATCCGGGCTATGTCGTCGCCGTCGTGGCGTCGATTGTGACCGGCGTGCCGATCAAATGGATCGAGTCGCGCATCGAAAACATCTCCACCACCGGTTTCGCGCGCGACTATCACGGCATCGGCGAGCTAGCGGCAACCAAGGACGGCCGCATCACCGGGCTGCGCTTTTCCGCGCTGGCCGATCATGGGGCCTTCAATTCGCACGTATCGGCGACCAAGCTGCCGGCCGGACTGTTCAGCATCTGCACCGGCTCCTACGATATCCCGACCGCCTATTGCCGCGTCGATGCGGTCTATACCAACAAGGCGCCCGGCGGCGTCGCCTATCGCTGTTCGCTGCGCGTCACCGAAGCGGTGTACCTGATCGAGCGCATGATCGACGTTCTGGCACAGAAGCTCAACATCGACAAGGCCGAGATTCGCCGGCGCAACTTCGTCAAGAAAGAGCAGTTCCCCTATACCACCGCGTTCGGCTGGACACTGGACAGCGGCAACTATCACCCGGCATTGGAACAAGCCCTGAAAGCCGTGGACTACGAAGGCTTGCGCAAGGAGCAGGCGGAGAAACGTGCCAAGGGCGAACTGATGGGTATCGGCGTATGCACCTTCACCGAGATCGTCGGCGCCGGACCCACCAAAGTCTGCGACATTCTGGGGATAGGTCTGTTCGACAGCTGCGAAATTCGCGTTCATCCCACCGGCAGCGTCATCGCCCGTCTGGGCACCATGTCCACAGGCCAGGGCCACGCGACCACCTATGCGCAGATCATCGCCACTGAACTGGGCCTGCCATCGGAGGACATCCAGATCGAGGAAGGCGATACCGACAAGGCTCCCTACGGAGCCGGTACCTGGGGTTCGCGCTCGACACCGGTGTCCGGTGCCGCGACCGCGCGTTGCGCGCGCAAGATCATGGACAAGGCGAGGAAGATCGCCGCCCATTTGCTCGAGGTCGGCGAAGGCGATCTGGAGTGGGAAGTCGATCGCTTCAAGGTCAAAGGCAACCCGAGTCAGGTCAAAACCATGAAAGAGGTTTGCCTCGCGTCGCACACCAGCAACATTCCGGCCGGCATGGAGCAGGGGCTGAACGCGGTGGACTACTACGATCCGCCCAACCTGACGTTTCCGTTCGGCGCCTATGTCTGCGTCGTCGACATCGACCGCTACACGGGCGAAGTCAAGGTGCGGCGCTTCTACGCGCTCGACGACTGCGGCACGCGCATCAACCCGATGATCATCGAAGGTCAGATTCACGGCGGCCTGACCGAGGCCTTTGCCGTGGCGATGGGGCAGCAGATCCCGTTCGACGAGAGCGGCAACCACCTGGGCAACAGCCTGATGGACTATTTCCTGCCGACCAGTGTGGAGACGCCGAAATGGGAAACCGATTTCACGGTGACCCCCTCGCCGCATCATCCGCTCGGCGCCAAGGGCGTAGCCGAATCGCCGCACGTCGGCGGCATTCCTTGTTTCTCCAACGCGGTGGTCGACGCCTTCGCGCATCTGGGCGTGACCCACATGGACATGCCGTACACCTCCTTCCGCGTCTGGCAGCAGTGCAATGCGCTCGGCATCAACAAGCGCTGAGGTCGACTTGATGCGCCTGACGGAGTTGCCGTCAGGCGGCGTTCTTAGGGGCGCGCCAGGGGATGCGTCTCGAAGGTTTTGATCTTGCTTGAGGGGAAAGTCCCCACCTCTTCGGGTGGTCCTGACCTTCGGTCTCCCACCTCGGGGGATTTCCCTTCGTATTGTTAGGCACCATTCATGAAAGTACAGATCGAAAAGGTGTTTGCCATTCCGGCTTCGGCGGACGTGTCCTGGAAGTTTCTGCAGGACATCGCCGCAGTTACCGCATGCATGCCGGGCGCCACGATCACCGAACGCCTGGATGACACGCACTACAAGGGCACGGTAACTGTGAAGGTCGGCCCGGCGACCATGTCTTTCAGGGGCGATATCGAGGTGCGTGAACTGGACGCGACGACCCGCACGCTGCGTTTGATCGGCAAGGGTTCCGATACCACCGGTACTTCTGGCGCCTCGATCGATCTCACGGCGCGCGTGGAAGCAGCCGAAGGCGGCCTCAGCAATCTGGTCGGCAACAGCGACGCCTCGGTGAGCGGCAAGGCGGCGGCCTTCGGTGGACGCATGATGAACTCGGTCGCCGATCAGGTGCTGAAGCAGTTCGCCGCCAATTTCGCGGCCCAGGTCGAGTCGCTCAAAGCACTGCAGGCAGGCGCGGTCCCGGCCGCCCCGCCGGCGGCGCAGTATGAGTTGAACGGGCTCGCCCTGTTCTGGGCGATCCTGAAGGACTGGATTCGCGGCCTGTTTTCCAAACAACAGGGGTGAACGATGGTTCGATCCAGCGCATTGAAGAGACAGCGCGCATGACTGCGTTCGCCGACACCGACGAGCTGTGCCGCCGGCTGGACCACGCTGGCTACATCACGGAGAAAAGCCTGGCGGTGAGCCTGATGCTGATGTCGCAACTCAACCGGCCTTTGCTGGTCGAGGGCGATGCCGGCGTCGGCAAGACCGAAATCGCCAAGGCGCTGGCCAGCGCCTATGGCTGCGAGTTGATCCGGCTGCAGTGTTACGAGGGGCTGGATGTCAACGCTGCCGTATACGAATGGAACTACCAGCGTCAATTGCTGGCGATCAAGATGCAGGAGACCGAGGCAAGCTCGGTGGCCGACAAGGAACGCCATGTATTTGGCGAAAGTTACCTGCTCAGACGACCGCTGCTGCAGGCGATCTCCAGGCCTAGTTCGCCGGTACTGTTGATCGACGAAGTCGACCGCGCCGACGAGGAATTCGAAGCCTATCTGCTGGAAGTGCTCGCCGATTACCAGATCAGCATCCCGGAACTCGGCACCATCAAGGCGACCTCCATCCCCTATGTGCTGCTGACCTCGAACGGGACGCGCGAACTGAGCGATGCGCTGCGCCGCCGCTGCCTGTATCACTACATCGATTATCCCGACTACGACAAGGAACTGCGCATCGTCCTGAAGCGCATCCCTGGAATCGAACAGCGGCTTGCCGGCCAGATCGTCGCGTTCGTGCAGAAACTGCGCAAGCAGGAGCTGCAGAAGCGGCCCGGCACCGCCGAGACGCTGGATTGGGCGGCGGCGCTGCTGAAGATGAACATCGCGTCGCTGGATTCGAATCCCGTTGTCATCGCCGATACCCTCGTATGCCTGTTGAAGACGCGCGAAGATCAGGCCGCCGTGCCGCCGGCGGTGAGCGCGCGGCTGCTGGCGCAGTCCGTATGATGAACGGCGTGACTGTCCTCCCCCACGTTCGCCGGCGCGAGCTCAGCCCGGTTGAAGGGACCCCGGTGCTTGCGGGTCGCATCGTGGAATTCGTGCGCCTCGCGCGGGCGCATCATTTTCGGGTCGGTATCCAGGAGACGAAAGATGCGCTCGATGTCGCTGGCCGGGTGGATCTCCTGGATCAGCGCCAGTTGCGCTGGGGCCTGCGTACGCTGCTGTGTTCGAATGTGTCGGACTGGGCGCGTTTCGACCAGTTTTTCGATCGCTACTGGCAGCGCCCCAATCGCCGCAAGGCGGAGCTGCCGCCGTCCGTGGATCGCCGCGCCCCCGCCGCCGCCTCGACTTATGCCGAGCGCGATGCGCCACCCGATACCAGGCACGAGGATGCTGGCGGGGATACCGTGGAGCGCGTCGGCGCAAGCCGCCGCGATAGCCTGACGCGCAGCGATTTCATTCTCTCGCAACTCAATGCCGATACCCGCGAGCTTGAGCAGTGGATAGAACAGGTCGCGCGCCGCATGCGCAAACGCCTGCTGCGCCGCTACCAGGTCCGCAGTAGCGGCCATCGCCTGCACATGCGCCGCACGGTAAGACGCAGCCTGCGCTACGGCGGACTGCCGCTCGACCTGATCCTGCAGGAACGCCGCCGTGAATTGCCGCGACTCGTGCTGATCACCGATGTCAGCCGCTCGATGAATGTCTACAGCTATTTCTTCCTGCGTTTCGCGCGCGGCATCATCGATGCGTTCAGGGACACCGAGGCGTTCGCATTTCACACCCGCCTGATCCACGTCACCGATACCCTGAAAGAGCGCGACAGCCATCGCCTCAAGGAAAAGCTCGCCTGGATCTCCGCGGGTTGGGGCGGTGGCACTCGCATCGGGGAATGCCTGCAGACTTTCAATCGCGACTATGCCCGCCGCCTGGTCGGTTCGGGTACCTTCGTATTCATCATGAGCGACGGCTACGACACGGGAGAGCCCGAGCTGCTGGCCGAACAGGTGCGCCAGATCAAGCGCAGGGCGAGGCGCGTGATCTGGCTGAACCCGCTGCTCGGCCGCGAGGACTATGTCCCGTCGGCCGAAGGCATCCGGGCCGTCCTGCCCCATCTCGACCTGTTTGCGCCGGCGCACAGCCTGGAGTCCCTGATGAAGATCGAAGGCATGCTGGTCGGGCTTTAGGGTGGGACACGATGGCTCATAGAGAACTTATTTCGAGACTGGCGGCGCAGCGGCATCTGCCGGCGGGAGACCAGCCGTGATCAGCCTATCGAGCGCAGCGCGCGCGCCCGTTGCGTCAAACCTGCTCGCCGTTTCGGGCTTGTTGCTGTTGGTCGCCTGGAGTTGGCAGCTGGCGACGGTCGGCGACGATCATGCGACGGCCTGGGCGGGCGTGACTGCGGTATCGATCATTTGCGGCTTCGCCGCGCTCGGCTGGATGCGCCCCGCGCGCATCGGCATGACGGCGCCGCAGGTCATGCTGCTGCTGGGCGCGCTCGGCATGGTCGGCGGGCTATGGCTCGATGCGCGCGCCGGCGGCTTCTCGGTGCTGGCCTCCCTTTGCCTCGCCGACACCGGCGACTTTTTCCGCACCCTGCGCACGCATTGGCAGCAGCTGCCGGCCATGCACCTCGGCATGACTGTCGGCGGTCTCGCGACGGTGCCGCTGATGCGCAGCTTGCGCCGGCATTGCCGCCGGCAATTCTGCGCGCAACTCGCGCAGAATCTGGCCTGTTCCGCATGGATGATCGTCGGCATGGCCATAGGCACGATCGCCTTCATGCAGCTTGCTGCCTGGTCCGGCGGGCGCGGCTCTGCAGCCATGCTGGGCGGCATGTTCGGCGGCATGGTGTGGGGTATGGTGGCGAGCGTGGCGATGTATCGTTTCTGGTTTTGGCTGAAACAGCTGCGCGACGAACAAAATTCGCGGCGGGCGCAGCCGTGACCAAGCGCGTATATCAGAACGGCAATGCCAAGCATTGGCATTCCGAGCATAGTGAGGAATCTGCTTTTCAATCAAACAAAAAGCAGATTCCTCCGCCTTCGGCCTCGGAATGACAGGTAATTTTCAAATGGCCGCTAAGAATGCATTTGTTGAACTCGAACGCGGCAGCATCGGGATCTTCCCGGAAGAGGAGTTCTGCGCCCAGCTGCTGAACGCCTCGCGCAAGCGCCGGCCGCTGCGGATCAAGGCCGGCTTCGACCCGACTGCCAAGGGTTTGCATCTGGGTCATGCGCTGCTGCTCGACAGAATGCGCGCCTTCCAGGATGCGGGACACGAAGTTACCTTCCTGATCGGCGATTTCACCGCCGCGCTCGGTGACCCGAGCGGAACCACGCGCGAACCGCTCTGCCGCGACGAGATCGAGGCCAACGCGCGAAGCTATCGCGAACAGGCGTTCAAGGTGCTGGACCCGGTGCGCACCGCCGTCGAGTTCAACTCGAGCTGGCTGGCGCAGATCGACACGGAAGGCCTGCGGCAATTGGCCGCGCAAGCGCCGCAGAGTGACGATATCAGCGCGCACTTCCCGGATGGCGAGGCGGTCGTCAGCGGCGCTTCCCTGTATCCGCTGCTACAGGCTTATGACTCGGTGGTGCTGCAAGCCGACGTGGAACTCGGCGGAACCGACCAGAAATTCAACATGCTCATGGGCCGGCACCTGCAGCGGGCGCACGCGCAGAAACCGCAATCGGTCGTCATGATACCGCTGCTCGAAGGCCTGGACGGCGTCGACAAAATGAGCAAGTCGCTAGCCAACACCATAGACCTGGATGAATCAGCCGAAGCGATGCTGAAGAAGATCATGTCGCTGTCCGATTGCCTGATGTGGCGCTACTTCGATCTGCTGTCCAATCGCGCGCCTGCCGACATCCAGCAACTGAAGTGGAGTGTCGGTGCCGGTGCCAATTCGCAGGCCATCAAGCTGGATCTGGCTGGTGAGATTGCCGCCCGCTTTCACAGCCGCAGCGCGGTTCAGGCCGCCCGCGATGCGTTCATGGCGCAGTTTCCGCAGGCGGCGCTGCCGAACGGCATACTCGATATTCATGTCGCGGCCCAGGCAGAAGGCATGCGGCTGGGCCGCGTGCTGATGGAAGCCGGCCTGGCCGCGAGCAGTGCCGAAGGCAATCGCCTGATCGATGAGCGCGCCGTGCGGGTGAATCGCGAGTGCGTGCAAGATCGGGCCCTGGTGCTTAGGCCCGGCCCGAGCTACCTGCTGCAGGTAGGCACACTGCGTGTCGCGCGCGTGACCTTGCGGCCCATCATGTCACGCGTGGCCGGGCGATGAGCGCAGGGTGGTGCATCACTGCATTGAGCGCCAGCCAGTGCAAGGCAACGCGCTGCTCCGTGATTCTTTCTGAACTGCAATTGTGGGAGTAAGACGATGAGCTGCATATTCAAGGCGGGGGGCGGGTTGTATCCGCGCATGAGGCTGGGTGCGATTCTGTTGGCGGCCGGCGAATCGAAACGAATGCACGGGGTGAACAAACTTGCCGTGGAGATTCAAGGGGTGCCATTGCTCAAGCGCGCGCTGTTCGCACTCAGCGGGGCAGGCGTGGACGAGGTCGCAGTGGTGCTTGGCCACGACTTCGAACGGCTCGATCCCTTGATCAGCGCCTTTCCGGTGACGGTCGTGCGCAATGAACGCTACCGCGACGGGCAGATGGGTTCGGTGCGCGCCGGCCTCGCAGCATTGCAGGGACCGTTTAATGCGCTCCTCGTGTGCCCTGCCGATATGCCGCTGCTGAACGCGCAGGACATCCAGAGTCTCATCGGCGCTTTCAAGAAGCGCGAATCTGGCGTCGCCGTCGTGCCCCGGGTCGGCGGCATGCGCGGCAATCCGATCGTCCTCGACTGGGTTGCATGCGAGGAGATTCTCGCCGACGGTGCCGATTTCGGCTGCCGCCAATTCATCGAACGCAATCCAGATCGGGTGATGGCGTTCGATACCGCCAACGATCACTACATTGTCGACCTCGACTCGCTCGAGGACATCCGGACGCTGGAGACCCGGCTCGGCATTAAGTTAAAGCTTCCCGAGGTCGCGACCAGCGTCGCTGCTTGATCGGGAGCGCCTGCTTCGCCAGCGTTAACCGTTGCGGCAGTGGTGGTCATTTGGCGCGCCCGACAGGAGTCGAACCTGTGACCTTTGGCTTCGGAAACCAACACTCTATCCAGCTGAGCTACGGGCGCGTCAGCTGCAAAGTATACCGGCTTTTACCGCTTCCCTCCATGCGGCAATCTTTCAAGGAGAGGGGTTTTGCGACTATAATGCCCGCATTTGCAAAGGGTTAGCGGCTGTTTCAGGAATATCGAAATGGTCTCTGGTCCAGGGGGTATGACCGGACCCATTGACTCTTTGTCATGAATTCTTAGGAAGCCAATGAGCCAGAATGAACACGACAGCGGGCACGAAAGCCCGATCAAAACACCCAAGCAGCTGATCACCGTGGTAGCGTTGGCGTTCCTGGTGCCCATTCTGATTATTGTTCTGCTGTCGCAATTCTTTGCCAACATTCGCAGCGTCGACAAAGACAGCCCGGCGATGGCCTACGACGCCGTGGCAAAGCGTCTGAAACCGGTGGGAGAGCTCGCCTTCGCCGGCGCCGGCGGCGGCGCGGCGCAAGGGCCTAGAGCCGGCGAAGATATCTATAAGACGATCTGCAGCGCCTGCCATGCGATCGGCGCGGCGGGCGCGCCCAAGTTCGGCGACAAGAACGATTGGGCGCCGCGGCTCAAGGAAGGCCAGAAGATGCTGGTGGAGACCGCAATCAAGGGCGCGGGTGCGATGCCGCCGCGCGGCGGCGGCGCCGACTTGAGCAACCTGGAAGTCGAGCGCGCGGTGGTCTACATGGCCAATAGCGCCGGTGCCAAGTTCAAGGAGCCCGTCGAACCGGCGCCTGCGAAAACTGCGGCGGGCGCGGCCGGCAAGTCCGACGGCAAGGCGATCTACGATTCCACTTGTGTTGCCTGTCATGGCGCCGGCATTGCCGGTGCGCCCAAGGCGGGAGACAAGGCGGCATGGGCGCCGCGCCTGAAAACCGGGATGGATGCGCTCTATGCCAGCGCGCTCAAGGGCAAGGGCGCGATGCCGATCAAAGGCGGCAATACGGCACTTGCCGACGCCGACCTCAAAGCGGCGGTCGACTACCTCGCAGGACTGGCCAAATAGCGATTCCGGCAGCAGCGACATAAAAAGGGCGGCCGGTCCGCCTTTTTTAGGTTCCGATATGCGATGATCGCTCCAGGCCGCTCTCCTAGAGCGCTGCCCGCGCCCGACCGAGTCGCTGATAGAATTGCATACTCGGCTTAACCCGCTTCGCGCGTCGCGTTCGGCGCCATGAAAATTGCGATAATCCTCGATCCGCTGGACGGCATCAAGACCTACAAGGACACGACCTACGCCATGATGGTCGAGGCCGCCGGCCGCGGCCATGAACTGCACATCCTGATGCAGGACGGCGTGATGTGGAAGCGCGGCCGCATCGTCGGCGAATCCTGCCGCCTCGTATTGACCGGCGCCGAATCGACCGAACCGAAGGAGCGCTGGTACCACATCGACCTGCCACGCGAAGACCCGCTGTCGGAATTCGACGCGGTGCTGATGCGCAAGGATCCGCCGTTCGACATGGAGTACGTGACCGCTACCTGGCTGCTCGAGCTCGCAGGCCGCGAGGGCGCCAGGGTCTACAACGATCCGCGCGCGCTGCGCGACCACAGCGAAAAGCTCGCGATCGCGGAGTTCCCGCAGTTCACTGCCCCGACCATGGTGACGCGGCTGGAGAAGCAGATCCACGCCTTCATCGACGAGCACGCCGACGTGGTAGTCAAGCCGCTGGACGGCATGGGCGGGGCGCAGGTGTTTCGCGTCACCGACGCCGATCCCAATCGCAACGTGATCGTCGAGACGCTGACCTGGCACGGGACCCGCTCCATCATGGCGCAGCGCTATATTCCGGAAATCCGCGAAGGCGATAAGCGCATCCTGCTGATCGCGGGGGAACCCGTACCCTACAGCCTGGCGCGCATCCCCAAACCGGGCGAGTCGCGCGGCAACCTCGCCGCGGGCGGCACCGGCGTGGCACGGCCGCTGTCTGCGCGCGACCGGGAGATTGCGGCAGCGCTGGGCCCGGAACTCGCGCGGCGCGGTCTGTTGCTGGTCGGCCTGGACGTGATCGGGGATTACCTCACCGAGGTCAACGTCACCAGCCCCACTTGCTTTCAGGAAATCCGGGCACAGACCGACTGCAACGTCGCCGGATTATTTATCGACGCGTTGGAGAAGGCGTGCGCCGCCTGAGACGACGGCTGCCCATGCAACTTCACGATGCAAGATAATTTCAAAGCATAGCCATGATCGGAATTCTGATTGTTTCCCACGGCGCGTTCGGCGAAGCCCTGATCCATTGCGCCAGTCACGTGCTCTCCAAGCGCCCGCCGCTGGTGCGCCAGCTCGGCGTCACCGTGCACGACGATCCGGAGGCCATCCTGCCCCAGGCGCAAGAGCTGGTAAAGCAGCTCGACGAAGGCGAGGGCGTGCTGGTGTTCACGGACATTCTGGGCGCCACGCCCTCCAATATCGCCACGCGCCTGCTGGTGCCGGGAAGGGTCGAAGGCGTTTCGGGCGTCAATCTGCCGATGCTGATCCGCGCGCTCACCTATCGCGAGGAACCGCTCGCCGCCGTTACCGCCAAGGCCATAGCCGGCGGGCAGGCAGGGGTGGTGCACATGAACACCGATGCCTGCAATGCCGCAAACCGAGGTTGAAATCGTCAACAAGCTCGGTCTGCACGCGCGTGCATCGGCCAAGCTGACGCAATTGGCGAGCGCATATCAGAGCGAGATCTGGCTCACGCGCAACGGCCGGCGCGTCAACGCCAAGAGCATCATGGGCGTGATGATGCTGGCTGCTGGCAGGGGAAGCAAAGTCGGCATCGAGATTGAGGGCAGCGACGCCGACGCGGCGCTGCAGGCGATCGTGCAGTTGATCGACGGGAAATTCGGAGAAGACGAGTGAGCTTTACCCTACACGGTTCCGGCGCGGGCGGCGGCATCGCGATCGGCCATGCGCACCTGATTTCCAGCGCGCGGCTGGAGGTGGCGCACTACGCGATCGCGCCGGAGCACATCGAGCTCGAGGTGATGCGTTTCTCGGTGGCGGTGGAAGACGTGCGCTCAGAGTTGCAGGAGCTGCGCCGCAGCGTCCCCGCGGGCGCGCCGGCCGAGCTCGGCGCCTTCCTCAATCTGCATCTGCTGATGCTCGACGACTCCACCTTGTCGCACGCGCCGCGCGAACTGATCCGCAACCTGCGCTGCAACGCCGAATGGGCGTTGGTGACGCAGATGGACCATCTGGTGGCGCAATTCGAGAAAATCGAGGACGCTTATCTGCGCGAACGCAAGGCAGATGTAGTGCAGGTGGTGGAACGGGTGCTCAAGGCGATGCAAAGCAAGCCAGGCCGCGCGAGCGGCGCGCCGGCGCACGAGAGGAGTCTGATCGTGGTGGCGCACGACCTGTCGCCGGCGGACATGATCGTGTTCAAGCAGCACAAGTACGCCGGCTTCGTCACCGATCTGGGCGGCGTGACCTCGCACACCGCCATCGTCGCGCGCAGCCTCAACATACCGGCGATCGTCGGTGCCCACACCGCGCGGCAGATGGTGCGCGAAGGCGAATTGCTGATCGTCGACGGCGTGCACGGCGTGCTCATCGTGGCGCCGGACGAACTGGTGCTCGAGGAATACAAACGGCGGCAGCACGAGCTCGATCTGGGGCGGCAGAAGTTAAAGCGCATCCGCACCACCCCGGCGACGACGATGGACGGCACCGCGGTCGACCTGCACGCCAACATCGAGCTGCCGCAGGACGTGGTGCAGGTGCGCGAGTCCGGCGCCACCGGCGTCGGCTTGTTCCGCAGTGAGTTCCTGTTCCTCAATCGCGACGACCTGCCGAGCGAGGACGAGCAGTTCGAGTCCTACCGGTCGGTGGCGCAGGCCATGCGCGGCATGCCGGTGACCATACGTACGCTCGATCTCGGCGCGGACAAGACCGTGAACGGCAGCGCCAGGAGCGGACCCAACCCGGCAATGGGTTTGCGCGCAATACGCCTCTGCCTGGCCGAACCGCAGATGTTTCTCACGCAGTTGCGCGCGATCCTGCGCGCGTCGAACTTCGGCAAGATCCGCCTGCTGATCCCGATGCTCGCGCACGCGCATGAAATCGAACAGGCGCTGACGCTGATCGCACAAGCGAAGGAGTCGCTCGACGTGCAGGGCCTGCCTTACGACGGCGGCATCGAGGTCGGCGGCATGATCGAGGTTCCGGCGGCGGCCCTGTCGCTGGGCGTGTTCGTGCGCAATCTCGATTTTCTTTCGATAGGCACCAATGACCTGATCCAATACACCCTCGCCATCGATCGCACCGACGACAGCGTGTCGCATCTATACAACCCGCTGCACCCGGCGGTGCTGCATCTGATCGCCCTCACCATCAGGACCGGGAACCGCATGCGCATCCCGGTGGCGGTGTGCGGGGAGATGGCGGGCGACGTGATGCTGACGCGGCTGCTGCTCGGCTTCGGATTGCGCCAGTTTTCCATGCACCCGGCGAACCTGCTGACGGTCAAGCAGCAAGTGTTGAAGAGCGACCTCGCCCGGCTGGCGCATCTGTCCAACCGGATCCTGCGCGTCGAAGATCCGGAAAAGGCGATCCAGCTGCTGGATAAGCTCAATGCCTGAGCCGGCGCGATCCGGCAGCGCGCCGAATTTCTGCGACCGGCGAAATGTTACCCGCAGCCGAAACCGAGCGGCATTTGACAGCCCCCTCGCTTCGCGGGTATCTTTGACTCCAGCGCCGATTTGATAGTCAGCTTGCGGGCGCCGCCGGTCGGGCAGTCGACCGAGCGAAAAACAAATACGGCTAAAGCGCGGGAAACCCGTTTAGCGAGCAAGCTGAACGGGTTTTGTTATTTATGGACCGCCCGCGCGTGAAACTCGCGCGGGCTGTTTTGAGGCTCGTGCCTCGCGATGCGCCGCGTAGCAAGAAATTGGTTTCGGACCGCCTACGCAGGGCGTCGAAGGTTTTCGACGGTTGGTAAGGAAAAATGAGCAATTCAGTAGGCGCAGTTCGGCCGCAGACCATGCACTTCGATACGCCGCTCGCATGCAGGAGCGGCTCGGTGCTGGACGCCTATGATCTGATGTACGAGACCTACGGCACGCTGAACGCCGCACGCTCCAATGCGGTGTTGGTGTGCCATGCGCTCAACGCCTCGCATCATGTCGCCGGCTACTATACGGACGACCCGAACAACGTCGGCTGGTGGGACAACATGATCGGCCCGGGCAAACCCCTGGACACCGACAAATTCTTTGTGATCTGCGTGAATAACCTCGGCGGCTGCTTTGGTTCCACCGGCCCGGCTTCGATCGACGCGAAGACCGGCAAGCGGTTCGGATCGAGTTTTCCCGTGGTCACGGTCGAAGACTGGGTGCAAGCGCAGGCGCGCCTTGCCGACGGTCTCGGCATCGAACGCTTTGCCGCGGTGATGGGCGGCAGCCTGGGCGCCATGCAGGCGCTGCAATGGGCGATCAGCTATCCGGCGCGGATCGCGAATTCCATCGTCGTCGCCGCGGCGCCCAAGCTCTCGGCGCAGAACATCGCCTTCAACGAGGTGGCGCGCCAGGCGATCACCACCGATCCGGATTTCCACGGCGGCGACTTCTACGCCTACAACGTGATACCGAAGAGCGGGTTGCGCCTGGCGCGCATGATCGGCCACATCACCTACCTGTCGGACGACGCGATGATGGAGAAATTTGGCCGCAGCCTGCGCTCGGGCGCGATCAATTTCCACTTCGACGTGGACTTCGAGGTCGAATCGTATCTGCGCCACCAGGGCGACAAGTTTTCTGAATACTTCGACGCCAACACCTACCTGTTGATCACGCGGGCGCTCGATTATTTCGATCCGGCCGCAGCCTGTGGCGATGACCTCGCCAAGGCTTTGGCGCCGGTGCAGGCGCGCTTCCTGGTGGCCTCGTTCACCTCGGACTGGCGCTTCGCGCCCGCGCGCTCGCGCGAGATCGTCAAGGCCCTGCTCGACAACCGCGCGGACGTTTGCTACGCTGAAATCGATGCGCCGCACGGTCACGACGCGTTCCTGCTCGAGGACCCCCGCTACCACGCGCTGGTGCGCGCGTACTTCGAAAACGTCGCGCGCGATTGCGGCGTAGGGAGGGCGGCATGAGCAGGAAGCAGGGGCCCCGCGCAGCGGGGATGCGACCGGCCGCGATTGCCACCGGACGCCGACAGTGGTTGCTCTCGAACCAAGGCAATGGAATGGAGGCGTCCACGGCATGAACGCCCTCGCTACGCTCGCCCTCACCGGCCGCGCCGACCTCGGCGCCATCGCCGCGTGGCTGCCCCGGGGGGCGAGCGTGCTCGACTTGGGCTGCGGCGAGGGTTTGCTGCTGCATTACCTGAAGCAGAGCCGCGGCGTGCACGGCTACGGTATCGAAATCAGCGACGCCAATGTGCTTGCCTGCGTCAAGAACGGCGTCAATGTGATCCAAAGCGACCTGGAGGCAGGTCTGGCGGGATTCGATGCGGGGTCGTTCGACTACGTCATCCTGTCGCAGACGCTGCAGGCGATGCGCCACACCGAGGAAATTATCATGGAGATGCTGCGCGTCGGGCGCCAGGGCATCGTCTCCTTCCCCAATTTCGGCTACTGGCCGCAGCGACTGCAGATCATGCGCGGCCGTATGCCGGTGTCGGATGTGCTGCCCTATCTCTGGTTCAACACGCCCAACGTGCATCTGTGTACCCTGGCCGATTTCGAAGATTTCTGCGCCGCCCACGGCGTGCGTATCCTGGAGCGCGTGGTTATGCAGGAACAGGGCCGCCCGGTTCGCTTCGCCCCCAATCTGCGCGGCAGCGTGGCGGTCTACCGTTTTGAAAGGGCGTGAGTTCTAGCCTGACTGCGGCCGCTTCTCGTCTACCGCGTCGATTTGCTCGCGCATCTGCCACACCAGCCACAGTCCAGGCAGCGCGGCGGCAAAGGTCAGCACGAAAAAATTGGCCCAGCCCATGGTCTCGACCAGGCCGCCGGTGACGGGTCCGAACAGGATGCGCCCGAGCGAGGCCAGCGCCGACAACAGCGCGTACTGCGTGGCGCTGAAGCTGTGGTTGCACAAGGCCATGGCGAATGCGACGAACGCCGCCGTGCCCATACCGCTTGCCAGGTTTTCGAAGCCGACCGCGAACACCAGCAGCGGATAACTCTTGCCGGCCCAGGCGAGCACTGCGAACGACAAATTGGAGATCGCCTGCAGCACGCCGAACAGCAGCAGCGCGCGGGTCAGGCTCATGCGCACCAGCAGCAGGCCCCCTACGAGCCCGCCCGCCAGCAGCGAAGCGAGGCCGAGGCCCTTGTTGATGGTGCCGACGTCGGTCAGGGAAAAGCCGACACCGCGAATCAGAAATGCCGTGGTCAGCGTACCTGCGAGCGCGTCGCCGAATTTGTAGAGCGCGATCAGGGCGAGCAGTTGCAGCGCCCCCGGGCGCAACATCAGGTCCTTGAGCGGCTCCACCACGGCCTCACGCAGGCTGCGCGGCGGTGTTCCGCGCAGCTCGGGTTCGGGTGCGGCGAGGCTGGTCAAGAGGCCGACCGCCATCAGCGCGGCCATCGCAAAGTAAGTTTGGCGCCAGCCGATCTGGTCGGCAAGGATCAATGCCAGCCCGCCTGAGGCGAGCATGGCGACGCGATAGCCGAGCACGCCCACGGCGGCACCCATGCCGCGCTCCGCTGCGGGCAGCAGATCGGCGCGGTAGGCGTCGATGACGATGTCCTGTGAGGCCGACGCGAACGCCACCCAGAGCGCGAGACAGCCCAACAACCACAGGTTCTCCCTGGGCGAAGATATGGCCATGCCGGCGATACCCACAATCAGCGCGAGTTGCGTCAGCAGCATCCAGCCGCGCCGGCGGCCGAGGAACGGTGGCACATAGCGATCCATCACCGGTGACCAGAGAAACTTGAGCAGATAGGGAATGCCGATCCATGAAAACCAGGCGATGGTCATGATGTCTGCACCCGAGACGGTGAGCCAGGCTTGCAAAGTTCCCCCGGTGAGCGCGAGCGGCAGGCCCGAGGAAAAGCCAAGAACGAGGATGGCCGCAATGCGCGGGCTGCGCAAAATCGCCAGATAGGGTGACGGCATGGGCGAGATTCTACCTGCGTTATAGCCGAAGAAGGTTGATTTGCCGAGAGAAAGCCGGTAGCCTTGCAGACTTCCGCCGACGCTTCGTCAGAGCGGAAATTTTCAGTCAGAGAGGCAACAAACATGAGCAACGGTACAGATATTTCCCGGGAAAAACTCGCGTCCGACTTGCGAGTTGTAGTCGCCGATGCGGAAGAGCTGCTGCGCGCCACTGCCGGCCAGATGGGAGAAAAGGCAGTCGTGGCGCGCGAGCGCATCCAGGAGAGCTTGCGCGTCGCCAAGGACAAGCTCGCGCGCGCCGAGGAAGTGGTGATCGATAAGACCAAGGCGGCTGCGCGCGCCACCGACGATTACGTCCATGATCATCCGTGGGGGGCGGTGGGCATCGCCGCTGCCGTCGGCCTGGTCATCGGCATGCTGATCAGCCGCCGCTAGTCATGGCGGAACAAGAAGGCGCCGCTCGCGGTGGCCTTCTGTATTCAATCAGGCATCTGGCGCAAAGCCTGCTCGGCGCGGCGCGAACGCGCCTGGAAATCCTCGCCACCGAAATCGAGGAAGAGCGCGTGCGGCTGGAGCAAATGTTGCTCGTCGCGCTGGGCGCGGTATTCTGCCTCGGGATGGGCGTCGTGTTGAGCGTGTTCTTTGTCGTGGTCCTGTTCTGGGACACCCACAGGCTCGCCGCTGTCGGTCTGCTTGCCGGCGGATTCCTGGCGGCAGGTGTGGTGCTCGGATTGATTCTGCGCAACAAGGCGAAGTCGCGGCCGAAACTTTTCGCAGCTACGCGCGGCGAACTGGCGAAGGATCAAGTCGTGTTGCGGGAATCGCAAGCGTGAATGAGCGTCTGTTCGTCATCGAGGCCAAGCGCGCGCGCTTGATCGAGCGTGCCGCACGCGAGCGCGAGCAGGTCGTGGATGCGCTGCAGTCCCTGTCGCGGCCTCTGGGTTTCATCGACCGCTGCGTGGGGGTGCTGCACTTTGTCTTTGTCCGGCCGCCGCTCGTTGCCGGCATTGTGCTCGTGTTCGCGTTGCTGCGTCCACGGCGTGCGCTCAAATGGGCGCGGCGTGCCTTTGGATTCTGGCAGGGCTATCGCTGGTTGACGAAGAAAGCGGCGGCCTAAAGGATGCATAAGCCAGTCATCGTCAAGACCGTGATGGACATGATGGACCGGGAACGAAAATACGTCCTGGGCGAAGTCGTGCAGATTACCGGTCTGATGCCCTTGTTGATGAAGCCACGCAACAAGCAGAAGTGGTCGGCCGAGGACAAGCGCCAGATCGTCACCCATCTGCGCCGTCTGTCAATGGTCAGCCCGTATCTCGCGGTGATGGTGATGCCGGGGTCTTTCATCGTGCTGCCGGCGCTCGCCTGGTGGCTGGACCGGCGCCGGCAGAACAACTTGCGCAAGAATCTGCCTCCGGGCAGCAGTACCGCCTAGGTTCGCCCAAGCATCGGCGCGCTCGATCTTCGGGCGTCGGTCGCGGCCACCATTGTGTCGTTGGCACGCAGGTGTTCGGATTGGTCACGCCTGATCGCGACCATGCTTCTCATCGCATCACCACCGGGAATATGAGGCTCGCGAATGCGACGCAGCGCACGCGGGCGCAATCTGCGCGCGTGCGGGCAATCGATTTTTTCAGAGGCCAGGTCGCGGCTTTTCGAATGGTCGTCGCCGGACCCGGCGCTGATCCTTCTTCCTCGGCCAGGTTCCTTCCGAGTTCGGCCGCGTAAACGAGCGCCGCCTGTTCTGTGCCGAATACAGGCTTCAGGCCGTCGAAGGTACGGCTTGTGGAAACCTTGCCTGAGCGCCGAGTCAGCCTCAACCATGGCTGCCAGTGGCTGCCGTTCTGCAAATCCCGGGCGCCGGCCTCGATCAGACAGGAATTGCGCACTTCGCGAAAAGTCGTCATTGCCATCTCCATTTTGGACTTGCAGCGGCTAGGTCGCTGCCACATCCGAGGGCGCTGGGCCCACGCCAGACAAACCCACTCGACGTGGTCCAAACCGCCCCTCTACACCTACCATTTATACCATATTGGTGCGATGCAGCAATACTGTTAGATGATGGAGATGATCAATAAAACAAATGTAAAAGTCTAGATGTAGTCTTTGTGTAAAACAAAAATGTTGCGCTGCGACAACAGTTCTGGCAGAATGGGCTTGCGGGATTTTTCCTCCTCCTCCTTTGGAATCCCGTACTTGAGCCGATGGCGCTGCAACAAGCGCCATCGGCCTTTTTTTGACCTGTTCCGCGCTTCATCAGAACCACAATTGCACTTCCTCCCTCGTCGAGGCCGCGCGCGGCAATTTGCCCGGGTTCAGGGCTTAAAGGTATAGCCGGGACCGATCGCCGCGCTGGCCGGGATCTGCGGCAAGTCCGCAAACAGTTGCGGATGGTCCTTCATCACCTTCAGCATATGTTTGGGCTCGATGTGCTTGTTGACGTCGAAGGTGGATTTCAGAAAGCCGAGGCGGTTCAGGCGTTCCTCGGCGCTCCACAGAGCGCGGTAATTGTTGGCTGAAAGACGCCGGTCCGCCTGCTGGATGTTGAACTGCATCGCGGCCTCGGCGACCTCGGTTTTCAGGCCGGGGATCCAGCGCGTCGCCACCTGCGCCGCCTGTTTGGGGTTGGCGCGCATCCATTGGTCGGCCTCGGCGACGGCCGCCAAGAATTTCTCGATCGTCTGCCCGTTCTTTTCCACCCAGGGGCGCAGGGCAACGTTGAAGCCCACATAGGAAATCACATCACCGCCGCGGATGATCTCCACCGCGCCCGGTACGTCCTTCAGCGCCACGATCGGCCACGGATCCCAGCAGGAAAAAGCATCGATCCCCTTCGACAGCAGCGCGACCGTCATGTCGGGCGGCGGTGTGTTGACCAGCGTGACGTCGTTTGGCGTCAGACCGGCCTTCTCGAGCAGAGCCAGGATATAGAGATGATTGATGGTGCCGAAGGACGCGGCGATCTTCTTGCCTTTCAGGCTCTTCAGATCGCCTTTGGCGATTCCCGAGCTGCCGGCGGCGACGAGCGCCATGGTCGCATCGGAACCAAGCTTGGTCGCGTTGCCGCTGTAATTGCCGAGCGCAATCAGATCCATTCCGCGCACCACGGCGCCTATCATCGGCACCCCGACCTGCACCAGCTCGCTCTCGCCGGCCTGCAGCGCGTTGAGTGCGTCGACACCCGTCGCATAGGGGCGTGCGATGGTGACATCGAGGCCCCACTTTTCGAAGAAGCCGCGTTCCAGGGCAATAGGCAGGCCGATCTGGTCGATGCCGGTCACCATGCCCGCCTTCACCTTGACCGGTGTCTGCGCCATGGTCAGCCCGGGCGCAATCAGAAATATGCAAAGCAACAAAGCTCTAATCATCACGGCTATCCTCCTGTTGGCAGCGGCTCCACCCGGCGCACCCAGTAGGGGCGGGCGACGGCCTGCAGATCCGCCTTCTTGACACCACGCACCTGGATCGTATTGTCTTGTGTCCCGGAAACTCTACCATACCGCTGAAAAACGATAACATGGAAGCGCTCCGGCGGAAACGGCAGCGTGACCAGTATGTTGACCTTCTCCGCATCCACCTTGAAGCCAGCCGCAATCTTGCCCGGCGCCGCGAGCACCAGCCATCCCTGCCAGGCGAGATAGCACAGAAGCGCGCCAAACACGAGGCGTCCTCTGGTGGAGCGCAGCACCGTGCGCGGAATGCTCATGCCGAGCGCACCAGTTGCAGCACCTGCCCGGACAGCGCCTTGAATGCCCCGTCCTCGATCAGCAAGTCCCATGCGCGCGGCCGCGGCAATGGCACGTCGAGTTCCTTGAGAACGCGCCCTTTTGACAGCACCACCACGCGATTGGCGAGGAACACCGCCTCGCCCACGTCGTGGGTGATAAATACGACGGTCGGCCTGCGCTCCTGCCAGATGCGTGTGAGTTCTTCCTGCAGCGTCATCCGCGTCTGCGCATCGACACTGGCGAACGGCTCGTCCATCAACAGCACTTCCGGATTGTTCGCCAGTGCCCGCACCACACCGACGCGCTGCTGCATGCCGCCTGACAACTCGTTCGGATAGCGGTCGGCCGCCTGTGCAAGCCCTGCTAGAGCCAGGTACTCGCGCGCAATTCGCTCGCATTCCGTTTTTGCCAGCCCGCGCATCTTGGGGCCGAACGCGACGTTCTCGAGCACCGTCTTCCAGGGGAAAAGCGCGAACGATTGAAATACGACGCCGCGCTCGGGCCCCGGCCCGCTGACGGCACGGCCGTCGAGCAGGATCTCGCCGCCCGAGACCGGGATGAAGCCGGCGATCATGTTCAGGAGCGTGGTCTTGCCGCAACCGGAAGGCCCGACGATGGAGACGAACTCGCCCTGCTGCACCGTCAGCGACACGTCGTGCACCGCAGTCACGTGTGCTCCCGCATAGGGATCGAAATAGGTTTTCGAAAGATCGCGCAGCGTCAGGCTCTTCATTGCGTCACCAACCCCCAGCGCTGGCCGGTGGCGCGCTCGATCGGCGCCAGCACCCAGCTGTCCACGACGTACCAAAGCAGCCCGAGCACGATCATGCCGAGCAGGATTTCTACTACCGATCCGGCGCGCCGCGCATCGAACATGAGAAAGCCGATGCCGCTGGTGCCGACGATGATTTCCGCCGCGATCAGCGCACGCCAGCCGTAGCCCAAGCCGTTGCGCAATCCCGTCATGATGTTCGGCAGCGCGCCAGGCAGCACGACTTCCCAGACGACACGGGCGCTCGATGCGCCCAAGCTGCGCGCCGCCCGATGCAGGTCCAGCGGCACCCTGCGCACGCCGAGCGCGGTATTGAGCACCACCGGGAACAGCACCGTGTAGACGATCACGACGGTCATGGTGGTGAGGCTGAAGCCGAACCAGATCAGCAGGATCGGCAGCCACGCAATGTCGCCGATCGCTTGGAAAAAGAGCAATATGGGCCACAGCATGGCGCGGGCACGGGCATGCAAGCCGACCAATACGCCGAGCGGGATGCCGAGCGCCATGCCCGCCGCGGTTCCGACCGCCAGCCGCACCAGGCTGTCCTCGAGGTAATCGGGCAGGATGCCCTTGTACATGAGCGAGCCGAACGAGCGTACCACCTCCAGCGGTCCGGGGAAGAATACGCGCGGGAACATGTCGGATTCGGCGACGATGGCCCAGAGCGCGACCACCGGGATGAACGGCACGATCGAGCGCACCGCCGGGTAGCGCGCCGTCCATCGCGCGTACAGGGTCCAGGCGATGAGCAGCGGTTTCATGCGCGGTGCACCATGCCCCAGCGCTCGATCGTCGAACGCTCCAGCGGCGCCAGCAACAGCCGGTCGATCAGCAGCCACAGGATTCCGATCACGATCATGCCGAACACGATGACTTCGGTGCGGTAGAAATCGCGCGCAAGGAACAGCATGTAGCCCAAGCCGACGTTGGTCGCGATCATTTCAGCGGCGATCAGGCCGCGCCAGGCGAAACCAAGCCCGGTACGGATGCCGGTGACGATGTTCGGCAGCGCGCCGGGCAGCAGCACCTGGGTCAGCATCGTCCAGCCGCTCGCACCGAGGGATGCCGCGGCATGCCGGAGCGGCAGCGGAATGCTGGCGACTCCGAGCAGAGTGTTGTAGGTAACCACGAAGAACACGGCGTTGAAAATCACGAAAGTAATTGCGCCGAAGCCATAGCCGAACCACAGCGTTGCGATCGGAATCCAGGCGATGCCGGCGAGTACGGAGAAAAAGCGAAACAGCGGCGTGAGAAAGCTGGAAACAGCGGGGCTCATGCCCATGGCGACGCCGAGCGGAATGCTGACGACGATCGCGAGCACGGTTCCGACGGCGACCCGCGCCAGGCTGGCGCCGACGTGGCGCAGCAGCGAGCCGTCCTGCACGGTTTCAAATCCCGCGCGCGCGACCGATTCGACGTCGGGGAAGACCCGCGGATCGACGCCGAAGGCGCGAATGACCACCTCCCACAGCAGCAGCAGCGCAAGCAGCGGCGCAACAAATGCGACCGTCCCCATAACGCGAGGGAAACGCGGCAGCGCGGCTACCATCGAGTGCTGGTGCGGTGCGAAGTCATTCGAATTCGCGCAGTTTGCATTTAGCTCTTCGGCCAATCGTAATCGATGGTCAACGGGGCGTGGTCGCTGAAGCGTTGCGCCTTGTAAATCGCGACCTTCTTCGCCTTGGTGGCGATTCCTGGCGTTGCAATCTGATAGTCGATGCGCCAGCCTACATTCTTGGCCCAGGCCTGGCCGCGGTTCGACCACCAGGTGTAGGCGTCGGCGCTTGCGTCCGGGCGCAGCTGCCGGTAGACGTCGACCCATCCCAGTTCATCGAACACGCGCGTGAGCCACGCGCGCTCCTCGGGGAGGAAGCCGGAATTCTTCTGGTTGGACTTCCAGTTCTTGAGGTCGATTTCCTTGTGCGCGATGTTCCAGTCGCCGCAGATCACGATCTCGCGGCCACTCGCCCTAAGCTTGGCCAGGTGCGGCATGAACTCACGCATGAAGCGGAACTTCGCCTGCTGGCGCTCATCCGAACTCGAGCCCGAGGGCAGATAGACCGAAATCACGCTGAGCTTGCCATAGTCCGCGCGCAGGTAGCGCCCTTCGGTGTCGAACTCCCCGGAGCCGAAGCCGGCGACGATCCGGTCCGGCGCCTTGCGGCAATACAGGCCGACGCCGCTGTATCCCTTCTTTTCCGCGCAACAGAAATAGCCCGAATACGGTCGTGGATTGAGCGTCGTGGGCACGATGTCGGGCAGCTGCGCCTTAAGCTCCTGCGTGCACACTACATCCGCCCTCTGCGCGGCGAGCCATCCGAGCACGCCCTTGTTCACCGCTGAGCGTATGCCGTTGAGATTGAGTGCGATAATGCGTAACATGATTGGCTCTCAAGCACCGAACAACACGCACCAGGATCGCCTAGTGTCGGATTTCCGTAAAGAGTTCATCGCTTTCTGCATCGAGTGCGGGGTGCTGCGTTTCGGCCAGTTCAAGACCAAGGCCGGGCGCATGTCGCCGTATTTTTTCAATGCCGGTTTGTTCAACGACGGTGCAATGCTCGGGCGGCTCGGGCAATTTTACGCCAAAGCGATCCTCGCCACAGACGAACCCTTCGACATGCTGTTCGGACCCGCGTACAAGGGCATCCCGCTCGCTGCAAGCATTGCCATCGCGCTGGCGCAGGCCGGGCGCAATGTGCCCTACAGCTTCAACCGCAAGGAAACAAAAGACCACGGTGAAGGCGGCAGCATTATCGGTGCGGCGCTCGCCGGCCGGGTACTGATCGTCGATGACGTGATCTCAGCCGGCACTTCGGTGCGCGAATCGGTCGAACTCATCCGCGCCAACGGCGCCACGCCGTGCGCGGTGGCCATCGCGCTGGACCGTTTGGAACGCGGAGCGGGCGCGCTCTCGGCCGTGCAGGAAGTGCGCGAACGCTTCGGCGTGCCGGTGATCGCCATCGCCGACCTCGACGACCTGGTGCAATTTCTCGGCACCCAGCCCGATATGAGGCAACAATTGATCGATATCGAACGCTATCGCCAAACTTACGGAGCCCACGCACATGTCTAGAGTTCAATCCAGGAGGAGGGGATACCTTCCCTCATGTATGCCTGAGCCGGAGACTGTTTCCGCAATCGCGAAACGGCCTCTTAGATCGACCATCGTCGTTCTCGGCATGCTGCTCGCTCTGGCGGCTGCGTCCGCGTCCGCGCAACAGCGGATGTTCAAGTGCAAGGACGACAAGGGGAAGACCTACTATACGCAGACCCCGCCCGTCGAATGCCAGGGCAAGGAGATGGACGAGATGTCCAAGCAGGGCACAGTGGTGAAGAAACGCGAAGCGGCGATGACACCCGAGCAGATGGCGGCGCGCGAAGCGGAGGATAAACGCAAGAAAGAAGAAGAACTGGCGGCGAAGGAGGAGAAGCGAAAGAACCAGGCGTTGCTCAATACGTATTCGAGCGAAAAGGACATCGAGGACGGCCGGCAGCGCGCGCTGCGGCAGGCCGCGGAGGCGACCAAGGAGACAGAAACGCGCATGGCGGAGGCGCAAAAGCGCGCCCAGTCTCTCGCCAGCGAGAAGGAGTTTTACCTGAAGAAACCGATGCCGAAAAAGCTCCAGGACGACATCAAGAACAACGAGATCGACATCAAAGGACTGCAGGATGCGCTGACCGCAAAGAAAAAGGAACTCGGTGACATCAACGCCAAGTATGACGAGGACAAGCGGCGTTATTTGGAGCTGACCGGGGCAAAACCGAAAGGACCGGCTGCATCGAGCGGCGCAGCGTCGGCGAAGAAGTAGCTAGCCCGCCAGTTTCTTTTTCAGGATTTCGTTGATCTGGGCCGGATTGCCCTTGCCCCGGGTCGCTTTCATCGCCTGGCCGACGAGCGCGTTGAAGGCCTTCTCCTTGCCGGCCCGGTATTCCTCGACGGATTTCGGATTCGCGGCGAGCACGCCGTCGATGACGCTCTCCAGTTCGCCGGCATCGGAAATCTGTTTCAGGCCTCTGGCGGCAATGATGGCTTCGGCGTCCCCCTCGCCGTTCCACATGGCGTCGAATACGTCCTTGGCGGTTTTGCCGGAAATGACGTTGTTCCGAATTTGCTGCAGCAAACCTGCAAGCTGCCGGCTGCCGATGGGTGATTGGGAGATCTCCAGGCCGGCGCGCTTCAGCGCGCCAAACAGCTCGCTCGCAATCCAGCTCGAGGCGAGTTTGTAGCCGCCTCCCAGGGCCTGAATCAGGTCTTCGTAAAAATCGGCGACTTCGCGCGAGGAAGTCAGTATCGCGGCGTCGTAGGCCGAAAGTTCAAATTCACGCATATAGCGCTCGCGCTTCGCCTGCGGTAACTCGGGCAAACTGGCACGCACGCGCGCAAGCCAAGCCTCGTTCACTTCCAGCGGCAACAGGTCCGGATCCGGAAAATAGCGGTAGTCGTGCGCATCCTCTTTCGAGCGCATCGAGCGCGTTTCCTTTCGGTCCGGATCGTAGAGTCGGGTTTCCTGCACCACCGTCCCGCCGTCTTCGAGCAATTCGATCTGGCGGCGCACTTCGTAGTTGATCGCCTCCTCCAGAAAACGGAACGAATTGAGATTCTTGATCTCGCTGCGCGTGCCGAGCGCCTGTGAACCGACGGGGCGCACCGAGACGTTGGCGTCGCAGCGGAACGATCCTTCCTGCATATTGCCGTCGCAAATGCCGATCCAGCGCACCAGTGCGTGCAGGGTCTTGGCATAGGCCACGGCCTCCTCGGCGCTGCGCATGTCCGGCTCGGTCACGATTTCCAGCAGCGGTGTGCCGGCGCGGTTGAGGTCGATGCCGCTCATGCCGTGAAAATCTTCGTGCAGGGATTTTCCCGCATCCTCTTCCAGATGCGCGCGCGTCAGCCGCACGGTCTTCTCTGCGTCCCCGACCACCATGGACAAGGTGCCGCCCGCCACCACCGGCAGCTCGTATTGGCTGATTTGATAGCCCTTGGGCAGGTCGGGATAGAAATAATTCTTGCGCGCGAACACCGAGCGGCGGTTGATCGTCGCACCGACGGCGAGGCCGAAGCGGATGGCCTTTTCAACCGCCGCGCGGTTCAACACCGGCAGCACTCCCGGGAGCGCGATGTCCACCGCGCAAGCCTGGGCGTTGGGTGCTGCGCCGAACTGCGTCGCCGCGCCCGAAAAGATTTTCGACACGGTCGACAATTGCGCGTGGGTCTCGAGCCCGATGACGGTTTCCCATTGCATCTTCTGTCTCGCTGATTTAAGAGTCTATTACAAAATGAGGGGATACATCCCCTCATGCTCCCCTAAGCCAGTGGTCATTTCGGTAATTCTGAAATGGCCATTAAGGGATACGCCCCGGCTGCGTCGAACCGACCTAACCGCAGGCGCCGTCTGAAAGGCGTAGTTCGATCGGCCAAATGTAATCCACGGTGCTGCGCGGCGTGCACATCTCGAAGCAGTCGCTGAAGGCCACCGTGAAGCGGTTCTGTTGGTACCACATGCGCGTCGCGCAGCTTGAACCCGAACGCGCAACCAGTTCCACATGGGGCGCCGAGAGCGTCTGGCGAAAATCGGCCAGCTGGAAACGGCATGAGCCGCGTTTGGGAACGGTGATCGTGGCTTCGAGCTGGCTTACCAGGCCATTGGCGACCGACAACTTGATCGCCTCGGCGTAACCGAGTTGGTCGCGACTGGTGCAGTCCGCCCGTATGTTGAGCGTCCGATCCGGAATTGGGGCCGGTGTCTTGCGGGGCGCCGGGGCCGCTACCGGCGGCGGCGCGGGCGCCACCGGAACCGTCGGCGCCGGCGCGGTGATGCGGCCAAGTCCGGCGCTTTCCGGGGGCCCGCCCGCTTTTCTTCGCTCCGCGCAGCCGCCGGCCAGCAGGGCGATATACAGCGCGGCAAGCAGCGGCAAACGCACAGACCGCAGGTCGAAGAGCGAATTCATGTCCGTCGGCGATCAGTGATCGGCCGCGCACCGGTGCCAGCCGGCACAGTCCGGTACCGGTGCGCGGCATTGAACGTCTGTGCGTGCAATTCAAGATCGATGGCAGTCTCCCGCTGCACGGACTATTGCACTTCCGGCGGCTGGCGCAGATGCCAGTCGGTCGCAAGCTGGTACTGGTGCGCGGCGCGCAGCATGTTTGCCTCGGCGAAATAGTTGCCGGTCACCTGCAAGCCGACCGGCATGTTGCCGTCGCCGAAACCGCAGGGTATGGACAGTGCCGGCAGGCCCGCCAGGTTCGCGGCCGTGGTGTAGATGTCGTTGAGGTACATCTGCACCGGGTCCGAGGTCATGGCGTTGAGGCCGAAGGCGACGCTGGGCGCAGTCGGTCCCAGGATCAGGTCGCATTGTTTAAAGGCGTCGATGAAATCCTGCGCGATGAGACGGCGGATTTTCTGCGCCTTGAGGTAATAGGCGTCGTAATAGCCGTGCGAGAGCACGTAAGTGCCGATGAGTATGCGCCGCTTCACTTCCGCACCGAAACCCTGCGCGCGGCTCTTGCGGTACAGGTCGGAAAGATCATCATATTCGGGAGCGCGGTAGCCGTAGCGCACACCGTCGAAGCGCGACAGATTGGACGACGCTTCCGCCGGCGCAATCACATAGTATGCGGGCACCGACAGCCCGGAGTTGGGGAGGCTGATGACAACGCGTTTCGCGCCCAGGGTCTCGAACTGCGCGAGCGCCGCGTCCACCGCGGTAGCCACGTCGTTGCCCAAGCCTTCGCCGAAGTATTCCTGCGGCACGCCGATGCGCAGACCGACCAGCGGTTTGGCGCGATCTCCGGTGGTAGGGGTCTCGAGCGCGCGCGTATAGTCCTCGGCCGGCCGTTCCAGGCTGGTCGAGTCGCGCGCATCGAAGCCGGCGATGGCGTTGAGCATCAGCGCCAGGTCTTCCGCGCTTTTGGCCATCGGTCCGCCCTGGTCCAGGCTGGAGGCATAAGCGATCATGCCGTAGCGCGACACCACGCCGTAAGTCGGCTTGATACCGCAGATGCCGCTGAAGGCGGCCGGCTGTCGGATCGAGCCGCCGGTGTCGGTGCCGATCGCCACCGGAGCCATGCGCGCAGCCACGGCTGCCGCCGAGCCGCCGCTGGAGCCTCCGGGAACGCGGCTGCGGTCCCAGGGGTTCTTCACCGGCCCCCAGAAGCAGGTTTCGCTGGACGAACCCATGGCAAACTCGTCCATGTTGGTTTTGCCCAGAATCACGGCGCCGGCCGCATTGAGCCGCTCCACTACATGCGCATCGTAGGGACTGACGAAATTGGCGAGCATTTTAGACCCGCAGGTAGTCCGCCAGCCCTTGGCGCAGAAAATATCCTTGTGTGCAACGGGAATGCCGGTCAGCGGCTGCGCACTGCCGGCGGCGACCTGTGCGTCGGCCGCGCGCGCTTGCGCCAGGCTCCTGCCGGCATCGACGGTGACGAACGCGTTGAGCGCCGGATTCAAGCGGACAATGCGATCCAGATGCAGTTGGGTCAGCTCGACGCTGGAGATCTTCTTTTGCGCGAGTTGAGTGGAGAGTCGTTTGAGGCTGGCGTTAAGCATAGCGGGAGGAGATTGGAAAATGAGCCCAGGCGCCACAAGCACGTGACCTCATGCCGGCGCCATCTATTCGATCACCTTGGGCACCAGGTACAGGCCGTTCTCCACCTGCGGTGCGATCGACTGGTAGAGGGAGTGCTGGTCGGTTTCGGTGACTTGGTCCTCGCGCAGGCGCTGCATCACGTCCTGTGCGTGCGCCATCGGCGCCACGCCCTCGGTATCGACCGCTTGCATCTGCTCGATGAGCTTGAAAATGTCATTCAGGGGGCCTTGGGCCGCCTCGGCCTCGGCGTCGCTTATTTCGATGCGGGCAAGCCAGGCAACGCGCTTAACCTCCTGCAAAGTCAGTGACATGGAAATTGCGCCTTAGAGTTTGTAACCATGCGAGGGGCATCCCCCGCCTCTTCGGGTGGTCCCGACCTTCGGTCTCCCACCGAGGGGACTCTCCCGTCAGGGGGGATCAAGACCTTCCGGTCGCATCTCCTCGTACCACCCTGAAATCGGATCGCAGCAAAATGGCTTTTCTTTTGCTACGGGCTCTAATCGATGCGTTAAAGTGCGGTATTATAACGCATTTACCAGCCCTTACCCGGAACGGAACACTAGCAAATGTTTGGATTTTTACGTGGTTATTTTTCCGATGATCTGGCCATTGATCTGGGCACCGCCAACACGCTGATTTACGTGCGCGGCAAGGGCATCGTGCTCGACGAACCTTCGGTCGTCGCCATCCGTCAGGAGGGCGGCCCCAGCGGCAAGAAGACGATACAGGCGGTGGGCAAGGAGGCGAAGCAGATGTTGGGCAAGACGCCCGGCAATATCGTCGCCATCCGCCCGATGAAGGACGGCGTGATCGCCGACTTCACCGTCACCGAACAGATGCTGAAGCTGTTCATCAAGAAGGTGCACGTTTCGCGTTTGCTCTCGCCCAGTCCGCGTATCATCATCTGCGTACCCTGCGGCTCGACGCAGGTGGAACGGCGCGCGATTCGTGAATCGGCGATCGGCGCCGGCGCATCCCAGGTGTTTCTGATCGAAGAACCGATGGCCGCGGCGATCGGTGCCGATCTTCCGGTGGCTGAGGCGACCGGCTCGATGGTGGTCGACATCGGCGGCGGCACCACCGAGGTGGGCGTGATATCGCTGGGCGGCATGGTCTACGCCGGCAGCGTGCGCGTCGGTGGCGACAAGTTCGACGAAGCGATCATCAACTACATCCGCCGCAATTACGGCATGCTGATCGGCGAGACCACGGCCGAGAACATCAAGAAGGAAATCGGTTCCGCCTTCCCCGGCTCGGAGGTGCGCGAGATGGAAGTCAAGGGACGCAACCTCGCAGAAGGCATTCCGCGCAGTTTCACCATTTCGTCGAACGAGATTCTGGAAGCCTTGACCGATCCGCTGAACAGCATCGTCAGCGCGGTGAAGTCGGCGTTGGAGCACACGCCGCCGGAACTGGGCGCCGACATCGCCGAAAAGGGCATGGTGCTCACCGGCGGCGGCGCGCTGTTGCGCGACATCGATCGTCTGTTGATGGAGGAAACCGGATTGCCGGTGATCGTGGCCGACGACCCGCTCACCTGCGTCGTGCGCGGCTCGGGCAAGGCGCTCGAGAAAATGGACAAGCTTGGCTCGATCTTCACCAACGACTAGAGACTAGTTTCTGGATGCTAGTTTCTAGCCGCTAGCATGGAACACCAGCCACCACCGTTCTTCAACCGTGGTCCGGCGCCGCTGGTTCGCCTCGTCTTCTTCGTGTCTATCGCAGTTCTGCTGATGGTGCTCGATGCGCGTTTTCGCTATGCCGAGAGCGTGCGCCAGGTAGTGGCGCTCGCTGCCTACCCGATTCAGCGCGTCGCCATGGCGCCGGTGGACTTGTTTCATGCCGTCGCCAACTATTTCGGCAGCACCGCGGCGTTGCACGAGGAGAACGCTGCGCTCAAGGCGAAACAGCTGCGTGCGGCGCCGGAACTGCTGCAACTGCAGTCGCTGCAGGAGGAAAACAAACAGTTGCGTCGCCTGCTCGAGGCGCAGGAACGGTTGCCGAGCAAATCGGTGTTTGCCGAAATCCTCTATGCCGGGCGCGATCCGTTCTCGCGCAAGGTGGTGATCGACAAAGGTTCGCAAAGCAGCATTCAGGCGGGACAGCCGGTGATCGACGATGTCGGTGTGATCGGCCAGGTGACGCGCGTGTACTTGCTCATGAGCGAAGTGACGCTGCTCTCCGACAAGGACCAGGCGATTCCGCTGCAAGTGCTCAGAAACGGATTGCGCGCGGTGGCCTACGGCGGCGCTGAGGGCGGCATGCTGGATCTGCGTTTCATGGCCGCCAATGCCGACATCCGCAACGGCGACACGCTGGTCACCTCGGGCATAGACGGCACCTACCCGCCGGGACTGCCGGTGGCGACGGTGGCGCGCATCGAGCGTGACGCCGCCTACGCGTTTGCCAAGATCTATCTGACGCCGACTGCGGGCACCGACCGCTATCGCCAGGTGCTCGTGCTATCGAACGAAGCCAAAGCGCCGCCGCCGGTAGAAGCCGAGCAACCGGTGAAAAAATCGCCCAAGACCAAGCGCGCAAGGAAACGCGACTAGCATGGCGATCCAAGAACATCCCCAGCACATTCTGCTGCCGGCCAAGGTCAGCTTTATCGTGCTGACCATCGCCTTGGCGCTGCTGTTCAATCTCCTGCCCTGGCGCAATACCGCCGGCGTGCCCGATCTCACCGCGGCAGTGCTCGCTTTCTGGTGCATCCACCAGCCGCGCAAAGTCGGCATAGGCATCGCCTGGACCCTGGGACTGTTGCTCGATGTCGGCAACGACGCGCTGATCGGCCAGCACGCGCTCGGCTACTCGGTGCTGGCTTTTCTCGCGCTTGCCGTGCATCGGCGCATACTCTGGTTCCCGCTGTGGCAGCAAGCGCTGCATCTGCTGCTGTTGTTGTTGTCGACGCAGTTGCTCACGCTCGCGATCCGCATCGTCGCCGGCGCGAGCTTCCCCGGCTGGACCTATTTCGCCGGCAGTTTCATCTGTGCGGCGCTGTGGCCGGTGTTGAGTTTTCTGCTGCTGCTGCCGCAACGGCAGGCGGAGCTGAAGGACGAGAACCGGCCGATATGAGCTGGCGAGACCCTAGAGCCCGGCACCTGCCGCCATGCACCTGACCGAATTCAAAGATCACCAGCGCGAGCTGTATCATTTTCAATTGCGCATCGGCATCGCCGGAGTGTTCGTGCTCGCCGCGTTTTCCCTGCTGCTGCTGCGACTGGTCTACCTGCAGGTCGTGCAGTACGACTACTACCGCACCAAGGCGGAGGACAACCGCATCTCCATCGTGCCGATCATGCCCAATCGCGGGCTCATCCTCGATCGCGGCGGCGCCGTGCTGGCGCGCAACTATTCGGCCTACACGCTGGAGATCTCGCCGGGCAAGGTCGCCGATCTGGAAAAGACCGTCAACGAGCTCGCCGCGATCGTCGAGATTCGCGCCAGCGATCGCACCCGTTTCAAGCGGCTGATGATCGAGGCCAAGGGTTCGGACAGCCTGCCGATTCGCACCCGCCTGACCGACGAAGAGGTGGCCAAGTTCGCCGTCAACCGTTACCGTTTCCCGGGCGTGGACATTCAGGCGCGGCTGTTCCGCCAATACCCGTTGAGCGAACTGGCGTCGCATCTGGTCGGCTATATCGGCCGCATCAACGACCGCGATGTGGAGCGCATAGAGGAAGCCAACCTCGCCGCCAACTACAAAGGCACCGACCACATCGGCAAGACCGGGCTGGAGCAAAGCTATGAGAGCGAGCTGCATGGAATCACCGGCTACGAACAGGTCGAAGTGGACTCCGGCGGCCGCGGGGTACGAACCCTCTCGCGCACCTCCCCCACTTCGGGCAACAATCTGGTGCTGACGCTGGACATCAAATTGCAGGAGGTCGCGGAGCAGGCTTTCGGCGAAAACCGCGGCGCGCTGGTGGCGATCGAACCGTCCACCGGCGGAATACTGGCCTTTGTCTCCAAGCCGGGATTCGATCCCAATCTGTTCGTCGACGGCATCGACCCGGCGAGTTGGGACCAGCTCAACACTTCGCCCGACCGGCCGATGGTAAATCGTGCGCTCGCCGGCACCTACCCGCCCGGCTCCACGTTCAAGCCTTATATGGCGCTGGCCGGACTCGAACTGGGCAAACGCACGCAACAGCAAACGATCTACGATCCGGGGTTTTTCAATTTCGGCAATCACCGCTTCCGCGACGACAAAGTGGGCGGCCACGGCACGGTGGACATGTACAAGTCGCTCGTCGCTTCCTGCGACACGTATTACTACATGCTCGGCAACGATCTCGGCATCGACAACATCGCCCGTTTCATCGGCCAGTTCGGCTTCGGCGCCAAAACCGGTATCGACGTCGAAGGCGAGGCGACAGGCGTGCTGCCGTCGCAGGAGTGGAAACGCAAACGCTTTCGCAAGCCCGAACAGCAGAAATGGTACGCCGGCGAGACCATCAGCGTCGGCATCGGACAGGGCTACAATGCCTACACGCCGCTGCAGATGGCGCAGGCGATCGCGGCAATCGCCAACAACGGCATCATGTACCGCCCGCACCTGGTCAATTACATCGAGAACATCAGGAGCGGCGAACGCACCCTGGTCGAGTCGAAGGTGCATCGCGCGATCACGCTGAAGCCGGAGAACATCGAATTCATCAAGCGCGCCCTGGGAGGCGTGAACACCGAAGGCACGGGCTCCCGCGCTTTCGCCAAAGCCGAATACACCAGCGGCGGCAAGACCGGCACGGCGCAGGTGGTGGCGATGAAGCAGAACGAGAAGTACAACGAGAAGAACGTGGCCGAACGCCACCGCGATCACGCCCTGTTCATCGCCTTCGCACCGCTCGATAGCCCCAGGATCGCCCTCGCGGTGGTGGTGGAAAACGCCGGCTTCGGCGCGCGCGCGGCGGCGCCGATCGCGCGCCAGGTGCTGGATTACTACCTGCTTGGCAAACGCGTCAACCAGCCGGCTGCCGAAGTCGCGGCGGACGACGGCGATGATTAGACGCCTACCGAAAAGGTGCGCCAGCTTGGGAACGGACGCGTTCCCATCCCTTCTCTGGGCTCTTTTCTATCGCCCTAGTCCGACCCGGATGAGCGCGGTGTCATGTGGCGCTACCAAGGAGCATCGTTGATGCGCGGGGAGTTGCGGCAGCGGTTCAAGAATCTCTGGCTGAGTTTCGCCGATAATATCGATCCGCCGCTGTTCGCGCTCGCCTTCGCGCTGCTGCTGCTTGGCATCATCACCCTGGCTAGCGCGGCGCACGATACCCCGGCGCGCGTCACCGGCCAGGCGGCCAACATCCTGGTGGCGCTGACGATGATGTGGGCAGTGGCTCAATTCCAGCCGCAAACGCTGATGCGCTTCGCGCTCCCCGCTTATGCATTCGGACTCGCGTTGCTGGTCGCGGTGGCACTGTTCGGCGATGTCGTCAACGGCGCGCGACGCTGGTTGAACATAGGCGTCACCCGCATCCAGCCTTCCGAGATCATGAAAATTGCCATGCCTCTGATGCTGGCGTGGCATTTCCACAAGCACGAAGCGAGCTTGAAGCTACGCGACTATCTGGTCGCCAGCGCACTGCTGCTGGTGCCCGTGTTGCTGATTGCCCGCCAACCCGACCTCGGGACCGCATTGCTGGTGACGGCGGCCGGGTTTTACGTCATTTTTCTCGCCGGCCTTTCCTGGAAAATTCTGATCGGCCTGGTGCTTGCGGGCGCTGCCAGCCTGCCATTTCTCTGGTCGCTGATGCACGATTATCAACGGCGCCGCATTCTGACCCTGCTGGATCCTACCACCGATCCGCTGGGATCCGGCTATCACATCATCCAGTCGATCATTGCCGTAGGCTCGGGCGGGATCGTAGGCAAGGGCTGGCTGAAAGGCACGCAGGCGCACCTCGAATTCATTCCTGAACGATCCACCGATTTCATTTTCGCCGTGTTCTCCGAGGAATTCGGCCTCGTCGGAAATTGCGTCTTGCTGCTGCTGTACCTGCTGCTGATCGGCCGCGGCCTGGCGATCGCCGCCAATGCGCCGACTTTTTTCGCGCGGCTTCTGGCCGGCGCGGTGACGCTGACTTTCTTTACTTACGTCTTCGTCAACATGGGTATGGTGAGCGGGATCCTCCCGGTCGTGGGCGTGCCGTTGCCGCTGGTGTCTTTCGGCGGGACCGCGCTGGTGACACTGTTCCTCGGCATCGGCATACTGATGAGCATACACAAGCACAGAAAACTGGTGCAGACATGAGCGCGGAGCGCAGTGCGGGAACGGTCGCAAACCTGGATTCTTGCCGCGGGTGGCCTTGCGTGTCGCACCGCTTGTCGCTCTGTCTGTCGTTCTGCTTCTTGAGCGTTGCGCTGCTGGCGCTCGCCGGCTGCAGCAGCGCAACCAGGCGCGTCTCGGTCGAGCGCGACAGCGGCGTCCATGCACCAAAACCTGCCGCGTCGACGCCGTCACGCCGCGGCGGCGGCTACTACCAGGACGACGGCCCGGGGGACAACGCGCCGGCGAACCTGGATCAAATCGAGGATGCCCAGCCCAGGCAAGAGCCACTGCACCGCTTCGCCAACAATCCCTACGAGGTGTTCGGGCAGCAGTATGTGCCGTACAAAGCGCTCACGCCCTATCGACAGCGCGGAATCGGCAGCTGGTACGGACGTAAGTTCCACGGCCAGCGCACCTCCAGCGGCGAACCCTACGACATGTACGCCATGACCGCCGCGCATGCGACGCTGCCGATTCCGAGCTATGCCAGAGTCACCAGCCTTGCCAACGGCCGCAGCGTGATCGTGCGCGTCAACGACCGCGGCCCGTTTCATTCCGGACGTCTCGTCGATCTGTCTTACGCTGCGGCGTACAGGCTGGGCTACGCCGGAGTCGGGAGCGCGTCGGTCGAGGTTGAGGCTATCATGCCGGAGGAAATGCCGGTCCTCGCCGCGCGGCGGCGGCAAGGAGCGCAGCCCGCAATGGCTGCAGCGCCGCGGCCGCCCGAGCAGCATGCGGTTGCTGAGACGCGACCGATAGCGCCCGTAATCGAGGTCGCGGCCGCGCCGCTTGCACCCGAAACCGCCAAATCGGTGCAGCCAATTCCGGTCGATGCCGAAGCAAGCGGCATCTACCTGCAGCTCGGCGCGTTTTCCGGGCGCGACAACGCCGAGAATTTCCGCGTCCGCGTCTACCAGCAGTTGGCCTGGCTCAGCGAAGCCATCCAGATTTACTCGCGTGATGGCATGTTCCGCCTGCACCTGGGTCCGTACCGCGACCGCGACGAGGCCGGGGGGGTAGCCGAGCGCATCCGCGAAGCACTGCAATTCAAGCCGCTTATCGTGGTGCGCTAGGTGACGATCGCGCAGAAGTTCAGTGCGCTTTGCCTCGCTGCATCTTTGTGCGCTTGCGCCGAACTGCAGCAGCAAGCCTCGACGCCGCAGGCTGCAGCACCGCAGACGCAGGCCAAGCCGGCCGCCATGCCGGTCGCGCAACTGCTGCGCCGGCCGGGCGGCTATTACAAGGACGACGGCCCGGACGGCGCGCCACCCATCGACTTGGACCAGATCGCCGATGCCCAGCCCAGACCCGAGCCCCTGAATCCGCGCGCCAACGACCCCTACGTCGTGTTCGGCAGGGAATACGCGCCGGAAAAGGAATTCTCTGCACACCGCAAGCAAGGCACCGCCTCGTGGTACGGCCGTAAGTTTCACGGACAGCGCACGCTGAGCGGCGAAATCTACGACATGTACGCCATGACTGCCGCGCATCCGACACTGCCGATTCCAAGCTACGCCCGTGTCACCAATCTGCAGAATGGAAAAGCGGTGGTGGTGCGCATCAATGACCGCGGACCGTTTTCCTCCGGCCGCATGATGGACGTGTCGTTCGCAGCCGCCTACAAGCTCGGCTTTGCCGAAACCGGCATCGCCGCAGTCGAGGTCGAGAGCATCGTGCTCGCCGAACCGGCGCCGCAGCCGCACACGGCCGCCGCTGCGGATGCAGGCATCCCGTTGACGTCCGAAACCGCGGGAATCTATTTGCAGCTGGGCGCTTTTTCCGCGCGCGCGAATGCCGAAGCCTTCCGCGACAACATCCAGAAGCAGCTATCCTGGCTCAAGCAGCCGATCCAGGTGCTGGCGCGCGCCCACCTGTTTCGCCTGCATCTGGGGCCTTACCGCAATCGCGGCGAGGCCAATGCCGTGGCCGAGAAAATCCGCGCCGAACTCGATTTCAAACCGCTGGTCGTAAGTAAGTAACGGCCCCGCTTCGGCCCGTTTCTATCCCCAGGCAGACTTTCGAGGGAGAGCACGGCTGGTATAATTCACGCTTTTGCGCCGCCTCCATGACACGCCTGCTGGCCTTACTGCTTCTCCTTCCCGCGCTCGCCTTGGCGGAGATTCCCCCGCCACCGGCCATTGCCGCAAAAGCCTGGCTGCTGTACGACTTCACCACTTCTCAGATAATCACCGGCGAAAAGCTGGACGAGCGCTCCGAACCGGCCTCACTGACCAAACTGATGACCGCCTATCTCGCGTTTTCGGCGTTGAAGCAAAAAACGCTGACACCCGAAAAAGCGGTGCCGGTATCGGAGCGCGCCTGGACGGCAGTGGGATCGCGCATGTTCATCCAGCCGGACAAACCGGTATCAGTGGACGAACTGCTGCGCGGCATGATCGTGCAATCGGGCAACGACGCGTGCATCGCGCTTGCCGAGGCCATCGCCGGCTCGGAGGAGGTGTTCGCGCAGATGATGAATCGCGAGGCGCAGCGCCTCGGCATGAAAAACACCAATTTCACCAACGCCAGCGGCCTGCCCGATCCGAAGCACTATTCGACCGCGCGCGACCTGGGAATCCTCGCCGCGGCGCTGATTCGCGATTTCCCCGAGTTCTATCCGCTGTATTCGCTGCGCGAGTACAGCTACAACAAGATCATCCAACCCAATCGCAATCGGCTGCTATGGCTGGATCCAAACGCCGACGGCATGAAGACAGGCTATACTGAAAACGCCGGTTTCTGCCTGATCGGTTCGTCCAAGCGCGGGACGCGGCGCCTGCTGTCGGTGGTTCTGGGCGCGAATTCCGACAGCGCGCGCGTTCAGGAAAGCCAGAAACTGCTGAACTACGGTTTTCAGTTCTACGACGCGGTAAGGCTCTATGACAAGGACCAGGCGGTGAGCACGCTGGAAGTGTTGAAAGGCAGCGAAAACAGGCTGAAGGCGGGGTTCCAGTCGGATCTTTTTGTCAGCGTGCCGCGCGGGCTCGCCGATCAGCTGAAGGTGGATCTGGTCAGCATCCAGCCGCTGGTGGCGCCGATCAGCGTTGGCCAGAGGGTCGGCACGGTCAAGTTGACGCTGCAGGGGAAATCTGTGGGCGAATATCCCGTGGTGGCGCTGGAAAATGTGGCGATCGCCGGATTTTTCGGGCGCACCTGGGACGGCATGCGGCTTTGGTTCAAGTGACCGCGGGAGTTCGTTCGCATGGCGGGGTGTTGAAAAAGGGGGGCACGCCCCCTTCATATCCCCCAAATCGGAGGCCGTTGAAAAACGCTTCCCTCTGAGAGGATGTATCAGAATACGCAATCTGCGGCTGCGGGAAGCGTTCTTCAACAGCCTGTTAGCGACATATCGGGAGAATCGAGATGATTTATCTGAATGGGGAATGGATGCCGATCGAGCAGGCCAAAATTCCGGTTCTAGACCGCGGATTCATTTTCGGCGACGGCGTATACGAAGTGATCCCGTCTTATTCCGGGCATCCGTTCCGCCTGCGCGAGCACCTGGTGCGCCTGCAGTCCAGCCTCGATGGGGTACGCATCGTCAACCCCTACAGCCCGATCCGATGGGAAGAGCTGGTGCGCGAGATCGTAGCCAGGAATCCGTGGGAGGATCAGGGGGTGTATTTGCAAGTGACGCGCGGTGTGGCGCCGCGCGACCACGCATTCCCGAAGGGCGTGAAACCGACGGTGTTCATGATGGCCAACCCGCTGGTCACGCCGCCCCAGAGCCAGCGCGACCGGGGTGTGGCCGCGGTGACTGTCGCCGACAACCGCTGGCTGCGCTGTGACATCAAGTCGGTATCGCTGCTGGCAAACTGCCTGCTGCGGCAGGCTGCGGTGGACGAGGGCGCGGTGGAGTCGGTGCTGTTGCGCGAGGGCCTGCTCACCGAGGGTTCGGCGAGCAATATTTTTGTGGTCAAGAACGGCGTCATCATCACGCCGCCCAAAACCAATTTCATTCTGCCTGGCATTACTTACGACGTGGTCATCGAGCTCGCGCGCGCCAACGGGCTGCACCTGGAAATTCGCCAGGTGAGCGAAGCCGAGGTGCGCAGCGCGGACGAGCTCTGGCTCACCTCCTCGACCAAGGAAGTGCTGCCGATCTCGACGCTGGACGGAAAGCCGGTAGGCGCCGGCAAGCCCGGCCCGCTGGCCGCGCGCATGAATCAGCTCTACCAGGACTACAAGCGCACCGTCATGCGCGCACCGGCCAATGCCCGAGCCTGAACTCGAGTCGCTGCTCGCCTTTCCCTGCGACTTCCCGATCAAGATCATGGGGCAGACTCAGCCCGGGTTTGCACAGGAGGTGTTGGGCGTGGTGTTGCGGCATGCGCCCGATTTCGACGCCGCCACCATGGAGATGCGCAATAGCCGCGAGGGCAAGTATCTGTCGCTCACCGTCACCATCCGCGCCATCTCGCGCGAACAGCTCGACGATCTGTACCGTGAGCTGTGCGATCACCCCATGGTCAAGATGGTGCTGTAAGGGCATAGTGCGGAACGCAAAATGCAAGCTGAAGCGCATCGAGATTTGGCCAGCGTCCGGATACCGGCGACGGCGGTGATCGATCCAGTGCCTGGTGCCCTGAGTGCTGCGCCGTGCGTCAAACATCTCGGCCTGGTCGAATTCGGGCCGACCTACGCCGCGATGCGGCAGTTCACCACCTCGCGCCAGGCGGATACGCCGGACGAACTCTGGATCCTGCAGCACCTGCCGGTGTACACCGCGGGCCTCGCCTGCAGGCCGGAACACTTGCCGCGCGCATCGACCATCCCGCTGCAGCGCATCGACCGCGGCGGTCAGATCACCTATCACGGCCCGGGCCAGGTGGTGATCTACACGCTGCTCGACCTGGCGCGGCGCAAGATCAAGATCCGGACGCTGGTCAGCCTGCTCGAGCAGGCTGCGATCGATACCCTCGCCAAATATGGAATTGCGGCGCAGCGCTGCGCCGGTGCGCCGGGCGTCTACGTGAACGGTGAAAAAATTGCGGCGCTCGGCCTCAGGGTCCGCAAGTCGGGCTGCTATCACGGCATTGCGCTCAACGTGGACATGGATCTCGCGCCGTTCTGCGCGATCGACCCCTGCGGTTACCCCGGCCTGGCGGTGACGCAGGCGCGCGATCTGGGAGTCAAAGCCTTCGCCGACGAGCTTGGCGACGAACTCGCAGCCGAGCTCATCAAACTTCTGGCGCAACGTGAGCTCAGCCGCTGAGAAAGGACGCGCCAAAACGGCGCGCATCCCGATCAAGATCGTGCCGCAGGAGCGGCTGAAGAAACCCGAATGGATCCGGGTCAAGGCCGGCTCCGGCAGCACGCGCTTCGACGAAATCAAGCAGCGCCTGCGCGCCGGCAACCTGCATACCGTATGCGAGGAAGCCTCCTGCCCCAATATCGGCGAGTGCTTCGGCAAGGGCACGGCGACCTTCATGATCCTCGGCGATCTGTGCACGCGGCGCTGTCCGTTCTGCGATGTGTCCCACGGACGCCCGGCGCCGCCCGATGAAATGGAGCCGCGGCAGCTGGCGCAAACCGTCGCCGCACTGGCGCTCGAATACGTGGTCATCACCAGCGTCGACCGCGACGACTTGCGCGACGGCGGCGCGCAGCATTTTGCCGATTGCATACGCGCCGTGCGCGAGCGCTCGCCGCAAACGCGCATCGAAGTGCTGGTCCCCGATTTCCGCGGCCGCCTGGAAGTTGCGCTGGAAATACTCACCGCCTGCCCGCCCGACGTGATGAACCATAATCTCGAAACCGTACCGCGGCTGTATCGTCAAGCCCGCCCGGGCTCAGACTATACGCATTCGCTGAAGCTGCTGCAGCAATTCAAGCTGCGCCGTCCCGGCGTCCCGACGAAGTCCGGCCTGATGCTGGGCCTGGGCGAGACCGACGACGAAATCCTCGACGTTATGCGCGACCTGCGCGCGCACGGCGTGGACATGCTGACCGTAGGCCAGTATCTGCAGCCGACTGCGCATCACCTGCCGGTGCTGCGTTATGTGCACCCGGACGGATTTGCGGCGCTCGAGCGCTCAGCGCGCGAGATGGGCTTTGCGCACGCGGCAGTCGGGCCTATGGTGCGATCGAGCTATCACGCCGACCGGCAGGACGAAGCGGCGGGGAAGGCTCGCCGTTGACAGGTTTCTTGAAGAAGCGATGACGCGGCAGCATGGAGGCACCTCTGCGGTTCGACCTTTCGCTCTTGCTGCGGTGGGCTGATTTCCCTGCTCTGCGCAGTTGGCGGATTCTCCGGGAGCATGTCGGCAAGCGTGAAGATTTGGAGTAAAGCCGACGCGAGCGGTTTCGGCCAGTTCCTGACGGTGGCCACTTCCACATAAAAGCCATTTGAACGGCTGCTCCGCTCTGAAAACTGCCGCACGGAGATCCACGAAGCGCTCGGCGACTAGCGAACGGGTCGATTTGCCTGACACCGCGCTCAGCCACCGAGAGCACGCTCTCTGGCAGCAGGACCGTATAGTCTTAAGAACTTGCCGCAGATCAAACAAGCTTCACTTTTTGTGGAACTTGGCTGCTGGTTGGGACCACAATATGCGGCTGTGATTCTTCCGTCAGGCTGAATGACTAATTCGCAGAGGTCTCCATCATGCCACTTGCTCTGTCCCGTCGTCGCTTTATCACTTTCGCTGCCGCTGCCGCCGGTTTGCCGCTCTTGTTCACGGCCGGCCGCGCTCAAGCCGGTCTTGTACGCTGGCGCGGCACTGCGCTAGGCGCTCCGGCAGAGATCCAGCTCTACCATCGCGACGAAACCGTTGCTCAGCAAGCGATTAGCGCCGCATTGGCGGAGTTGCGGCGCCTGGAAAGAGTATTCAGCCTGTTCCGTGCCGATAGTGCCATTTCGCAACTCAATCGCGAGGGGAGGTTGGAACAGGCTCCCGCTGACCTGGTTGTCATGTTGGAGCGAGCCCTGAGCTTGGCGAAGCTCAGCGATGGCGTGTACGATCCAACGGTACAACCGCTCTGGAATCTGTATTACAAGCACTTCGCGGCGGCTGACCCGGATCCAGCCGGTCCCCCGGCAAGCGCGCGCGCTGCCGCTTTGGCGCTGGTCGACTGGCGCCAAGTCGAAGTGGATCGCAGTACGCTTCGCATCGCTTTTGCCCGACCGGGCATGAGCCTGACCCTGAACAGCGGCGCACAAGGTTACATTACTGACAGAGTGACCGACGTGCTGCGCGCACACGGCTTTGAGCGCATGCTGGTCGACATGGGCGAGCCCCGCGCCTTATCGGCCAAGCCTGACGGTACGGCTTGGCGCATTGGCATCGCCAACCCCGCGGATCGGCAAGAGACTGTGGCTAGTTTCGACGTGGTAGACAAATGCATCGCCACTTCCGGCGGCTACGGGACCATCCTCGATGAGGCCGGGTCCTTTACCCATATCTTCAACACTCGCGATGGCAGCACGGCGCCGGCAATGTCCAGCGTTTCCGTTATCGCGAAGACCGGCATCGCTGCTGATGGCCTGGCCACTGCGATGTTGATGGTGCCAACGCACCGGCGTGAGGCTGTTCTTCGGGCAGGAGGCGGCGAGCGTGCCATTTTCGTTACGCCTCAGGGCGTAGCCGCAACCGTCAACGCTTGAGCGAGTGTCACTCAGGATGAACCTGTTCTTCTGGCGCAACGCAGCGCTGCCTACCTTCTCGCGCGGTGGCATCCATCCCGACGAGCATAAGGAACTGACCGAGAACTTGCCGATCGAGGACTTCATTCCGGCTAGTGTTTCCCTGCCTGTCAGCCAGAGCTTGGGGCCTTCGGCCGAGCCCGTGGTGGCCAGTGCTGCCAAGGTGAAGCGTGGCGATGTCATCGCGACCGTGCCCGGCGGTGTTTCGCTGCATGCACCGGTCAGCGGCATCGTCAAGAGCGTGCAGAGTGGTCCGCACGCCTCCTTGGTGTACGACACCGTGATCACCATTCAGGCAAAGCCGGCCGAAGACGACCCGCAGTTTCCCGAGCAGCCTGGCTGGCAAGCGCTGCCGGTGGCGCAGATGCTCGAGCGGATTCGCGACGCCGGAGTGGTCGGGCTCGGCGGCGCTGCCTTTCCGACCTATCGCAAACTGACTCTGCCGAAAGACGCCAAGGTCGATACGCTGGTCATTAACGGTTCGGAATGCGAGCCCTATCTGACTTGTGACTACCGCCTGATGTTGGAAGAGAGCGAGAAAGTCGTGCTCGGTTCATGGCTGATCGCCAAGATTGTCGGCGTCAGGAACTGTGTTATCGGCGTGGAGGACAACAAGCTGCCAGCGGCCGAGAAGATGCGCGAGACCATCGATCGGCTTGAACTGGAAAAGATGGACCCGCCTGTCAAGATGGTGGTGGTGGTCACGCAGACGCGCTACCCGCAGGGTTCGGAAAAGCAACTCGTGCAATCGTTGACGGGTCGTCTGGTGCCCAAGGGCGGCTTGCCAATCGCAGTCGGCGTTGTGGTGCA